>OJPK01000123.1_pt1 | contig 69845 bp, 92 predicted proteins | sample 1598491 | NCBI WGS metagenome assembly OJPK01 (sample SAMN03922487, study PRJEB24848) | human gut metagenome | isolation source: stool sample | host: Homo sapiens | place: Germany | collected 2011-05 | reverse complement strand
AGCAAGCAAGCAAGCAAGCAAGCAAGCAAGCAAGCAAGCAAGCAAGCAAGCAAGCGGAACTATGAGGGCAGCGTTATGACGAAGAAATTCCGGCAGCTGGGGGCCACCATGGGCCTCCTGCTCCTGATGGTCCTGCTGCTGATCTCAGTGTATACCTATGTGCTGTACCAGAATTTCAGCCGCAATATGCTGGAGGCGGTGCTGACCCGTGATACCACCTGCGCCGACGCCATCCACCGGCTGGTGTCCGACGAGCTCACACGGGAGGATTTTGACGACCCCGCCGTCTGGAACGACATGACCTCGCCTCGCTATCTGGAACTGCAAAACCCTCAATCAGCTGCGGGCTCTGAACTCCACCCGGTATCTCTACACCGCCAAGCTGGGGGAGGACGGGCAGCCTGTCTACCTCATCGACGGTCTGGATCAGGGGACGGAGGACTTTGCCTACCCCGGCACCCGCATCGAGGAGGAGATGGCCCCCTATCTCCAGACGGCGCTGTCCGGAGAGACCGTGTATTCTCGTGATGTAGTGGATACCACGTGGGGTCCCATTTTCACGGTCTGCTACCCGGTGAAGGATGAAAATGGCCAGGTCATGGGTGCTCTGTGCGTGGAGATCGGCATGGACACCACCTATCAATTTTTGAAGAGAAGTAGTCAGACTACTGTAAGTGTGGCTCTGACCAGCGGTATGGTGGCAGTGTTGCTGAGCATGAGCATCTACCTGTACCTGCGGTGGCAGCGGATGGCGGAGGCCCGGCAGCAGGTGCTTTTGCAGGACGCCGTGGTAGCCGCCGATGCCGCTAATCAGGCTAAGAGTACCTTCCTCTTCAATATGTCCCACGATATCCGCACCCCCATGAACGCCATCATCGGCTATGCCGATCTGGCGGAGAAGCACCGGCAGGAGCCGGAGCGGCTGCAGGGCTACCTGAAGAACATTCAGGTCAGCGGCGAGAAAATGCTCTCCATCATTGACAACGTGCTGGAGCTCTCCCGCATCGAGAGCGGCAAGGTGACGCTGGAGGAGACGGCGGTGGAGGCCGGCAGCATCTTTGAGTCTTGTGTCGTCATGGTGCAGCCAGAGCTGGAGCGCAAGCACCAGACCATGACAGTGGAGAAGCATACGCCCAATCCCTATCTGTATATGGATACCTCCCGCATTTTGGAGGTGATCCTGAATCTGGTGAGCAACGCCATCAAATATACCGGCGATGGCGGACATATCCGCTGTGCCATCCGCCAGCTGCCCGGCGACCGAGAGGGCTGGTGCGTGCAGGAACTATCCGTGGCGGACAACGGCATCGGCATGAGTGAAGAGTTTCAGCAGCATATTTTTGAAGCCTTTGCCAGAGAGCGCTCCAGCACCGTCAGCGGCGTGGAGGGCTCCGGCTTGAGCATCGTGAAGAAGCCGGTGAATCTGATGGATGGCAGCATCGATATCCAGAGCAAGCTGGGGGAGGGCTCCACCTTCACTGTCCACATCCCCTGCCGTCTGGCCCGACAGGAGGATGCCGTGCCCAAGTGTGCCGCAGAGCGGGTGGATAAGACCGGCCTTGCCGGGCGGCGTATCCTGCTGGCAGAGGACAACGACCTTAACGCCGAGATTGCCACTGAGCTCATGGGCGAGGAGGACCTGCTGGTGGATCGGGCGGAAAACGGTGCCCGCTGTCTGGAAATGCTGGAGAAGGCTCCGGCGGGGATGTATGACGCCATCCTCATGGATGTGCAGATGCCGGTGTTGGACGGCTACGAGGCCACCCGGAAGATCCGGCGGTTGGGAGACCCGTGGCGGGCCAATATCCCCATTATCGCCATCACGGCCAACGCCTTTGCCGAGGACCGTCAACGGGCGCTGGAGGTAGGCATGGACGATCATGTGGCAAAGCCCATTGATATGGCCAAGCTGATCCCGGTGCTGCAAAAGCAGCTGCACAAGCACGACGGGGAAGCGGAAGAAAAGCGTTTCTCTCAAAGTGCCCCTTAAAGACGTGTAGTGAGAAGCCCTGAAGAAGTAAAATAATAAAAGAGCCGCACCCGCACTGAAGTGACCCCCAAAAGTTAGACAAAAACAAGAATTAAGCGGCCTGAACGGTCTGAATCCTGTACTGCACAGGACTCAGGCCGTTTAGTTTTAATTTGATTCTGTGGTATTCCCTTTGGCATATAAACACACCCCATTTGTTGGACAGTATACCATACTGTCCAACAAATGGGGTGCAGTTCATAGGTGACGCACCGCTCTTTTTGATTCCTCGAATCAGCCGTCTCTCTCCCCAGGGAGCAGCGCTCTGCGCCGGAGGAAGTGGTAGCCGTATCCCACGGCGTCCGCCAGAAACCAGCCGATAGGGATAGCGGCCCAGATGCCGTTGACGCCCACCGGCCCGCCAGCGCATAGGCCAGCGCCACACGGGTCCCCCGCTGCCATGGGCAGGGCAAACAGCAGCAGCCCCCGTGTGATGCTGCCACGGGTCATATCACGATACATAGCTTCCTCACAGAAACATATATGATACGACGCATTATACTCCCGCTGCCGGAAAAAGACAAGTCATCCTTCTGCTTGCACCGGGAGTGGGAGTGTGGTATACTTTATCCTGTACCATTATACGGGCAGGAGGGAAGCTATGGCCGGAAAGAACGAATATACGGTTTTCGACTATCTCCAGTGGAGAGGAGATCTGACGTTGCAGCAGGACCCCTTCAATGAGGTGGACAATCTGGTGCTGTGCATCATCGCCTACATCAACCTTCGGAAGATCGACCGCCTGTGGAGCAAGAACCCCAAGGACGCCATGCCCATCGGGGACGTATGCGCCCGGCTGACGGCGGCGGATGAACAGCTGGGCTTGTCGTCGCTGGACTATATCCCGGTGATGCGGGCGGCGGCGGAGACGGAGCGGTTCCGGGATACCCGATTGTTCGCCTTTGAGAGCCGCAATGACGAGGCGAAGCAGATGCAGTTTGCCGCCGTGTCCTTCCTGCTGCCGGACGGCAGCGTGTTCATCGCCTATCGGGGGACGGATACCAGTCTGGTGGGCTGGAAGGAGAACTTCAACATGAGCTATCTGGAGACGGTGCCGGCACAGGCCCGTGCCACGGAGTACGCTCAGGAGGTGATCCGGGCCTGCAAGCACCGTCCCTACCGCATCGGTGGCCACTCCAAGGGCGGGAATCTGGCGGCGTGGGCGGCGGTCCATCTGCCGGAGAAGCTTCAGGGCAAGCGCCTGCTGGCGGCCTATAACAACGACGGGCCGGGCTTCCACGCCGACCTGCTGGATACCCCCGCCTACCGGCGGGTGGAGGATCGGCTCCACACTTATATCCCGGAATCCTCCATCGTGGGGGTGCTGCTGGTTCACGCCGAGGACTACGACGTCATTGACAGCACCAGCCACGCCGCCATGCAGCATGAGGCACTGTCGTGGCAGGTGATGGGGAACCGGTTTGTGCATCTGGGCCAGCGCTCCCAGCTGGGGCAGATGTCCGACGACGTGCTGCGGGAGTGGCTGGACTCCGTGTCTCAGGAGGACCGGGAAGCCTTCTGCGACGCTCTGTACAGCATCCTCTCCATGGGGGGCCGTGCCAAGACCTTCGAGGATCTGCGTAAGGGCGGGTTCTCCGGCTGGGCGGCCCTGTGGAAGGAGTATGCCGGAGCCGACGAAAGAAAGAAGCAGATCCTGACAGAGATATTCGGGCGGCTGGCCATCGACGTGAAGGATGAGCTGATGAAGGCGGCGGGGCAGGGCCTACGATCCGCCGGACACGGCATCCGGACGGTGGGACAGAACCTCATGGGCCGCCGTGAACCGGATAAAACGCAGACAAAGTAGAGCAAGATAGAACGACCCGTCGGAAGAGACACAAAACCGGGCTTCGGCCCGCAAGAAAGGACAAGAAAGGAACAACGCCATGAAACTGAGCTTTTACGGAGCAGATCAATGTGTCACCGGCAGCTGCCATTGTCTGGAGGTGGGCGGCAAGCACATCCTCATTGACTGCGGCCTGCAGCAGGGCCGGGACGAGATCGATAACGCCAGCCTGCCTTTCCACCCGGGCCAGATCGACTATGTGCTGGTGACTCACGCCCATATCGACCACTCCGGCCGTATCCCCATGCTGATCAAGCAGGGCTTTCAGGGCCGTATCCTCACCACTCGCCTGACGGCGGATCTGCTGGATATCATGTTGCAGGACTCCGCCCATATTCAGGAGAGCGACGCCGAGTATAAAAACCGCAAGAACCAGCGGGCGGGCCGCCCCATGGAGGAGCCGCTGTACACGGTGGAGGATGCCATGCGGGTGCGGGAATTCATGGACACCTGCGAGTACGGCCAGCAGATCCACATCTGTGACGGCGTAGACGCCGTGTTCATCGACGCCGGCCACCTGCTGGGCTCTGCCAGCATCCGCCTGACCCTCACCGAGGGGGGCGAGACGAGGACCATCGTCTTTTCCGGCGATATCGGCAACGTGGATCAGCCCATCATCCGGAACCCCCAGTTCTTCACCGGGGCGGACTATGTGGTGATGGAGAGCACCTACGGCGACCGCAACCACACGGAGGTGTGGAGCTATACCGACGAGCTGGCCCAGATCATCGACGAGACACTGGGCCGGGGCGGCAACGTGGTGATCCCCGCCTTCGCCGTGGGCCGCACCCAGGAGCTGCTGTACTTTATCCGGGAGATCAAGGATAAGAATCTGGTGAAGTCCGTGAAGGACTTCCCGGTGTATGTGGACAGTCCTCTGGCCAAGCGGGCCACCACCATCTTCTGCGGTGACCTGCGGGGCTATCTGGACGAAGAGGCGCTGGCACTGGTGCAGGACGGCACCCATATGTTCAGTTTCCCCGGCCTGCACTTGACGGAGACGGTGGAGGAGTCCAAGCTGCTGAATATGGACCGCACACCCAAGGTGATTCTGTCCGCCTCCGGTATGTGCGACGCAGGCCGCATCCGGCACCACCTGAAGTATAACCTGTGGCGGCCGGAGAGCAGCATCGTGTTCGTGGGTTTCCAGTCTCCCGGTACGCTGGGCCGTACCCTGCTGGACGGCGCTCCCAGTGTGAAGCTGTTCGGTGAGGAGGTAGCTGTCCGGGCCAAGGTGGTGAATTTCCAGGGCCTCAGCTCCCACGCCGACCACGACCATCTGGTGAATTGGATCAGCCAGTTCAAGGAGCCCAAGCCCCAGCACGTTTTCGTGGTCCACGGCGACCGGGAGGTGGCGCCGGTGTTTGCTCAGACGGTGACGCAGTTGGGCTTTGCCGCCCACGCCCCCCAGTATACGGAGTCCTATGACCTGCTGACCTGCCGCCAGCTGGAGGCAGGCTACCTGCCGGAGCGGAAGAAGCCCGCTTTCGAGGGCGCACCCCGCACCACGGCGGCCTATCAGCGGCTGGTGCAGCTGGGCGATGCCCTGCTGGGCCTCATTCGCCGCAGCAAGGGCCGGGACAACAAGACGCTGGCGTCCTTTGCCGAGTCGCTGCGTAAGCTGATTGAGAAGTTCGAGTTTTAACGGCCCGCCGATGGCCGGATAGGAGGCGGCGTCCATGCAGATGGAGAGCTTGTCATGGTGCTTGGGCCAGCTGGGGCCGGTGCGCCCGCTGGGCAGCACCCTGCGCTTTCCCGACGGAGAGGAGTGGTACGCCTTCGGCCTTACCACCAACCGCTGGTATCGCCAGATGTCCCTCCTGATCGCCATGCCGCGGGTGGTGCTGCCGGATGGCCGCCGCTGGGATCTGACCGCCCCGCTGACGGGCCTCTGCTGAGCCGCATGGTCCCTGCACCACGGTATGCTTCTCTGAATGCATGATTCCCACGGCCGGTTCACAAGCTGGCCGTGGGAATCCGTAATGCTCCGGGTAGTCAATCGCGCAAGGAGTCGCCAAGTCACCTGTCGGAAATAAGAAGAAAATCCCCATATCAAAGGAGGGCCGCTATGCCCGCATTGGAGAAAAATCATATATACCGCAGTACCATCGAGGGCTACTCCAGCGAGGGGCTGGGCGTGGCCCGCATCGACGGGCAGGTGGTGTTCGTCCACGACGCCGTCCGGGGCGAGGACTGCGACATTCTGGTGATGAAGGTGCTGAAAAACGTGGCCTTCGGCAAGCCGGTCCTGCGCCATAGCACCTCCCCCCACCGGCAGGAGCCGGACTGTCCCTACTATGGCCGCTGCGGCGGCTGCGACTTCCGCCATCTGGACTACGCCGAGGAGCTGTGGGCCAAGCACCAGCGGGTTCAGGATGCCCTGACCCGATTGGGCGGCAGCGACGTGACCGTGGAGGAAATCTTGGGCGCCGCACAGCCCCTGCGCTACCGCAATAAGAGCCAGTACCCGGTGTCCGCCGACGGCAGGGTGGGCTTTTATCGGGCCCGCAGCCATCAGGTGGTGGAGGTGGAGCACTGCCTCCTGCAGAAGCCGCAGGCGGATGCACTGGCGGCGGCCCTGCGGCAGTATCTGGCGCAGTATCATGTGCCGGGATACGACGAGACCACCGGCCGGGGGCTGGTGCGGCACCTGTATGTGCGGAGCAACTGTAAAGGCGAGAGCCTTGTGTGCCTGCTGGTGAACGGCGAAAGCCTCCCCTACGAGACGGAACTGGTGGCCCTGCTGCGTCAGGCGGCACCACAGATCGTGGGCGTGGTGCTGGGGGTCAATACCCGCCCCGGCAACGCCATTCTGGGGGATCGCTACCGTACTCTTTGGGGGGAGGACGCACTGACGGACGTGCTGTGCGGTCGGACGGTCCGGCTGTCGGTGCCGTCGTTTTATCAGGTGAACCACCCCCAGACGGAGGTGCTGTACGGCAAGGCGCTGGAGTTCGCAGGTCTCACCGGTACGGAGCTGGCGGTGGATCTGTACTGCGGCGCAGGCACCATCACGCAGGTGCTGGCCCGGCAGGCCCGCCATGTCATCGGCGGCGAGATCGTGCCGGAGGCCATTCGGGATGCACGGGCCAGCGCCCGGCGCAACGGCGTGGAGAACGTGGAGTTTCTGGAGGGGGACGCCGCCGACGTGGCGGCGGAGTTGGCCCTGCGGCAGCTGCGGCCGGATGTCATCTGCGTGGACCCGCCCCGGAAGGGACTGGCCCCGGAGGTCATTGCCTCCATCGCCGCCATGGCTCCCCGGCGGGTGGTGTATGTCTCCTGCGACCCCGGCACGCTGGGCCGGGATGTGAAGCGCTTTGCCGAGATGGGCTACCTCGCCCGCCGTGCCGTGGCCGTGGACCTCTTCCCCCGCACTCGCCATGTGGAGACGGTTGTTCAGTTGGTTAGAAAAAAGCCGGATACATATATCGACATTACCGTTGATATGGACGAGCTGGATTTAACATCATCCGAAGCAAAGGCAACTTATCAGGAGATAAAGGATTACATATTCAATAAACATAGTGTAAAAGTATCTTCGCTTTACATTGCTCAGGTAAAGCAAAAGCACGGTATTATCGAAAGAGATTGTTACAATAATTCAAATAAAGAAAGCCCAAAGCAACCTCAATGTCCGCTGGAAAAGGTAAAGTTGATTGAGGAAGCACTGCAATATTTTAAGATGATACCTTAATCGCATGGCAGAAAGATATCAATCGAGCCTGTGGTGTTTATGTCAAGGGAAGATAAATAGGAGCCAGAAAGTGGCGTATTTCCGGACTTTTTCGGAAGTTAGGAATAGAAGCCTAACTGCTGAAAAAGTCCGGTTATTTTATATGGAAACATATTTACTTCGAAAATGTGTGTTATGTTGTAACCTCGGATTAGATAACGCAAATTTAGCGTGTGGATTAGATGTTAATGGAATGAGGAAAATACATGAACAATTCAGTGTGGATTTGGCCATCTTCGGATATGGATTTCTGGAAAATTGACAACAAAGAAACTACTGTGAAAATTCAATGGAGCCACAATTGTTTTAAGGATTATAAGACTTTGTCATATCAGTTCTATGAGTGTGGATACAAAACTTTTGAAGAAGTGATTGGTAGCGGACATGATAATGTTAAGTCAGATATATCATACCTACAAGGTTATCACAAAAATAAGCCGCCCCAACAAAGGACGGCTTTCTTTCTGCCCACTTAACCGAGGGAGGGTGGCAGCTTGGGGTACAGCAGCAAATCGAAGTTGTCGAATGGGCCATTACGCCCGGAGCGTTGAAGTTTCGTGTATTCGACCTTTTCGATAACCTCCTTGAGCATTTCGTTTTTCGCTTGGGCGGAGGGAAGCTCGGCGTAGACCTCAAGCAGCTTTTCAACCTTGGGCACAACGAGCTTACGGGAGGCGGCGCGAGCCTCGTCCTCAATCAGCTCGGCGGAAAGAGAGGCAATGCTCTCGTTGGCGGAGTTTATGCGCTCGGTGATAGAGCGGGAGCGGGCGAGAAACGTGTCAGTGTCATAGACACCCTGCTCCAAAAGGTCGTGGGTGCGCTCGAGCTGCTTTTGCAGCGTGTCGATTTCCTGCTGGGCCTTGCGGATTGATTTTCCCTTGAGGTCGATAAGAGCCTGCTCCTCGGCGGGCAGACGGTCAGACCATTCGAGGCGATAATCCGAAAGCCACTGGGAGAGGGCCTGAAGCAGACGCTCCTCCACAATGCCGTATTTGGAGCCGACGTTATCGCAGGCCCGGTTCGGACACATGAGCACTCCGCCATAGGCGTTAGGCCGGAGGACGATGTGTCGGCCGCACTTGCCGCAGACGAGAATACCGGCCAGAGGATTGGAGACAGTGTTCGCGGCTTGAACCGGTACAGGCCCTTTTTGAGCCATGAGGTCTTGCGCAGCGAGGAATACGGCCTCGTCCACGATAGCAGGGTGCAGGCCGTCCACGAGAATTTGCTCGTCCGGCGGGGCAAGATATCGCTCGACGCGGACGACGTTGTTGATAACCCGCTTGCGAGTTTTATGGACGTTCCAGCGGATTTTCCCGATGTAGACGGGGTTCTGCAAAATGGACTGGATTGTGTTGCTGTTCCAGCACGGGGAGCCGCTGGGCGGCTTTACCCCCATCTTGTCGAGACGGACGGCCAGTGAGTAGGAGCCGACTTTTTTGACGGAACCGTCCTCAGCTTCTTCACCGGCGGTATAGAGCCGGAAGATGAAGCGGACAATATCAGCCTCGTCCTCGAGCGGGCGCAGCGTCCAGCCCTTGTCATTGGGCACCCGGATTTTCTCGTAGCCATACGGAGCCACGCCGGAGACCCATTTGCCCTCTTTGGCGGAGGCAAGGCGGCCCCGCTGCAAGCGGCGGTTGATGGTTTTATATTCACGCCGGGACATGAAAAGCCCGAACTCAAAATACTCCTCGTCGTATTCGTTGTTGGGGTCGTAGACCTTGAGCGGCGTAATGATTTTAGTGCCGGAATACTTGAACGTCTGCGCTACAATGCCTTGGTCGATGGTATCACCACGGGCCAGACGTTCCACCTCCACGACGAGGACACCGGCCCAACGGCCCAGCTCGACCTCTTGGATGAGGTGCTGCATAACGGGGCGGGCGGCTATGGTTTCACCGGAGACGACTTCCCGGTAGATTTGGGTTACGTTCAGATGGTCGCGGCGGGCAACCTCAAGGAGGAGCTTTTCGTGGCGGGCCAGAGTTTCCCCGTCACCGTGCGCCTCGGCCTCCAAGTCCACACGGGATTTGCGCAGGTACATACAGTATTCGTCGGCACTGGATAACGGATTGTTCCGCATAGGGATTCACCTCCAAAAGAAACGCCCCTCACTTGGAGGGGCGGAAGTCCACATAGATTATCCGACCGACCCTTTTGATAACTCGGCTGCGTCTTTTTGCACGTTAAAGGCGATTTCCATATCGGCCTGAACGAGCTTGTCGAGCAGAGCGTCCACAGCGTTTTTGAGCTGGCTTTGCATAGCCATGAGGTCGGAGAGAGCAACCGGGTCAGAGATTGCGCCGCCGGAGGCCTCAATAGTTTTGCGAATGTCGGCGCGGAGGGATTGTAGGGTATGCAGCAATTCTTGGTAAATCCGAAGCCGCTCGGGGCGAGCAAGCTGCATATCGCGACCCAGTAACAGGTAAAAGCTGTCAAAGCACTTTGAGACGACTGAGCGCAATTCCGGCGGCAGGTTTTCAAAATGCCGTTTGAAGTTTACGCTGTCGTTATAAAAAACCTCCTCGGTGTGGTTCTTATGGTCGGAGTAACCCAGCAGATAGTCCGTAGAAACGCCGAAATATTTGGCGAGAATACACACGGTTTCGAGGTCAGGCTCTTTCCCCTCCGTCTCATAGCCGGAGTAGGTGGAACGCTTTTTATTTAACGCCTTTGCGAGTTCTTCCTGTGTCATTCCGCGTTCCTTTCGCAGGGAGACGAGGCGAGTAGAAAACTTTTGCATAGAGTACACCTCCATAGTCTTTTTTATTATACCGTTTTTGCCCCGGCTTGTGTAGATATTGCCCCTAAAATCGGCAAAAATACATACAAAACAGAAATATTTCTGGAATTTGGTTGACTTTGCCCCAAAAAGGGGCTATAATAAAATCGCAGCCCCAAAACGGGACACACGAGAAAGGAGCGAGAGTATGAGAGCGAAGTTGCAGCGGTTGCGCGAAGCGAATGGCTACACACAACAGACATTCAGCAATGCAATAGGGACAAGCCGGAGCCACTATTCGCAGGTCGAGACAGGAGAGAAGCAGCCGTCGTTGCGGCTCGCGCTACGGATTAAGCGAGTGCTGAACTACTACGGCGACGATATTTTCGACAACACGATTCCGGTACGGAAGTAAATTTTTTTATCCTGAAATGACCCAAAATGGGACAAACCAAGCAAAGAAAAACGTTTTATTGACGCTTATAGCGTCTTGCTTCTTGTCTCAACCTGTAATTATTTTACCGCAAAGGGAGGTGGAAATAAATGTCGAGGCAAGCAACGAAAGCCTGCGGAAACAGGTATTACGAAGCACGAATGAGGGCGGCAAAGTACAACGAAAAGCTCTTGACACGAGCGGGAGCAATCGACTATCTGCCCGGAGTGACCGAGGACAGTCTCAAAAAGTACGAGCTTGACATCACGAGACCGCCGAACATCGTAGTCGCGCTGATGGCGGACGCTTATAACGAGCCGGAGCTGAGAGCATGGTACTGCACAAACGAGTGCCCGCTGGGAAAGGATTGCAGAGAGATACCCGCAATGCCAGCGGAGAGGGCGCTCATAAGGCTCCAAAACTCAGTCTACGAAATGGAGCAGCTTATACGGCAGCTTTCCCTCCTGATGGAGGACGGGACGGTGGAGGAAAGCGAACAGCCCCTCATACCCCAGCTCAGAGACCGGCTGCTCGAGTTCCGCCGGAGGGCAGATGAAAACCTCGCTGTGTTGGAAAGGGCAGCGAAGCTCGGAAAATTCGACTAAAGGAGGTGCGAAATGGTTGGGGCGAATGTTGTCAGGGATTTTCAAATCGGGAATACGCGAGTGCGAATTGCTGACAACTACTGCAAAAAGACCGCCAGCGACGTGGAGCGAATACTACAGCGCATTGCGAAACAGGCGCAGAGGCAGTTCAATGCAGCAGCCGCAACCGGAAACTATGAACAGGAACAAAATACGCAGATACCCGCCGATGATTGTATGCGCGGCAACGGCGATTGCCTTTACGGTGGCGGGAATAGCGACCATCAACCAGCAGGCGACGGCATTTAAGGCCGGTGAATTGCCGCATTCGGTTATTACGCCGCACGCGGCTATATCCACCGAAACGGACTACCCGGCGCGTGTAACGCTGACACAGCGGCCGCAACCGGAAGTTATTACATACAACGAGAGTTTAGTGCAAAGCAGGGATTTCGACGCGGCAGACAGTGAAATGCTTCTCAAAATCGCAATGGCTGAGGCAGAGGGGGAAAGCGTCGAGGGAAAGGCCCTTGTGATGATGGTGGTACTGAACCGAGTTTGGAGCGAGGGTTTCCCGGACACGGTGCAGGAGGTTATTTTTCAGCCGCGCCAGTTTTCCGTCATAGCAGACGGCGGCAGGTATTGGACGACCGAACCGGACGCGGGTTGTTACGAGGCGTTGGAGTTGGTTATGCAGGGCTGGGACGAAAGCGAGGGTGCGCTATACTTCGAGAGCTGCGAGGGCAGCAGTTGGCACAGCGATAACCTCGAGTATCTATTTCAGGTGGGAAACCACAAATTCTACCGATAGGAGGCAAAGACGATGGAGAGAACACAGGCAAGGCGCAGGAAACAGCGCAGACGCAAGGTGAAGATGGCAGAGGCTTGGACGCTCGTATTTCTGATGGAGCTTTTTGTGGCTGCTATCCCGGCGGGAATTGCTGCGGCGGTTTTCGTAGCGATGGCGCGAGAGCTTCGCGGGTACGCGGCAGTAGGCGGAGAATGGCTGCTCGTTGCGCTCATCTTCTGCGGAGCCTATTGTGCGACGCACAAGTGGGTATGCAATAAGATTTTCGAGGAGGGAAAGCACGAATGAAGTACGCAGTTTGCCCGCATTGCGGAGCGCACCTCGATTTTGGGGAGTGCTGCGATTGCGAAGAACAGAAAGCAAAGAGGGGTGAGAAAGATGGAGGCGACCTTGCAGCAACAGGCGGAGCAGTATCTCGGGACGGCGATTGACCCGCTGGAATGGGACGACGCGAGAGCCTACGCAGAGCATAAGCTCAAGAAAATTATCGAACGCGAGGGAGACGCAGACGGCGCACGGCGCGAACCGTGGTATCTGGCGCAGCTTATAGCAGAAACGGTTAGAAGTAACCGCTTCTCGGGACTAACACAGTTCATTTACTACGTTACCGAGCAATTTGGGGTAAAAAAGAACAGCCCACGTCCGAAAACGTGAGCCGTCCTAAATCCAGTACCCCTATTGTACCACAGGAAACCAGCGATTGCAATAGGAGGAGTTAAAATGGCGAACAATTTAGCAACAACAGGCAACAGCCACAACGCATTGCAGATTACGCAGCAGTACCCGGCAGAGCGGTATAACCTGCTCGTACCCATGCAGACCGTGGCGGAAATTGCCGATATTCACAAGCCGGTGATGAACGTGGTGCAGATTTCCACCAACCCGGCAGACAAAGAAATCTACGAGCAGGAAAAGGGCAGCGAGGCATGGACAGGCCGCGACGGGAAACATCACCCGGCCAAACCTGCGGGCTGGGCGCTTACGAAAAAGGGCCTCAACAAACTCATGCGAGCGGCGGGCATTAAGATTTTAGGCACGCGCCCGATTGTTCCCTCAACCTGCCAGAAATGCGCAGAAGTCAACAAGGGCATTGGCCGCCCGGTAAACTGCGGGGCCTGCCCGAACAAAGATGTGAAGTTTGAGGCCCGCATTTCCGTCCCCCAGCTTACCGGGGAGAACATCGAAATCGTGGCCCACAAGGAAATCATCGTGCAGGACGTTACGGACGGCATGAGCGACAACCAACGCAAGGAGTTTTTGAAGTTCCGTTCGGAAATGTGCGAGACCAAAGCCATCAACCGGGCACTCCGCGCAGCCATGCACATCAAGGGGACGTACACCCTCGAGGAGCTGCGCAAGCCGTTCGTGGTAGCTTATCTTGTCCCGAACCTTGATAACGAGTTGGTAAAGCAAGAGGCCGTGCGCCATTTCTTTACGTCGGCGCAGGAGCTTTATGGCGGGCACACCACGGACGCGAGAAAGGCCATCTTTGTGGAGGACGACGCAGAGGAGGGTATGGAGTACGAGACCCCCGGCCAGCCGATTGCAGAGCCGGAGAACGCTGCCTACCGCGATATGCCGGAGGAACACCCGCGAGACGCACAGAGGCGGCAGCAGGAAGCAGCAGAGGCCGCGCCGAATTATGACCCGACTATCTGCTCGGAGTGCGGGGCAAAGTGCAGCAACGGCGTAGTGAAATATAGTCAGGAACAGTTCGGTAGAACGCTGTGCATGAGCTGTCAGCGCAAGCAGGGAGGTGAACGGTAATGGCAATGAGAGTTTTACATACGGGCGATTTACATATCGGGAATTTCCCCGGCCCGGAAAAGAACGGGGAGAACGCGAGATACCTTGACATTTGCAAGTGCCTCGACGCGCTTGTAGAGGGAGCCAGAGAGCAGAAGCCCGGCGTCGCGGTAATCGCGGGCGACATCTTCCATCAGGCGCGGGTGTGGAGCGACCGAGGCCTCAAAGAGCAGCAGACGGCGGTGAAGTTCCTCCGTGAGCTTTCAGATATTTGTCCGGTAGTGGTTATGCGAGGCACCCCGAACCATGACAGCGAACAGCAGTTTGAAATGCTCAAGACGGCGTTTGAGGGTAATGGTGATGTGAAAATCATCACGGAGCCGCAGGTAGTAGAAGTATTCAGCGGAGCATACGGCTGGGTGCAGGTCGCTTGCCTCCCCGGATTCGACCGGGGATATTACCGGGCGCAGCACCCCGGCCTCTCCAAGGAGGAGGAAAACGAGGTATTCACAAAGGCGATTGCCGATATGATTATCGGCCTCAAGGCGCAGTGCAAGGCGGGCACCCCGGCGGTGCTGGTATCACACTACACCATCACGGGCTGCAACATGGAGAGCGGGCAGACGGCTTTTTTCAGTCAGTTTGAACCTGTCGTTTATCCCGACACGTTGGCGGCGGCGGACTTCGACCTCGTTTGTTTCGGGCATATCCACCGCCCGCAGCAGCTCGAGGGCTGCAAAAACACGTTCTACTGCGGCGCGATTTCCCAGCTTAATTTCAACGACGAGGGGCAGGAACGCGGCTACTGGATTCACGATATCAGCAGCACCGGCGAGGTAACGTCCACATTCCAGCAACTCCCGACGCGCCAGCATAAGACAATCCGCCTCAAGGACGAGGATATTGCGAACCTTAACGACGGAGAATATGACCTGCTTCCGATTGAAAATTATGAAATCCAAGACAAGGTTGTTCGCGTCCTCTATAACTGCACAGACGAGCACAACAAGGCATTTAACCATGCAACGCTTGAGGGCTTTCTGATGAACAACGGTGCTTTTTGGGTACAGGAAATCACCCCACAGAAAATCACCATCACCATAGACCGCCGGAGCATGGACGCAGACGGCACCCCGGAGAGCAACCTCGCGGACTACTTGGATGAAAAGGAGTTCGCGCCGGAGCGCATTGGCGAGCTGGTCGAGCTGGCCCGGCCCCTGATTGCGGAGGCCACGGAAAAGGCCACGCAGGAGCGGCACACAGGGCTGTTCGTCCCGGTGGAGATTGAGGTCAAGAACTACCGCAACTACCGCGAGGAGAAATTCAGCTTTGACGGTATTCGCTTCTGCACCATCAACGGCAGTAACGGCGTAGGAAAGAGCAGTTTGTTTATGGACGCGATGCTGGACGCGCTCTACGAGGAGCCGCGAGAGGGCGAGCTGACGGGCTGGATTTGCAACGACCCGGAGGCCCGGAGCGGGGCCATCAAGTTCACGTTCAAGCTGGGCGACCGCCTCTACCGCGTCACCCGCACCCGGCAGAAAAGCGGCAAGGCGACTCTGAACATTGCGGAGTACGTCGAGGGCGAATGGGTAGACCGCAGCAAGGAGAAATTCAAGGACACGCAGCAGGAAATCATCAACATCATCGGCATGGACAGCCTGACGCTGAAAGCCTGCGCCCTTATCATGCAAGACCAGTACGGCCTATTCCTACAGGCGGACAAAGAGGCCCGCATGAATATCCTCGGCAACATTTTGGGGTTGGGGATTTACGGAGACATGGAGGCACTTGCGGCGGACAGAGCGACCGAGACCAACCGGACAATTCGCTCGCTGGCAGACCGAGTTGACACAATCACCTCGGGATTGCTTGACCGGGCGGAACTGGAAGCAGAGATAAAAAAGCAGGAGGCGCGCCTCGAGAGCTTCGAGGAAGCGGCGGTAAAGAAAGCGGCGGAGACGGACAGCCTCAAGGTGAAGCTTAACACACAGTTAGAGGCAGTGGGGCGAGTAATCAGACTAAACAGCAAGATTACCTCCCTCACGGCGCAGAAATCGTCCAAAGAGACCACTAAGACCGTGCAGGTAGGAATTATCACGGCGGCGGACACAATCCTCGCACAGGAGACAGAAATCGCGGCAGGCGTAGCAAAGTACCACGCCCTGCTCGAGCAAGAAAAAGAGCTGATTAAGGGCAAAGCGACCTACGATAACCTTATCACCCGGAAAAAGCAGCTTGAGGACACGATTACGCTCGCAGAACGTTCGGCAAAGGAACTGCGAGAAAAGAAAGCGGCTATCACGCTTACCAAGATTGGGCCGTTAAAACAGGCACTTGAACGGGCGGCAGAACTGGAAGAAAAGCACCAACAGTATCAAGGGGGCGAGAAAAGGCTCGTAGAGCTTGAGGCCCTGCTCCCGGAATATACGGCTGCCAAAGATAACCTTGCGCTGGCGCAGGCAGAGGTGGAACGCCTCGAACGAGACTACAGAGAAGCCCGGACGCGCATTGAGGGAGAAATCAAGACCCTCAAGAGCAAAGTGGAGCTCCTGAACAACAGCGGTTGCCCAGCACCGGAAAATGCAACTTGCCGGTTCCTTGCAGACGCGCTGGAAGCAAAGGAGGCACTACCGGCCACCGAGCACACCCTCGTATCACTTGAGGAGGAATACGAGAATGGCCGCCAGATGAATGCAGAGGCTGTTTCTGTGGCTGAACGGGCATTTGCCGACAAGAAACACATACCAGAGGAAATCGAGGCTATGCGAGCCTCCCAGCGGCTCCTCGAGGCAGCCGAAAAGGATTACAACAACCTTGAAGCGCTGCGGAGGGAATTGGCTCTCATGGACGAGCGCGCCAGTGAGCTTGAAAAATCTATTTTGAGCGCAGAGAGCACCGCAGAAAGAGGCCGGGAGGAGTTGGCAGAAATCGTCCAGCGGCTCGAGCAGGCAGAGGCATACAGCAGAGATTACGAGAACCTGCAGCAGGCCATCACCCTGCAAAGCGACTGGCTCGAAAAAGAGAAGCAGCTCCCGGTAGCGCGAGAAAAGAAAGTGGCAGCGGCGCAGCGCGTTCTTGAACTCGAGGCAGAGCTCGAGGGCATTGAAACTGACCTCGCAGAGGCTCGAGAGGAACTGGCTTTGGAGCAGAGCAAGACAGTCGGAAAAGAGGAGCTGCAAGCAAAGGTGGACGCAGCGGAGGCAGATACCAAGTATTTGAGAAATGCAGCGCAGGAAGTTTCGATGAACTTGGGCGGCCTCAAAGAGCTTGCCGAGCTGACCGAAAAGAAGCTGGCAGAGGCGGCAGACCTGCAACGGCAGATGAACGAACTGGGAGGCAAGGCGGCAGGATATGAGGAACTGAAAAAGGCATTCTCGCAGGACGGCATTCCTCACAACATTATCCGAAGCATTATTCCCATCTTTGAGGCGACGGCCACCAACATTCTCGGCCAGATGTCGCAGGGGCACATGAGTGTGGAGTTTGTGACAGAAAAGGTACTGAAATCCAACAGCAAGAAAGAAGTCACAACCCTTGACATCATCATCAACGACAGCGACACCGGACGGCTCCCGTATATGAGCAGAAGCGGCGGCGAGCGCGTCAAGGCAGCCCTCTCGGTTATCCTTGCCCTCTCCGAAATCAAGAGCAGCAAGGCCGGGGTACAACTCGGGTTCCTGTTTATTGACGAGCCCCCATTCCTCGACGCTCCCGGCGTACAAGCCTATTGCGACGCGCTCGAGGCAATCCAGCAGCGATACAGCGACCTCAAGGTAATGGCAATTACCCATGACCCGGCCATGAAATCACGCTTCCCGCAGAGCGTGGACGTGGTGAAAACGCCAGAGGGCAGCAAAGTTATTTATGAGTAATTAACGGGGTTATCCGGGGCGAAAAGCCCCGGAAATACCCGAAAAGGAGGTGTAGTCGTTGGGACGACCACGAAAACAGACGGTAGACTATTTCCCACATTTCGTCAGTACGGACAGCCGGACGCGCTTCATACTTGAAGATGGATGGGGAAACGACGGGTACGCCTTTTGGTTTAAGCTCCTCGAATTGTTGTGCCGCAGTGAGGGCCACTACTACGACTGTTCAGAGACCGCAAACGAGAAGTACCTCGTAGCCCTGATGAAGATGGAACAGGAGAATATCAGCAAGATAATCGAGACGCTTGTTGACCTCGGAAACATCGACAAAGAGTTGTGGGAAGAACACAAAATTATCTGGTGCCAGAGCCTTGTGGACAATTTGCAGGACGTTTATTCCAAGCGTACAGTATCGGCCCCGACAAGGCCGTTCACAGAAAGACCGGAGGAGCCGCAGCAGGAGCCGGAACCCGAACCGGAGCCGGAAAAACCAAAGAAGCGAGGCAGACCAAAGAAATCGGAGGAGAAACCCAAACGTGCGAGCTGCTTATCCGCTGAACAGCAGGAGCTTTTCAAGAAGTTTTATTCAGCTTACCCGAAAAAGGTAGACCCTGCAACAGCGGAAAGAGCGTGGGCTAAAATCAGCCCGCCGCCCGATGAGACCATGACGGAGAAAATCATACAGGCCGTAGAAATGGCGAAAAAGTATGACAGCAGATTTCGGGAAAGACAATATATCCCTAACCCGGCGAGCTGGCTGAACGCCAAGGGTTATTTGAATGAATATCCACAGGAGGGAGGCAACAGCTATGAGCAACGGGGAACTTACCCGGATAGGGGACATACTGGGCAACAAACCGACCCCGGAGGCTTCAAGCCGTCGGGAGGCTTCAAGGGGAACCAATAATTTCGTAACGCCGCATCAGGCGCGCGAACGCGGGCTGAAAATCAGAAAGGAACCGCCGGAGGCAGGCAAGTGCCAGTATTGCGGCAAGACGTTGGAACCACAGGGCATTGTGTTCGGAAGAGAGGTTTTGATGTGGCAGCCTTTTTTACCGCGCTGCGATTGCGAGCAGGCGCAAGCCTATTGGCAGGAATATGACCGAAAAGAGGCAGAGCGCAAAGCCGCCGAGGAGGAAGAAAAGCGCAGAAAAGCCATGCAGCAGCGCATTGAAAGGCTGTTAGGGCGGAGCGGTATCAAAAAGCGGTTCCAGCAACGCACATTCGAGAACTTCCGATGTGATACGCCGGGGCGAAAGAAAAACTATGCCATTGCAAAGGAGTACGCCGATAATTTCCCGCTCCATAAAGCGAGAGGCGACGGCCTCTACATAGAGGGAACCAACGGAACCGGAAAGACACACCTCGCAGCGGCAATAGCGTTGCAGCTTATCGGAGAGGGCATACCGGTTATTTGCAAGACCTCGAGCGACCTCCTGCTCGACATCAAGAAATCGTTTGACGACAGTTCCGTAAACGAGGCGCAGGTACTCGACGTTTACAAAAGGGTTGACCTGCTGATTATAGACGACCTCGGCAAGGAACAGTGCAGCGATTGGAGCATGAGCACGCTCTACTCCATCCTGAACGACCGGTACGAGGACATGAAGCCCACCATTGTCACAACCAACTATAACGCCGACGCGCTTATAAACGCGCTGACCCCGAAAGGCTTTGATAATACCAAAATTGTGGCAATTATAAGTCGCTTGCGGGAGACCAGCACCGTTATGACGATGGCGTGGACAGATATCAGGGGCAGCGTATGACCCCGGAAAGGGACATTATGGACGATGAGGTATTCACCATACAGGTACGACGCTGCAAGCGGTGCGGGAGGCTCCTCACCAGCAAAGAGGCGGTAGAGAGGGGCTACGGCTGTCAGTGCCTCCGAAAAGAAAAAGAGGAGGCAGAGGCGAAAGAGCCGATACCCGGACAAATGAACCTGCTTGCGGATTTCCTACAGGAGGAGCAAGAGCAATGATAATTTTAGCGACCTACCTAAACCTTGATAAGATTGCCGAGAGCGGCCAGTGCTTCCGGTGGAAAAAGACCGGAGAACAAGCCTACCAGATACCGGCGTTTGGAAAAGTGCTTAACGCGAGGCACGTTGGAGCAAATGGAGAGGTCGAGCTGGATTGCAGTTTAGAGGATTTTCGGACGGTGTGGGAGGACTATTTCGACCTCAAGACGCCCTACGAGCAATACGAACAAGAACTGAGAACCCGGAGCGACACAGGAGAATACCTTTACCGCGCTGTGAGAGCAGCGAGGGGAATACGCATATTGCGGCAGGAACTTTGGGAAGTGATTATGAGCTTTATTATCAGCCAGAACAACAATATCCCCAGAATAAAAGGCTGCATTGAGCGGCTGTGCGAGAGGTTTGGCGGATTCCCGGACGCGGGCACTATTGCCAAGCGCGGCCCGAAAGGGCTGGACGGGCTGGGGCTGGGTTACCGGCAGGACTACATCATCGACGCAGCCATCACTTACCACGGAGACGGGGACGGCAGCATGGAGCGGATTCTGCGCAGCCTCACATACGAGGAGGCCATGAACTACCTCACCACATGGAGGGGCATAGGCCCCAAAGTAGCGAACTGTATCTGCCTTTACGGGCTGGGCCATAAGGAAGCATTTCCGAGAGACGTGTGGGTAAAGAGGATTGAAGCGGAGCACTTTGGCGGGCATTTCCCGGACGAGAATTACCCCGGATTTGCCGGAGTGTTGCAACAGTATATTTTCTTCTATGAGAGGAGCGAAAAGAATGGCAGAAAGTGAACAGAGAAAGAAGTACCGCGAGGAGCTTTTCAAACTTATGCAGGAAAACCCGGAGCTGCCCGTCGTCCCAATGGTGGACGGGGAAATCCCCGGAGACGACAGCGGGTATTGGCTTGGCGCGTGGGGAAGCGCAAGGGTGGACGAATACCTCTTTACCCACAACCACGAATGGATGGTATTTAAGAGCGACGATGATGTCTTTGACGTTTTGGAGCGGCACCTGTCAGACGAGGAGTTTGAAAAACTACCGGAGACAGAGGAGGAGTGCAGAGAAGTCTACAACTCCCTGCCTTGGACGAAAGCCATTGTTGTTTATATCACTTTACCGGATTGAGAGAGGGGCGAGGGCATGGGCGGACAGAAACAAAAACACAACGAAGCTGGGGTGTGCCCCTTGTGCGGTAAAGCTGCATTAGAGTACGGTAATTCAGGAATACAAGACGAGAGCTATTTTTATTCTTGGAGCTGCGCGAACTGCGGGGCCAACGGCAAGGAGTGGTACAACCTTGTCTTTTCAGAACACACCGTGAGAGAGGAGGCGTAATCGTGAACGAAAAGTACAGAGATATTTGCGAGCAGTTGGGCTGGCGCATTACCGACGATTCTTACGGACACATCGAACTTGAAAAATATTCACCAGCCGGAGAAGATTTTTCTTTCATAGTTTGTGCGAAAAGTTTTGTTGAGAATGTAAAGGAGTATGCGGAGAGCTTCGACCAAGACGAGCATATCGAAATGTGGATTGAGGCGCGGCACAACGGGGTACGAGGAGTTCCGTCTACCCGTGAACTTGTAAAAGACGCAGAAGAAATTGAAAGTATGCTCAAGGAACTTTCGGAGGCCCTTTTAGAGACAGAGTTGCAGAGGGAGAGCATATGAAATACGAAAAACTTACAGAATGGGAAAAAGCCCGGCACCCATCAATCCACTATACCGGCAGCGTCCGGGGAATGAAGAAACTGGGGTATTGGGGAAAACATGACCGCTGCGTCCGGTGCGGCCAGTATATTTACAACCTCTCAATCCTGATTGGCAGCCACTTATAAGGCGGGAGGGCGCATTGAAATACAGCGAGCACATCGAGAGCTTTTTGAACTTCCTGCGGGAGGCCCAGCGGGAATACAACATAGCGGCAGACGACGAGAAATCCGCGAATGGTGCAACGCAGGACATTTTGCACAGTATCGAGCTGGAAGAACACAAGTACCACGAATACGCCCGACTTTCAAAAGCCTTGCGGGAAGTGAGACAGGAGAGGCGGCGAGCCAAAGACATCGAGCAGCAGATACAGCCCCTACAGGAGTGGGTAACGGAAAACGCCAAAGCCCTAAAGACCCTTGAGCAAGTGCTTGGGGCGGTCAGAAAAGCGGAGCGCAGTATGCAGGAACGCCACTACATTTCAAGGACGGATATAGTCCAAAAGATACTCGGAGGGGAGGAGGAACAACCATAGTAGCAAACGTGAGACGCGGCGACATTTATTATGTGATTGGCGGTGCCGCCATAGGGAGCGAACAAAGTGCAGACCGCCCGGCGATTGTGGTGAGCAATGACACCGGGAACAAATATGCGCCGGTGGTAGAGGTGGTTTACCTTACGACCCGAAAGAAAGTTGGCTTGCCGACACACGTTTTCATCGGTTCTGCGGAGCGGCCCTCGGTAGCTCTTTGCGAGCAGATTGTAACGGTATCAAAAAGCCGGTTGGTAAGACGCATTAACCGGGTGACAACCGAGGAAATGCGGCGGATAGACAAGGCCCTCACCAAGAGCCTCGGAATACATAGAGCAGCAGGAGGAAACGCCATGAAAATAACCATGTTGACACCATTTGGAGAAATGAACTTTGACTTGCCGCCGGAAAAGGCGACAGACCTCGTGCAGAGGGCTTTTCAATACGCAGCCGGGCAGGAGACGGAGAAAACACCGCAGGCGGCCTCTATCGTGCCGTCGGAACCTTTCAAACCGTCGGAGGTTGTACCGCCTACCCCCAAACCCAAAAGCCGCGTTGAGCGTATGTTCGGGGATTTCAGAGGGCAGGTGCAGGAAAGAGGAGAACCAGAGGTATATAGGGGATTCCTTATCGTGAAATGCGAGCACTGCGGCAAAGTAAAAGGATTTTGCGCAAAGCAACCGATTTCTCATTACTTTTGCGATTGCGGGGAGAAAACTGCGCTCCATGACCTCAAGATGGTTCACCTGAAATGCAAGTGTGGAAGCCAGTACAACTACCGGACAAATATTACGGACAAGGTTTTCGACTTCCCTTGCCTGAAATGCGGAAACCCGGTTGATTTGGAACTGAATAAGCGAGGGGACACCTATGTTACCATCGGAGAATGAGGAGGAAAAGAGTATGGAACTGCGGAAGATTTGCGACGATACCAAGGACATGGGTATGTGGGAGCTGGCCCATAACATGGCTTTTGTCAAAAATGGGGAGGTGTGGTATAGAGATTTTGAGAGAGAGCTAACAGCCCGCGACCTTGTGAGGGAGATTTACCGAAAATACGTCACCACGGAGGACGCGGAGGAGCTTGCAGACGATGAAACATTCGACGACATCATGCTCGAAGCGGGCTACTACGGGACAGATGAAATGGAGGGAGTTTGCTCTATTCTCTATACAGTTCTTTGGGGCGCGGCGGAACTTCGAGAATGGCTGAAAACATACGAGACAACCGGCCTACCGACCACGGCACAGCCGGTGGTGTTGAAACAGGCGATTGAGGTTTACGGTACTAATGCGCAGGTAGATGTTGCGATTGAGGAAATGAGCGAGCTGACAAAGGCCCTCCTCAAACTCCGCCGCGCCGGTAGCGCAGGCTGGGCGGACGCAAAAGAAAGCGTTTTCGAGGAAATGGCCGATGTGGTTATTATGCTGACCCAGCTTATGATGATTTACGACGGCAGAAAAGCTGTCCAGCGGTTCATTGACGCTAAAGTGAAGCGGCTGGCAGGCCGCCTCGCAGAAGCAGCACCGAGGGCCGGAACGAATGCGGCGCAGGAGATTTTGCAGCCCGCAACATAAGGAGGACGGCCCATGTATAAGAACGCAGAGGGGTATAACGACCCCACACCCGGAGAGGCAATGAGCCTTATTCGCAAAGAGCAGCGGCAGCAGGAAATATCAGAACGCCTTGCAGTTATAAGCAGATTGATACCGATTTTGAAACAAACGGCGGAATTAGCCGGGTTCGAGGTTGTAGGGCGCATTACCCTGCGAGACAAAGAAACCGGTAAAGAGTACAAATAGGAGGAAAAGACTATGGCAGACATCAAAATCAAGCACACGAGAACAATCCCCCTCAACAGTGAGGAAACCACCATCGAAGTTACAGGAGTGGAATACGGGGCAGACACCTTAACCAAGAGCATTTTGGAGGCGTTGGGAACGAAAAAAGACACGCCGGAGACCGGGGAACTGCTTATCAAGGGAGAGGACAGTGCGGAACTCGTTTTACCGCCGCAGCCTGCGCCCACAGCCTGCAATTTCCGAATGTTTGTGAGTGAGGACATCACCCCGGAGGACTTAAAAACCGCCAAAGAGGAGGGCAACATCGATGAAGTGGTCTCCCCTTATGACGAGATTGATATTCCCCTCGACACGGGCGGGAGCGTCACCGTCGTATGCGCTTACAGCGACCCGAATACGGCCCGATTCGTATTCAAGGACTGTTGGGACGAGGCGGTGATGAACGACGAGGCCACCAACAAAGGTGGATATTACAAAAGCAAGGGCCGGGCGCACGTCCTTGTTGACATTCTCCCCCACATTGCGCAGGAATGGCGCGAGCTGATGAAGCCCCGCAAGATGGTAGAGGAAATTGACGGCGAGCGGTTAGAGTATGCAGACCTCATGTGGCTGCCATCGGCAACGGATATGTTCGGCACGCCGGAGAACTGTTGGTGGAACGACCTTGACGACAGCTTCCAGCTCCCCATCTTCCAAAAAGAGCGCGAGCGCGTAAAAGAATGCGGAGACGAGGGGACATACCCGTATTGGCTGCGCTCCGTGTTTGCGACGGCCTCGTTCAGCTTTTGCAGTGTCGGCACGGGCGGGGGCGCGAGCGGCAGCTACGGTGCGAGCTATTCGCTGGGCTTCGCGCCGGGCTTTGACATCTAATCAAAAATCAATCACTCCTCGGAGCGAAAGCTCCGGGGAGGAGAGGAGGAAACAAAAATGGCAAGGAAATTGATAGCAGGCCTCATTACATTGGCTATGGCGGCTACCCTTGCGGGGTGCGGACAGCAGCCGGAGGAGGGCACGGTAGAGGCGTTTGTTCCGACCGGAGAAATATCGGCAGAAAGCGTCTCCTTGGATATGACGTTGAATGAGGACGGGTATTATTCGATGTTCGCGGATGTAACCGTGGATTTTGGGGACGACGGGCTAATACAGGCTGTAGAGGTTGACAATACCGCGCTCCTCGCGTTCAAAGTTTCAAGCTATTATCCCGGTGGAGTTTACCTTTACGCCGGGGAGGATATGCAGGAGCTTATAGCGCGGCTCAAAGACGCGGCAGGCGCAGCGGGCGACAGCGAGGCGAAAGACCTGATAGAGAGCGTTATTGAAGAACTGGAAATGGGCGGCCCTATTGAGGGCGCGAGCACATAAGGCAGGAGGACAAAAGACCATGAGCAAAAAACGAAAGTGCAGATACACGGCGGAGGAGCTTTCAATCCATGAGGAGGCCGTGCGTCTGCGAAAAATGACGGACAGGCAGCTCGTAGAGACGTTCCACCGGGCAGCGGACGCGGAACTGGTTGCCAGCGGCCCCAGCGTGGCGCAGGACTGCCCCGAACAGACTGAGCCTATCGGAGACACCTCGGCGGTGAAGCAGCTCCTTGAGGCTCTTTCGGAGGGCAAATGCAAAGGCATTAAAAGCGGAATTGCGTACAAGGTTTCACAGCTTGCCGTAGAAATGGGGCTGATAGAATGAACCAGACGCAGCAGCACTACAGGGCAGTTATGGCAGGAAAGCGTAACCGCGTGGCCGGAGAACATTGGGAGGCCATGATTGAGGCGACCTGCAGGCACTACCGGCTCAAGGGAGTGGCCGAGATAACCAAAACACCGGAGCCGATGAAGCCCCTCGGCCGCCCGAACAGCAAGGGACAATTTTTGGCGTGCTACACCAAATCGGCGCAGCCGGATTACAAAGGGACGCTGGCCGGTGGCCGGGCCATCGTGTTTGAGGCAAAGCACACAGACACAGACCGCATGAGCCGGAGCGTGATAAGCGAGGAGCAGGAGAAACAGCTCGACCGGCACATGGCACTCGGCGCTGAATGCTTCGTGATGGTATCGTTCGGATTTCAAGAGTATTTCCGCATACCGTGGCCGGTTTTCCGAGATATGAAAGAGCACTACGGCAGGAAGTACATCACGCCGGAGGACGTTCAGGAATACAAGGTCAGATACATCGGCGGCGTTCTCCAATTTCTTTAGGAGGGCACGGGTATGGAGTATCTGATAGGGATAGCAGTTTGCATAGCAGCGGCGGTAGGAATCAGCATACCGTGGGTACACGCCATCGACAAGCAGACGAAAGACCCGGATTGGCAGCAGCATAAAGACGACCCGGACTATTGGGACTGGCCGTAAAAAAGTGGCAAGGGAGGCAACTCCCAAATTACAGCGAATAAGGAGGGAGTTATCTCCATGAAACGAAAAAACGAACAGGAAAAGAGCGAAACACAGGTACTCATAGAGGCGGCGGTCGCAGCAGCGGTCGAGGCCAGCATGAGGGGGATTGACGAAAAGATTGAGGCCGCCGTGAACCTCGGCGTAACCATTGGGGCAACCGCAGGGGCTGAAATCGGTGCAAAGGCCGCTGTAAGGGCGGTGGAGCGGGAAAGAAAGAATTACCGCAAGCAGCAATATGATTGGAAGTACCACAACACCAAATTACTGCTGCGGAACTACCGGAGGCTGAACGAGTATTATAAAAATGCCGTATTCAGCACCGAGGCCGCAGAGGAGGCGGACGAGAGTTTTGAGGACGTTATGCGCAGCATGGGCCGCCCGGCTGACGAGGAGATTTTTGTAGAGAGCATTCAAAAGAACTACCTTGCCACGAAAATCATTATGACCCATGTAAACAAAATGCTGGACTGCTACCGGATTATGTGCGAGAGGTCAAGCAGGCAGGACGACAAAAGGCACTGGCGCGTACTCGAGGGACTTTACATTGCTGAAAATTACACGACCGCAGAGGAGATTGCGCGGCAGGAACACATCGACAAAAGGACGGTATATAAGGACATAGACGTATGTGCAGCAGATTTGACGGCTCTGTTTTTCGGCGTGGGAGGCATTGAGCAGCTTTGAGAGACCGGCAGGGCAATATCCGGGCATTTACTTTTCACTATGGAGAGTGATATACTATATCCTGTAAAATCACGGAGAGAAAACGCCGTCTTGTGGAGATTTCCATAGGACGGCGATTTTTTACGGGGAGAATTGCCCCGAAAAAGGGCGGAAAGGAGAGATAATATGGAGATACGGACGCTGAAAGCGTCGCAGTTGAAAGCGGCAGCCTACAATCCGCGAAAGGATTTGCAGCCGGACGACGCAGAGTACAAGAAACTGCGCCGGAGCATAGAGGAGTTCGGGTACATCGAGCCGATTATCTGGAACGAGCGCACCGGAAACGTCGTAGGCGGGCACCAACGCCTCAAAGTTCTGCTCGAGCAGGGAACAGAGGATATTGAGTGCGTTGTAGTTGACCTCGACGACCACGACGAGAAAATCCTGAACGTCCTTTTGAACAAGGTGAAAGGCCGCTGGGACATCGGAAAGCTGGCAGACCTTTTGCAGGAGCTTGACGAGGCCGGAGGCATGGAGGTAACAGGCTTCGAGGATTGGGAGCTGCAAAGCCTCCTTATGCAGTACGACCATATTAAAGACCTGATGGAGGAGGACTTTTCCGGCTACAGCGACGGGAAAGAGCGCAACACCTTTACCATGACGTTCAGCCTCCCAGCAGGAGCGCGAGAAACCGTAGAGGACTACATGAAAAAGACCGATAACGCCAAAGCGGAGCTGGCGACGGCCATCATCAACAAGGTTAAGGGGGTATTGTAATGCAGATTGAGCGAAAGAAAATCAGCGAACTCAACCGGGCAGCATATAACCCCCGGATAGACCTTATCCCCGGCGACACGGAATATGAAAACCTCCGCAGGAGCATTACCACCTACGGTATGCTTATCCCGGTGGTTTGGAATAAGCGTACAGGGAATGTGGTGGGAGGACACCAGAGGCTCACCGTCCTCGAGAACGAGGGAGAGACCGAGGTAGACGTATCGGTAGTAGACCTCGACGAAATGCAGGAGCGGCAGCTCAACGTGGCCCTCAACAAAATCGAGGGCGGCTGGGACGAGGAAAAGCTGGCCGAACTGCTGACCGAACTGGGAGACGACGCAACCCTCACCGGCTTCACGCAGCAGGAAATCGACAGCCTCACCAATGACATCGACGGGCTTATAGACGGCGACACCGTAGACGAGGAGCTGCGGGCCATTGAGGAGCTGTTCAACGTGAGCCTGACATTCGATAAAGCAGACCAAGAGGAGCTGAAAGCCTATGTCAAGGACTACGGCAAAGAAGCTCTGATTGAGACCATCATTCAGAAAGCAAAGGGGGAGATATAATGGGGTGCAAATGTGGCACACAGGTTATTTTGTGCAATCTCCCGGTGCGCTTTGATACCTATAAGGGGTGCAGCCACGGGTGTAAATACTGCTTCGCGCAGAAGAAGCAGAACATTGCGAAGATACAGCGCGACGAAACCGTGGAGGCCCTGCGTTCATTCATCGAGGGAAAGAGAGGACGCGAGACGGCGTGGTGCGACTGGAATATTCCTATTCACTGGGGCGGCATGAGCGACCCATTCCAGCCTATCGAAAAGAATACCCGCGCTTCCTACGAGTGCTTAAAGCTGCTGGCGGAGACCAAATACCCATTCGTGGTAAGCACAAAGGGGCGGCTTGTGGTAGACCCGGAATATCTCGACCTGCTGGCGCAATCCAACTGCGTTGTGCAGGTGAGCATGGTATGTAGCAAATATGACCCGCTCGAACCCGGAACCCCACCTTACGAGGAGCGGCTGAAAATCGTGGAAACGCTCGCGGGCAGAGTGCAGCGAGTAATCGTCCGCATACAGCCGTATATGCCAGAGGTTTTCGAGGACGTTATGGCGAATATCCCCCGACTGGCCGCCGCAGGTGTTTACGGCGTAGTGGTGGAGGGCATGAAGTTCTACAAGGCCAAAAAGGGCATGGTAAAAATCGGCGGAGACCATTGCTACCCGCTGAACGTACTGCGCCCGCACTTCGAGGCAATCAAGGCAGAGTGCCACCGGCATGGCCTAAAGTTCTACGCCGGAGAGAACCGGCTCCGCGCAATGGGCGACAGCATGACGTGCTGCGGCATTGATGGGCTTGAGGGGTTCAAGGGAAACGAGTACAACCTCTGTATGCTGATGAACGGCCAGAACCCGGAGCCTACGGAGCTGATGAAGCAGATAGGCACGGGCGGGTGCTTCCAAAGTCTGAACCAGATTGCCGGTATCAATAAGAAAATCAATAACCAGTCTTTCTACGGCCTTATGCAGGAGGAATTAGGCGGAAAGTTGGATTATTATAAAAAGATGTTTGGTTTAGACGAATAAACCGGGGCTACCAGTAAAGGAGAGGAGGACAATGCCGAAATGGACTGATAAGCCGTGGGAACGTCAAAAGGGCGAGAGCGCACAGGCATACGAGGCGTTTGTTACCTACCGGGATATGGGGTCTGACCGCAGTATAAGGGCGGTTGGACAAAGGTTAGACAAAAGTAGGACGCAAATCGGGAAATGGAGTAGTGCGTGGAACTGGCAGGAGCGCGTCAGAGCTTACGACAATGAGCTGGAAAAAGAGGCGCGGGCTAAAGCGGTAAAAGACCGCAAGGCCATGACCGAACGGCACATTGGTATAGCAATGCAGCTCCAAAAGAAAGCCCTTGAAGCCCTTAGTAGCTTGTCAGTCGAGGATATGTCCCCTAAAGACATCAAAGAGTATATCAAAATGGCAACCGACCTCGAGCGGCTGAATCGTACACTCGAGGAGGAGAGCGGCAAGGGAGGCAGCGACGCGCCTACCCAACTCGCGGACACGATAATTTCAGTTTACAAAAAGAGGGAGGGAAACGGCGTTGAGTGAGTTAGAACAGGCGATATTATTCTACGCCGACCACCCCGTAGAATTTGTAGAGGACATTATCGGAGCGACCCCGGACGAGGAACAGGCGAAAATACTACGTAGCCTCGCGGCCAACACCATGACCTCGGTGCGCAGCGGCCACGGCGTAGGAAAAAGCACGGTGGAGGCGTGGGCCGTCATTTGGTTTATGGCGACCCGGCCATTCCCCAAAATCCCCTGTACCGCCCCGACGCAGCACCAGTTATTTGACATCTTATGGGCGGAAGTAAGCAAGTGGCTGCGGCACAGCAAACCCCTTGCGAATGAGCTTGTTTGGACGAAAGAAAAGGTCTACATGAGAGGCTACCCGGAGGAATGGTTCGCGGTAGCACGAACGGCCAGCAAGCCGGACGCGCTGCAAGGCTTCCACGCTGAACACGTCCTTTACATCATCGACGAGGCCAGCGGTGTAGACGATACGATATTTGAGCCGGTGCTCGGCGCACTTTCAACGCCGGGCGCGCGGCTCCTAATGTGCGGAAACCCGACGCAGTTGTCGGGCTTTTTTTATGATAGCCACAATAAGAACCGGGCCAGCTACTCGACATTCCACATTGACGGCAGAAAGAGCAGCCGGGTATCGCAGGACTTCATTGAGACGATTATCCGAATGTATGGCGAGGACAGCGACGTGTTTCGCGTCCGAGTGGCCGGAGACTTCCCGCTGCAAGAGGACGACATATTTATTCCGATTTCACTCGTAGAAAACTCCATTCAAACAGAGTTTTCTCCACGGAAAACCCCGGATTTAGTGCATATCGGGTGCGACGTTGCTCGTTTTGGAGACGACAAGACGGTAATCGGGTACAAGGTAGACGAAAAGGTGACATTTTACCGGAAACGACAGGGGCAGGACACCATGAAAACGGCGGACGACATTATCCTGTTGGGAGAGGAGCTGGTACAGAGGTACAAACTCGACAGCCCGATACCCGTCAAAATAGACGACGGCGGCGTGGGCGGCGGCGTAGTAGACCGCCTGCGGCAAGTAAAGCGGAACAACCCGGAGCGTTTCTGGTGGCTGGAAGTTTATCCGGTGAAGTTCGGGCAGCGAATTAAGCACAAATATTACCACGACAGCACCACCTATATGATGGCCGTCGTGAAAAAGCTGTTACAGCCTTACGACGAGGACGGCAACCGAAAGCCGGTAGAGCTGATACTCCCGGACGACGACGACCTCGTAGCACAGCTTTCCGGGCGCAAGTACGCGCTGACGGAGGCGAGCAAAATCAAGATTGAGAGCAAAGACGCGGTGAAGAAGCGCGGGCAGCCCTCCCCGGACGAGGCGGACTGCGTGTTACTTCTTTGCCTACCAGTAAAACCGCCAAAGAGGAGAGGGGTGAGAAAGAATGGCTAAAAGCAAGCGGGCAAATATGGAGGTGCGCGTGATTAAATCGCAGCAGAGCCTCATTGAAAAGGCGGACACGCCCGTACAGGTAACAGAGCAGGAAGCATACAACGCCGGGGACTGGATAACCCCGCGCCATGATATGCGTGGGCTGGCGAAGCTCGTAGAGAACAGCACTATTCTCCCCCAGTGCATACGCGCCTATAAGAACAATATCGCAGGATTCGGCATTGGCGTTCGTTACATCGAGGACACCGAGGAAACGCCGGAAATGGCGGCGGAGTTCCAGCGGGCGGAGGAGATTATCGAGCTGCTGAACATTGAGCAGGACACCAAAGAGGTATTTGAGGACATCATTGAGGCGCGCGAGACCTACGGTATAGCGTACCTTGAGGTAATCCGAAACGTGGCGGACGAGGTTGTGCAGATTGAGTTCGTCAAGGAGACCGAAAGCGTATGGAAGTCCCGCCCCCTTGACCCTTATATCACCACCAGCTACTACCATCACGGGCAGGAAGTTGAGCGAAAGAAACGCTATTGCAAGTACAAGCAGGAAATCGGCGGCAAGGTGGTCTACTTCAAAGAATTTGGAGACCCCCGCGTGATGGATATGCGAGACGGGAAGTATCTCGAGGAGGGCGAAACCCTTGAGCTGCAATATCAGGCCAACGAGCTGTTGGAGTTTACTATTGGGACTGAGCCGTATGGTACGGTGCGCTGGATAGGACAAGTGCTCGGCGTAGACGGTAGCCGCAGGGCGGAGAGCCTGAACAACAACTATTTTATCAACGGGCGGCATACCCCGCTGATGATTATGGTTAAGGGCGGCACCCTGACGGACGAGAGCTTTGAGAAGCTACAGCAGTATATGAACGACATCAAGGGAGAGGCCGGGCAGCACGCCTTTATTGTCCTCGAGACCGAAGCAACCGAGGCCCGCGCCGATTTCGACCAACAGGAGAAGCCGGAAATCGAGGTCAAAGACCTTGCGAGTATTCTCCAAAAGGACGAGCTTTTTCAGGAATACATGGACAACAACCGGCGCAAGGTTCAGTCCGCATTCCAGCTTCCAGACCTATATGTTGGCTATACGACCGACTTCAACCGGGCGACGGCGCAGACCGCGCAGGAGGTCACGGAGGAGCAGGTATTCCAGCCAGAGCGCAAAAGCCTTGCGTGGGCCATTAACAACCGCCTCCTGAATGGCTACCACTTTCAGTTCGTTGAGGCGTATTTCCTTGAGCCAGACATCAGCAACCCGGACGACCTGCAAAAGCTGTTGACGGTAGCGAACAGCGCAGGCGGCCTCACGCCGAATATGGCAAAGAGGATTGTTTACGAGGCCCTTGGTGAGGACGCGGAGGACTATCCAGAGAACCCGGAGGAGGCAGCTTGGGGAGATATACCGCTGGCCTACAAGAACCAGCAGGCGGGCGGCGCAACATTCGACCTCGGTGGCATTACAATGAGCCTACAGCGGCAGATACAGAAAGCGGCAGCGCAGCATGACGACGCGGTAGTGGCCGTGATGAAAGAAGTAAAGCGGCTGTTGGTGAAGATGGACGGGGGGCAGTGATTATGTGCTTAGATTGCGGCCCCCTGATAAAGGCCATTGACAGATATATCCAAAAAGCAGACGACGACCTCGAGGAAGCACTCGGGGAGGAGGGCTACCTCAACCCGAAAAAGACCCGCCAATTCATCGAGGATATGGAGGAGCAGGTAGCGGAGGCTCTACTGGACGAGACCGATTATTTCACCAACGAGGCGGGCAAGGCCGTTGACCTTGAGACGTTCGCAGAGAAGATATGGCCGGGAGTGAAGCTCAACGACGAGCTGATGGAAAAACTCGCGGCCATTTTTGCGGAACAACTAGGCGAGTTTATGCCGGAGTTTATAGGTTACTACCTTGAGCAGACAGACCGCAGCCTCAAGCTGGAACAAGTCTCAAAGCGCACGACCGCATGGGTACGGACATGGAGCAAAGACCTCGGAGAGATTATGAAGCTGAACAGCCATACCGAAATTGAGCGCATACTCAACAAGGGGCTGGAAAACGGCAGCAGCATTGAAGAGTTCACCCGCGCTATCCTTGACAGCGGCATACGGGACGAACACTACAAGGCCCGCCGCGTGGCCGTCACCGAGGTTTTACGGGCGCACAGTGTTGCGCAGCAGGAGGCATTTATGCAAAGCCCGGCGGTCGGCGAGAAGATGTGGAAGCACACAGGGAGCTATCGAAACGACCCGCGAAAGAATCACATAGCTATGGACGGGCAGCGAGTACCAGTAGACCAGCCTTTTGAGCTGCGCGGCGCTAAAGGCGGAACCTATTACCCGATGTACCCGAGAGACCCCAACCTCCCGCCAGAGGAAAGCATAAACTGCCATTGCATTTCGCAGCCGGTGGTGAGCGAGGAGGTGTTGGGCTTACCGCTCGAGGAGAGACAGAGGCTACAGCAAAAGGCCATTGATGAAATGGACGACGAGTGGGAGAAAGAACTGGACGCGAGAAACAAGGCGAAAGCTGGTATCGAGGAGGAATAGTCCTGTTGCCGCCTCTCGTGGCGCAGGCTGCCTCCAAAGCGTCCTCACAGACAATTTACCCACCGGATAAATAACGGCCCTCTCGGGGCCATTCAGAGCGTTCCTGCGAGCAGGCAGGAGAGAACACGGTAAAGAGCAGCGGAGACGCTGCTTTTTATATTATCACAGCGAAAGGAGGTGAGAGGGCATGAGGAAAGGCTTGAAAAAAGCCTACGAGATTACGGACGCGAAAATCCAATTCGTCTCCCTCGTAGACAAGGCAGCGAATAAGCGGCAGTTCCTTATCAAGAAAGAGGCCGGAGGTAAGGCAACGTTCACTACCTATGGCAGAATTGTCAAGGCAGACGCAGAGAATCACTACGTCACCGGCGTTGTTTACGAGCCGATGGCGGAGGACAGTCATGGCAATTTTATGACCGAGGCAGAAATCACCAAAGCGGCCTACTGGTTTGCAAAGAACGGAAATAAAGTTGACCTACAGCACAGTTTTGAACCGCTTGACGGTGCAAACGTCGTTGAAAGCTGGATTGCAAAGGCTGATTTTGACATCGACGGCGAGACCATCAAAAAGGGCACTTGGCTTATGACCGTAGAGGTCGCAGACGAGAGCGTGTGGGAGGGCATTGAGAAAGGCGAAATCACAGGCTTCTCTATGGGCGGCCTTGGAAACTACAGTGAGGAGGACGTAGAGTTGGATAACGTGAGCAAGCAAGAAACCAGCGAGAAGAAAGGGCTGCTGAAACAGTTGGCGAAAGCGTTGGGGCTGAACGTGGTGGAAAAGGGAGCTATGGCGGAGCTTTACGAGGAGCGCAGCAAAGGTACGCTCTTTTGGAACGCTTTTAACTCCCTTGAGGAGATTTTATATAAATACGACCCCATCACGGGCCGTTACCTTTACGAGACTGACGAGAACAAGGTGCGCGAGTGCCTTGAGGAGTTCGGACAGATTATCACCAGTATTCTCACTGGCGGGGGAAGTGTGACCGAGGCCATTCAGACCGACCGCCCCGTGGAAAAGGCCGGGAAGAAAATGAGCGGCAAGAACAAAGAGACGCTGCTCGGCATTTACGAAAGCCTCGGAACATTCATCAAAGAATTTGACGACCCGGAACCGGAGAAAAACGAGCCGACCAAGAAAAAGGACGGCGAGGAAATCGAGGAACCGGAGGGAACCGAAAAGGAGGAAAAGCAAGTGACTAAACAGGAAGTTGAGGGAATTGTCGCAAAGGCTGTAGAAACAGCCTTTGCCAAGGCGACCAACACGGAGTCCAAGACCCCGGATGAGGAAGAAACCGACGAGGAGAAAAAGGCGGGCACCGTTACCGAAGCTAAGAAAAAGGGCGGCTGTGTCTCCAAGGCTGACGAGATTACCCCTGAGACCATCAACGCTATGGTTGAGGCGGCTATCGAAAAGGCCCTTGAGCCGCAGCGCGAGGTAGTTACCGCAGAGCAGGTACAGGAAATGATTACTGCGGCGGTGGCAAAAGCGGTTGACCCGGTGCTGAAAAGCAAGGGCCTCCCCAGCAACCTCGGCGGCGGTGTAGAAAAATCCGCAGGCGAGCAGCATTACCTGCATGGCATTCTCTAATCCAAAATAAGGAGGAAAACAGACAATGGATAACAGCACTATCATTCGCAAAGCGGCCATTGAGACGGGCAGCCTGTCCTCTGGCCTGCTTAACCCTGAACAGGCCCGGAGGTTTATTCAGCAAACTTTCGAGGCCACAAACCTCGGCGGCCTTGTGCGCCATGAAATGCGTACCGCCAAAACCGGTGAAATCGACAAGATTGGCATTGACCGCCGTATCGTCCGTAAAAAGACCGAGAACACGGACGACAACTACAGAGCTGGCGTAAAAACCAGCCAGATTGAGTACAGCACCACCGCTGTACGTCTGCCTTGGGAAATCACCGAGGAAACCCTGCGCGAGAACATCGAGGGACAGAACTTCGAGAACATCGTCACCAACCTTATGACTACGCAGCTCGGCGTAGATATGGAGGACTTGTACCTCAACGGCGACGAGCAGGTAGCAGAGGGCACCGCCGATTATGATTTCCTGAAAATCAATGACGGCTGGATTAAGCAGATTTCCAACGGCGGCCACGTTTACGACGCTTCCGGCGAGAGCGAAATGAGCCTCGACCTGTTTTACAAGACGCTGGCCCAAATCCCGAACAAGTACAACAATGGCAAGCTCCGTTGGCTGATGTCCCCGCGCAGAGCGCAGGAGTGGGAGCTGTTCCTGTTGAACAAGGTTATCGGCGCAGGCGGCGCGGTGCCCGACAGCATTTACACCGCCCCGGCCCGCATTCCTGCTGTGGAGTGCCCGTCCCTTGACGACGGCACAATTCTTCTGACTGACCCCCGCAACCTGATTGTGGTGAACACCTATAGCGTGCAAATCCGCAAGACCACCGAGGGCAGAGAGGCCATTATGCAGGATAAGCGTTTCTACGTTGTTCATCTGGATTATGACCCCATTATCGAGGAGCTGGACGCTACGGCTATCGTTAAGGGCTTGAAGTAAGAGAGGAGGGCAGCCATGAGCTACCATTTGAAGCTGATTAAGGCCCTCTCTTACTACGGCCCCATCAAGGCCACACGGGAGCACCCGGACGTATTTGTGGAGGACGAGGCTACCGCAAAGGCTGCGGTAGCCTCCGGCTATTTCCGCATGGTGACGGGCGAACCCGAACCGGAGGAACCGCAGGAACCCGAAAGGGAGCCTTATACGCAGGAGCAACTCGAGGAAATGACACTCGAACAGCTCAAAGAGATTGCCCCGGAGGTCGGGGTGGTCGAAACCAAAGGCTTTAAGAAAGCCGACTATATCAACGCAATCCTTTGGGCGGAGGGGGACTACTCCACCGGAAGCCCTACAATGATGGATTTGCAGGAGAATTAAGGAGGGCGAAAGCAGATGAAAACAGCAATTTACGATAAGGGGCTTTGCGGTATCGAGCAGTCGTTCTACATCGGCACCGTAAACAAAGATACGGACGCGGCCGAGGGGACGCAGCTCCCTGTGCAGCTCCCGGCGGGTTTCCGCATTGTTGGCTTTGGCATTGACGTAAAGACCGCCTTTGCAAGCGCAACGCTCAACCTCACCGGAGGCCAGAGCGAGCCGGTGAGCTACCTCGAGGGCGCAGAACTCAATGAGGTAGGCTTTATCACCAAGGACGGCGCATACGCCGCCGTAGGCGACAAGGACGTTACCCTCACGGCCAAACTGTCTGCAGAGGAGACCGGAGACGGCAGCGCGGATATTTACGTCAAGGCGGTAAGGCTTGAAGCGTAAGGGCGGTGAGCACAGTGGCAAATAGACCGTGGGTAACGCCGCAAGAGGTAAGGGACTATTCCGAGATAGCGTCGGTGCAGAAGCGCAGCGACACAAGGCTCGCGGTGGATATTGCGAGGGCAGAGCAGTATGTAATCACCTATACGCATAACACTTTTGAGAGCTACAAGGAGATACCGCAGCCGGTCAAAACGGCAGTTTTGATACTGGCGGAGGCTTACGGCCACAACGCCGCGCTCGTTGCCAAGGACGTAAAATCGGAGACGTTCGACGACTACAGTTACACCTCCGAAACCAGCCAAATCAGCATTGACGGGTTAGACCTTGCGGCCCTGCTGGACGATTTTGTAATTGCGGAGCCACGAAACGGGATAACCCTCCGTATGAGGCGGCTGTAAGGAGGCGGGCTATGAGTTTAGAGAACCTATTGAACCACACCTGTGACATCTACCATATTTCAGAGGGAAAGGCTTCCCCCGGTTTTAACCTCCCGGCCTCCCCCTCTTTCTCGTACCCAAAGCAACCGGACATCAGCGGGCAGACCTGCCATTTTGGAGTGCGTTCCGCAAGCATAGGCGTAACGCAAACCCAACCGGCGGCCCTGATGGACGCAAAAATCAAGCTCACTTTGCCCATCGGAACGGACGTGCGCCTCAACGACAAGATTGTGGACTGCGCGACCGGGCAGGAGTACACGGCGGAACAGCCGGTCAATGTAAGAAGCCATCACCTTTTCGTCTATATCAAGAAGATTGAGGAGGAGCGGCACCTGTGAGCGGCAATACCGTTGAAATTGACGTGGCTGACCTGAAAGCATTTTTCGGGCGCGTGGAGAGCGCGGCAAAGGGAGATTTCCGAAAAGAGTTTGAACTGTTTTTGGAGGGGCTTGGGAACGAGTTTTTGAGGATATTACAGGACGAGATTGTCCGGCGCAAGGTCGTAGACAGCAGGCAGCTACTTGCCAGCTTTGAAAAAGGCGGCGACGGAAACGTGTGGGAGCTGACAGACAACGGGCTAACGCTCGAAGTCGGCACCAACGTAGACTATGCAGGCTATGTGAACGACGGGCACTGGACGAACACCAAAGGAGTAGCGAGGCGATTTGTACCGGGATATTGGGAGGGCGACCGCTTCATCTACGACCCGTCCGCAGAGGGCGGAATGATGTTGAAACAGCACTGGGTAGAGGGCAAGCACTACTGGGAGAGCGCATTGCGCATACTCAGCCAAATCTACCCGGAGCTTTTAGAAGCTAAATTGCAGGAATGGCTCGACAGCTATTTCAGCGGATTTTAAGGGGGTGAGAGGATGCTTGAGCAGGAAATGGCAAGCATTATCAAGTTCGTGTTGGATAACGCGCAAGGGCCGTCCCCGTATTACTGGAACGTGCCGCAGCATTTCTGTGTTCCGGCAGCCTACTTCCCTACGCCGGAGATTGACACGGGCGGAGAGACCTTTTTGACCTACTACATGGATTACGTTTGGTATATCAAACTTTTCCACAAGACGGGACAAGGGGCCTATTCGCTCGGCTTTTCGGTCATTACGGCGTTAAAGGCGGCGCGGAACCTCGTACCGCTGATAGCGGAGGACGGCAGCACGGTAGAGCGGAGCTGGGTACGATTAAATGACCCAGAGCTGAAAGTGCTGGACGACGGGGCCGCGCAGCTTACCGTAAGCTGGCGGAGCCGGAGACCGTACAATGACACGCTCGAGGACAGGGCACGCACTCAGACGGTCAACCTTGATGTGTTTATGAAGTCGGGGAAAGAGATTTCAGACGCATACGCGGAGGCGCTGGAAACCTACGCCATACCGCTGCAATCTTCCGGCAGATAACCGGATTAAGGAGGAAAAATAATGGCAACCAAACGCAAAACGACCGTGGTAACAAAGGCCGCCCCGAAAGAGGCAGCCGCGCCGAAATTCACGGTCGAAAAATTGGGCGCGAATTGCCGCCAGCTTTTCGGAGTTTCGACGAGCACATTCGCGGGCGCAACCTACGGTATGACTGGAAAGTACACCGTAGAAGAAATGAGAGCACATATTGAGGCTTGGAAAAAGAAAGGAGTGAAGTAAGATGGCCGGAGGACGATTTGATAAGCTCGTTGGCAAGGTGCGACCGGGCGCGTATATCAACTTCGAGAGCGGTAGAGAAAACGCGGTAGACAGCACCGGCACGCGGGGCACTGTAATTATTCCCCTCCCGAAAGCGAGCTATGGCCCGGCAAAGCGGTTCGTCAAACTGACGAATGCCAGCCCGGACGCACAGGCCGCGCTCTTTGGGTACAGCATTTATGACAACGACCCGAACCGCCAAATGCTACTCCTGCGCGAGGCGTTCAAGCGGGCCACTACGGTCTATGCCTATATCCTCACGGAGGGCAAAAAGGCCACGGCGGAAATCGAAATGACCCTGCCCGAACAGGAGGCCACCGAGATTTCCACCGCCGTAAGCGAAGCTATCGCGCAGAACATGGGAGCGAAAGAGGATTTGACCGGCTGCACGCTGAACTACGACGAGGGCAGCCGCAAACTCACCATGACACTGACCGGACCGGTAACCGAAGTGAAAAATACCGGGCTGTTTGACACTGTAACCGCGCTGATAGGACAGGGGTACGCCATTACCATCGACGGCGTGAAAATCACAGGAGCAGCGGATTTCCTGACGACTGAAACCTATAAGAAGCTGGCCGCACTGGAACAGGGCGGTGCTGATGTTTCTTTCAACGTGGTTGTCAGCAAGGACGACGCGGAGGAGATTTTTACGGCTTACGTCGCATACCCGGAGAGCGCAGCGACCACAAAGGCAGACACCGGTAGCACCAACACCCTCACCGCAGTTGCCAAGTACGGCGGCAGCAGAGGCAATGCGCTGACGGTTACTGTGGACGTGAACCCGCTGGGCGGCTATGACGTTATCGTGCACCTCGACGGCGCAAAGGTTTCGGAATATGAGGGCTTGAACACCATCGAGGAGCTGATTGCGCAGCAGAACCCCTATATCGACTTTTCGGGTACAGGAGACCTTGGGGAAGCTGTAGGGACGAACCTTGCGGGCGGCAGCGACGAGGACGTGACAAACACCGATATTACCAGCTTCATTGACGCTTGGGAGAGCGTGAAGTTCAATACGGTGTGCTTCCCGTTCGACGGCGAGGACGCAGCGAACATCAAGCAGGCAGCCCTCACCAAGATTAAATATATGCGCGACAACATGGGCAAAGGCGTGCAGGTGGTTATGCCGAACGCACCGGGCATGGACTATGAGGGCGTTATCAACGTGACGAATAGCGTCTCCCTTGACGGGGACGATTTGAGCGTGGCGGAGGCTTGCGCTTGGGTCGCAGGAGCGACCGCAGGGGCCAGCAACACCGAGAGCCTGACCTATATCCAGTACGCGGGCGCGACTGCTGTCGTCAGCCCTAAGAGCAATGAGGAGGCTATTGCAGCCATCAACGCGGGCGAATTTTTCTTCTCTATCAACGAGAACGACGAGGTCGTGGTGGAATATGACATCAACAGCCTCGTTACCTTTGCGGACAAGAAAGACAAGAGCTACCGCAAGAACCGCGTTATCCGCGTGTACGATACATTCCAAGAGGCCGTGCAGCTCAATTTCCCTCCGAACAAGTACGACAACGAGGAAAACGGCTGGGGCATTATGGAGGGTATCGGCAAGACCATTCTCCGCCAGTTCGAGGATGGGGGCGCGATTACCAACGTGTCCTACGACGAGGATTTCCTCGTAGACCGCGAAAAGAGCGTGGACGACGAGACCTATTTCAACGTGGGCTTGCAGGCCGTAGACAGCGCGGAAAAGCTGTATTTCACCATCACCACGAGATAAGAGAGGAGGATAACAGATGGAATATAATCACGCACCGATTTCCCTGCGCGAGGGCCATGTGTACCTCGACGGGGTGGAGATTGCAGACAGCATTAAGTGTGAAATCAAATTTACACCTGATGTTTGGACGGGCAGACAACTTGGCGAGCTGACACCCAGCAGCCGTTGGTTGGGCTACGCCATTACGGGCACCATTACCCGCAGACGTTCCTCCAAGTGGCTCGAGGAGAAGCTGGCCGAGTATAAGGACAGCCATGAGACCCCAGAAATGACTATTCAGGGCATTATGGACGACAAGAACAGCGACTTTTACAAGACCTACGGCGCAAATACCGTAACCTGCGTGGGTTGTGTGCTCACCGGTGATTTGCCGCTGACTATGCTGGACAGCGGCGGTGAGGTCGTGGAGGACGCGATTTCTTTCAACGCAAAGGATATTCTTTAATGGGATAGCCCCTCGCGCAAAGGCGCAGGGGCTATTACTTTTTATCGAAAAGGAGACTGAACGATATGGTAGACGCAAAGAAGAATCTCAAGTATTTTATGCGCAGCATGGAGCCGGAAGTCGTTACCGCGCCGGGCTGCCCCAGCATTACCGACGACGAGGGCAATATCCTCCCGCTGGAAATCAAGGTACTGTCTCAGGAGGACATCAACCGCATTAACGACGCATACCGCAAGCGCAGCATGGCGACCGACAAGAAAGGCAATCCGCTGATTGCTATGGGAGAGGTTGTCTGGAAAACCGAAAAGGACAGCGCGCGCGCCAGCCGCCACCTGATTGTAGAGGCGTTGCAGTTCCCGAACCTCAAGGACAAGGAACTGATGGAGTATTACCATTGCGTAGACGTGACGGATATGCCGCTCAAGGTATTTCCGAAAGCGGATGAGTACCAGCACGTTTCCCGCATGGTTATGCAGGCCCTTGGCCTTGCGAGCGCAGTCAACGACGATGAGGAGCTTGAAGCCGCAAAAAACTCGTAAGCACTCCCGGCTCCGACGGCTATTGGGCGAGCGTGCTCTGGCAGAGACACCACCTCCGCATGGAGGAGTTTTACAAAATGCCGCGAGAGATACAGCTGCTTTATATAGCCTCGGAGCTTGAGGAGGATAGAAACCCGGTAAGGCGTGACACCATCATTGAAAGGAGGCGGTGAGAATGGCAGACTTGCTTGCGCGGTTTAAGCTCGTTGATGAAATGAGCGATAAGCTCGGCAGAATGGCCGAGAGTGGGCAGGACATGGCTGCACAATTCGAGCAGGCAGGAGCAGCCGCGAACGCCGCCTTTGATAACATTTCGGGTGGCGTTAGCTCGGCGGTTTCTTCGGTCGATGGGGTTGCAACCTCCATTGACAGCTTGCAGAGTTCGGTAGATAACTGGACGAGCGCGGTCGGCAATTATGACCGGAGCGCGCTGGAAGCGATTTACTCCACCGAGGAATTGGTGAAAATGGGATTGAAGTCGGCGGACGCGCTGGAAGAACAGCAGCGAATGTTCGAGCTGTGCGAGCAGTCGGCGCAGGCCCTCGGAAAGAGCATGGACGCAACAGCGGACATTCAGGAGGGCTTGAGTAACGCGATTGAGCAGTCCGACAAGGCTATAAAATCCGTTACCAATAACGAAAAGGTCTCGGCAGAGGTCAAAGCGAACCTTGCGGAGGCGGCGGAAAAAGCGGCAGAGGCCATGAATGAGCTGGAACAGGCCCAGCAAGAGGCGGACGCTGCAATGGAAGCCTACGACCGCACAATGGCCTCCGGCACCACAGACCTAAATCAGCTTGAAGCGGCAGCAGAGAGGGCCGGGCACGCGGCCGAGGCGTTGGCAGAGGCCAACGGTAAGGCCAGCGACGCTACAGAGGAGCTTTCAAAAGCTACCGAGCAAGCGAACGAGGAGGCCGAACAAGGCGGAAAGTCCGGTAAGGAAGCCATTGAGGGGATTGCCTCGGCTCTTGCCGCAGCCGGGATAACGGCCACGCTGAAAGAGATTTCCGGCGCGGTCTATGAACTGGCGGATTCTTTTTCCGAGGCGGAGAAGATTATCGTCGGGGCCACGGGCGCGACCGGGCAAGAGCTGGATAACCTGATGGCGAGCGCAACTAATGTGTTCGCAAACTCAAACGCGGAAAGCCTCAATGAGGTAGCCGCAGGCATGACCTCGGTGCAGAGGGCCACGGGCCTAACCGGAGAGGCATTGGAAGAGGCTACGAATGCGGGCCTCGTCCTGAATAATGTGCTCGGATATGAAGTGTCTGAAAGCTCCCGGACGGCAAGTGCCCTGATGAAAAACTTTGGCCTATCCGCAGAGGAAGCATATAACCTCATTGTTATCGGCGCGCAGCAGGGCGCAGACAGAAACGGCGACTTGCTCGACGTTTTGAACGAATATGCGCCACAGTATGCAGCCCTTGGTCTTTCTGCGCAAGAGTTCCTTTCGAGCCTTGTGGACGGCGCAGACGCAGGCGTGTTCTCGATGGACAAGGTAGGCGACGCGGTTAAGGAGTTCAATATTCGCGCCAAAGACGGCTCCGACAGCACGGCAGAGGCGTTCGAGAACCTTGGCATGAACGCGGACGTAATGACCGCGAGATTTGCCGCAGGCGGGGAGCAGGCAAGCACAGCCTTTTTCGAGGTCGTGAACGCCTTAAACAGCATGAGCGACCCGGTAGAAAAGAACACGACGGCGGTAGCCTTGTTTGGTACGCAGTACGAGGACTTGGAAGCGAGCATTTTACCTGTCCTTGCGAACATTCAGGGCGGAACGCTGGATATGTACGACGCACTGGGGAAAGTAAGCACCGAGGCGAAGTCTATGGGGGACAACTGGCAGCAGGCCGGCAACTCCATAAGCGCAGCCTTTGGAACGGCTGTAACCCCAACGCTGGAAAAAGCCTCAAATGCGCTGGCGGGATTTGTGCAGGGTATAGGAGAGTTCCTACAGGAGCACCCGACCCTCACAAAAGCGATTACAGCTATCGGCATAGGGCTGGGAGTTGTAGTCGCAGGAATAGCCGGTGTTACGTTCGTTACCACAGTAGCAATACCGGCAGTTACCGCCTTTGGCGCAGCCCTGAACACCGCGCTTGGGCCGATTGGCTGGGTAGCCCTTGCAATAACAGGCATTGTGGCGGCGGGAACGGCCCTTGTTGCGCTCATGTCGGACGCAGAGGACGAAACCGCAGACATGACGGCCACCACCCGACAGCAGTATTACGAGCTGCAAGACCTCAACGCAGAATACGACGAGGCTTGCGAGAAGTACGGGGAGACCTCGGAGGAAGCTCTGCGGCTGAAATATCAGGTAGACGACCTTTCAGCAGCTTTTGAAGCGAACCGTCAGACCGTGGAGGAGTTCACGGCGGAGGTTGACGCACTGGTAGAAAGCCATAACGAGCTGATTTCGGACTACGAGGAAAGCATGACAGCCCTCAATGAGAACGAGGTAGGTACGCTTTCTCTTATCCAGAAATTAGAGGACTTGGCTTCCCAAACGAACCGCACAGCAGCGGAGGAGGAGCAGCTAAAAGCAGTAATAGCCCAGCTCAACGAGGATTTACCAGACCTTGCGCTGGCCTATGACGACGTAACAAGCGGAACCGAGAATTGGCTCGAGGCTACGAAAAGGGCGGCAGAGGCTCAAGCGGAGCAGGAACGGCACGCGGAGCAGCAGCAAGCCTATGTTGACCTCCTGAAAGAGCAGGCGAACCTCGAGGAGGAAATCGCAAAAGCAGAGGAGAACCTGCGGCTATCTCAAGAAAGCGACGCTAACGCTGCATTTTTGAGTGACGCATGGTTTTATAACAATACCGGTTGGCTCGGAACATGGGCCACCGACACGGACGAATATAAGAGTGCCCTTGAGGATTTGCAGGCGGCCTACGACGAAAATCAGGCCGCAATAGCAGAGATAGAGGGCGAATGGGAAGCCGTTGCGGAGGCAGCAGAGCAAGCAGCCGAAAGCCCGGCAACCTATGAGGAAGCCGTCTCTATTGCCTATGAGAATGTTCGGGCAAAGGTAGAGGAGCTTTGCGCAGCCTATGACGAGGCGTATCAGGCGGCGCTCGAGAGCTTTGAGGGGCAGTTTGGATTATTTGACGAGGCGGAGGCTGATATGGAGGCCACCGTCGCAAATGCACAGGCGGCCCTCGATAGCCAGCTCGCGTATTGGGAAAATTACGGGGCCAACATCGAGACGTTGAAAAACACCTCGGCAGAGGATTTGGGCATTACGCAGGAAAACTACGAAGCATTGATGGCCTATGCGCAGTCCGGCAGCGAGGAGGCCGCTGGGCTGGCTGCAAGTATGGCCTCGGCAATCAAAAACGGCAATGAGGAAGCAGTCGCAGAACTGGCGAACACCGTCGGAGAGGTACAGGCTGCACAGGAGCAGACTGCGGCAGCCGTAGCAGACTGGCAGACCGATTTCACGGCCCAGATGGACGCTATTGAGCAGGAAATGCAGACGACCATCGACGGCATGAACCTGAGTGACGAGGCGGCAGCTTCCGCAAGTGCCACGATTACCTCGTATGCAGATAAAATCCGAGCCGGAAAAAGTGGCGCGGTAGCGGCGGCGCAGGAGGTTGCAAACGCGGTTTCGGCGGCTCTTTCGAGCGCGAACGCAAACATCAATGTGAGCGTCAACTCGAGCGGAGTTCCCGGCCACGCACGCGGCACCACCAATGCGGAGAGCCTATTCCTCGCAGGCGAACAGGGGCCGGAGCTTGTGGCACGGCCCGCAGCGGCATACGCGAGCGGGACGACCGATAGCACGGACTACTTTATCGCAGGCGAAAACGGGCCGGAGCTGATTGTCGGGGAGCAGGGCAGCACCGTATTCCCGACCGAGGAGACCGACCGGCTGATAAATGCCCTGAACGACAAGAGGAGGCCGCTACAGGTATTCTCAACACCGGCAGAGGCCGGAGCAGACAAAGCAACAGAGCAGGTAAAGCGCATTTTGCTCGAGATAGCGGGCAGCGGCGCGATAGAGGTAAGCGGAAATGGAGGAGCGGACAGAGCGGCTATCCTCGAAATCCTGACCGAGCACCTGAAACCTGTGCTGATGAAGATAATCCAGAGCGAAATCTACGAGGAGGGAGAGCTGTCGTATGAGTATTAAATACCAGATGTGGTTGACCTACAACGCGGAAAAAGAAAAGATACAGCTCCCCGTCCTACCGGAGAGCTTTCAGACAAGGAACGGCAGCAGTAACGACAGTGTGGACATTACGGGGCTGGGCGAAATCATCATCATGCAGAGCCGCCCGGCCCTGCAATTTAAGTTTTCGAGCTTCTTTCCGGCGGCGAGGTTTCCGGGAATACAGGTCAGCAGCATTACCAAACCGTTGACCCTCATTCAGAAAATCAATACTTGGAAAGCGAGCAAGAAACCTATCCACTTTATTGCAACTGCCTGCGGGGTAGACCTTTATGCCTCCATCGAGGACTTTAACTACTCGGAGGAGGGAGGAGACCCCGGAACGTACCAGTACGAAATAACGCTGAAAGAATATCGGGAAATCACCGTCCGGCAGGTCAAGGTGGATATACCAAAGGCCACGGCCACGGTGCAGAAGCAGGACACGCGCGTTGACAACACGGTACAGCCGAAAACCTACACGGTCAAAAGCGGGGATTGCTTGTGGAACATTGCTAAGAAATACTACGGCAATGGAGCAGACTACACGAAAATCTACAACGCCAATAAGGGGGTAATCGGGGGAAACCCGAACCTCATTTATGCGGGGCAGGTTTTGACTATTCCATAAGGAGGGGAGGCAATGGCCGACGGAATAAGCCTAATCATCATCAAGGGAGAACAGGGCTACGACGTTTCACAACTTGTTGAAAAGATAAGCTGGAAAGGCAGAAAAGGCTCCTCCTCCCGCACACTTTCCGTCACGCTGATTGACGACGACGGGTACAAACACGCCCGGAGCGAAATCGACGTGGAGCAAGGGCACCAGTGCATATTCAGTTATAACGGGGCAGAACTTTTCCGGGGAATTATTATGAAGCAGACCCAAACGAACCGGAAAATGCTCGAGTTTACGGCGTATGACAACGGGATTTACCTTGCAAACAACAAGGACACATTCACCTACGAGAACAAGACCGCGAGCGAGGTGTTCCGGGACTGCTGCACCCGCTTCGGCCTCCCGATGGGGGAAGTTTCGGAGTGTTCCTACAAGATACCGGAGCTGACAAAGAGCAAGACAACCGCGTTCGACGCGATAGCAGACGCTTTGAGCCTTGACTTTGACGCGACGGGCATAAGGCATTACGTTTCGAGCAGCAAAGGCAAGTTGAACCTACTCACTCGCAGGGAGAACATCATGCAGTGGGTGATTGAGGTAGGGGCGAACCTGACGACATACTCCTATACCCGGAGCATTGAGGACATCAAAACCCGCGTGAAGATGGTTTCCAAAGAGGGCACCACTATCGCGGAAAAAAGCAACTCAACATTGGAGGGCAAAATCGGCGTATTCCAAGAGATTGACAAGCCGGACGAGAGCCTAACGACGGCGCAGGTGAACGACCTCATTGAAAGTATGCTCGAGGAAAAGAGCACGCCGGAACGGACGTTGAGCGTGGAGGCCGTCGGAATACCGGAGGTTATTTCCGGGATAGGGGTTTATATCATTATCCCGGAACTGGGGCTTTCCCGGACGTTCTATGTGGACGAGGATACGCACACGTTCAAGGACAACAGCCACTTGATGTCGCTCAAACTCAACTATGCGAACGACCTTTCCAAGCCGAAAAAGGGCGAGAGCAGCGGAGGAGGAGAGCACAAGGTCGGGGACGTGGTGCAATTCAATGGCGGCTACCACTACGTCAGCAGCACCGCCAGCAACCCGACCGGCTCCAAATGCGCCGCAGGCCCGGCCAAAATCACGCTGATTGCAAAAGGAGCCAAACACCCGTGGCACCTGATACACACGGACAGCAGCACGCGGGTATATGGTTGGGTTGACGATGGTTCATTTAGTTAAGAGGAGGGACGGACATGGCAGACGAAAGCGAGAAAACGAGCCTGAAGCAGCTCATTCAGGGTATGACAAGCAGCGGGATTGAGGTCTTGCAGGGCATTGTGAAGTCCGCAAGCCCCCTCAAAATCCAAATTGTCAACGACGAGAAGCTGATAATTGGGCCGAACATTACCTATGTTCCGTGGCATTTGACGGATTACACCACAGAGGTCACGGTGGAATGGGAGACGGAAAACGCGAGCGGCGGTAGCGGCGAGGCAGCATACGCCGCGCACCGGCACGCGATTTCCGGCAGAAAGAAAATCACGGTGCATAATGCGCTGAGAACCGGGGAGAAAGTTCACGTCCTTTCTTTCAACCACGGGAAGCAGTATTTTGTGCTGGATAGGGTGAGCTGAACATGGCAGAGGTTTTTATCCCTATCCCGGTCGAAACAGTCACAGAGGCGGAAGAACAGCCGTCGTTGACCTACCGGCTCGACCTTGAGAACGGAAGAATTGTTGGAAAGGTGGACGGGCTGGAAGCAGTCAATCAGGCAATCCGAAAGGCGATTATTACGCCGCGCTTTAAGTGCCTGATTTACGACCGGCAGTACGGCAGCGAGATAGAGGACGCGATAATCAGAAAGGACGCAACGCGGGACTACATTGAAGCTGCTACGGAGGGATTTGTAAAGGACGCTTTACTCCCGGACACGCGAATACTGTCTATTTACGATTTCCACATCGACCTCGAGGAGGACGCGGCCCACATTTCATTCAAGGCCGACACGATTTTCGGGGAGACAGAGATTGAGGAGGTGATTTAGAGTGTTTGAGGATTATACCTATGAGCGACTTTTGGAGGACGTGCTGAACAGTGCGCCGGAGGGGATAGACACCCGGCAGGGTAGTATCTTTTATGACGCGGTTTCGGGCATTTTGCTAAAGGTTGCGAAGCTCTACACCGACCTCGACCTCGTGGTGGAAATGACGACCGTAGCGACGGCCACGGACGAGGCGCTGGACACCAAGGCCGCAGAGTACGGCATAACAAGGCTGGCGGCGACGCGGGCCAAATACAGAGCTATTTTTGACGGGACAACGCCGGAGGTAGGAGAACGCTTCTACTACGACTTGTCCTATTTTGTTCTCCGGCAGGACGAGAACACGGGGGTCTACTACTTCGAGGCAGAGGTAGCGGGAGAAAGCGGAAACAACATCTACGCGGGCACCCCGGCAGTCCCGGTGAACAACATAGAGGGGCTGATTTCGGCCACGTTCGGGGAGATTTACGAGAACGGCAGCGACGCGGAGGACGACGAAAGCCTCCGTAACCGTGTCTTTGAGAAGATTTCCGGCCCGGCAGAGAACGGAAACAAGCAGCATTACAAAACGTGGTGCGAAAGCATTGACGGCGTAGGCCGGGCAAGGATTGTGCCGTTGTGGAACGGGGAGAACACGGTGAAAGGGGTGCTGATAGACACCGTAGGGCAGCCCCTCGGGGCCGCAAAGGTGTTAGAGGTGCAGAACTACATCGACCCAGCAGACAAGGGCATGACGGTTACGGTGGACGGCAAAACGTACACGGTGGGCGACGGGCTTGGAAACGGGCGGGCAAACATCGGGGCGCACTTTACGGCAGTTGCGGCCAGCCCTCTCCCGGTTACGGTTACTTTTGCGGCAGAGCTGGTAAGCGGGGCCACAAAGGAAGCGGCAGAGGAGGAGGCAACACAGGCCATCGGGACATACTTCCGAGAGCTTGTACTCGGGACTGACGACGAACAGGACGTGGTGGTGAGGATTTCGGCAATCGGCGCTATTTTGAGCCGATTAAAGAACCTTGTGGACTACAGCGACCTAAAGCTAAACGGCGACACCCACAACATCACCTCCGGGGAGGACGATGTTCCTGTCTTGGAGGAGGTGGCTGTTGAGTGAAGTTTTACGATAAATATTTCAAAAGCAACTACGAGGAACTGATTACCTACTATCCACGGTATTACAGGGACGTTTTTGAGATGGTGGAAATCCTCAAGGCGGAGGGCAGAATTGCCGATGAGCTTGAGGCACACATTGAGCAGGCGTACTTAAATAATTTCGTCCTGACAGCAGACTTGGAGACGGTGAAGATATGGGAAAAAATCCTGAATATCACCTATTCCAAGCCGCTGACGCTCGACCAAAGAAAGCGCGTTATCATCGGGCGGATTAGTGGGTACGGGCATATCGGAGAGCCGGAGATACGAGGGGTAATTGCGAATTACACAGACAACACCGTGGCGGTGGACTTCGCGCGCGGGGTTATCTACATCGTAATCAACGGGGAAATCTTCGACGAGAACAACCTCCTCAATACCCTTTTGCGGCGAATACCAGCGCACCTTGCGCTGGATATGCAGATACACATTCGGCGGACGTTCCGGCAGACGCTTGATATATCATTTGGAGGCGCAACCGGCTCGAACTTCAAGCTCGAACCGGTAGGCGAGGACAGGGTGAGCAGGTTCCCGGTCGATATTTCCTACGGAGGGGCGACGGCAAGTTATTTCGCGCCCGACCCCGTGGGCGAGGACAGAACCGGCAGGACGGGGCTGAATGTGGGCTACAGTGGATTTTTGGAACCGGGGACGAAAGGAATACCACTGGAAGCAGAACGCGCCGCTACGGGCCACACAGACGGCGCAGGAGGTGTTTACTACCACACGCACACCAAATCAAAACTTATAGGATAGGAGGAAATGAACATGGCAATTTTTGAGGACGGCAGCTACAGTTGCACGCCCGGCATTGCCCTGATAGCGAAAGTGCTGGCGGGCAGGTGCCAGATGGAGTATACGAGAGCAGCCGTTGGCAAGGGCCAAATCCCGGAGGGACAAAGCCCGAAAACAATGACGGAACCTGCGGACTTCGTGATGAATGCGAAAATCTCCGCCGTGACAAACCCGGTAAATGGCGAATGCCAAATCACGGTGCAGATTAACAGCTCGGACGTGGCGCAGGGCTTTTACGCAACAGGCATTTTGCTTTATGCCGCCGACCCGGACGAGGGAGAGGTACCCTACACCTACCTCGTACTGGAAAACGGGCCGGAATGGATTAGACCGTCCAGCTCCGCCGTAGGCAAGCTGGCGACATTTGACCTGATTGCAGCGGTCGGGGACGTGGACAAGGTAACGGCCACCATCGACCCCGATTCTATCGTTACGCGGGCGGTTGTGGAGCAGCTTATCGCAGGGGCGACGGTGAAAAGAGAGCTGACAATCCCGGCCACGGGCTGGGACGTTGGCGCGGAGGAGGGAGCCGAGGGGAGTTTCTATGTGGATATTCCACAGAGCGACGTAACCGAGGAAATGGTACCAGTGATTAGCGTGGTTCCGGCGGACATGGAGACGGCTACAGAGTGCGGATTATGCACGGCAGCCCGAACGATGGACGGGAAAATCAGGCTTTATGCAGAAAAGTCACCGGCAGCCGAAATACAGGCGTGCTTACTGCTGCTGAACGCCTCGAACGGGGTAGCGGGCGGCGGAGGCACCACCGGAGGTGGAGGAAGCTACACACTTCCAGCGGCGACGGCCACGCAGCTCGGCGGCGTGAAAATCGGAGAGAATGTGAGCGTAACCCCAGATGGCACAATTTCCGTAGACGGGGACGAGCTTCTGGACGATGTAGCGGCCAGCGACGAGGACGTACAGGAAATGCTCGACGATACTTTCAACAGCCCCGATGAGGGAGCAGGAAACTAACCTTTGTATTTACCGGGCCAGCCACCCGATAAATAAAATAAAATTTATTTTTCAAGGAGGAAAAAATCATGGCTTACAACAATGAAAAACTTATCAAACTCGAGGCCCTGCAGGTACTGGCGCAGCGCGTCAAGACTGACTATGCGACCAAGGCCAGCGTAACCGAGCTGTCCGGTCGTGTGGACGAACTGGTGACCGCAGGCGGCGAGCCAAACGTCATTGAGACTGTAAAGGTCAACGGCGTTGCACAGGAGGTTTCCGAAAAAGCAGTGGACATCAAGGTGCCTACCAAGGTTTCCGAGCTTAGCAACGACAGCGCATTTCAGACCAACAGCGAGGTCGCGCAGGCTATCCAGACCGCCATTGCCGCTACCGGGCACGCCTCTTTCAAGAAAGTGGACGCTGTTCCCGACCCCGAGGAGGCCGAGGACAATGTTATGTACCTCGTGATGAACAGCAAGACCAAGCACTACGACATCTACGCCAAAGTGGAGAACGAGGTCGTACTGCTGGACGACACTACTGTTGACCTCACCAATTACGTCGAGAAAGAGGAGGGCAAGGGCCTTTCTACCAACGACTACACCACCGAGGAAAAGGAAAAGCTGGCAGGAATTGAGGAGGGCGCGAACAAGTACACCCACCCCGCCTATGACGCGCAGGCCAGCGGCTTCTACAAGGTGACGGTGGACGCTACTGGCCATGTGAGCGCGGTTGTGGCTGTTACCAAGGACGACATCGTTGGCCTCGGCATTCCTGCACAGGACACCACCTACAGCCCTGCTACCGCGCAGGCTGACGGCCTGATGTCCAAGGACGACAAAGCAAAGCTCGACGGCATGGACGTGGCGACTGAGGAGGAAGTTGCTGAAATGCTGAATGAGGTTTTTGCGGTTGAGCAGGCCTAACCCCAATAAGGAAAAAGCAGCACGGCAGGGCGGGAGGGCTCCCGCCCTGTTATTTTTCCGATGATGGGAGGGTGTCACGCATGAACAAGATAACAGTATTTGAGCACTTGAGAGCCTGCGCGGAGGCGGCGAAAAACTACGCGAGCGGCCTCGTAGGAGAGCTGGCGCAGACAGTTACCGAGGCGATTGGAGAGCTGGAAAGCGTCAAGGCGAACAAGGCGGCAGCGGTGGCAATCACCATTCCGACGACTGGCTGGAAAAGCGACAGCAGCGGAGACTACCCTCATTATTACGACATTGCGGCAGAGGGAGTAACCGCGAGTGACCGGGCGGCAATCACGATTGCGCCGGGAAGCCTCGGCACAGCAAAGACCTGCGGGCTGTGCGCAACAAACGAGACAATGGCAGGCATAATTCGAGTTCGTTCTACCAGCATTCCGGCGGCAGAGATTGCGGCGGAGTTCTGGATTGAGGACGGAAAGGAGTAAAGCATGGCATACGGAGCAGTTAATGTCCCGGGCGTAACCGGGGCGGAGCTTGAGGCCGTGAGACAGCTTGCGCAGTCCGCCAAAGACACGGCGGACGCAGCGCAGGAGGCCATTACGGAAATCACAACTAAAGTCAGCGCAGTTCCCTCGCAGAGCGGCACATTGACCTACAATGGCGCGGCACAGACCCCGAAATGGAACAACTACGACCCGAACGCGCTGGAAATAGGGGGTACACAAAGCGCGACCGACGCGGGCACCTATCAAGTGACCTTTACCCCGAAACAGGGCTACAAGTGGGAGGACGGCACGACCACGGCTAAAACTGTAAATTGGTCGATTGGACGTGCGAACGTGGCGACCCCGGCACAGAGCGGCAGCCTGACCTATACCGGCAGCACGCAGTCCCCCACATGGAGCAACTACGACAGTGAAAAAATGACGATTGGCGGCACGACCACCGGCACCAATGCGGGCAGTTATAACGCCACATTCACCCCGAAAGCAAATTACCAGTTTAGTGATGGCACGACCGGGGCAAAAACGGTGGCTTGGACGATTGCAAAGGCGGCGGGCAGCCTCTCGCTGAACACAAGCAGTCTCTCGCTGGGAGCAGGAAGTTCTATGACCGGCACCATCACCGCTACAAGAGCGGGCGACGGCGCAATTTCGGCAACCTCCGGGAATGCCGGGGTTGCGACGGTCAAGGTAAGCGGGACGACTATCACGGTAACGGCGGTCGGAGACGGCAGCACGACCATCACAGTCAACTGCGCAGCGGGCACGAACCACAATGCACCGGGTAGCAAGACAGTGAGCGTAAACGTGCAGATGGCGAACCCTGACCTCAGTAAAAATGACCCGGCCACCATTAAGGCGGCAGCACAGTCCGGACAGGCAAAGAACCTTTGGAGCGTGGGCGATAAAACCCCCATTGCAATCAATGGAAAAGTCGGCGCGCTGACTATTAAAGGCACCTACTACGCAATTATCCTTGGATTCGACCACAATGCCAGTGTGGAGGGTGGAAACAGCATCCATTTCCAGATTGGAAAGGACGCGAGCGGTAAGGATATTGCTTTCGTGGATAGCGAGTATCTTAGTAGCGGCAGTTCGGCGGCGTTCCGCATGAACACGAGCAACACAAACAGTGGAGGGTGGAACAACAGCTATATGCGCAAAACCATCTGTCCGGCTTTCCTCGCAGCACTACCGGCAGACTGGCAGAACATTATAGTGGCTTGCACCAAGTACAGCGACAACACGGGTGGTGGCAGCGACACAGCGAGCAAAGTTACCTCGACGCAGGACAAAATTTGGCTGCTTTCCGAGTTCGAGGTGCAGGGTAAGCGCAGTTACGCCAACAGCGCGGAACAGAATTATCAGAAGCAGTACGACTACTACAAGAACGGCAACAGCAAAGTTAAGTATAAGCACAACGATACCGGCTCGGCCTGCCTTTGGTGGCTGCGCTCCGTGGGTGCGGCGATCTCGACCAGCTTTTGCTATGTCGGCACGGGCGGGGGCGCGGGCAGCAACCGTGCGGGCAATTCGCTGGGCTTCGCGCCGGGCTTTAAGGTGGCCTAATCTGAAATCGGCGGCCTAAATGAAGCAAGGGGACGAAAGTCCCCGCAGCGGAATGACAAGGAAGCAGAGAGTGAAAGGAGGACGAATGGCAGTCTACAAATCACGCAGAAAGGACGCGGCGGCGGAGTTTATCTCCGTCGCGCGGGAGCTGCGTAAAACCACGGTGCGGATAATCAAAAAGTTTCCGACGAGCTATAGGTGGATTATCACCAACAATATGCTCGAGCTGGCGAACGAGGTTTACACCAACAGCCTCAAGGCGAATGCGATTTATGTCCACAAGGACATGAGCGAGCACGACTACGAGCTGCGGCACCGCTACCTTGTGATGGCGGTGAGCAGCGCGGAGGCACTTTTGGGAGAGATTACGTTCTGCTATGAGCTGGTAGACGACGGAAACAATTTCTTTGCAAACAGCGCGGATTACAACCGGGCTTTTCAGTCGTGGACGACGGTAGGCAACACCGCCCTCCAAAAACTCCGTGGAGTTTTAAACAGCGACAAGAAACGGTGGATTGGGTTCCACAAAAAGGTGGAGGAGAAGAAAGCATAACTCCCCGCCGCCCTTTAGGGCAAGTCCTGACGGCTCGGCCTGCAATTGGTGGCTGCGCTCCGTGAATGCGACGAACTCGAACAACTTTTGCAATGTCAACACGGACGGGAGCGCGAACAACAACAATGCGAACAATTCGCTGGGCTTCGCGCCGGGATTTAAGAGAGATACTGGGGCCTGAACAAGTAACGAAAGTGAAGCCGCGCCCCAAAACTTAAAGGAGGGCTTGCACCTTGGAGACTGCTCCCGGCGACGGGAGTTCATTCCTAAAATTGCCGCTTGATACGGAGGCCCGGACGCTTTTTGCATGGCCGGGGGTTTCTGACAGGGTTCCCCCAGCTCCATGAGCAGCCGTTACGCAGCTATTTGAACCCTGTTACGGCAGGCGGGACAGGCGTGGGAAGTAATGCACCCCGCGAACCACCCGCCGGAGCCGTTTCGCTGTACGAGCGGGAGACTGCATTGGCGCACACAAGGAGAAGCATATGGCAAACAGCAAAGAGAGGCGTGAGGCGAGATACCAAAGGCGGAAAGCGCAGCGAGAGCAAAAGGCGCAGGAGGCCGGAGGAAAGAGCTTTGAGGAGGTGATTTCCTTTGAGAACCTTTGCAGGGCTGGCAAGGCGTGCTGCAACGGGGCACGGTGGAAAACCTCAACGATAAACTTCGAGACGAACCTGCTCGCAGAAAGCCTCAAGACCTACAATGAGCTGCACGACGGCACGAGAAAGTTCCAAGGCTTCCGCAGTTTCTCGACGATTGAGCACGGGAAGCGGAGGGACATTGACGCGCTCTCCATTCAAGAGAGGGCGGCGCAAAAGTGCCTATGCAAGAACCTTTTGACGCAGGCATACTCGCGCAGTTTCATCTACGACAACAGCGCGAGCCTCGCGGAAAAGGGTATGGACTTCCAACTCAAACGCCTCAAAAAACACCTGCACGACCACTATAGGAAGTATGGGACAGAGGGAGGTATATACCAGTTCGATTTCAAGGGGTATTTCGGCAGCTTGCCACACGACAAAATCAAAGAGAGGGCACGGGCCAAAATCAAGGACGACCGACTATACGCCCTTTTTTGCGACTTTGTGGACGATTTTCAGAAGATGAAAACGGCAGACAAGACGGCGGAATACAAGAGAGGAGTTGGGCTGGGGAGCGAAATATCGCAGATTATTGCCCTCGACTACGCAAGTCCGATAGACCATTATGTGAAAGACGTTCGTGGCATTCACGGGTACGGGCGGTATATGGACGACGGGTATGCGATAAGCAATTCACTGGACGAGTTGGAGGACATCAAGAAAAACCTCTACAGGTTGGCGGAGGAAATGGGGATAGCCATGAGCGACAAGAAAAACATCATCACACCGTTCCGGCACCATAGTTTTGCGTTCCTCAAAATGAGGGTGACGCTCGAGGAGAGCGGAAAGGTGACGATGAAGTTGAGCCGCAAGAGCATAAAGGCAATGCGCCGAAAGCTCAATATCTTCCGCCGCTGGGTTGACGAGGGAAAGCTCAACCCGGAAGATGTATTTCAATCTTATCAATCATGGAGGGCACACGCGAAACGGTGCAACAGCTACGACACGTTACGGGCAATGGACGAGAAATTTACGGGATTGTTCGAGGCGGAGCTGGCGGCCAGAAAGAAAAGATTCCCGTGTACCATGAAAGCAACAAAAACGGCGGCGGGCTGGATTTACAGGCGACACGGCCTGCTGGGAGAGGAGGAAAAGGACAGATGAAGTATATTACACATCACAGGTTCAAGGAGCTTGCTTTATGCGGCAGTCAGCTCAATATCCCATACGGGACAGAGCTGGAATGCGTAGGCGAAACCCTTATCACGCCGGAGGGAAAGGCGGTGTGCTATCGCAGGAGCGAGAGCGGAAAGAAACACTTTGCCCGGAACGACGATGGGAGGGGCCTCGAGCGCGGGCGGTTAACCCATGCGCTGGCATACAGCAATCGCAAGGCAGGAAATGGCTTCCGGTTTAGCAAAGAGGAGGCCGAAATCCTTGGGCGGGATTGGGGGCACTTCCTGCGGCCTGAATACGACTTTATTCTGTTTAATGACCGCTTCTTTGAAGCAGAGCCGGAGGAGCTGCAAAGGCTTGCTGACGTTTTGAATATTAAAGCAAGGAGGTAAGGACGATATGTACGCAATTTTGAGCGGCGGGGTGCTGCTTGCGCTTTGCGACAAGCCGCGCTACGTCAAGGTGAACGAGGCCAGCGGCGCGTATGTAGAGGCAGATGAGGCAGAAGCCCTTGGGGTATCTGTGAATGGCGACCTTTACAACATCAACGGCGGGGACACAATCCCAGACGCGCCGCAGGCTGTTATTACACAAGGCGACGTTTCCGAGTATGTTTTCCGCAACCGGGTGCGAATCGCAGAAAACGAGGAAAACACCAACACCGCAGTTGTTGAAATCGAGGAGGCGTTGTGCGAATTGGATGCAGCTTCGGCGGAAAACGTTACAGCGGTTGAGGACGCACTGTGTGAGCTGGACGAAATGATTAGTTCAATTAGCGGAGGTGAAAACTGATGAATGAGATTTGGGCGAACAGATTGGTAGCCGGTACAAAGACTTGGGCGGAAATGCCTGCTTCCCGTCAGAGTGGGGTCAAAGAAGTGCTTGCGGGTCGCGTTGCTGATGGTGAAATCAGCGCAGAGCAGTACGCAGAAATTACCGGGGAGGAATACGCGGAATGATGGCGACCGAGCTTATTGAGAGGCTTACGGGTCTTGTAAAAGAGCAGGCCGACATCATCAAGGCGCAGGCGGACGCGCTTGCACAGTTCGGAACTGTTGCAGACATCGAGAAAAAGATGGCGGCGGCAGCAGCCGAGAGAGAAAAACTAATCGGAGAATGAGCAGAGAGGGGCGGTTACCGCCCCTCTTACTTTCGGTTGTGCAGACGCGCCACCGGGAAAGGAGGAAAAACGTGGACGACGCAATCACAAGGGCAGAACACGAGGAGTTCCGTAAGCGGCTTGAGGAGCAAAATCAGCGGCAGGATAAGCGAATCTCACTTCTCGAGGAGAGCGTGCGGCAGATTGGGGCCTTGACTACCTCGGTGGAAAAATTGGCACTCAGTATGGAAAGCATGGCAAAGGAGCAAGAGCGACAGGGAGAGCGCATGGAAGTGCTCGAGGGTCGCGACGGGGAAATGTGGCGCAAGGTTGTGGGCTACATTGCAACAGCGGTAATCGGAATTGTCCTCGGCTTTGTATTTACCCAAATCGGAATGTAGAAAGGAGGCGCGATATGGGTAAGAAAAAACGCTCCTCAAAGAAGAAAAAAGGCATTGGGGTAATGAACATTATTCTCATTATCGTCGGCGTTTCACTTTTCGCGTTCACGATTGCCATGATACAGATTTTCCGAGAATACGGAGCTGTACCGGACACGCTTGTTACCTGCGTTTTTGCGGCCCTTGCCGGAGAATGCGGCATTATGGGTTGGATTAAGACCACCAAAGAACGCAAGCAAGACCGCGCTTGGCAGCAGCAGGACAAGAGAGAAGCGGAACGAGAAATGCGCGAAGCTGAAAAGCGTGCGCAAGAGCAGCAGCAACAGAACGTCAATACGTTAGGAGGCTAAGATGGGACTTACCGGAAAAACCAATGAGGAGCGAATTTGGAACTACCTCATTGGAAAAGGGTTAAGCAGCGCAGGCGCGGCAGGACTGATGGGTAATCTTTTTGCCGAAAGTGCGCTGAACCCGAAGAACCTACAGAACAGCTACGAAAAGAAGCTGGGGTACACCGACGACAGCTATACGGTAGCCGTTGACAATGGCTCCTATGATAATTTCGTCCACGATAGCGCGGGGTATGGCCTCGCGCAGTGGACTTTTTGGAGCCGAAAAGAAAATATGCTTACGTTTGCACGGGCCGCAGGAAAGTCCATTGGGGACTTGGAAATGCAGCTCGATTTTTTATGCAAGGAATTGAGCGGCAGCTACGCGAGCCTTTTTGCGGCACTCAAGACGGCTTCCGCCGTCAGAGCGGCCAGCGACAGGGTACTCGTGGATTTTGAACGCCCGGCAGACCAAAGCGAGGCAGTCAAAGTAAAGAGGGCGGGCTACGGCCAGACGTACTATGACAAGTACGTCGGAAAGACCGGCGGCGCGCCCGGAAATGGAGGTAACAGTATGAGTAACAGCCCATTGGTGAACTACACCAAAATCAGCCCACATAGGAACAGCCCGAGAAACAACACGATTAAGAAAATCACCATTCACCACATGGCCGGGAACCTTTCTGTGGAGACCTGCGGCAATGTGTTCCAGACCCGCGAGGCCAGCGCGAACTATGGCATTGGCAGCGACGGGCGCGTGGGTATGTATGTAGAGGAAAAAGACCGCTCGTGGGCCAGCAGCTCCCCGGAGAACGACAATCAGGCCGTCACCATTGAGGTAGCAAACGACCAAATCGGCGGCCAGTGGCACGTCAGCGACACCGCACTCGCAAAACTGATTGAGCTTTGCGTAGACATCTGCAAGAGAAATGGCATTGCAAAGCTGAATTTCACCGGGAACAAGAATGGGAACCTCACTATGCACAAGTATTTCACGGCTACGGCCTGCCCCGGCCCTTACCTTGAGAGCAAGTTCCCGTATATTGCGCAGGAGGTCAACAAACGCCTCGGCGCGGGCGCCGGCGGCAGCGAGAGTTCCCCGTCCACCGGCGAGACGGTCTATACCGTTGTTGCGGGCGATACCCTTATCGGAATCGCAAAGAAGTACGGGACGACCTACCAGAAGCTCGCGGAGTACAACGGCATTTCAAATCCAAGCCTGATTAAGGTGGGTCAGAAAATCAAAATCCCCGGCAGTGGCGGGGCCGCCTCTGGCAGTTTCAACGTAGGTGACGTGGTGCATTTTAGCGGTAGCAAGCACTACACCAGCGCGAGCGGTACCAGCGGCTCCTCTGCGAAAGCAGGCCCGGCAAAGATTACGCTGATTTCCAAGGGCGCGAAGCACCCGTACCATATCGTTCACACGGACAACACCAGCAATGTTTATGGCTGGGTAGACGCTGCGGACATCGGAGCAGCGGGAAGCAGCACGGGCGGAACCACCAGCAGCAAGACGACTACCCATACAGTGGTAGCAGGCGATACACTTTCTGAACTGGCCGCAAAATACGGTACGACCGTAGCGAAGATTGTGGCCGCGAACAAGAGCAAGTACAGCAATATCACGGCGAACTATATCGTCGTGGGCTGGAAGTTAACAATCCCGGCATAAAGGAGGAGCACATGAAAGAGTTACTGTTTCAGATTTTGCAGGCCGTTATCATTGCGGTTATCCCTATCGTTTCAGCCTATTCCATCAAATGGATTAAGCAGGCCGCAGAGGAAGCCAAAGCGAGTGCCGACAGCGAGAAGATACAGGGATATATCACCGAGATTGCAAATGCGATTTCGGACGCAGTAGCGGCCACAAGTCAGACGTTCGTGGACGAGCTGAAAAAGAACGGCACATTCACTATGGAGGCGCAGAAAGAGGCAGCACAGAAAGCCTTAAACGCTTGTCTCGCTTCCATCAGCCCGGCGGCCACGGCGTTTATTCAGGAGACCTACGGCGACCTTACGGAATACCTCTCCAATAAAATTGAAGCAGAGGTACGCAAGCAGAAGTTGGAGACCCCGACCATGCTTGCACTCCCGGTAATGGAGAGCACCGAGGACACGACCGCTATTGCAGCAAGTACAGCGGCGGCTACTGCTGCGACGATTGCGCAGACGGCCATCAATCAGCTCGACGCGGAGCCGAAGCTGCACGAACAGGATTAAGCCAAAAACGGCTTGCCCCCTCTCGCGGAGAAATCCGTGGGAGGGGGCTTTATTTTTTTGCCCCAAAACAGAAAAAAGTCAACAATGCGCCACACATAAAATACAGCATAATCAACAAATGTCCCATTTTGGGGAATTATTTTCTTAATTTGGTTGACATTGCCCCAAATAGGGGCTATAATGTAATCACAGTCAAGGCAAACAAAACACAGTTTCCCAAAATGGGACAGAGGAGGAAATATGAGAGAGATTGCATGGCAGGAGTTCAACAAGAGCGACAAGCTGGTTACGAAGCGCAAGAGTTTCAAGACTGATGAGGCATTAGAAAAGTTCATTGAGAAGCTCACGGAAAAGGATAACTTTTACACCGTTTTAGCAACGAGATAACAGGAGGAAGAACGATGAATACATACGAAATCACATTCCAAAGAGAAAACGGCACGACAGGAAGTGACCGCTTCACAGCGGCGACCGAGGCACAGGCTCGGAGAGACTTCCGAGAGGTTTACCGCCACGGTAACGGCCAGATTATCAAGGCTGAGCTTATCAGCACTGGCACCTTGGCTACCAAAGAGCAGGAGCGCAAGGCACTTGAAAAAATTAAGAAAATCGTTGAGGAGCTGGGTAAAGGCAGCTACATAGGAACGGCGTTCGCAGGCTGCTTTGAGATTGCGGAGAGCAACATCGAAAACGACTTCGCGGACAGCATGAAAGAAAGGTACGAGCAAGCGAAGGAAGATGCAGACCACTTCAAATCTGCTTCCGATACTTTAAGCAAAGAGGTCGATAGTCTCCGCGAGGAGAACAGGACACTCAAGGAAAAAAGCCTTACCACAGCAGAGGCCGGGGCAATCAAATCCATCATTCATCATGCGAAGTTGGAAGCGGCTCGCATTGCAGACGACGCAGCACAGAAAATTGTTGAACTGGCAGACGACCCGGAAAGCGCAGGTTTCCGACAGGCGGTGCAGGACAACAGAGCAGGTAAAAAGCGGCTGCAAGAGTGCGACATACTTATTCAGAGGTTGCTCGAAACCATGAACTAATTTTTTTACTCATAAATACCCCGAAATGGGGCAAAAACGTTTCACATGAAACACGATTTGACGCTAAAAGGAGCGGGCTGACCTACCGGCGAGACGGGGAGAAAGGACGAGAGTACATGAACGCGATTTTTATTGAGGGCAAGAGGAACGGCTACGGCCCCGACCAGTGCGGGCGCACCCTGACCGTAGGAGAACTTATCGAAATCCTTGAGGAGTTTGATAGCGACCGCCCTGTATTCCTCCGCAATGACAACGGCTACACCTACGGCAGCATTACCGAGAGGGATATCAACACGGCGGAGAACTTGGGATATGGAGAGGAGGATGAGGACGAATGAGATACTATAGCACGCAACGCCCGGTAGGGCCGGGCACGTTTCCGAAGCCGCAGGGGAACGCGGTCAAGGAGGTTTTCAACTTCGACAGCAAGACCTACTGCGAGGAGGTTGGCCGAGAGGCTTGGGGCTACATCGAGTACGAGAAGCCCATAGACCCGGAAACGGCGGCAGGCTACGCGCTCATTGCGGACGGCGTTGGCTGCGCGGGCTGCGTCCACGAGGCGGCCAGCCGGGACATGGACTGCTGTTGGAATTGCAGCCGCAACCCGGTCAGAAAGCCGCGAGACCTCTACCTGCACCGCCCGGCGGGAGGTGAGCAGCCATGATTGACTACGACAAGCTCCTCGAGGAGCTTTGTGAGGAAAAGGCGGCCTGCCAGTACGCGTACGGAGGCATGGTTCCAGCGTTCTACGCGCAGGCCCTCCATAAGGCCATTGAGGACATCGAGGAGTGCCGGGACTGCGCGGCGGAGGCAAAAAGAATGGCGGAGTTCAGTTGAAAGGAGGAGACGCAGGTGCTTAAACCGGGCATTTATTTGGCTGAGAATGACGAGAGCATATGGGACAGCTACAAAATCACGATGGAGGTTAAGGAAACCGAGAAATCCTACATTTTCCGCCTTGTCGAGTTCAAGAGCCGCTACAGCGGCGCACATATCGAAATGCTTTTCAAAAACTCAAAACGGGTGGTTATCAGAAAGGACAAGGGCGGGCACGGCATTTGCATTTGGAGCGACAGCGATTTCACGCTTTACCCGTACCAAGCGGGCATACCCTACTGGTTCAAAAGGATAGAGGAGGCGACGTAAATGGACAAATACAAAGTGAAGCAGCTCCGGCAAATGCTGGCCCATGAGACCAGCGAGAACGAGGAACACTACGGCGCGAGATTGAGCCATTGGTACGGAGATACCAATACGCTTACCATTGACGCAGGAGGGCTGAAAGCCCTTATCCGTTACTACGAGACACACAACACAGATTTGGAGGTAACAGACCATGAGTGAGAGAACCTATTACCCTATCAACGAGAGCAGTGCGAGAACAGCGCACAACATGATGTCCATGCGAGACTATGCAGAGGGCAGCACGACAGCAGAATACCGCCGGACGGCAGACCGGGCCTATGACTTAGCTGACCGAGTAGCCGCAGAGAGGCCGGAGGAGGCAGAGAGGGCCTATAGGCTGGCGGCCCGTTACGCAAAGAAGATGGCAGACTACTACAACCGAGAGGCCAGTATCGGCATGATGTGCCCGTCGGTTATGATTTCGGGTGCAGGCAATTTCCCGGTCAGAAAGAAAGAGAGACAGGTGGCCGCATGGGAGAGAAATCACCAGTTTTATGAGGAGGCGCAGAAAATCCTCGGCAAGATAGAGAGTATTCTCAACGGCAAGGGTATTATCAAGTCAGACGACGAGAGGGCCGTCGAAAAGCTGGAAGAAAAGTTGGAGGATATGAAAACTTTGCAGGAGCAGATGAAAGCAGCGAACCGCGCTATCCGGCTCAAAGACACAGAGGCGGGCGACGATTTGCTTCGGGAAATGGGCTACAGTGAGGAGGCTATCAAGGAGCTTCGCAAGCCGGATTACTGCGGCAGGGTTGGCTACCCTAACTATGCGCTCTCAAACAACAACGCGAACATCCACCGGGTAGAGGAACGCATTAAGAAGCTGAAAACAATCAAAGAGAGGGGCAGTTCCGAGGTGGAATACAAGACTTTTAAAGTCGTGGAGAATACGGAAGCTATGCGCTACCAAATTATTTTCGATGGGAAACCGGAGCCGGAAGTCCGCGACCTGCTGAAAAGCAATGGGTTCAAATGGGCACCGTCGCAAGGCGCGTGGCAGCGGCAGATTACCTCGAACGGCAGATATGCCCTTGGCAAGGTTGTAGAAAAGCTGAAAGAAATGGAGGAGGCAGAACAGCAATGACACAGTACAAATACCTGCGTGGCTCGCAGGACAGTCGCGAGGCTGTAGAGTTCGACATCACCCGGAGGGGCCATTACATAACAACTTGCGTGGTGGACGTTGACCTGCTTATCAGTGGTCTCAAGGCATTTCCCTGCGGAAATGGGGACGACGTGAAGCTCACAGCACAGCAACGGCTCGCAATCCTCGAATTGGTACAGGTAGAGCGAAAGCGCATTACCGACAGTTACCCGGTCAAGACCTACAAGGGCTGGCAGGAAAGCGGCTTGAGGACGTTCGAGGAGTATTGCTTCCCTGATGATGAGGTAGACGAGGAAATGGTGGACTACTTTCTGAATGCTGTACCGCCCCGCCTCGTACACCCAAATTGCGTACAAGCTGGGGAGCCGTATAGCAGCGAGGGCGATGAACAAGGCGGATACAGGCAGACCTATATCACATTCAGCACCCTTGGCGGGGAACGATGGCGGTTTGACGGGTACTGCTTTTACAAGGAGAACACGAACCGCTACACCCGGAAATCCCGCCTTGAGGAGCGTATCGACGAGGCCCAGAGGGAGGTAGAAGCAAGTGGCAGACTATAAAGAGAAAATCAGAAAGCTCCTCGCGCTGGCGGAAAGCCCGGTAGAAGCAGAGGCAAAGGCGGCCCTGCTCAAGGCCCGGCAGCTCATGGCAGAACACAAGCTCACCGAGAGAGACTGCAAAGAAGCGGAGAAGCAGGCGGTCAAAGACATCAGGACGGACATCACCTGCAGCAAGAGGCGGGAACCGTGGATTATCCCGCTTTCTGCAACCATTGGAGAAAACTACTGCTGCAAGGGCTACAGGAACCGGCGATACGGGGAACAGACCAATACGGTCGGTTTTATTGGTCTTGAGGACGATGTGGAAATCTGCGTAGAGATTTTCAAGTACGCTGTGGACTGCATTAGGGCCGGGGTGAAGAACATTAAGCGAGAGTATGCGGACTACACCGCCTACTACTCAAAGTCCATCAAGCAGGAGTGCGACAGCTACGGGTATGGGTTCGTCCTCGGTATTCAGGAAGCGTTTAAGCAACAGGAGGAGGAGAACCGGCAAGAATGGGGCCTCGTACTGGTTATGCCGGTAGAGGTCAAAGAAGCGTCGAAACACCTCGGTCACGAGCGTTTCAAATCCCGCGCAGAGGAGAACATTTCACCCGGCGCATACCGGCAGGGCTATGCCGATGGCAAAGAGTTTGACCCTACGCGGAGACTTAAAGCGGAGGCAGTAGTATGACAGATAAACAACAGGCGTGGGCTATAGAAAAAGCCTGCATAGAAGCAGGGTTGGAAAGTCATATCACATGGCACAGGTGCGCAGCGGACGCGCACACATGGGCGGAGAGGATTTCCGTCCGCTTCCGGAACGGTAGGCAGCCGCGCCCGGTCAAGAACAGTTATATGTTCTGTGACACGCTGGATATGTGCTTTTTCTACGGCGGGCCACAGGGCAATATCCCTTACATGACCTATGCGGGGTACGTCACGGCGGGTAGCCCGGATATTACAGAGGGAAAGCTGTTGGAAGCGTTCCAAAAGGCAGACGCGGTGCTCCGAGCCATGAAAAGACTTGCCGGGGAAAATTGAAAATGTTTCCATAAAATTTCCATGTTTTGGTTGACTTTTTGCCACACATAAAATATAATTAAATTACAGTCGGGAAAGAACCCCGGCGAGTACGGTGGCAAGTGCCAGAAAGGAAAGGTACATGGACGACGAAATGAGTAATGTGGGCGAGCTGCTGGTAGAGAAAGCAGAGGAAAATCAGACCCGCAAAATCCTTGAAATCCTCAATACTTGCAAAGACCTTGAGGAAGCCAAGGAAAAGGTAAAGGCCCTGCTTAATAAATAAGCAGAGCCTCGTAGGAACCAACAGAGGGAGCGGTACTTGCCGCCGCTCCTCTCTATGGTATATTCAATTATATCACGATGTAAGCGAAATGGCAAGAGACGGGAGGTGTCGAAACGGTTTGAAGAAGATGGGTAGGCCGAAAGCAGAGAAGCCCAAAGAAATCAAGTACAGCATTCGCACGGACGAGGAGACCGAGAGCAAGCTCCTCCGATATTGCGAGGAGGAGGGCATAACGAAAGGCGAGGCGTACCGCAGAGGCATTGAACTCCTGCTAAAGCAGGTAGGCAAGTAGAACAAAATCACAGGAGGAAAGCGACATGAAAAACGCGCTTATCCCCCTCAAGAAAATTCGGGAACGAATTTTCGGGGGGGGGGGGGGTAAAACCCTCCTAAACGCCGAAATAAGGCCCTCTACGGGCCGAAAAGACACCTCGGAGGGCAAAAATGTCACCGGGAAGAATGTGGCTTTGTACGCCCCTATAAGGGGCAATAAGGGCATACAGCAAAAACTCGCACTTGGAGCGGCTACAGCTTTGCTATTGTTATCGCTGGCCGGTTGCGCTGGTGGAGATAAGGGGACGCAGCCCCCAGCACCATCGAGCAACCAGCAGACTGAAAGCGAACCGGAACAACCAGCAGAGGCCCCGCAGTTAGACGAAACTGAGGCCCCGGAGCCGGACAAGTTCGGAAATATGCTCGACCCGTTTCAAGGCGAATGGAAGCGGGCGGACATCGAGAGCGACGTATGGCGGCTGATGATTGACGGCAGCCAAATCAGCAATGTATGCTATGACACCGATGGAACCGTACTCGAGGTAAAAGAGTATGAGTTCGACCTCGACGACGCGGGAAACCTTGTTGTTACGGAATACGGAAAACCCCGGTACATCTATACGATAGACGAAAACGGGCAGCTCGTAAGCGAAAAGAACGGCACCGGCACCACGACGTTCTACGAAAAGGTCAGTGATACGGCGAACGTACCGGACGCACCGGAGGAAAAGCTGGAACCCGCCATAGGCATGACGGAGAGCGAGGTGTACGCCTCGACTTGGGGTACGCCAAAGAAGATAAACCGCACAGAAACCGCCTACGGCGTGCGAGAGCAATGGGTATATGACGAGGGCTACATCTACCTGAAAGATGGCCGCGTCACCTCCATTCAGGATTGAGGAGGTGCGCAGCATGGGTAGAAGCCTTACACCGCAGGAGCGGGCAGAATACGAACAGAAACGCCGCAGGGACTTAGAGGAGACCGCCGCAAAGCTCGGCATATCCCCGGGACGGCTTGAGGAAATCCATAAAGCCGCCCGGCAGCCGAACGACACGCGGCGAATGAACCGCGCGCAGGCACACGCAATCCTCCGGGCCGCGCTGGACAAGCTCGGCAAGGGCTTCCTCGACAGCCTCAAGACAGAGAACTACCGGGAAGCCCTCGACACGGTTCAGGACATCGACGGAATGAGCGACGAGGATTTCAGCACTTTGCTGGCCCGGCGAATGGATATTCTCGACGACGAGGAGAGGCAGGAGGCGCAGCGGGTTATTTCCAAGATGATTGAGTGCTGGAATTATGACGGCGAGGAGCCGCTATCCCTCCGCGAGGAGATTTTGCTCACAGTTCAGTCAATGGTACGCGCCCATAATTACCGGGCAGAAACTTAACGCAGATTTAAGAAGATACTCGTAGAGAGAAAACCCGAAAACCACCGGAATGGTACGGAGGTGTCGCGCATTTTCCGAGAAGCAGCCGAAAAATGGGCAAAAATAAATCGGAAAAATACGGCCTCCGAGGATTTGAAACGGGCGGAAGAAAAACCACGCCCACAGCATTTCCGGGGAGAATACCGTACCATTCCAAAGGTTTGCGGGGATATTCGGTTACATAACGCGACCGCAGCCGGATTTCAGGCGGCGGAAAGCCCTAAAGTAGAGTATAGTAAAGTAAAGTATAGGGAAGTAGAGAAAAGAACCAAAGAAAGAAAACGCGAGAGGAGGACATCACAAATGGCCGATAATTTTTACGCGGATTGGTTTTCACGCACACAACCGCCCCGCCTTACCCCGGAGCAGATGTGGGAGAGGGAAACCATACAGCTACGGAACCTTGCCACCTCGGAGACCGCACAGACGCTCATTGAGCGGTTTGACGTACCGGAGGTAAACGAGGCGGAGGAGCTGTTCAATCAGGTTTTGCAGGAAATTGCAGACCCGGAGACCCGGAACAAACTGGATATGGCAGCGGGGAAGATTTCACGCGCATATCAGATTTTGGGCTTCTGCGCCGGGCGATTTTCGCAGGACAGCCGGGCGCGATTTTTTTAGGTTTATTTGTGATAACCTTACAGGTGTTACATTCTGCTCCTAATTTCTTTTGAAAGTATTTTTCAGCATAGACTTGAGCTGCATTACCTAATCCATTGGCTTGTGCGCCTCCAGTTATTCTGCTGACAAATATATATCTTTGTTTGATGAAATCTTTAAGTTCATCCGTTTCACCCATCATATTGCCAACGATACATTTTGAAAAAATATCAGAAATATAATCGTCAACAGCATTGCTTCCGAAGAGCAATAAAGTAATAAGGTCTTTATAAAAACTATTCAGAGGATCTGATGTTAAAATAGCTTCAATATCTGTGTGCATCTTTTTATTCGTTAATGCCCCTCTTGCTGGTAAAGCAGAAAATTCATATTCGGTTTCATGACCATTTACGGCATAATGCAACTTATTATCAGGAAAATAGTTAGCAAAGTCTCGATTAATTCTTTGAAGTGGCTCACTGCCAAAATCAGTAAGTACCATCAAGTGCTTCAAAAACAGATTTGCCGCAAAATGGGCAGCAGTTATAACCTCAAAAACACTGTTTGGGTTGTGTGAATCGGAAAGGGTTAATATTGATATGAACTGATCCTGTGTGCGTACTAATGTAGGAATAATACTTGATTCTGCTTCAAGCAAAACTAAATTTTCTGGCCACCATTTGCAAGCTTTAGCCTCCAATTCCGTGCGATTTCTATTATATTTTGTTGGCATAATTATACCTCCTTCTTATCAGGTAAAAAATCTAAAATATCATCAACGCCACAATTCAAAGCGTGGCAAATTTTTTCGATACTTTCCATTGCGACATACTGGTCTCTTTTTAAACGGGTAATAATGTTAGCACTAACGCCCGCTTTATCGGCAAGCTGAGCATTGGAAATCTTTTTATCTATCAGCATATGAAATAATTTATCGTATTTAACTGCCATAGCTACAACCTCCTACAATAATACATTATCATCATATCACGAAATCGTTAAAAATTCAATAAATTTTAGATTTTATCCATACTATTGTTAGAATGAATATGCTGTTCTGTATAGTTCTTAAAGATAAGACATATGCAAAATTCTATTTCCCAAAATCAATTCTTTTTCATTTTTGGGAAGTAAGCGGAGTAGGATTTAGAATTAACGATAAAATTCAAAGATTAACGATTTCGTTAATTCTAATTGTTAATTCGTTGGGTTTCAATAAAACGCCCCGATAAAACTGATTTTTCCAACCTCGAAGAAAAAACGGTCTTCTCGTAGTTTACGCACATAAGTTTACAATCGAATAGTTTTAAAACACTTTCTCCTCCCGGTTCGATGAATCGAGAGGAGATTTTTTGTTTTCAAAAAATTTTTTAAAAAATTTTTTGAAAAACACCCCCCAAAAATCGTTTCCTGTTTCAAACAAGTGAAAGG
>OJPK01000115.1_pt1 | contig 72934 bp, 63 predicted proteins | sample 1598491 | NCBI WGS metagenome assembly OJPK01 (sample SAMN03922487, study PRJEB24848) | human gut metagenome | isolation source: stool sample | host: Homo sapiens | place: Germany | collected 2011-05 | reverse complement strand
CCATGAAAGACGAAAAGTGGTACTGGCCCATCCGCCTGCTGAAATCCTTGGCCCGCCTTCCCATTGCCAGCGATACCTGGCTGGGCTTCGGCCATACCATGGACAATGAGGAGGATTTTGCAAAGGACACAAAGCTGTGCGCCGCCATTCTGACTGGTCCCCAGGATACCGAAGATGGCAGCGAGGTCTGCATCCTGCCGAGTGGCGAGGAGGTCAACTTCTATCAGGTGATTCCTCTCTACCGGGATGAATTGGAATATAAGCTGGCCCATGACGCGGACGCCCTGCTGGGCAAAATGAACGGCATCAGCTTTGTGGTGGAGCCTGATCGTCAGGATGCTATCACCCGTGGCACCCTTTCCAATGATGATTTTGACGGTGAGATGGACGATGCCTCCTATCATATCGAGAGCATTGAGGAGAAGGAACTGCCAATTGACCCCATCAACGCTTATAACCACATGGCCATCTACCTGCGCTGGTGCATGGAGCACGAACTGATGGGCGAGGACTTCCTGAAAGAACACGGCGAAGTGGTCAAACAGGTCAAAGCCGACCCTGCCAGCGTAGACCTGAGGGCATTCATCCAAGATGAGCTGGACGGCTGCCTGTTCTCTGTGCTGTTCAATCAGCAAGGTCGCGCCTTTGCCGGCTATTACTACGGAGAGGGCGACAGTCCCTACTATCCCGCCGACATTGACGACAATGCCCTCCGCTTCTTCGGCCCGGAACGGTATCACTCCAATGAGTTCCAGCAGGAGGCATACCTGTTCATCCCCTTTGACGAGGACTACTATCAGGCTATGGCAGAGGTGATCGAAGAACGCTTTGAAAACTGGCAGGGACAGGACTTCGACGAGGACACGCTGGAGCCTTCCGAAGTGGCTCATGCCATCATGGAGTATCTGGACTGCGAGTGTACCTATTTCCCATCCATGGCAGATGATGACCCCATCATGTCGGCATACAGCTACGCCCAGCGGCTGGGGGTACGGGAGGGCTTTGTTCCCGTGCTCATCAAGGCGGATGATGAAACGCTGTTGGAGTGTCTGGTGATGAACGCCGATCCGGAGCACAATGCGGACTTCTACGAATTTGACCTCAAAACAGTAGAGGAGTATCGAAAGAAGATGCTCTCCGCTCCCATCAAGGACGGAAAGGCGGTTCTGGAGGAATTGACCGGCCAGCGCAAGGAAGAAGCCGAGGACGATGACATGGACTGGGAGGCGGAAGTCCTGGGCGAGATGGAGGGCGGCTATGACAATGACCGCTTCTCCTGCTATTGGGATTCGGATAGCCACATGACCTATCCGCTCATTCTGGCCAAAATTCCGGTCAAGAACCCCTGGGAGATCTTCGCCTATCTGCCCTTTGGAAATTGGAATGAGTGCCCCGACACGCCGGACCTGATGGCAGTGGCGAAATACTGGTTCGAGCAGCATGGTGCCATCCCTGCCGCCATGAGCCACGATGAATTGGAGTTTGAACTTCCGACTCCGATCTCCAAGGAAAGAGCTATGGAAGTGGCTGTGGAGCAATATGGCTTCTGCCCAGATCTGGATCAGAATGAGGATGGAAGCATTGGCTCCTTGGCAGATGTCCTGTGGCAGTCCACTGTCTGGTATTTCTGGTGGGATTGATGGGAGGTGCGACCAATGACAGAATATCAGAAAACCTATATCGAACTAAAAAAACAGTTTGTTGCGACCAATGAAGGTCCAGACAATGTCCGCGCTCTATATACCTTCAAGGAAGAACTTGAGCAGAGTGAGGATCAGCAGGCCAAGGAAGTGCTGGTGGATGTATATGACCTGCTGGACTTTAAGAAGGACGCCTACGAACTGCTCTGCCAAATCGGAAATCGTTCCGACAAGAAGACCCTCAAGCGGCTGGGCACGCTGAAGGACTATGCGGAAAACTGGGGCAATCATTATGCTCTCCCCAAGCCCAAAACGCCGGAGGAAAAGCAGAAAGAGAAGGAACGGCAGGCCCAGCTGGGCCTGCCCGCCTTCCGGTATCACCCCAATCCTCTGGAAACTGGGGCTTTTGAGGAATCCGCAGACGGCGTTGTCTGCGACTGCTGCGGCAAGACGACCCATATTTTCTATACAGCCCCCTTTTACGCCGTGGAGGATATTGCATATCTGTGCCCAGAGTGCATCGCCAACGGCGAAGCAGCCCGGAAATATGACGGTAGTTTTCAAGATGATTTCTCTGTGGATGATGGTGTAGACGATCCGGAGAAGCTGGACGAGCTGATCCACCGCACCCCCGGCTACTCCGGCTGGCAGCAGGAATACTGGCGCGCCCACTGCGGCGACTACTGCGCCTACCTGGGCCATGTGGGTGCCAGAGAACTGCGGGCGCTGGGTGTGCTCGAGGAAGTGTTGGACGATCCCATGTGGGATGACGAACAGAAGAAAATGATTCAGGAATCCGTCAATGGCGGGCATCTGCAATGCTATCTGTTCCAGTGCCTCCACTGCGGAAAACACCTGGTCTGGATGGATTTTGATTGAAAAGGAGACATTACTATGGGACTTGACATCTACGCCGGGACGCTGACCCGGTACTATTCTCACAACTGGAAAACTGTTGTGCAGCAGTGGGCGGAGGAAAACGGATACTCTTTCAACCGCATCACCCCGGACGGGGAACCTGCTGATAACGAGGAAGAAATGTCCCCGGCTGAGGTCCAGGCGGCGGTGGAGAACTGGCGGGATCAGATCTTGAGCGCCATTTCTCAGCCGGGCCAGCCCCCCTACGCTCCCTGGCTTGAAGATAATGAGAAACCTTATTACACCGACAAGCCGGATTGGGATGCCTTCGGCGCTATGCTGCTGGTGGCCGCCTGTCGTACATACGAGGAACCGGTGCCTTCCACCGTGGAGAAGGACTGGATCTTCGGGGAGCATCCTCTGGTCGCCCGCCTTGCATCAGATGAGGAGCGGGTGTGGTCCCTGTTTCGTGGGGCTACCTGGTGGCTCCCTCTTTCTGACAGCTTTCTGTTCCAAGGGTCCTTGCCTACCGATGACACCGCCGCTATCGCCACCTTGGGCGGACTGCGGAAGGAGCTGGAAAAGCTGAACCAGCTGGCGTGGCAGGCCGATGAGGACACCGTCCTTGGCTGGGCAGGCACCGAGGGATACCCGGTAGACGGAACCGTAGACGCAGATGGACAGTACAGCAAGGCAGACATCCCAGAACACACCCAGTATGACACTCAATCCCTGGCCAAGTTTGCCTTCTCCATGTTCTGGCGGGCCATGCGGTTTGCCGAGGAGCAGCAGGTGCCTATCCTGCTTGACTATTAAAGAGAATTCGTCAGGGGGTGGAGACCGTGGAACAAAAACGGCCGGCAGATATAATTCAGGAACTTCTGGACTACCTGTGGAACGGCCTGGGCCTGGAGGAAAAGGGCTGGAAGCGTCTGAAAAAGGGCGACTTCAAAAAGAAAATGAAAAACGGGCTGACCTATCAGATCTGGTTTGACCGGAGCCGCTACAACTACATAGACTACGAAATCGGCCATGGAAATGTGGAGGTGGGTTTCAGCTGTATCATAAAGCAGGGAGATGACTACCTCTACTCTTTCAGAATTGAACCCACAACAGGCGGTTCATTCTTTCGGATGCTGACAGAGGACCTGCGGCTGAACACCGGGCTGCTGGACACCTTTCTGCCCCTGGTCAAAGCCAACTACCTCGACTTCATCGACCGCTTCGAGGCAGACCCCGTGGAGGCATTACAGCCGGTCTGCGCCCCCTTCACCGAGGCGGAGGACTACAGCTGGTTCATCTATGTGCGGGAGCAGATGGTGGAACGGTACGGAACGGCGGAGCAGATGGAGGAGTACCGCCGTCAGGCAGAATTGCGCGGAACGCCGGAGTGCAAGGCAAAGAACTGGATGGGTTCGATGTTGTTCCACCTCTCCCACGCCAATGATGTGGATCAAGCCTGGGCCTCAAGCCGCACCAGAGAGGAACTGGACCAGGTGGTGGAACCCTTTGTGCAGGCCAAGCGGCAGACAGGACAGTGGACACAGGAGGATGAGGCGGGCTATCAGCTCTACCGGCAGGAAACAGATCCGAAGAAGCGCACCTTTCGGGTATGGTATCTCATCGCCAACCCCCGCGGCCTGCCGAAAGAGTTTGTCCAGAAAGAGCTGGAGTTTCGGTGGAAACTGTTCCCAGAAAAGAAGGAGGAACCCAAATGAGCAATAAAGCTTTCCAGCAAAATCTGGACGACAAAAAAGGCCCCCAGCCCGGAGGTCCCTATCTCATTCAGATGCTGTTCAAAGAGCCGGTAGAAATGCCGGATAAAGAAAAAATGACTGCCATAATGGAGAAGCACATCGGATCAACAGAGTGCTTCTGTTATGATAAGAAAATGGCCGGCTTTGCCGCCCTGGATCATGTCGCGGAATTTCAGGACGGCAAGTGCCCGGTACAGCTGATGGTGATGAAATGCGACAAGTTCAAGGGCAAAGGCTTTGATGCCTTTCTGATGAGCCAGATGTGGGACTGCCAGGAGGACCGTGACCGGATCTTCCGGGAGTGCAAATATCAGGTGGTGGCCACCGATATGCTGACTGCGGCGCTTCCAGCGCTGGAGCGTGCCAACCTGGATGCCGACTTTCTGGAGGCTCTGGCAGAGCTGTACCCCACCTGTGAGGCGTTCTATTTCCAGAACTGCGGCAAGCTGTTTCTGGCAGAGGATGTGCGCTCCCATCAGATTGAGGGGCCGGATCGGTTCATCCGCTTTGGCGTCAATGTCCGTTTCTTCAACATCGAGGGCACGGAGGATATGCTCATCGACACGGTGGGCATGAGCACCCTGTTTTTGCCGGATCTCCAGTACCACTTCCACGGCATGGACCCCAACTGGGTGGTAAACCACGCCTATAATGCAGCGTCCTATATTCTGGAGCATGATAACCCCATTGAGGATGGGGAAACCATAGACGGCGTGGCGGATGGCCAGATGTGCCGGGAGATCCAGTGGAAGTGCCAATATGAAGATGCCTTGATCCAGCCGCCCAGAGGGGTGCTGGACATCAACATGGGAAACTATGCTTCGGGAGGACGCTGAATGAATGGCGTTGTGCTCCTGGTAGGCGGACTTCTGCTTGTGGCGGTGATCAAGCTGATTATAGATCGAAATTGGATCGGCCTGCTTCTCTGTGCTGTCGCCCTGCTTCTGGTCTTTGGGGCTGGACACCATACAAAATAGGCCATTTTAAGAATCGAGGAGGTGAAGTATGCAGAATTCAACAAATATGCGGATACTGGAATTACTCCGGTTTCTCTATGAGCGGACCGATGAAAACCATCCCGCCACAGTATCTGACATCATTGCCCATCTGAATGGAAAAGGAATTCAGGCAGTGCGGCAGACTGTTTACGCAGATACCAATGCGCTGATCGATGCGGGGATTGATATTGTGGTGGTTAAGAGTACCCAAAACCAATATTTTATGGGAAACCGCCTGTTTGAGTATCCAGAACTGAAAATGCTGACAGACGCAGTAGCATCCTCGAAGATCATTTCTGCCAAGAAGTCTGAGGAGCTGGTGCAGAAATTATGCCGTCTGACCAGTCTACATCAGGCAAAGCAGCTTCAAAAATTTGCTGCTTTATCCAGCCGTGTCAAACCGCATAATGAAAAGGTTTACTACATCATTGACAATATCCAAACAGCGATTGGAAACCATCAGCAAATTCGGTTCCAATACTATGAATATACTCAAGAAAAAAAGAAAATCTTAAAGCATGATGGATATTATTATGTCGTAAATCCTTATGCGCTTGAATGGAAAAATGACCATTACTATTTGATTGGATTTTCTCTGAAGCATCAGAAAATTGCTCACTTCCGTGTAGATCGGCTAACAAGTGTAGAAAATCTGGAAACTTACTTTATGCCGATAGAGGGATTTGATGTAGCCTCCTATACAAATAAAATGGTTGATATGTTTACATCGGAGTCATCGAAGGAAGTAACCCTTCTATGTGAAAACGAATTGATGAGAGTAATCATAGATCATTATGGAGAAGATGCTGCTGTTGATAGGTATGATGATACACACTTCACAGCCAAAATTGAAGTGAACCCCAGTGGAACTTTTTATGGCTGGATATTCAAATTCAAAGGGAAAATAAAAATTCTCTCTCCCAAAGAGTGCATTACGGAAATGCAGCAAATCGCTCAGGAATTTATATAGCGCAAAAGAGGTGTTATTGATTTTTAACACCTCTTTTCAAATGAAATTTTTATCCTTGAAGTGAACAGATGTTCGATATACAATATAAGCAAGATGTTCGCAGTTCGTCGAACAAATGAGAGGTGAATGCTGTGGGCAATATAACTTTTGGATCATTTATAGCCGAGAAACGCAAGGCGCACAAATTCAATTTACGCGATACAGCCAAGCATTTGAATATTGCTTACGGTTATCTGTGTGATATTGAGCAAAGCCGCCGTCCTGCACCCAATGGAGATTTTGTGGAACGCATCTCTGCCTTTCTGAATTTGGATAAATCAGAACATGAGTTGCTTTTGGATCTGGCTGCAAAATCACGCAATACAGTATCTGCTGATTTGCCAGACTATATCATGGAAAAAGATATTGTTCGGGCAGCCTTGCGTGTGGCAAAAGAAGTAGATGCTACCGATGAAGAATGGCAGACATTTATGAAAATGCTAAAGGAGCGTAAACGATAGGGGGGAGAGCTTTGTCAATTCCACAAATCCGTACAGAAGCAATCGAGGCAGTAGGGCGAAAAATCCTGATGGAATATGATCCCTCTCTGCTATCCGGGCAACCATGTCCTGTGCCAATCGAAACCATTATCGAGACAAAGTTTGATCTAATCCTGGAGTTTCATACACTAAGAAAAAACCCCAAGATATTAGGGGAAACAATTTTCGATGACGGTGCTGTTGTCTTATATGACCAGATACAGAGACAGTATCGAATGATTGCAGTAAGAGCCGGTACAATCTTAATTGATGAACGGCTTTGTGATCCGTCAAAATTAGGGCGGCTCCGTTTTACCTGTGCCCATGAGCTGGCTCATTGGGTACTACATAAGAAGTTGTACTCTGGTACTGGAGATGTTGCTGCTTATAACGGAAATGTTTCTTCCGACGAAAGTCATGGCATAATTGAGCGTCAGGCGGATACTCTGGCTTCTGCTCTGCTGATGCCTTTACCGCAGATCAAAAAATGTTTTTACCGGCTTAAAATAGGCCGGACAGATGAACAGCTCATTGCTGAAATGGCAAATATTTTTGAGGTTTCCAAGCAAGCAATGCAGATTCGTCTAAAATCCAGAAACCTGATATAACCAAATGGGGGAATAGAGAGAGGCACTGCCCTCTCTCACGCTCCTCTGCTATGCTATTTTGTACCTAATATGTTCGCAATATTGCGAACAAGGAGGGATGTTCTATGAGAAAAGAAAGCACAACAATCCAAAAATGTAACAGCAGGCTAACAGCTTTGGGGCTTAACAGCGACGCTGCGTTTCATAGAAGTAAGCTGATTCTAAAGATTTACCGTGATGTAGTCTGGGTTCTGAGTGAACGGGCAGAAGAATTACAAGAAACTGCTTGGATTATGGGAGAACAAGATATAGAGTCTGGCCTCTGCTATCTTGAAAATTTTGCACCAGATATTGAACTGCAAGCCTTTGAAGAAAAAGTTTGCTGCCTTGTTCAAAATCAAATGCTAGTCAATATTATTGACCGTGCACTCCTTCGTCTGAAACGGTATCCGGATCGAGGAGAACTTTACTATGAAATTTTGACTAAGCAATTTATCTATCGGTTCAACAGTACAGAGAAAGAATTGCTGGAAGAACTAAATATAGAGCGCAGTGTCTTTTATGACCGAAAACGAGAAGCCATCTATTTATTTTCTGTTTGCTTGTTTGGATATTCTATTCCAGAAGTCCTGGAGGAGCTGCCCCGACTAAATTCCGACTAAATCCCGACAAATCCCCGACCTAATCCCTACTCCCTTCCGACTTCCGACCTGCTATACTTGTTATAGTGGCAGGAATGCGCTAAATTGAATACTTTTCTACATAAGGCCCGGCATTAACCGGGCTTTTTTCATTCCTGCTGCAATATGGCGGCAGGAACATGGCTGGAGGTGAAAACACTTCCGGCCTTTTTCTTTGCCCGGTATTAGGAGGCCGGTATGCGCTGGGAGGCGTACATAGCAAAATATCCATGACACCGTTCAAATTCGCTGACTACCAAGAATTTGAACGGAGGAAAGGATATGACGAGAGTATTCATTTGGAAAAATAACAGCCCACAGGAATGGGAGGAAATCAGTTTTTCAGCGTTCAGTAAGGCACGCCGCAATGGTTGCTTTACTGGGCGCTTTTTTGTTGAAACAGTCAAAATGTTCCGTGATGAAGATGACCGCATTATCATGGAATGTTCTCGCAAAGATTTTGAAAAATACCAACAGGAGGACCGCCACAGCCGCTATCTCCAGGAACATGAGAAAAGTCGCTCTATATTCCCGGCTTCTCATGTGGGAGATCGTGACGGCACAGAGGAAGGTTATCAGGATACAGATTTGTTTGTGGATGAATCTGTTGATACTGCGGAACAAGCTATTCAGAATTTACTTCTTGAGGATTTACACCAAGCTCTATTGAAACTGAGTCCAGCAGAACGAGATTTTATATTGTCCTATTATGAAATGAAAATACCAAATGCAACTTGTTTAGCCCAACGATATGGTATTACTCGGCAAGCCGCAGATAAGCGATTGAAAAAAATTGAAGAAAAAATAAAAAAGTTGGTTGCGATTTTCTAAAAAAGTGGCAGTAGCAAGTGAGAGGGAAATCCTTTCACTTGCACCTTGACAACCTCATATACGAATCATTAAGTTTGATCCTCTTTGGGCGTAATAGCCGCTACATCAGCGGTATATTTTCTGAGAGCTGCCACTCACATAACAGGCCAACCCATTTTTGCTGTATAGATGAGTTTGCGGTCTATCAGAAATATATCAGGCTGGAATACATCGGATGGCATCCGGTCATGGCATAACAAGGAGGAAAGCTCTCTTACAGCCATAGTCCGAGCGTGATAACAACCGTCGCAGGCCATGGGTAAGACCAAACGAAGTGGAGGTGAAATTCCTGAGAAGCAGGCCAGCCACCTGCGGCTTAATGATTACCCAAATCCCTGGGGTGTCGTGGACAAGTAAGGGATAAAACAGGCGCTAAATCGAAGGAGACTCTGTAATTTGCAGAGCCTCCTTCTTACATAATCAAATCTCAAAACATAGGAGGATGAACATGAAAGAAGATTGGATTTATAAGCGTGGGGATTTATATTATGCCAATTTGAACCCTTATTTTGGATCAGAGCAAGGCGGCACCCGTCCTGTCCTGGTTCTTCAAAACAATGTGGGGAATTTTTTCTGCCCCACTTTGATCGTAGCGCCACTCACCAGTAAATGGATTAAGAAAAAGGAGCTGCCCACACACTATGCACTGGAGAGCGTTCCAGAGCTTGGACTGAAATCTGTTGTTCTGCTGGAGCAAATTAAAACGATTGATAAAAGGCGTGTTTTATCGTACATTGGGCGCGTATCTCGCGAAGAAATGAGAGCGATTGATGATGCTCTGCAAGTTAGTTTAGATATTCATATTCCGGAGGAAATGGAGGCTCCGTAAGGCCACTTACCGGATAAAGGAGGCGTTTTTATGTTTGAAGCAAGAATTGCGGAATTGAACCGCTTTAATGAACAAAATCCTGTCAGCTATGACAAAAGAACCTATACGGTCGATGAGATTCAGGACATTCTGGGTATCAGTCGTCCCACAGCATATAATCTGGTAAAACAGGGTGTATTCCACAGCGTCAGAGTCGGCGGTCATATCCGCATTTCCAAAAAGAGCTTTGATGACTGGCTGGATCACGCAGATGAATGATTTGTCAAGGATGCCGATCTCCAAATCGACATCCTTAACTTTTTTTCTGCTTTCTCTTACAATGAGGCCATAGCAAGAAAAACTTTATAGAGGAGGCAAAAGCCATGCAAAAACAAAGAGTAAAGACCAGTATGTCTGTACCAGAGATGGGCAAAATGCTTGGGCTTGGTAAAGTAGAATCCTACTGGTTGGTTAAAAAGAACTATTTCAAAACAATTCAAGTGGCCGGACGAATGAGAGTTATGCTGGATAGCTTTGAAGATTGGTATGCCGGCCAGTTCCACTATAAAAAAGTGGATGGTACACCGCCCGGAGAGAAATGGAGGCATACTACGATGTCAGTTCCGGAAATGGCGGATCTTTTGGGGCTGAAATCTGGCACAGCTTATGACCTTGTTAAAAGGGGCTATTTTGAGACGACCTTGATTGATCGAAGAATTCGTATCATTACCAGCAGTTTTGAAGCCTGGTATCAAAAGCAAACTCATTATGTGAAAATCTCAGAAAGGAGCAATGAAAATGGCATCTATCGTGAAGCGTAAAAGCAAATATTCTGTGGTGTATGATTACACAGATGAAAACGGAAAACGCAGACAGCGTTGGGAAACCTTCAGCACAAATGCAGAAGCAAAAAAACGAAAAAAGCAAATTGAGTATGAGCAGGACTCTGGAACCTTCTTTATTCCTACGGCAAAGACCCTGAACGATCTGCTCGATGAATATATGTCCATCTATGGTGTAAATACCTGGGCAATGTCAACATATGAAAGCCGCCGTGGTCTGGCGAGAAACTACATAACTCCTATTATCGGAGATATGTTACTATCCGACATCACTCCAAGGATGATGGATAAGTATTACCGTGATCTGCTCTCTGTGAAAACGGTAAGCGTCAACAACCGCAAACCCACAAGCGAATATCTGACCCCGCATACAGTAAGAGAAATTCACAAGCTACTTCGCAGTGCCTTTAATCAGGCGGTGCGTTGGGAACTAATCAGCCGTAACCCTGTCCTGAATGCGACACTTCCCAAAGAAGAACATAAAGAACGGGATATATGGACTGCCGAAACGCTGAGCAAGGCTATGGAAGTCTGTGATGATCCTATCCTCTCCCTTGCCTTAAATCTGGCGTTCTCCTGCTCTTTACGCATTGGTGAAATGCTGGGCCTTACCTGGGACTGCATTGATATTGCACCACAGAGCATAGAAAATGGTTCAGCTTATATATTCGTCAACAAAGAACTGCAACGGGTTACACGAGGTGCATTGGACGATTTGAGCGACAAAGGTGTTATTAAGAAGTTTCCACCTTGCATAGCCAGTACCCATACTGCTCTGGTCCTGAAAGAGCCTAAAACCAAAACCAGTATTCGCCGCGTGTACCTGCCGAAAACAGTTGCCTATATGCTGGTAGAGAGAAAAAAAGAAATTGATGAGCTGATGGATCTGTTTGGAGATGAATACATCGACAATAACCTGGTCTTTTGCTCCAGCAATGGCCGTCCGATGGAAAGCCAGGTGATTAACCGTGCTTTCAATAAACTTATCAAAGAAAACGGACTGCCTCATGTTGTATTCCATTCTCTCCGTCACTCCAGTATCACCTACAAGCTGAAACTCAATGGTGGCGATATGAAATCCGTCCAGGGCGACTCTGGTCATGCTCAGGTAAAAATGGTTGCAGATGTCTACTCTCACATCATCGACGAGGATCGCTGCATAAACGCTCAGCGATTGGAGGAAGCATTTTACTCATCCAAGACTCCTGACCCTGTTGAAGATACAGAGCCTAAAACTGCGGATACTGCCGTCACTGAAAGTGATGAAAGTGATGCAGCGAAGATACTGGAACTGCTTAAAAATCCCGAAACTGCCGCACTGCTTAAGCAGCTGGCAAAAGCTTTATAAAGTCCCTCCCTCAGAAGAACGCCTCTCACTTTGTGAGAGGTTTTCTTCGTTTGAACCACTTTGCACAGTGACCAAACACTTTTTTTGTTAGCAAGGTTCTGAAAGCATTTTTGAGCGATGTTAGCAAATTCGCGATTTTGTTTGCAACTTCCTCTAATTTCTGCTAACAAATGTTTGCAAGTTCCTTTGGTAAAAATCGAACCTCTGACTTACCGCCTTTCTTAGCAAAAGGCCAAATCTCGTTAGCAAATGTTAGCAAACCAAGGTTTTTTGCAAAAAAGCCACAAAAGCCGCAGAAATAAGAAAAGCCGAAAACCCTGATAAATCAAAGGTTTTCGGCGTGTTTGCTGGCGTCCCTGGCGGGATTCGAACCCACGGCCTTTCGCTTAGGAGGCGAACGCTCTATCCTGCTGAGCTACAGAGACTTATATTAAATTGAGACTGGCAACGATCACTTTTCCCCGTAAGGCAGCTGGTAGAGCACAACCTTAGGAGGCGGACGCTCTATCCTGCTGAGCTACAGAGACATCTATGAAATTTCCTTGATTTTACGCGGTTTTTTGCGTTTCGTCCAAGGTGACGATCTATATTTCAGAGGGAAAATCCATTAGAAAAACGGTCATTTTGCTAATGGATTTTTACCTCATGAAAGCATTTTTCTTAAAAATGTTCCTCTTCCCCGGCGTTAGAAAAACGCTGAATTCACAACTCCATTCGAACCGGACTTCAGATTTCAAAAAATCATTTGGCCCGTGATTAACATATTCTTAGGAGGCGGTCGCTCTATCCGGCTGAGCTATAGCGACATTTATTAAATTGTATTTGTATTACCACTTGCCTTTTTTGAAAAGGCAAGTGATAAAGTAACACCTTAGGAGGCGGTCGCTCTATACAGCTGAGCTACGGAGGCGGATACCCCGTTATTTTACCCCATAAGCAAGGCGCTGTCAATGCCTCACTCCGTCCGGAATACCTTCTCGAACTCCTCTGCCGTCATGGTCTCGTTGGCCAGCAGATACTCCGCCACCTCCACCAGCTGGGGCCGGTACTGCTCCAGAATGGCGGTGCAGCGGGCGTAGGCGTCATCCATGATGCGGCGGATCTCCCCGTCCATCTCCGCCGCCGTTTTCTCGGAGTAGGGCCGGGTCTGGGCCATGGACTTGCCGATGAACACCTCGTCGTGTCCGGCGTCGAAGGCCACGTTGCCCAGCTGCTCCGACATTCCGTAGGTGCCCACCATCTTCCGGGCCAGCTGCGTGGCACGGCTGATGTCGTTGGACGCCCCGGTGGAGATATCCCCCAGCACCAGCTGCTCCGCCGCCCGGCCGCCCAGCAGCCCGGCGATGCGGTCCAGCATATAGCTGCGGGAGAGGTACGACCGATCCTCGTCCGGCAGATAGATGGTCATGCCGCCCGCCTCGCCCCGGGGAACGATGGTGATCTGATGCACCGGGTCCAGATCGGGCAGTGCGTGCATCACCACAGCGTGTCCCGCCTCGTGATAGGCTGTCAGCCGCCGCTCCTTCTCCGGGATGACCCGGCTGTGCTTCTCCGGCCCGGCGATGACCTTGATGATGGACTCCTGCAGATCCTTCATGGTGATGAAGGACTCGCTGCGCCGTCCCGCCAGCAGGGCCGCCTCGTTGAGGAGGTTCTCCAGATCGGCGCCGGTAAAGCCTGCGGTGCCACGGGCGATCTGCTTCAGATCCACGTCCTCCGCCAGAGGCTTGTTCTTGGCGTGTACCTGCAAGATCTCCTCCCGGCCCTTGATGTCCGGCAGCCCCACATAGACCTGCCGGTCGAACCGTCCCGGACGCAGCAGCGCCGGGTCCAGAATATCCACACGGTTGGTGGCAGCCAGCACCACCACCCCCTCGTTGGAGCCGAAGCCGTCCATTTCCACCAGCAGCTGGTTCAGGGTCTGCTCCCGCTCGTCGTGTCCGCCGCCCAGGCCGCTGCCACGCTGGCGGCCCACGGCGTCGATCTCGTCGATGAAGATGATGGCCGGGGCGCTCTTCTTGGCCTGCTGGAACAGATCCCGCACACGGGAGGCGCCTACGCCCACATACATCTCCACAAAGTCCGAGCCGGAGATGGACAGAAACTGTACTCCCGCCTCACCGGCCACCGCCTTGGCCAGCAGTGTCTTACCGGTACCCGGAGGGCCTACCAGCAGCACGCCCTTGGGGATATGCGCCCCCAGGTCCAGATACTTCTGGGGCTCCCGGAGGAACTCCACGATCTCCCGCAGCTCCTCCTTCTCCTCGTCGGCCCCGGCCACATCCTGAAACGTGACCTTTTTCTCTCCCGGCGTACTGACCTTGGCCTCTCCAAACCGGGACAGCTTGTCCTGCGCCCCGGCTCCGCCGCCGGCCATGCGGTTCATGAGATTCATCAGCAAAATGAAGCCCAAAAACGCCAGCACATACGGCAGCAGCAGCTGCAGCCAGTTGGTGGAGTGGTCTGCGTGATAGTTATAGGCGGTGATAATACCACTGTCATACTGCTTCTGCACCAGCTCGTTGAGATCCTGATAGAACAGGTCGAAGTCGTACAGGTCGGAGGTAACGGTGCTGCCCCCCTTCAGCTTGGCCGTGATCCGGGTGTCGCTGATGGAGAACTCCTGCACCTTCTCCTCTAAAAAGTATTGCCGCAGCTCAGAGTAGGGGATGTCCCCGGCGGTCCGCATGGTGGACACCACATAGGCCACCACGCATACCGCCAAAATCACCATCAAAATGGTGCCGAAACCGATCTTTCTTCGTTCTGCCAAATGCTTTCCTCCTCTCAGCCGATGGCCCGCACGCCCTGCCAGCTGCTGCCCCCGGTCAGGGAAATGGCCAGCAGCACACGGGCCTTCACATTGCCCACCGGGATATAGCTCTCCTCCCAGTACCGGGCATCATTCGAGCCGGAGCGGTTATCGCCCAGAAAGAACAGGCACCCCTCCGGCACGGTGAAGGAGGACTGGTCGGGGCTGATGGTACCGCCCTGCTGATCCAGATACTCCTCCTCCAGCCGCTGGCCGTTGATATAGACATAGCCGCCAGAGAAGGACACCGTGTCCCCCGGCAGGCCGATGACCCGCTTTACCAGCAGCTTATCCAGCTCATCGCTCCAGAAAGTGACGATGTTCCCCCGCTCCGGCACCGGGTCACCCATCACATAGGGCAGCTGCCACGAGATCAGCAGCGTCTTTTTGGGGATGGTGGTCTCCATGGAACCGGAGGGTACCCAACTCAGCTGTAAAAGTACCCGGAACACCAGCACCACCACCACCGCCGTGACGATGAGATAGCCGAAATCCGACCAAAAGGCGGCAAAGCCGCTCTTTTTCTTCTTGACCGCCGCCCCGCCGGAGCCGCTTCCCTCACCGGGCCCGGCCATAGCATCGGAGTCCACTGCACCGGCTGCAGAGTCGGCGCTCGCCCCATCGGCAGAACCGCTCATGCTGTCAAAGTCCGCCGCCGGTGCCGCTTTACCTCCGGCCACCGAAGCGGCTCTCCGACCGACCGAGACGGACTCGCCGTCTCCCGGCGTTATCGGAGCAGTCTCCTCCGAGGTCATCTCCCACGGATCCCACTCCCGGCGGGCCTTATCCTCCACCTGCCGGACAGACTGCTCCCGCGGCTCTGCCTGAGCCTCTTCTGCCGACGTAGCCTCTACCGGAGATACCTTCTCCTCCGGGGTCATCTCCCACGGGTCCCGCTCCCGGCGGGCTTTATCCTCCGCCTGCCGGGTACGGCTGCCCCGGCGTTCCCGCTCCTGCCTGGGGGTCGCACCGGCCAGCCGCCGGCCCTGATAACCCCGCTTCCGTTCCTCCACGGACCATTCCTCCTTCCGACCGCCGGCCCTCTGCCGGCACAGCGCCGCTTCTCCTGCGCTGTCGCTTACTTACTGTATACCTCCGGCTTCAGCACGCCGATGTAGGGCATATTGCGATACTGCTGGCAGTAGTCCAGCCCGAAGCCCACCACGAACTCGTCCGGCACCTCAAAGCCCGCCAGATCGGGGTAAATGGGCTTTTCCCGGCGGGAGGGCTTGTCCAGCAGGGTGACGATGGTGATGCTATTGGCTCCCTTGGCCAGCATATAGTCCTTCAAAAAGTACAGGGTATTGCCGGAGTCCAGAATATCCTCCACCACGATGATGTCCCGGCCGGAGATATCCCGCTGCAGATCACGGGTGATCTGCACCACGCCGGAGGACTTGGTGGCGTTCTGATAGGAGGACAGGCCGATGAACTCCACCTCGCTCTTGCACTGAGTGGCCCGCACCAGATCCGCCATAAACAGGAAGCACCCGTTCAGAACCCCCACAAACAGCGGATTCCTGTCGTGGAACTCATCGTAGAGCTGATTGCCCATCTCCTGAATGCGGTCATGGATCTCCTGCTCACTGAACAGGACCTTCAGGATATCCTGATCCATATTGTTCTTAGCCATTACTTTCTTCCTCCTGATCTTTCTCGATCATCAAAATATTTATATTGCTGCCGTCTTTTCCCGGCAAAAATCTCTGATCCGTTCCCACGCCGTATACGGCGGCGAGTTCTCCGTTTATACACACCACCGGGGTGGTTCGCCGTCGCCGGGGCGGCATCCCTCGCTCCGTCAGCAGACGTTTGATGCTGCGGCGGCCTCTGGCTCCCGGCAGGGTCAGACCGTCTCCCCTTTGCGGACAGCGGAGTGTCCATTCGGACATTTTCCCGCCGTCCGAAAGCGTCAGGATATGGTCCGAAAACCGACCCGTTTTGGACAGCCCTTCTCCGTCAGGGGGCGGGGTATTTTTTTCGCTTCTCCACACCCGGACGAGATAGTCTCCCCAGACCTGCTCCCCCTCCGACAGGGTCAGGATCGGGGGCGAGGGCGGGGTCATCTCCAGATGCAGCACATCCTTCTCCCGCCATGCCGTGACGCCCTCCGGCAGATCCAGCATCCCGCCCTCCCGAAGGGACAGCAGGGCCTCTATGTGGGCGGCGGATACATCCTTCTTCCCGACGGGGAGCCGCTCCAGCAGCAGCCGGAGCATCCGGGGCCGCAGCTCCTCCGGTGCCGATCGCAGCACGGCTTCGGACACCGATACGGCGGTGGGTGCCGCTGTGAAATCAGGCGAAATATCGCCCGCGCGTGTACATTCTGAGGGCTTATCCAACTTTGACGACTCCTCCGGCAACGTGCCGGGAAGCGGTGCAGGGCTGGGTGCAGCGGGGTCCCGGCGGCCAAAGATCTCCGGGGCATTGGGCTCACCGGCTGACGGGCAATCGGATACGGCTGTCTCCAGATAGGAGCGGGCCAGCCGATCCAGAAAAACATTCTCCCGCCGCAGGATGGCGGCAGCCCGCGCGATGCTCCGCTCCGGGGCAGGGTGGAGCATCACCAGCAAAGGCCACACCTCCTGTCGCAGGCGGTTGCGGGTGAAGTCCATGCTGTCGTTAGTCTCGTCCTCCACATGGCCCAGGCCGTGGGCCGTAAGATATGCCTCGATCTCCTGCCGAGGGGTCTGGAGCAGGGGGCGGATCAGCCGTCCCCGCACCGGGGGAATGCCCGCCAGCCCCTCCGGGCCGGTGCCGCGCAGCAGGTTCAGCACCACCGTCTCCGCCTGATCCGACAGGTGGTGGGCGGTGGCGATGCGGGAGGCTCCGATGGCGTCGGCCGTGCGCTCCAGAAAGTCGTAGCGCAGGCGGCGGCCTGCCTCCTCCACGCCCCAGCCCTCCTGCCGGGCGATGGCCCGGACGTCGCCCCGCTCCACATAGAGCGGCACGCTCAGCTCCCGGCAGAGCCCGGCCACGAAAGCCTCGTCCCGTCCCGCCGTGGGGCGCATCAGATGGTTATAGTGGGCGGCGGCCACGGCAAAGCCCCGGCGGCGACCCAGCGACGCCAGATAGTGCAGCAGGCACACGGAGTCCCGGCCCCCGGACACGGCGCACAGCACCGTCTCCCCGGCGGCGGGCAGCATCCCCTGCTGCTGCATCCACGGCATCAGATCCATGACTCGTTACTCCTCGTCGTAGCGGTTTTCCAAGGTGCCGAAGGTGGTATACTCCGGCATCCAGCGCAGCTCCACCTTGCCGGTCTCGCCGTGGCGGTTCTTGGCCACGATGCACTCGGCGATGTTGCGCTTTTCCGAATCCTCTTTATAGTAATCGTCACGATACAGGAACATGACGATATCGGCATCCTGCTCAATGGCGCCGGACTCACGCAGATCCGACAGCATGGGGCGCTTGTCCTCACGCTTTTCGTTGGCACGGGACAGCTGGGACAGGCACAGCACCGGCACCTGCAGCTCCTTGGCCATGATCTTCAGCATACGGCTGATGTCCGACACCGCCTGTTGGCGGTTCTCGCCGCTATACCCCTTTCCGCCGGCGGAGGTCATCAGCTGGAGGTAGTCAATGACCACCAGCCCCAAGTTGTCGATGCGGCGGCACTTGGCGTTCATGTCCGCCACCGTCAGCAGGGGATTATCGTCGATGCGAATATCCAGACGGCTCAGGGAGGAGGCGCCCTCAGCGATCTTCACCCAGTCGCTCTCCCGGAGGTCGCCGCTGATGAGGCGGGTATTTTCGATGAGGCCCTCGCTGGCCAGCAGGCGGGTCACCAGCTGGTCACGGGACATCTCCAGCGAGAAGACGGCCACCGTCTGGCCGGACTCCTTGGCGGCGTTCAGGGCCACGTTCAGCGCCATACTGGTCTTGCCCATGCCGGGACGGGCGGCCAGCAACAGCAGATCCGACTTGTTCAAGCCGTTGATCTTACCGTCCACCGCCGAAAAGCCGGTGGACAGACCCGGCAGGGTCTTGCCCCCCTGAGCGCTGAGCTCCGCCAGATGCTCCATGACCTCCTGCAGCACCACCTGAATGGTGGCCATGCTTTGGGCGCTGCGGCCCCGGCGGATGGCGTAGATCTTCTGCTCCGCCGCCTCCAGCACGTCGCCGGGAGCGCCGGTCCCCTCCTGCACCATGGCGGTGATCTCCGCCGCCGCTGCGGCCACCGACCGCAGCAGGGCCTTCTCACGCACCAGACGCACATACTCCAGCACATTGGCGGAAGTGGGCGTCACCTCCATCAGCTGGGCCAGATACGCCCGTGTGCCATCGTTGGCGAGGCCCGCCTTCTCCAGCTCCCCGGCCACGGTAAGTCCGTCGATGGGGCGGGAGTAGACGAACATGGTGTAGATGGTTTCGAAGATCTCCCGGTTCTGGCGGAGGTAGAAATCGTCCGGCTGAAGCTGGTCCATCACGTCCTTGACGCAGGCGGCGTCAATGAGCATGGAGCCCAGCACGGCCTGCTCTGCCTCTGTGGAGTGCGGCATTTGCCGCAGAAGCAATTCATCCATGAGGAAACTCCTTTCGGGGATTTTTCTGAAGGGGGTGGGGTGTGCTTTTCTTTTTGCCTCCAGCGGGGGCTTTTTGTTTGCCTCCGGCGGCATACTTTCTTTCAGTAGCGAAAGAAAGTACCCAAAGAACGCCAGCAGAAACCCATGGTTTCTGCACTTCCTTTGTCGTGTGTAAGAGCTGCTTCCTAAATCCTGCCGAAGCAGGGAATTGGTCTACTTCTACTCACGCTGCCGCTTTATTGGGTGGTTGAAGAAGTCTTCTGTTCTACCGTGGGAATCCGTACTCCCCAGCGGTAGACGCACCATTTCCTTCACCAGAGCGGGAGCGGGTCTGTTTCTAAGTCAATTCCCTCTACGCCCCATAATAGATACGACTCTTGAACGTAAAGGAAGTTCTGAAACCATTGGTTTCAAACGGCATTTTTAGGAAACCGTCGAAGCGCCGCCTGTGGCGGATGAAGCGAGGCGGTTTCGAGGAAGTGTCCCGGTTTTCACGCCACAACGTGGCTGGAAACCGGTTGACACGACGGTGAAAGCTTTTTGCTGCTGTTGGCAAAAAGTATGCCGTCGGAGACAAAAAGGCAGAAAGTCACCCGTCGGAGACAAACAGAAAGGACTGTCAAGCCCCAAAAGTGCCGGCAAGGCCAAAGGGAAGTTACTTCTCCTCGCAGACCAGCACATAGACGGTTCCGGTGATCTCGAAACCCAGCTTGGCCTTGACCTCGAAGCTGCCGAAGGTCTTGATGGGCTCCGCCAGCACCAGCTTCTTGCTGTCCAGTTCCATATCGTGCTGGGCCTTCAACTGCTCGGAGATCTCCTTGGCAGTGACGGCACCGAAGAGTTTGCCGCCGGCGCCGCCCTTGGCGGCGATCTTCACCTGGCAGCCCTTCAGCTTCCCGGCAAGCTCCTGTGCGGCGGCCTTGGCCTCTGCGTCGGCCTTGGCCTTGGCCTTGGCCTGCAGCTTCATGGTGTTCATGGCATCGGCGGTAGCCAAAACCGCCAGATTCCTGGGAAGCAGAAAGTTGCGGGCGTAGCCCTCGGCTACCTCGATCATCTGGCCCTTCCTGCCCTTACCCCGGACATCCTGCTGCAAAATCACTTTCATGGAATTATTCCTCCTTATTCTTCAAAATACTTATCAATGGCACGCAGCAGCGTGGCCTTCGCCTCCGCCACCGTCATGCCGGAGCACTGGCCGCCGGCGGTGGTGGAGTTGCCTCCGCCCCCCAGCGTCTCTACCAGCACCTGTACGTTGATCTCGCCCAGAGAGCGGGCGGAGATGTAAATGCCGTCGTCCTTGCGGTACAGCACGAAGGAAGCACGGACCCCCTGCAGGGTCAGCATCTCATCGGCGGCCTTGGCGGCAATGACCCGGTCACACTCCTGATCCAGCGCCGCAATGGCGATATCGCCGTGGTAGAGCTCCGCCCGGCGGATGATATCGTAGCGGGAGATCATGGACTGGAGGTCGCTCTGGAACATCCGCTGTACGTCCGCCGTATCCGCCCCGGCCCGGCGCAGGTACGCTGCCGCCTCGAAGGTGCGGCCGCCGGTGCGGTTGGTGAAATTCTTGGTGTCCAGCACGATGCCGGCCAGCAGCGCCTCGGACTCCGCCTTCAACAGGTCGCCCGGCTCGATGAGGTACTGGAGCAGCTCCGTCACCAGCTCCGACGCTGAGGAGGCGTAGGGTTCGTGGTAGTTCAGGGCCATCTTGTCGATGTAGCTGCTGCCCCGGCGGTGGTGGTCGATGACCGCCACCCGGTTGCAGGCGTCCAGCAGAGGTTCGGACTCCACGCTGCCGGGGCGGTTGGTATCCACCACCACCAGCAGCGTCTCCGGCTGAACCCGCAGGAAGGCATCATCGCCGCTGAGGAAGGCCCCCTGATACTCCGGCAGGGCCTGCAGGCGGCGCAGCACCGGATGGGCGGCGTTATTCTCCGTATCGATGACGATGCGGCACTTCTTGCCCCGTTTGCGGACGATGGCGCACACGCCTGCGGCGGCGCCCAGTGCGTCCATATCCGCATAGCTGTGACCCATGACGTAGACCTGCTTGGCCTCGTCGATGAGCTCCGCCAGCGCATTGGCCATGACCCGTGACTTCACCTTGGTGCGCTTCTCCGTAGCCTTGGAGCGGCCGCCGTAGAACTCGAAATTCAGCTTGTCCTTCACCACTGCCTGATCGCCGCCACGGCTCAGAGCCATTTCCAGCGCCACGGAGGCGTTTTTGAACAGGGCCTCGAAGCTGTCGGCATCCCGGCCCACGCCGATGGACAGGGTGGCTGCCACGCCCTCCCCGGCCACCACCTCACGGACGGCATCCAGCACGTCGAAGCGCTTGGCGGCAAAGTCGGAGAAGCTCTTCTCCTCGAACACAAAGAGGTAGCGGTCCCGGTCGTATCTCAGCATCATCCCCTCGCTGCCGGCGGACCACTGGCTCAGCTTTTCCTCCAGCATGGCCCGCACCGCAGAGCGCTTGCCCTCCGGGGTGGCCTTCATCAGATCCTCGTAGTTATCCACCATGAGGATGGCCACCACCGGCCGGGTCAGCTCCAGCGTCCGGCGCATCTCCTCGGTGTCGGTGACGTCCATCCAGTAGGTGGTGGCCAGTGCGCTCTGGCCGCCCTCCGGGTGGCTGACGCCGCCGAACACTCGATAGGTGCGGTGGTTCCACACCACGGTCTCCGGTGCCTCGGTCTTGCCCTCCAGCAGCCAGTGGAAGGAGATATCGGGGAACACCGTCTCCAGATGGGCATCGAAGATGCCCTCCCGCTGCTCCGTCAGCTGAAGGAAGCTCTCGCTGCTCCAGAGGATATCCTCCGTGGCCAGATCAAAGACCATCATGGGCAGGGGGGTGAAGAGCATATTGCTGGAGCGGGCGGAGTCCATGCCGCCGTAAAACCGCTGGATATACTGGCGCAGACTCTGCTGGGTAGCCTTGCTGCGGCGGCGGCCCAGCAGGAAAAAGGCCACGGCGGCCACGCCCTCGCCAATGGCGAGGCGCACGTCAAAGGGGATCGCTGCCAGGGCAAACAGCACCAGGCACAGCGAGAAGATCGTGATATTCGTCCGGAGGAGTCGGGCGATCCGTTTATTCAAGGCGCATCCCTCCCTGTTTTGGCGGAGTGCGCTGTTCCGCCATTTTGAATTACACTATTATAGCACAGTTTTTCCTCTGCTACAACGTCTTTCTTATCGGTTTGAAAAAGTCTTTTCCGGGGTATTTTTTCGGCGGAGGGATCGGGGAACTGCGGGCTTTGCGAGGGGCGGCGAAAAAAGGGGGAAAGAAAGTCTGTACAAATGCGGAGAAATGTGATATACTTTGTGTAAATCGTTGAAAAGCGATGGTCTTTTTTGTATTTTTTGCGGAGGCGGCGGGCCTTCGTGATCAAATAAACGAGGGGGGTTCCCCTCACCACTTTTGCACAGGACAGTCGGGCGGGCCGCCGGACTTCTCCGGCGATACAGCGCCGCAGAGAAACGTCGGGAGCCGCCTCTATTTTGCTGTGTCCGTTTGCGGAGCAGCTGCGTCCGCCGACGGGCAGGCTGTCTGTGCGCTACTTATCTTGTAAAGGAGAATATACAACACATATGGCAGAAAAATTGAAGATCATTCCTCTGGGCGGTCTCAACGAGATCGGCAAGAACATGACCGCCTATGAGTACGGCGGGGAGATCATTGTGGTGGACTGCGGCATGGCATTCCCCGGCGATGATATGTACGGCATCGACTGCGTCATCCCCGACGTCACCTATCTCATCAAGAACAGATCCCGGCTGCGGGGCCTGTTCATCACCCATGGCCATGAGGACCATATCGGGGCCATCCCCTACGTCCTCAAGCAGGTAAATATGCCCATCTACTGCACCCGCTTTACCGCCGGACTCATCAAGCTGAAGCTGCAGGAGCACCGGCTGCTGGACAGCACCAAGCTGGTGACGGTGGAGGCGGGCCAGACGGTGAAGGCCGGAAAATTTCAAGTAGAATTTATCCACGTGAACCACTCCATTGCCGACTCCGTGGCCTTCGCCATCCACACCCGCATGGGCGTGGTGGTCCACACCGGCGACTTCAAGATCGACTCCACCCCCATTGACGGGGAGGTCATCGATCTGGCCCGGTTCGGCGCTCTGGGCAAGGAGGGGGTGCTGGCGCTGCTGGCGGACTCCACCAACGTGGAGCGCCCCGGCTACACCATGAGCGAGCGGATGGTGGGCAAGACCTTCCAGCGGCAGTTCAGCGGCTGCAAGCAGCGCATCATCGTCACCACCTTCGCCAGCAACGTCCACCGCATCCAGCAGATCATTGACGCTGCCGCCGCCTGCGGGCGGAAGGTGGCCGTTACCGGCCGCAGCATGGAGAACATCATGAAGGTCTCCACGGAGCTGGGGTATATGAAGATCCCCAAGGGCGTGCTGATGGACATCAACCGCATCAAGGGCCTGCCGCCCCAGCAGCAGGTCATCATCACCACCGGCTCTCAGGGCGAGGAGATGAGCGCCCTGTACCGGATGGCGTTTTCCACCCACAAGCAGATCGATATCGGGCCGCAGGACAAGGTCATTATCTCCGCCTCCGCCATCCCCGGCAACGAGGTAACGGTGGGCCGGGTCATCAATGAGCTGTTCCGCAAGGGCGCCGACGTGGTGTACGACAAGGCGGATATGCTGCACGTGTCGGGCCACGCCTGCCAGGAGGAGCTGAAGATCATCCACGCCCTGACCAAGCCCAAGTTCTTCATTCCCCTGCACGGTGAGCAGCGGATGCTGCAGATCCACAAGCGGGTGGCGGAGGCCATGGGCATGGACCCCCGGAACATCTGCGTGGCCGAAAACGGCTCCGTCATCGAGCTGACCACCAAGCACATCAAGTGCGAGGCCTCCGTACCCGCCGGAGAGGTCTTTGTGGACGGCTCCGGCGTGGGTGAGGTGGGTGCTGTGGTGCTCAATGACCGGAAGCTGCTGGCCGAGGACGGCATGGTGGTGGTGGTACTGAGTATGTCCTCCCACGACCACCGGCTGCTGTGTGAGCCGGAGATCGTCACCCGTGGCTTCGTGTATGTGAAGGAATCCGAGGAGCTTTTGCAGGAGCTGCGGGAGCTGGCCATGTCCACGGTGGACGGAATGGCTGCCCGGCGGCGCAAGGACGACAACGAGGTGTGCCGTGCCGTGCGCTCGGCGGTGAGCAGCTACCTCTATAAGCACACCAAGCGCAGCCCCATGATCATCCCCATGGTCACAAAGCTGTAAGAAGGATATAGAATTATAACAAGGAGGGCCTCCGGCATTGCCGGAGACCCTCCTTGTTGTTTTGCTGGGATGATACAGCTCTCTGCGCTTACTGCACCTTGGCGCCGTCGATGGTAACGGTGAGGTGAGCGGCGTCCATGCTGTTCTTGTTGGCCCACAGGTGGGAGCCCGTATTCTTGCCGGCTGCGAAGCCGTTGACCGTGGCGTGGTTGACGGTCAGGGTGTAGGTGGCATTGTAGTCGTTGCCCACCTCGATGGCAGCCTTACCGGCAGCGCCGCTCTTGCGGTCGTTGAAGGTGCAGTTGTTCACCACCAGATCGGTGGGCTTCTCGGCGGTGGCCCGGCCGTAGAGGAGGATGGCCTTGCCGTTGGTGTTGAAGGTGCAGCCCTCGCAGTTCACGTCCGTGCCGCCCCAAGTCCAGATGGAGTACTGGCTGGCCATCGTGTTATCGAAGGTGCAGTTGATGAAGGTGGCCTTGCCGTACAGAGTCAGCTTGCCCTTGATGGTGCAGTTGCGATAGACCAGCTCGTCGCAGACGATGCCGTCGAAGCTGCCCTCGCCAGCCTGAACGGTCACATTCTCGAAGGTGAAGGTGGAGCCGCGCTGATAGTTCAGCCGGCCGCCCTCGGCACCGGTGGCGTCCGTGATGACGTCCACGGTCTGAGTGCCGTCACCCACGAAGGTGATGTTGCGGCCCTTGGCGCCCTCGTTGGCGATGCCGTTATCCAGCGTCAGGGTCTGGTCGGCGGGCATGACGACCGCGATGTCCTTGTTTGTAGAATCGCTGATGGCGTTGTTCAGGTCTTCCTGCGTGCCGGGGATCACGCCGGTACCCTTGACCACGGTGTACCAGGTGTCGTCGCCGTGTTTCTCGGAGACCACGGAATAGCCGTCAGCTACGAAGCTGCCGCCCAGATTATCGTCGCCCTGGGAGGGATCGTAGTTCACAAAGGTGCCGCCCTTGACGGTGATGGTGCCGGGGTTGTCGTTCTTCTGGTTCAGCACATAGTAGAAGCCACGCCAGTTGTAGTTGGTATAGAAGAAGCCGCCCTCAATGACGATGTTACCGCCGTTGCTCTCCACGACGGAATTGCCCTCGCCGCTGGCATCGCTGCCCACGGTGAAGGTGCCGCCCTGAATGGTCACGGTGGCACCGTCCATGGCATAGACGCAGATGTTATTGCCGCCATTGCCGCCGTCATAATAGCCGCCGGTGATGGTGACGTTGGTGTCCCTTCCGCTGGCCTTTACGGCGATGTCATTGGGGTTCAGAGCCACGACACCGTTGCTGAGGGTGTGGGTACCTTCGGTGAATTCCTGCGTACCCTTATAGGCAGCGTTCTTGTCGTACTGGTTGTTGAAGCTGTCGCTCTCCACGGTGTTCTGCGTGGCGTAGACAGTGATGGAAATGCCGCTGATGGTCAGGTCCATGTAATCGTTGCCGGCAGACTCCTTCATGTGGCCTTTGATGGTGAAGGTATTGCTCTCGCCGGCCGCCAGATGCTGCTCAGCGCCCATAGCCACATCGCCGATGGTCCACTCGATGGCCTCGTTCAGCTTGGCATCCCCCTTGATGCCGGTGATCTTGATCATGTACTTCAGAGCCAGATTGCCGTTGTTGACGACACGCAGCTCCGGCAGGGTATAGATGCAGCCCGGCTCCCACAGGATGGCTTCGTTTTCAGCGTCAGCGGCCTTGACGAAGTCCATCGTCTTGCCCTCGGCGGAGACCCAGCTGCCGCTGGCATCCTTCATCTCCAGAGCAATATCCAGCTTGCCGGCCTGGATCTTGTTGACACCGGTGGATGCGGTGTCGGTGAACCATGCGAAGGTAGCGCCTACCAGCATGGCCAGGCACAGAACCATGGCCATAACGCTGCCCAGCAAGGCCCGTTTGGTGGACTTTCGGTTTGTCATCGTATCTTCCTCCTAATTTTTTTGCGTGTGGGGCAATGGGGCGCTGCAAGGAGAATGCGGACTCTCACGTCGGGGCTGCGCCCCTTCTCAGAATGACACGCCCTTTGGAAACCCCCCTTATCGTTTCTTAGAAACGATAAAAAGCCCATGAGCTTTTGTCCGCACACTTGATAACCGTATCATAGCACCGTTGTCTGCGGAGGATAGACAGGAAAGAGTTTCTATTTTTCGGAGGGGGGACGGAGAGAAATCGCCCCGGAGGGCTTTGTGGAGCGCTCCGGGGCGATAATATCTTGTATTATTATTACGAGAAATTACAATTCGTATATCTCCGTGAACTTCTTTTCCAGATACGCCACGTACTCCTCCGGACGGAAGGGTCCGCAGACGGACTCGAAGAGGGCCACGGGATCCTTCATGCAGCCGTACTTCCAGATCTTCTCCTCCAGCCAGCGGTTGATGGCGGTGAGCTTGCCGGAGCGGACGGCGGCCTCCACATCCAGATCCTTCTGCATCTCCAGCAGATACTGTGCGCCGTAGGCGGAGCCGATGGCGTAGGAGGGGAAATAGCCGATGTTGCCGTTGGCCCAGTGGGAATCCTGCAGGACGCCCTCCCGGTCGGAGGGGACATCCACGCCCAAGTACTCCTTATACAGGCGATTCCATGCGGCGGGCAGGTCGTGGGCGGTGATGGTGCCGGCGAACATCTGCTTTTCCAGCTCATAGCGAACCATGATGTGCAGGCAGTAGGTGAGCTCGTCGGCCTCGGTGCGGATCAGAGAGGGCCGGGAGCGGTTCACCATACGGTAGAACTGCTCCTCCGTCACGTCCTCCAGCTGGGCGGGGAAGTGCTCCTTCAGCCACGGCAGCAGGACGGAGCAGAAGGCCCGGCTGCGGCCGATGATGTTCTCGTAGAACCGGGACTGGCTCTCATGGATGCCCATGGAGACGCCGTTTCCAAGGCAGGTGCGGGCCAACTCCCGGCCGGTGTGGAGCTCATAGAGGGCGTGGCCGCCCTCATGGACCACGGAGTACAGGGAAGAGGCCACCTGATCGGCGAAGTAGTGGGTGGTGATGCGGACGTCGTCACGGGAGAAGTTGATGGTGAAGGGGTGCTCCGTCTCGCCGATGATGCAGTGGTCCCGGTCGATGTCCATGACATCCATGATGAAGTCGGAGAACCGGCGCTGGATGGCCACGGGATAATCCCGGTGCAAAGGGGCATCGTCCACCCGGTCGGCATGGGCGGTGACCTGCCGGATCAGAGGCACCAGCTTCTCCCGCAGGGAGGCGAAGAAGGCGTCGCACTGGGCCACCGTCAGGCCACGCTCAAAGGTGGAGAGCATGGTCTCGTAGGGGTCCTTCTCCGGCTCCCAGTAGCCGGCCATGCGGCGGCTGGCATCAAACATCTGCTGGAGATAGGGCTCGAAGAGGGAAAAGTCGTTCTTCTCCTTGGCCTCATGCCATACGGCGTCGGACTTGGCGGACAGCTCCTGATAGGCCACATATTCCGCCACCGGGACACGGTGGGTGCGGTCGTAGTCACGCCACAGCTCCTCCGCTCTCCGGCGGGTGACGGGGTCCAGCTCCTCACGGTTTTCCATAAGGGTGCGGAGCATCTCCACCGTCTCCGGGGCGGTGGTGAGCTCATAGCCCATGCGGGAGAGCTCGCCCAGGGTGCTGCCCCGCAGCTCCGCCGTCCCCTTGGGGGCGGTGGTGGCGCCGTCGTAGTACATGAGCCCGGCGGCGTGGTGCAGGGCGAAGGTGGTCTTTTCATAGCTTTGCAGCTTTTCCAGCGCTTCCTGGATGGTCATTGCGGTTCCTCCTTTTTCGTTGTGGCTCCATCGGCGGGCATACGGGCCTCCGCCCAGTCGGACAGCTGCTCCAGAATGGGCAGCAGGCGGCGGCAGTCCTCGGTGGGGGCATACTCCACCCGCACCGGCACCTCCAGATACTCCCGGCGCAGGATCAGTCCGTCCCGCTCCAGCTCCCGCAGAGCCGAGGCCAGCACGGTGTTGCTGATACCAAGCAGCTTGCCCCGCAGGGCATTGTACCGGATGGTCCCGGCGTTGGTGACGGAGCACAGGATCTGCACCTTCCACTTGCCGCCGATGAGGGACATGGCGTAGTGCAGGGGGCATTTCTCCATACAGGGGCAGTCATAATGGGACACGGTCAGTTCCTCCTTACCTACTCAGCTTTATCTGCGCTCTTGCGCTTCGGGGAGAATGTGTTATCATTATAGCAGGTAGCAAAATCGGAGTAAATAACTAAAAAGGAGAAAATCACCACTATGAACATCTATTTGCAGGGACTGACCATGGGACTGGCGTATGTGGCCCCCATTGGCTTGCAGAATCTGTTTGTCATCAACAGCGCCCTGACCCAGAGGCGCAGCCGGGTCTATCTGACGGCGCTGATCGTCATTCTGTGGGACGTCTCGCTGGGTGTCTCCTGCTTTTTAGGGGCAGGCGCCTTAATGCAGGCTGTGCCGTGGCTGCAGAAGGTCATTCTGGGGCTGGGCAGTCTCATCGTCATCTGGATCGGTATCGGGCTGCTGCGGTCCAGGGCATCGCTGGAGGGCGGCAAGGATGTGAACGTGCCGGTGTGGAAGCTCTTCACCACCGCCTTCGTGGTGACGTGGTTCAATCCGCAGGCCATCATCGACGGCACCATGATGCTGGGGGCCTTCCGGGCCAGCCTGCCCGCCGGGGGCGATCTGCCCTTTATCTGCGGCTTCGGCAGTGCGTCGGTGATCTGGTTTCTGACGCTCTCCACCATTGTGTCGCTGCTGGGCAGCAAATTCAACGAGAAGATACTGAACATCATCAATAAGGTGTGCGGCGGTGTGATCATTTTCTATGGCTGCAAGCTCATCTGGAACTTCGTGCAGCTGATGGGCTGGGTGAAGTAAAATCGAAACAGCAAAAGAGGCTGGGTGGACACCCAGCCTCTTTTGCTTTGAGGAGTATGGAAAAGATAGGAAGATATCAGAACAGAAGGCCCCAGGCCAGGAAGCCCAGGCAGGCTACCAGACCCACGAACAGCAGGACCACCACCAGATAGCCCATGATGTCACGGGCAGACAGCTTGGCGATACCCAGAGCGGGCAGTGCCCAGAAGGGCTGGATCATGTTGGTCCACTGGTCGCCCCAAGCGATGGCCATAGCGGTACGGCCGGCGCCGATGCCCAGCTCTGCACCGGCGGGCATCATGATGGGACCCTGCACGGCCCACTGGCCGCCGCCGGAGGGAACGAAGAAGTTCACGATACCGGCTGCCAGGAAGGACAGCATGGGGAAGGTGACGTTGTTGGAGATGTTCACGAAGAACTGGGAGATGACGCCTGCCAGAGACACACCGGCCTCATTCTGCACCACCATCATACCCATGATACCGGCATAGAAGGGGAACTGCAGCAGCACACCGGAGGCGCTGCCGGCGGCTTCCGCCACAGCGTCCACATAGCGGCGCAGGTCGCCGTGGAGCAGGATACCGAGGAACATGAAGATCATGTTCACGATGTTCAGGCCCAGCGTAAAGCCGTTGGTGACGAAGTAGTAGATGATATACACCAGAAAGGCCAGACACAGGATGCCCCACAGGATTTTGGAATGCTCCAGCTTCTCAGCGGGGGTGTTGATCTCGTAGGTCTTATCCTCGTCCTCCACCAGCAGGGTGGGATCGATGGTGACGGCACGCTCCCGGTCAGGGTGCATGGCGTAGTTGATGAAGGGCATGGCCAGCAGCACCACGGCGCACATGATGATGTTCATGGGGTGGAAGACGGTCTCGGTGATGGCGGCCTGATAGGTGACCTCACCGAACTTGGCGCCGGTGACCAGCGTCAGGGGGATGGATCCGGAGAGACCGGCGTGCCAGATGACGAAGCCGGAATAGGCAGAGGCGATCAGCAGGGGATAGTCCACGGTGGGGACCCGCTTGGCCACCTCCTTGGCCAGCAGCGCACCGGCCACCAGGCCGAAGCCCCAGTTGAGCCAGCAGCACACGGTGGAGACCATGGTGGTGATGACGATGGCCTGCATATTATTGTGGCACAGACCAGCGGCCTTCCGCAGCACCTTCTTACAGGGCTTGGCGGAAGCCATGGCGGAACCCAGCACCAGCACCAGAGCCATCTGCATGGAAAAGGCCAGCAGACCCCAGAAGCCGTCGGAATTGCCCCATGCAGCCAGTACCTTGATGGGACCCATGCCGGTGGCGAACATGGCTGCCACATAGACCAAGAAGGTCAGGATGACGGCAAACAGGAATGCATCCGGCAGCCAGCGGTTCACAACACGCACGCAAGCGTTGGTGAATCTCTTAAACATACTTTTTCTCCTTACATCTTGAATGCCGCCCGTGGCGGAACAACACACACATCAAGTGTTGATATTATTCTATCTCCGTAATAAAAAAATTGCAACCGTAAAGTTGACTAAAGTTTAACAATCAAAAAACTTATCTCGTCGTATATATTAACTATTATTTAACAAAGTTCGTCCGTTTATACTGCTTGTAGTCCTGTATTGTAGAATGATTCTGCAGACTTTTTCGTGGAAACTGCGCAGGGCAGCGGAGTGTCTGTCAGGTCACGTGGGCAAATGGTACAATTTGACAGTTTTTTCAGGTGTGATACAAAATCCTCACGGAGCGGAGGTACTTCGGCAGGCAGGGTGCGAAAATTTTCTCACGATGGTTTTTTCCAGCCCTTCGGGGATAAAAAGGACACCGGGGGAGCTGAACTGCACCCCATTTGTTGGACAGTATGGGATTGATAAGCAAAAACTAATTGATGTATTGGATGCGAGAGCAACAAGAAGTAAATCGTTTAATGCAGATATAATTGCGCTGCATAACGGGTCTGTCCTCTTTGCGCGGCGATATAAAAAATGAGCCGCCCCCCCTCCAGTAACGGGAAGAGGTTCGGCTCGAAAAACGGAAACATGAGTTTCCTCACTGTCAGTATATGCAATTCCCGAAAAAAGTCAAGAGGGATTTTGTGATGAACGTTGAAATCACCGACAACAGCAAAGAGGTTTCTGGCGCCATCCATCAAGTAGGACAAGCCATTGCGGACACTGGGGGCTTTCTGCAAACCTGGGAGTCTCTGCAACAAGGTCATTGGCATGGAACAGTGGTCATTCGCTATTCCCGGAAGTCTCTGCGGGCATTGCGGGCTTTCTGCAAATGGGAAAGTCTGGCGCAGCCAGAGCCGAATTCAACGCAGCCAGCGCATACACGCAGCGGCGCAAGCAGCGCAAAAGCAACGTAGCCAAGCGGTTACAGGAGACACGGCTAAAATGCGGACTAAAGCAGCAGGATGTAGCAGAGCGAACGGGAATCAATGTCGTTACTCTGTCCGGCTATGAAATCGGCAAGAATGAGCCGAACATGGAAGCACTTGTGTCTCTGGCCGATGTATACGGTGTGACGCTGGATTATCTCATGTGCCGGGTCGATTCATGACAAGGCGATAATGCAAAACAGGCGGCCCAATATATCAGGGCCGCCTGTTTTTTGCGGTGAGCGATCTACAATTTTCGTAACTTTTCAGGTGATTTGGGAGATTCTTCCAAACACCAAGTTCGTCAAAATAACGAAAGTCCCGGAACCGTAGTGATTCCGGGACTTTGACGTGTGGTGCACGGTACAGGACTCGAACCTGTGACCCCATGCACGTCAAGCAACAGGGTCAATGGAGCAACTGACGGTTCTGCTCTGCAATGGCACCGTTCAGGGCCTTCACCGCTACGGTCATACTGCCAAGGTTTGCATGGGAATATTTGGCCGTGGTGGTGATATTCGTATGACCCAAAAGCTCCTGAATCACTCGGATATCGGCACCAGCTTCACGGGTCAGGGTGGCAAAGGTATGTCGGCAGCAATGAGGGGACAAGCGCCGCACGGACGGCTCCGCTTCCCGCAAGTCACGAAAGAATTTGTCGTAGTCACGGGAGAAATTCCGGGGATGCAGCAGCGTACCGTTTTTCGTGCCGAAGATGAATTCGCCCTTATGGGGGAAGTGCCGCAGCATATAGGCCAGCTCCGGAAGCAACGGGACTGTCCGCAGACTATGCTCCGTTTTAGCTTCATGCTCCGTGACGCAAGCCCGGTTATGCTCCAGATACACGGCACGATTCACGGTCAGGGTAGTGTCCGTAAGGTCAGCGTCTTTCAGGCCCAGCAGCTCCCCACGGCGAATCCCGGTCAACAGCAATACCATGACGGCAAGGCCGGTACGGCGGTTTTCGTAGGCCATGGCGAAGTTCAGGATATAGCACGTCTCCTCCAGCGTGAAGGCCTCACGAGGCTGCTCCCGGATGCGGGGAAACTTGACACGCTGCACGGGATTCTTTCCGCACAGGTCATTGTCTACCGCAGCGGCGAACACAGCGCCCAGCAGCACATGGAGCTTATCCATGTAGGACTTGGAAGCGGTCACAGCAAAGGCATTGACAAACCTTTGCAGGTGCATGGGAAGGATCTCCGTTAGCTCCATGTCTTGCAGATCGTCCGGTATTTTACGGGCCACCATTTCCAGCGTATAGTAGGAATCCGGGCGGATGGTGTGCAGCTTGTAATTGGTCAGGTATTGGGGAATCCATTGGCCCAACGTCAATGGCAGTCACCTTCTTTCAGCACATCTACGCTGGTCAGGCGCACGTCCTTATACAGAGAGATTTCCGGGGCATCCGGATTATCCTGCCGGAATTCGTCGTAGTTTACGCCCCAGCGAATGACCTGTATATCCGGTTTCTTTACAAGGTCACGGGAGGAGAAGTACCATTTGCCGAAAATCTTTTGGGAATCCTTGTCCATGTACTTCACCAAATAGTTGCAGGTACGCTCATAGTTTTCATCAATGGGAACACAGGTGGAGAAGCCAAACTTCCAATCCAGCATATTGAAAATAGGCTGGCCACGCTTCGTGGACAAGGGCCGACCTGTATGGGGGTCTGTTGCCTGTTGGATACGGACATCGCCCAAACAGCAAAGGCCGTGAAAATGGATGGCGCCGTCTTTATGCAGCTCCGGTACCAGTACATAACGAAAGCCCTTGCGATAGCTGGCATTTTTCAGGAACGTCATAACCTTCTTCAAGACCTCCTCCGGGTCATAGCGGGAGATTTTCGCAGCGTCCAGCGTCCACGTAAAGAAGAAGTCGAAGCGGTTACATCGGGCGATATCCCTCACAGCGGCCTTGGCACGGTTACGGCTGACTTCTGCGGCACGCTGCGGGTCATTTCCTTCTCCCTTGGGAGGTACGTCATAGAGACGTCTCAGCGGCTCCCAGCCGGGCTCACGAAAGATTGGCTCGTTGCATACCTGAACCACATCTATTGAAGGATACGACTTCACGCGAGCATTGGAATATGCGTCTACCTGTCTTACACGAAACATCCCTATGCCACCTCCTAAGTGAAACCAATTTGTTGTAATATCAAGTAGGACAAGCCATTGCGGACACCGGGAGCCTTCTGCAAACCCGGGAGTCTCTGCAACAAGGTCATTGGCATAGAACAGTGGCCGTTCTCTATCCCGGAAGGTTCCTGCGGGCCTTGCAGCCCTTCTGCGTACGGGGGAATTTCAGCAGCAAGGCCGCAGGGATGCGAACCGCTTTGCGGCTTCGCCGCAAGTCGCTCTCGCATCTCCTTCCGGGGGCTGGTCCTCCTATTGGGAGTAGATACCGGAACAGTGTTAGTAGAATCTACTTCTGATATAGTAACATTTGAGCCCTTCCCCTGTCAAGCAAAATGTGATATATTTGTAGTAGATTTTACACCGCATGGAGGTGACGGTATGGGCGAGTCGAAGCAGATTACAGAAGTCTTATCAAACGCATGGCAGCAGGGTATTGAAATTGGTCAGGACATCAACCAGTCCAGAGCAGAGCAGCGCATGATAGTTGCACAGAGGGTCAAGGCACTTCGCAGCGCAAAAGGGATTTCCCAAGAAAAGATGAGCAACATCATTCATGCCAATACTCTGACCTACCGGGGCTATGAGAACTGCAAGAGTGATATTCCCCTCTTTTATCTGGTACGAATTGCGGATGCACTGGAAACAAGTCTGGATTACTTGGCCGGGCGGACAGAGATACGGGAACAAAGCAGCCTTGAGCAGCGGGTGCAGAAGCTTGAAACAATCGTTCTGAAAGGAACCGATTCATGACAAGGCGATAATGCAAAACAGGCGGCCCCCATCAGCATAAGGGGCCGCCTGTTTTTTTGCGGTGAGCGATCTACAATTTTCGTAACTTTTCAGGTGATTTGGGAGATTCTTCCAAACACCAAGTTCGTCAAAATAACGAAAGTCCCGGAACCGTAGTGATTCCGGGACTTTGACGTGTGGTGCACGGTACAGGACTCGAACCTGTGACCCCATGCACGTCAAGCATGTGCTCTACCAGCTGAGCTAACCGTGCGAACAAAGGTATTCTACCGGAAAGTCCCCCGTTTGTCAACACTTTTCTTGCCAATCTGAAAAGTTTTTGTTATACTGCTGTCAAAGAACATCGTAGGCGCACAAGGAGGAACACTTCATGGAGAAAATCGCACTGGTCACGGGCTCCTCCCGTGGCATCGGCCGGGCCGTGGCCACGGAACTGGCCCGGCAGGGCTGGGCCGTATGTATCAACTATCGGGAGAGGGAGGACTGCGCCCGGTCACTGGTGGAACAGCTCACCGGGGAGGGCTGCCGGGTGATGGCGGTGCAGGCGGATGTGGCCTGCCGGGAACAGGTGAATACCATGGTCCGGCAGGTGGAGGATGCCTTCGGCCCGGTAGCGCTGCTGGTGAACAATGCCGGTGTGGCGGGACAGGCCCTATTTCAGGACATCACCGATGAGCTGTGGCACCGCTACTTCTCCGTCAACGTAGACGGCGCCTACCACGCCATTCAGGCGGTGCTGCCTGCCATGCTGCACCACCACGAGGGGTGCATCATCAACACCTCCTCCATCTGGGGACTGCGGGGCGCCAGCTGCGAGGTCACCTACTCCTGCACCAAGGCGGCCCTCATCGGCCTGACCCGGTCTTTGGCGGCAGAGCTGGCCCCCACCCACATCCGGGTGAACTGCGTGGCGCCGGGCGTCATCCGCACGGATATGCTGGACGCCCTGCCCGCCGAGGTACTGCCCCAGCTGGCGCAGGAGACTCCCATGGGCCGCTTGGGAACGCCAGAGGACATCGCCCACGCCGTGGCGTTTCTGGCCTCGGACAAGGCGGACTTCATCACCGGGCAGGTGCTGACCTGCGACGGCGGCTTTATTTTGTGAGAGCGGGAAAAAAGTACCCGTCGGAAAGCCATCGGTTTTCCGACGGGTCTTTTTTATTCCGGTATGGGCAGGCCGTGGAGCATCACCCGGCCGAAGCAGGTGAGGCTGCGGCCGCTGCTGGGGGGCAGGATCACGTCCGCATCCGCCCGGCGGCGGTTGAGGCTGAACAGATACACCACCCCCAGCGGATCCCGGTAGTACTGCTTACAGAGCATATCGCCGTCCACGCAGAAGATGCCCACGTCTCCCGCCCGCAGGGGGTCGTGGTTCACGTACACCACCGAGCCATCGTGGATATAGGGCTCCATGGAGTCGCCCTGGATCCGCACCGCCAACTCCGCCCCTGTGGGGACCTCACCGGTGACGGGCAAGGGCTCATAATCCTCCCCGAATACCGGGGCGGCATAGCCCGCTGCAGCCGGGGAGCAATACAGCGGGATGACACGGGGCGCAGGCTCCGGGGCAGCGGCCTGCAGCTCCTGCTGCATGGTCCCCAGCGCATCCGCCACGGTGTGGAGGGTCTGGCGCCCGGAGAGGCCCAACCGTCGGTACTTCTCCAGCAGGCTCCGCTCCTCGTCGCTGACCCCCTCTCCCTCGCCCCGGTAGGCATCCCGATACAGATAGTTGGGCTCCACATGAAGGGCATCGAACAGCCGCAGCAGCACCTCCTCCTTGGGAGCGCTGACGCCGGTCTCATAATTGCCCACCGCCGACCGGGATACCCCCAGCCGGTCCGCCAGCTCCGAGCGGGACAGACCCAGCTCTTCCCGGCGCTTCTTCAGCTGATCGCCAAAGCTCATGGTCACGCCCTCCTTCGACTTCCTTCGACGGTTTCACTGTGATGCTACCATATTTCTTGTTTTCTGTCAAGGCATTTTAACAAGAAACTTGTCAATTCCCTCTTGACATAACAAGATTCTTGTGATAGTCTTAGTTTACTCACAAGAATACTGGCATCACAAGGGTATAATATCCAAAGCTACTGGTATTTAGAACCGCTGGGCCGGAGGATCGTTCCTGCGCCCCGTCGGAAGACGGCATCAGCTTCCGGGCAAAAGGAAAGCCGACGGGTCTTTTGCAAGACTCGTCGGCTTGGTGGGGGATGGTGGATTCGAACCACCGAAGGCGTTGCCAGCAGATTTACAGTCTGTCCCCTTTGGCCACTCGGGAAATCCCCCATATCAAATTGGAGCTGGTGGACGGATTCGAACCCCCGACCTGCTGATTACAAATCAGCTGCTCTACCAGCTGAGCTACACCAGCATTTGACCAGCGAATCCATACTACCAGATGAAGACCCGTTTGTCAACAGTATTTTTGCGTTCCCGGCGAATTTTTTCGCCGTACATAGGAGGAACATGGGGAGATCGGAAGGAGGAAGTTCTATGACCTTGCAGGAAATGTCCCACGACTATGCCGCCAGCGCCGACGCCATCGGCGAGCGCATCCGGCAGCTGCATCAGCGGGCGCTGACGGCCCCGGACCCGGAGGAGGTGCTGTGTCTGCAGCGGCGCATCCGGGAGCTGATGCCCCTGCGGCGGCAGGCCCGTGAGCTGGCGTATCACACCGCCCACTACTATGACAGGGGGTGCCACCGCTATGCGGCATACCGTATCTGACGGCTCCGGCCGCTATGACCCGCTGGATATCGCCAGCCTGCAGCTGTGGCAGCAGGGACAGCAGGAGGACAACCGCCAGCAGATCCGGCGTCTGCTGGTGAATCTGCCCTTGGCGGTGGAGGAGGAGCTGACGCCCCGGCAGCGGCAGCTGCTGCGGATGCACTTCACCCAGGGCAAACGGGTCACGGACATCGCACAGGAGCTGGGGATCAGCAAGTCCACGGTATCCCGGACGCTGGCCCGGTGTACCCAGCGGCTGTACCGCACGCTGCGGTATAGTCTGTAACAGGAAGCCCTTCGGGGCGGCACAAAGGAACAGGGCCTGCCGCATAGCGGCAGGCCCTGTTCCTATATACTTCTATATCCCGCTATCAATAGCCCTTGCGGCGGTCCACCAGCCGCTTCAGGGGCCGGCCGGCGATGTAGTTCTCGAAATCCTCGCAGAAGAGGGCCACCGCCGTATCCCGTGTGATGCCCAGCGACATGAAGCCGGAGAGATGAGGCGTCAACAGGAGGTTTTTGGTGTTCCACAGGGGATGCTCCGGAGGCAGAGGCTCCGGGCGCACCACATCCAGCGCCGCACCGGCCAGCCGTCCGGCGTTCAGGGCCTCCATCAGGGCGTCCTGATCGATGGCGGTGCCACGGCCCACGTTCACCACCACCGCCTCCTTGGGCAGCAGGGCGATGCGGCTGCGGGAGAGGATGCCCTCCGTCTCCGCCGTGCTGGGCAGGGCCATGGCCAGAATTTCCGTCTCCGGCAGCACCTGATCCAGCTGCGCCGTGGTGTACATGGCGTCGTAGGCATCGTCCACATGGCGGCCGCTGCGGGAGACACCTACCACAGTCTTGGCCCCCATGGCCTTCACCCGGCGGGCAAAGGACGTGCCGATGTCACCGGTACCCAGCACCGTGATGCGGCTGCCGCAGACGGAGCGCATGGGGGGCTTCTCGTCGCTCCAATCGTGGCGGTGCATCCACTCCTGCACGGTGGGCATCTGCCGCAGCAGCATCAGCGTCACCATGACCATGTGCTCACTGATGGTCACGCCGTAGGCTCCGGAGGAGTTGGAGAGCATCACCTCCGGGCTGTGGTACAGGGCATCGTCCTTCCACTGATCCATGCCGGCATAGGCGCAGCAGAACCACCGCAGGGCCGTGGCAGCCTTCAGCTCCTTGGGGGGAACGGTGCCGTAGATCACCTCATACTCCCCCGCCCGGTCCTGGGGCAGATGGCCCTCGGTGAAATAGTCCACGGTGAAGCCGGCGTCCCCGGCCATCTTCTCGATATGAGCACGGTGGCTGTCGTTCAGGTAATCCGCCACCACTGCAAGCTTCCTCATCATGAATATACCTCCCAGATTTTTTCTGCGCAGCGCATACCGTCCGCTGCGGCGGACAGGATGCCTCCGGCATAGCCTGCTCCTTCGCCGCAGGGGTACAGCCCCCGCAGCGCACTTTGTCCGCTCTCATCCCGCAGGATGCGTACCGGCGAGGAGGAGCGGGTCTCCACCGCCGTCAAAAGGGCATCCGGCTGGGCATAGCCCCGGAGCTTCCGCTCCAGCAGAGGCAGCGCCTCCTCCATAGCCCCCGTGAGAAACGGCGGCAGGCAGTCATGGAGGTCGCACCACGTGACGCCGGGGCGATAGCTGGGCAGCACCGCTCCCGGCCCCGTGGAGGGGCGGTGGGCCAGAAAGTCCTCCACCCGCTGGCAGGGAGCCAGGAATCCGCCGCCCCCCAGCCGGAAGGCCGCCTCCTCCAGCTGCCGCTGCCACGCCACCCCCGCCAGGGGATGATCCGTGCCGAAGTCCTCCGGTGTGACGCCCACCAGCATCCCGCCGTTGATGTTTTCGCCGCTGCGGGCGTAGTGGCTCATGCCGTTGGTCACCACACGCCCCGGCTCCGAGGCCGCCGCCACCACCTGTCCGCCGGGGCAAACGCAGAAGGAGAACACGCCCCGGCCCGCCGCTGTATGGCACGACAATTTATACGTGGAGGCCGGCAGGCACGGATGCCCCGCATACTGCCGGTACTGGGCGGCGTCCATGTCCCGCTGGCGGTGCTCGATGCGGACCCCCACGGCGAAGGGCTTGGCCTCCATGGGGACCCCGGCCTCGTACAGCATTTGGAAGGTATCCCGTGCGCTGTGGCCCGGCGCCAGCACCACCGCCCGCACCGGCAGACGGTACGTCCCCTCTCCTGTCCGGACGTGCAGCCCCGTCAGAACGCCATCCCGGCTCTCCAGTCCTTCCAGCCGGTGGCCGAAGCGCACCTGCGCCCCCAGCGACAGCAGCTCCTGCCGCAGGTTTTGCAGGGCAATGTGCAGCATATCCGTCCCCACATGGGGCTTGGCATCCGTCAGAATACTCTCTGGCGCACCGCAGCGCACCAGCTCCTCTAAGATCCACCGGTGGCGCAGGTCCTTGGTGCCGGTGTTCAGCTTCCCGTCGGAGAAGGCTCCGGCTCCCCCCTCTCCGAATTGTACGTTGGACTCCGGATCCAGCACGCCGGTGCGCCAGAAGGTCTCCACGTCCCTCTGGCGGGCGGTGGTGTCCCGCCCCCGCTCCAGCAGAATGGGGCGCAGGCCGCATCGGGCCAGCACCAGCGCCGCAAACAGGCCACCCGGCCCGGCGCCCACCACCACCGGCGGCACCTCCGGCGAAGACAGCACCTCCGGCAGAGCATACCACTCCGGGACGAAGCGGCTGACCCGCCGATCCCGACAGCGGCGCAGCACCTGCTTCTCCTGCCGCACCTCCGCCGCCACGGTGTACACCAGATGCAGCTCCTCCCGTGCGTCGATGGAGCGGCGCAGCACCTGCACCGACAGCACGTCCTCCTCCGGGATGCGCAGCAACCGGGCTGCTTTCCGGTGCAGGGCCGCCTCCTTCTCCTCCGGGGCCAGCTTCAGGCCCTCCAGCTTCAGCACGGCGGCACCTCCTTTACAAAATGTTCAAAGAAAAATCCGTTTCTTAAAGCTTACATTAAGCTTTCCGGGTATGATAATAGGCAAAGAAACGGAACGGTGCTAAACATCATAGCACAGTTCCCCGCCATGGGCAATATCCCAAAAGGAGGTTTTTCATATGTCCAACGAGTTTCATGACGAGAACAACCTGTATCACTTCAGCTATCGTGATCCCAACGCAGGATCTCACGCAGAGTCTGCGGCCGGGTCCATCGTGGAGCCCGCCGCCGATCCGGTGGTGACAAACACTCCGGCGCAGCCCAAGAAGCACCACCGCGGTGCAGGCCGTGTGGTGGCCCTGCTCCTCAGCTGTGCCGTCATCAGTGCAGCCTGCGGCTTCGGCGGCGCCATTCTGGCCCAGAACGGCAGCAGCACCGGTAAGACCACCGTGCAGCAGAGCAACCGCACCGCCACTACCGTCAACGTCAAGAAGGTGGACGGACAGACGCTGATGAGTCCCGCCGAGGTATATGCCTCTACGGTCAACAGTGTGGTCTCCATCAACTGCTCCGCCGTGTCCACCAACATCTTCGGCCAGCAGACCGAGTCCGCCTCCTCCGGCAGCGGCTTCATCTACACCGCCGACGGCTACATCGTCACCAACCAGCACGTGATAGCCAACGCCAGCTCCATCAACGTCACCCTCTATAACGGCGACACCTATCCCGCCACGCTGGTGGGCAGCGACAGCGATTACGATGTAGCTGTGCTGAAGATCGACGCCAAGGATCTGCCGGCTGTGACTCTGGGCAACTCCACCGATGTCAACGTGGGCGACACCGTGCTGGCCATCGGTAACCCGCTGGGTGAGCTGACCTTCTCCATGAGCTCCGGCATCGTCTCCTGCGTGAACCGTGCCATCAACGTGGAGGGCACTCCCTTCAATATGATCCAGGTGGACGCCTCCATCAACCCCGGCAACTCCGGCGGCCCCCTAATGAACCTGTACGGCGAGGTGGTGGGCATCGTGTCCGCCAAGTACTCCAGCTACGCCGATACCTCGGTGGAGGGTCTGGGCTTTGCCATTCCCATCAATGACGTGCAGTCCATCATCAGCGACATCATGGAGAACGGCTCCGTCACCGACAAGGCCTATATGGCCATCACCGCCGGCACTATGACCCAGCAGATGGCGGCGCAGTATAAGATCAATGCCACCGAGGGCGTGTTCGTTTACTCCGTGGAGGACGGCGGCGCCGGGGATAAGGCGGGCCTGAAGCTGGGCGACGTCATCACCAAGCTCAACGATACTCAGATCACCTCTATGGAGGATCTGTCCGCCGCCAAGAAGGGCTTCAAAGCTGGGGACACCGTGACCCTCACCGTTCTGCGGGACGGTCAGGAGATCACCACCCAGCTGACCTTCGACGCACAGCCCCAGACCACCGACGACACCACGGACAGCAGCCAGAGCAGCGGCAACGGCTACAATAACGACAGTAACGGCTATAACGGGAACGGGTACAGCGATCTGTACGACTACTTCTTCGGCCGTCATTGATCGATGAAATAACGAAGCTTTCTTCGAGTCTCTCTCTTTCTCATATGCAGCGGGGGCGTGTACCAAACGGTACACGCCCCCGCTGCGATTTTATGTACGGGGCTTCCGCAGGCCGCCCAGCAGCATGGTCGCCGCACCGACGCCGGCGCAGCCGGTGAGCCACACACCGGCGCCGTCCACTGCCTCCGCCGGGTCCAGCAGCACCACGATCCCCACCACAAAGAAGAAGGCCAGCACGGCCCCTAAGACCGTCAGGACGATTCTTCCCGTCCTGCCCAGCGGCGGTGCCTGACGGCGGCCATAGTGCAGGCAGCACCCTCCGGCCACCGCCGGAAAGGCCATTGCCGCCAGCCAGATGATCCGGTCACCGGCGCTGCCCTCCCATAGTCCTGTTCCCATGAGCATGGCACAGGCCACCAGCAACCAGCCCACGATCTGTTGGGCTCTGCCGGCTTTTTCCAGCCGCCGGACCGCCTGTCGGGCCTCCGGGACCTCCTGCGCCGCCTGCCGAAACAGCTCCAGTGCCTTCCTCCGGTCCCGTGGGACACCCTGTCCTGCCTCATACAGGCAGCCCAGATCGTACTGCCCCAGCGGCAGGCCCCGGCGGGCCGCCTCCTCGTACCAGTGAGCCGCTTGGGCGGCATCCGCCGGGCAGCCGCTGCCCTTTTCATAGCAGTACCCCAGCGACACCGCCGCCGGACCGTCTCCGCCCTCGGCGCTGCGCCGGAAGCAGTCAAAGGCCTTGGCCTCGTCCTTTTGGCAGCCCTTCCCCTTCTGATAGCACCGGCCCACCTGCCGCAGAGCGCCCATGTGTCCGGCCTGTGCCGCCTGCTGGTAGAGCTCCAGCGCACGGACCGGATCCTGCCCGATGGTGTCGCCGGAGAGCAGCATATTCCCCAGGGCATAGGCCGCCCCCACATGGCCCCGGCGGGCCGCCCGGTCATAGAGATCCGCCGCCAGATAGGGGTTGCGCTCCAGCCCGACGCCGTGCTCATAGCACCGGGCCAGCGCCGCCATTCCGTTGGGATAGCTCTGTCCCGCCGCACGGCGGTACTCCTGTGCCGCCTGCTTTTCATTCCGATCGATGCCCCGGCCGTCCTCCAAGTGCAGCCCCAGCAGGAACTGTCCACGGGCAAAGCCTTGCCCTGCCGATGCCCGGAACAGGGCCGCCGCCTTGCGGTCGTCCTGCTCTACGCCGAGTCCCTCCCGGTACAGCACGCCCAGATTACACTGCGCCGCCGCCATACCGGACTGCGCCGCCTGACGGTACAGCTCCGCCGCACGGTGGACGTCCTTCTCCACGCCACGGCCCGTCTCATAGCACAGCCCCAGCTCGTTCATAGCCCGGATGTTCCCCTCCGAGGCGGCCTGCTGAAAGAGCTCCGCCGCCTGCTTCTCGTCGGTCGCTGTCCCGTGACCGTACAGATAGCACAGTCCCAGCTGCATCACGGCGTCGGGATAGCCCGTCTGCGCCGCCTGACGGAACCACTCCACCGCCTGAGGCGGCGACTGATCCACCCCCATGCCGTCGTCGTAGCAGTGACCCAGAAACAGCTGCGCTCTGGGCAGACCCAGCTCCGCTGCCTGACGAAACAGCTCCGCCGCACGGCGATCGTCCTTCTCCACGCCCTTTCCGGCGTGGTGCAGCACGCCCAGAGCACACAGGCCCTCAGCGCTGCCGCCCTTCCCGGCCTCCTGATACAGAAGCGCCGCCTTTTTGGCATCCTGCTCCACTCCGTTGCCGAACTCATAGCACAGACCCAGCAGGAACTGCGCCCGTGGATGCCGCTGCTCCGCCGCTTGGGTGAAGAGCCGGGCCGCCTGCCCATAGTCCTTCTCCACTCCCACGCCGAAGTAGTACATGGCCCCCAGATTGCACTGTCCCTGCGCATAGCCCTCCTCCGCCGCATGGCGGTAGCACTGGATGGCCCGGTCCAGATCCTTCTCCGTTCCCTGCCCGTTTTCGTAGCACACGCCCAGATCGCACACCGCCGGCAGATAGCCCAGCTTGGCACTCTCCTGAAACAGTTCAAAGGCCCGCACCGGGTCACGCTCCACGCCGGTGCCGTTGTCGTGGCACACCGCCAGCCAGTAAAGGGCCGTAGGGTCATCCGGTTCCGTGCGGCTGAACCATGCAAAGGCCTTGTCCGGGTCCTTCTTCACGCCGCCGGTGCCGTAAAAATAATGCAGTCCCATCTGCACCGCTGCGGCGCAGTCACCATTCTGGGCCGCCTGGCGGCAGTTCTCCAGCCGCTCCTGCTGCTCCCGCCGGTGCTGATCCGCCAGGCGCAGCATCTCCGGGGAAAAGAACACCACATCTGTCTTTTCCGGCTGCCGGTTTTGCTCCATCCGTTCATCGCTCATATAGATACGCCTCCTTCCGAGGAATTTGTCATAATAGATGATTGTACCACACTTTCCGCCGCCGCGCAAATTCCTGCAGAAAGAAAAACGCCGGGCGGTGACCCGGCATTTTATAGGGTTCTGACAGAGCGCCGGGGCGGCAAAAGCCGCCCCGGCGGATGTGATTCGACAGGCTTAAAGCTGTTTCTTTCTCCGGCCATGGGCCCGCTGGCAGGCTTTTACGATCTCCACCACGGGGATCACCAGCACCGCCAGACCCAGCGCAATACCGTACTCCGTCCAGCTCACCGGCGTAAATCCGAAGGCGTTGGCGATGAAGGGCACCTCCAGCACCACGGTGGTCAGCAGCAGACTGCCGATCATGGCCAACCACAGCACCTTGTTGTGACTGGTCAGGCTGAACACGCTGCGCCGCTGAGAGCGCATATTGAAGCTGTGGAAGATCTCGCACATACTCATAGTCAGGAAGGCCATGGTCATGCCGTCGTCGGAGACACCCTTGGGCATTTCGAAATACCCCACCTCTATGCAGTGGCCAATGATATAGGAGACCAACGTGATAACGGTAATGAGGATGCCCTGATAGGCGATATCCCAGCCCAGACCACCGGCGAAAATGCCGTCATCAGAGGGGCGGGGCGGCCGCTCCATCACGTCCGGCTCCCCCTTCTCCAGACCCAGCGCCAGCGCCGGGAAGCAGTCGGTGATGAGGTTGATGAACAGCAGATGCACCGGGTTCATCAGGGTAAAGCCCAGCAGCGTAGCCACGAACACGCCCAGCACCTCGCTCATATTGGAGGCCAGCAGGAACTGAATGGCCTTGCGGATATTGTCGTAGATACGGCGGCCCTCGCCTACGGCGCCCACGATGGTGGCAAAGTTGTCGTCGGCCAGCACCATATCCGCCACATTCTTGGTGACGTCGGTGCCGGTGATGCCCATGCCCACGCCGATGTCGGCGGACTTGATAGACGGGGCGTCGTTGACGCCGTCGCCGGTCATAGCCGTCACGGCCCCCCGCTTGCGCCATGCGTTAACGATGCGGACCTTATGCTCCGGCTGCACGCGGGCGTACACGCTGTACTTCTCCACCTCCTTGGCCAGCTCCTCGTCGCTGAGGCTGTCCAGAGCGCTGCCGGTAACGGCCTGCGAGGGATCGTCCAATATCCCCAACTCCTTGGCGATGGCCACGGCGGTATCCTTGTGGTCGCCGGTGATCATCACCGGCCGGATACCTGCCGTACGGCACTGCTGGATGGCGGCCTTCACCTCCGGACGCACCGGGTCGATCATGCCCGCCAGACCCACGAAGCACAGATCTTGCTCCAGATACTCCGGGCTGTCGTCCTTGGGCAGGCCGTCCTCCCACAGGCGGATGGCCGCCGCCAGCACACGCAGAGCCTTATCCGCCATGGCCTTGTTCTGCGCCAGAATTTCCTGCCGCTTCTCCTCGGTCATGGGCAGCATCCGGCCGCTCTCCTCATATCGGGTGCAGCGGCGCAGCACCTCATCCGGTGCGCCCTTGGTGTACTGAATGAAACCGTTATCCATGCGGTGGATGGTGGACATCATCTTCCGGGAGGAGTCAAAGGGAGCCTCCGCCACACGGGGCTGCTCCTGCTCCAGCCGGTTCTTATCCAGCCCGCTGTCCACGCCGAAGCGCACCAGCGCCGCCTCCGTGGGCTCGCCCTGCACCGTGCCGTCGGGATTCTCCACGGCGTCGTTGCAGAGGGTCATAGCGGTACCCAGCAGTCCCTCCGGGCCGGTGTGCTCCACCACCGTCATTTTATTCTGTGTGAGGGTACCGGTCTTGTCGGAGCAGATGACCTGCGTGCAGCCCAGCGTCTCCACCGCCGTCAGACGGCGGATCACAGCGTTGTGCTGGCTCATCTTGGTGACACCGATGGAGAGCACCACCGTCACCACCGTGGCAAGACCCTCCGGAATGGCGGCCACCGCCAGCGACACTGCCACCATGAAGGTCTCCAACACGCTCTCCAGCGTCAGGGAACCCGCCACCAGCAGGTCAAATACAAAGATGAACACGCAGATGGCCAGCACCATCTTGGACAGGGTGCTGCCCAGCTGGGTCAGCTTGCGCTGCAGGGGCGTCTCCTCCTGCTCCGTCTGGGCCAACACACCGGCGATCTTGCCCATCTCCGTGTCCATGCCCGTGGCGGTGACCACCATGCGGCCCCGGCCGTATACCACCGCCGAGCCCATGTAGGCCATGTTCTTCCGGTCGCCCAGCGACACTTGTTCCCCGGCGAGGGGCTCCGTAAACTTGCTGACGGGGACACTCTCACCGGTGAGGGCTGCCTCCTCGATCTTCATGGAGGCGCTCTCCAAAATGCGCCCGTCCGCCGGGACGGCGTCGCCCGCCTCCAGCAGCACCACGTCGCCGGGTACCAGCAGGCGGCTCTCCATGGTCACCTGCTGCCCGTCCCGCAGTACCTTGCAGGTGGCGGCGGTCATGGTCTGGAGAGCCTCAATGGCGGCCTCCGCCTTGCTCTCCTGCACCACGCCCAGAACGGCGTTCAGCAGCACCACCAGCAGGATGATGATGACCTCCGTAAAGCTCTCATGGGACAGGATATTGGTCACGGCGGACACCGCTGCCGCCGCCAGCAGGATCAGCAGCATGGGATCCTTCAGCTGCTGCACGAACCGCTGAAACAAGGTCAGCTTCTCCGCCTCCTTCAGACGGTTCTCTCCGTGCTCCCGAAGGCGCTTCTCCGCCTCCTGCGCCGAAAGGCCCTGCCGATCCGTCCGCAGGCCCTCCAGCACCTGTTCCTTTGTTTGGGTGTATTCCTTTTGCATCCAACCACTCCTTCTTCGGGGGTCCTTCCCCCATCTCCATTTTACCCACCCGGCGCAACAAAAAAACTCATGCGCAGGCCGAAGCCCACGCATGAGTCTCATTCTTTCAAAGCAGTCCGGGCGCCTGAACGCCGGTTTGACGAAGCTGCCTCACTCCGCAGGCTGCGAAGCGGAATTACTCCCCCAAGGTGGAAGATGTTCACTTGACTGGTACATAATATACCCATTTTGGGACCATTTGTCAAGTGGATATTCGTCCTGCTTCTGTCCACTTTGGTCGGATGTTGACAAGCTTCCCCTTTCGTGATACGATATCCTTGTAGTTTTATCGAAATCCGGCAAAGCTATGGAGATAGAGATCACACACATAGAGAAAGGAATAGTACTTATGAATCCTATGACCAGTCTGAGCGCTCTGAGCGCCAATATGGGTGCTTTCGGCATCATCGCCACGATCCTCGCCATCATCGCCACGGTGGCGGCCTTCATTCTGGTGGTACCGGAGAGCAAGCGGGAGAAGCTGGGCCGCTTCGGCAAGTTCCTCCACGACGCCGTGAACTTTAAGTTCCTGATCGTGGAGAAGATCCTGCAGGCTCTATACATCTTCGTGACGGCCTACCTCATTCTGTGCGGCTTCTTCATGCTGTTCATGGCTCCGGAGACCTGGACCGGCCGTCACTGGCTGGGCGGCTACGGCATCCTGCTGATGGTGCTGGGCCCCATTGCGGTACGTCTGTGCTATGAGCTGCTGATGATGGCGGTCCTGCTGCTGAAGAACGTCATCTCCATCAACCGCAAGCTGAAAAACCAGAACGAGCGCAGCGCCGACGCCGACCTGTTCGCCGTGCCGGAGCTGCACCGTACCCAGCCCTCCCAGCCCGCTGCTCCGGTGACGCCCGTGGCTCCTGCGGCTCCTGCCCAGCGGTCGGCTCCCTTCCAGCCCGCTGAGCAGGCGGCTCCCGCGGCACCCAGCTTCTGCACCCGCTGCGGCGCTCATCTGGATGAGAATGGCCACTGCCCCAACTGCGATCAGGAGTAAGCTCCTCTTGGAAAGCAGCTTATGAAATAGCAGCCCCTCCGCCGCAAGGCGGAGGGGCTGCTATTTTGTTGGGGTGTTTTGTGTTTTGCCTCCGGAGGGCAACTTTCTGCCAATAGCGGCAGAAAGTCTGCACCCTGATAAAACGAGTCCGAAAACGCTACCTTACTGGGGCAGCTTTCTGCCAATAGCGGCAGAAAGTCTACCCCGTCGTGTCAGCCGATCTCCAGCCACGTTGCGGCATGGAAACCGGGACACTTCCTCGAAAGCACCTCGCTGTATCCGCCTGTGGCGGATACAGCGAGGTGCTTTCCAAAGAACGCCGGCAGAAACCCATGGTTTCTGCACCTCCTTTGCCGTGAACAAGAGCTGCTGACCGAAGCTTGCCGAAGCAGGGAATCGACTTTCTCCTTCTCACGCTGCCGCTGCATAGGTGGCTGAAAAAGCTTACGGTTCTACCGTAGGGAACGGATCTCCACAGCCAGCCTGCGGACTGGCTTCGCAATGACACAGCGGGGAAGTATGGGCGGGACGCAAGGCAGAAAAAGGCGCTCTCCCCACTGGGGAGAGCGCCTTTTATGCGGAAAATATTGAGATTCGGAACCTCTCGCACACGTGCGATACCGATCTTCTCGGAGGATTTTTTAGTGAATTGCCGTGAGGTTCGTTGCCTCCGCAACAGTTGCGCCCTTCTTCATGCACTTGGTTATATCCGTGTTGTTGAACTTGTTGCCGGAGGACGTGATTTTCGTGTTGACATCAAATGCAGTCACACCGGAATAGCCAATATACGGCGCCTTGATATTATTGTTGCTGATCGTGTAGGTCACATCAGCATTGGTCGCAGCATTGTGGAACCAAATTGCGTTGCCCGCATTGACATCCACTGTATTGCCGGTCACCACAAAGGACTTACCGTCGGTCAGCTGGATCGCTGCACGATCAGGCTCACTGGCGGTACTGACGATGGTGTTGTTGGTCACAACAAAATCAGCGGCAGCACGCTCCAAGTTGATTCCACGAGTATATCCGCTGAACGTATTGTTGTCCAGAGTAATCGTGCCGCCTGCGCCCTGGGACATAAACGCATACTGTGTACCGGCAGGCGCATGGAACGTACAGTTTTTGATGGTCATATTCACATCAAAGTTCTGATAGCCGTACAGATTGCCATTGAAAGTGCAGCGATCAAATTCATAGGTCGTGGGGTACAGCGTGCACTGATAGGTGGCGGAAGGCATATACCGGATCCCATCAAAAGTAATGTTTCTGCACTTGAGAGCCGTGTTGGCACTATCCTCAACGTTCCACCAGTTGTAGGGCAGTGCGAACGTACCGTTGACTGCGCTCAGATCAAGGGCGGCTGTGCTGTTGCCGCCAACAATATCGATCTCCGTGATGTGACGTCCCTCACCAAACCGGTTAGCTGCACGGCCAAAGGAGAACATACGGGGATCCGTCACCTTCTGGTTGCCATAAATCGTCCACGTGATCTTACCGCCGTCTGTAAAGAATACATGGAACGCATCCTCGCTCAGCGGCTGTTCTGCAAGGCCGCTGTTGGCAACCAGCATCGCCTTGACCGCTTCATATGCATCCTGAATGGTGTCATAAGACTCCGCTACATCAGCCACGCCGCTGATGGTTACACCCTGCCGAAATTCATCCTTTCCGGCATCCGCATCATACTGGTTGTTGAAGCTGTCGCTCTCCACGGCGTCCTGCGTAGCCACCACGGTGATGGCGATGCCGTCAATGGACTCGTTCATGTACTCATTGCCGGCAGACTCCTGCATATGACCCTTGATGGTGAAGGCATTGATCTCACCGGCCGCCAGATGCTGCTCAGCGCCCATCGCCACATCGCCGATGGTCCACTCGATGGCCTCGTTCAGCTTGGCGCTGCTGTTGATACCGGTGATGGCCACCTTGTACTTCAGGGCCAGATTGCCATTGTTGACGACACGCAGCTCCGGCAGGGTATAGGTGCAGCCCGGCTCCCACAGAACCTGCTCGCCCGCAGCGGCCTTGACGAAGTCCAGCGTCTTGCCCTCGGCGGAAACCCAGCTGCCGCTGGCATCCTTCATCTCCAGAGCAATATCCAGCTTGCCGGCCTGGATCTTGTTGACACCGGTGGATGCGGTGTCGGTGAACCATGCGAAGGTAGCGCCTACCAGCATGGCCAGGCACAGAACCATGGCCATAACGCTGCCCAGCAAGGCCCGTTTGGTACTCTTGCGGTTTGTCATCGTATCTGCCTCCTAATTTTTTTGCGTGTGCGTCGGTGGCCGACGGCTTTGTGGGGGATGCGGGAAGTACGGATTCTCACGTCGGGGCTGCGCCCCTCCTCAGAATGACACGCCCTTTGAACACCCCTTATCGTTTCTTAGAAACGATAAAAGCCCGGCAGGCCGAAGGTCTGCCGGGCTTTTATTCATTTGTCTTTCCCCACCTGACGGGACAGAGCGGCGCAGAGATCTGTAAAGTAGCGGTAGAAGGGCAGCAGCTCCCGGAAGCTCTCCAGAATCTCCTGCGGCAGCTGGGGGCTGAAAATACGCTGGTCCAGCGGGGCTTCGCATTGCAGGGACAGGGATTTTTTCTGATACCACGGGCACAGGAGGTCGGACACCTGTCCCTTGCTGCGGGCGTACTCCGGGCCGGTGAGCCGGAAGGTCTGCTGGCGGTCAAAGCGGCGCACCAGCTTCTCCAGCGGCTTGGGGTCGGCGTCGATGCGCTGGCGGTACAGGGCCATGAGGGCCGGGGCGGCACACCAGAAGCCCATGCCGTAGCTGTAATAGTCCGGGGCAATTTCAAAGTAGAAGGTGGGGCGGCCGGTCCAGTCCTGATCGCCGGTGCGGACACAGAGCCATAGGTGATCCTTATAGGGTCCCTGCCCATGGAGGCGGCGGGCATCCCGGTAGATGCGGCTGACCTTCAGTATCAGCGGTTCGTGGGGCAGCATGGCATGAAGGCCGTCGTAGAGCTGCTCCCCCAGCGCACGGGTGGGGGCCAGCAGGTGGGTCTGGTACTGCTCTTTATGCTCCTGAAACCAGCTGCGGTCGTTATTGAAGCGGATGCCCCAGAGAAAATCCACCGTCTGCTGGTCATAGCCTTGAAACATCATCATATCCTCGCTTTCCTGACGGAAGGGCAGCCGGAGCGACGGCTCCGGCTGTGGTTCTTTATCGCTGCTGATAGGCACGGATACCCAGCGCCAGCAGATCTATGGCACGCTCCAGATCCTGCTGCTTCAGGACGTAGGCAATGCGGATCTCGTTTTTGCCCTTGCCGGGAGTGCCGTAGAAGGGCTTGCCGGGGGCAAACATGACGGTATCGCCGTGATCCTCGAACTCCTCCAGCAGCCACTGCTGGAAGGTGTCGGCATCATCTACCGGCAGAGCGGCCATCAGATAAAAGGCGCCCTTGGGACATTTACAGACCACGCCGGGAATCTGCTGGAGCTTGCGGACCACCGTGTCACGGCGGCGCTTATACTCCTCACGGGCGGCGGCGAAATACTCCGGGCCCACCTGATACAATGCGGCGGAGGCCAACTGGTCCAGCGTCGGCACCGCCAGACGGCACTGAGCATACTTCATGGCGTGGGCCATGAGCTCCCGGTTGCGGGAGATGAGGCAGCCGACGCGAGCGCCGCAGGCGGAGAAGCGCTTGGACACCGTGTCGATGAGGATGACGTTCTCCGCTGCATGGGTGAACTCACCGAAGGACTGGAGAGGCTCCCCGGCGTAGACAAACTCCCGGTAGGCCTCATCACCGATGAGGAATAGGTCGTGCTGCCGGGCCACGTCCACCAGCATCTCCATCTCCTCATGGGTCAGGACGGTGCCGGTTGGGTTGCCGGGGTTGGTCACCAGAATGGCACGGGTGCGGGGGGTGATCTCTGCCTCGATGCGGCGGCGGTCGGCGTAGAAGTACCCCTCTTCCGGGGAGGTGGACACCGGGTGGATCACGGCGCCGCAGGTGCGGGCCATGGTGTTGTAGTTGGGGTAGAAGGGCTCCGGGATGAGAATCTCGTCGCCGTCGTCGAGAATGCAGTTCATGGCGATCTGGAGAGCCTCGGAGCCGCCGTTGGTGATGAGGATATCCTCGGCGGCGAAGTGCATATCCAGCGCAGCATAGTAGTCCCGGATGGCCTCGATGAGGGCGGGGACGCCGGGAGAGGGTGCGTACTCCAGCACCGGCAGGTCAAAGCTGCGGACGGCATCGAAGAACGCCTTGGGCGTCTCGATATCCGGCTGACCGATGTTCAGGTGATAGATGTTCCGGCCCTTGGCCTCGGCGGCCACCGCATAGGGGTGGAATTTACGCATGGGCGACAGGCCGCATTTCTGCACTTTGCTGGAAAACTTCATGGGGACTCCTCCTTTTCTGATGCTGCGGGACAGGGGTTCCGCTCCCGGCCCGGTTACAGGAAAAGCAGAGCCGAAGCTCTGCTTTTCGGTGCAAAGTCAATGCTTCTCAGTTCATCTGTCTTCTGCGGGACAGATTCACCGTTCCGTCCTGCATATCGCCCAGAGAGTCCAGGCTCTTGCCGGTACCCTCCGCCACGCAGGAGATGGCGTCCTCCGCCACCACCGTATGGATGCCGGTGCGGGCGGTGATCAGCTTGTCGAAGCCGTCCACCAGACTGCCGCCGCCGGTCATGACGATGCCGTTGTTGGAGATATCCGCCACCAGCTCCGGGGGCGTGCGCTCCAGCACGTTGTGAACCGCCTCCAGAATACGCTCCACCGGCTCCTCGAAGGCCTCCATCATCTCGGTGGAGTTGACGGTGATGGTCTTGGGCAAGCCCGTCATCAGGCAGCGGCCCTTGATCTCAATGGTAGCCTCCTCCTCCTTGGGATAGACGCAACCGATCTCCATCTTCATCTGCTCCGCTGTGCGCTCACCGATGAGGATATTGTGCTTGCGGCGCATATACTTGACGACGGACTCGTTGAACTGGTCGCCGGCCACCTTGATGGAGGCGGACTCCACCACGCCGGAGAGGCTGATGACGGCGATGTCGCTGGTGCCGCCGCCGATATCCACCACCATGTGGCCGTCGGGCTTGGTGATGTCGATGCCGGCGCCGATGGCCGCCGCCACGGGCTCCTCGATGAGGTAGACACGGCGGGCGCCTGCCTGACGGCCGGCGTCGATGACGGCACGCTCTTCCACCTCCGTGATGCCGGAGGGGACGCACACCATGATCCGGGGCGGGAACAGGTGGAAGCCGCCGGTGACCTTGCGGATGAACTCCTTGAGCATCCGCTCCGTCATATCATAGTCGGAAATGACGCCGTCCCGCAGGGGGCGGATGGCCACGATGTTGCCGGGAGTACGGCCCAGCATGGCCTGAGCCTCGGCGCCCACCTTCAGCAGGCGGCCGGTATTCTTGTCGATGGCCACCACAGACGGCTCGTTGAGCACGACGCCCTTACCCTTAATATAGACCAGTACCGATGCGGTACCCAGATCGATCCCGATATCCTTTGCCAATGAACACATACGCTGCACCTCGTTTTCTTCTGTTATGGGACACGGCTGCAGGCAGCCGATTCTTCTCTAAGTTACAATTATAAAGGCGCTTTCCGCATTTTGCAAGAGTGTTTTCCCGGTTTTATGGCTTCGTAAACAAATGTTCACAGTTTTTTAGGAAATCACGTCCCGCCGCAGACAAGTCCCGGTGCTATTGTGCGCCGTTTGCGGTATTTCCATACCGGCGGCGTCTCGCCGCAGGCCGCGTTCCCCTTAATCAGTGCTCCTCCTCGGTGCGGGCCAGCGTCAGGCACACCACGTCGGCGGCCCCGGCCTCCCGCAGCACCCGGACGCACTCGGTGAGGGTGGAGCCGGTGGTGACGATATCGTCGATGAGCAGGAGACGCTTGTCCCGGACGTTCTCCGGCAGGGCCTCGTAGACTCCCAGCACGTTGGCCCGGCGATGCTCGGCATCGGTGAGCCCCGACTGGGCGGGGTTGTCCACCGCCTTGCGGAGGGTCTCCACCGGGGCCACGTGCCAATCCACGCACAGGCTGGCCGCCAGCAGACGGGACTGGTCAAAGCCCCGCTGCCGCAGGCGCTTGCGGCTCACCGGCACCCACGTCACGGTGTCAAACTCGCCGGAATACCACCGGGCGGCGCAGTCGGCCAGCAGACGGCCGAAGCAGTCCAGCCCGCCGGTGTGGCCCTGAAACTTGAAGCGGAGGATAGCCTCCCGGACGGGGGCGGTATAGTACAGCGGCGAGGCGCAGCGCCCGAAGGTCCCCTGACGCAGGGCGTCCTCCCCGGTATAGGGCAGAGTCCTTTCGCAGCTGCCGCACAGCAGGCGGCCGCCGGTGACGGCCCCGCAGAAGGGACATTTCCGGGGAAAGAGAAAATTCCCCAGCTGCTTTTGCAGCCGGTTCAGATCATCCTGAAGCGCCATCGCTGCCACCTCCCTGCATGAGTCTGCGGCGCAGGCCGCTGTACCGCCGGGCCTGCCGGTCGTTTTCTGCCATTTTTCCGGGAATCACATCGTCCCCCACCATTACCAGCAGCTCTCTGGCCCGTGTGATGGCAGTATACAGCACCCCCCGCACCATGAGAGATGCGGCGGCAGGGGCGCTGACCAGCACCACGGCCCGGTACTCGCTGCCCTGTGCCTTATGTACCGTCATGGCGTAGGCCATGTCCAGCTGCCCCAGCAGATCCGGGGTATAGACGCTGGTGCGGTCATCGAAGCGGATGGTCACCAGCTCGCCGCCGGGGTCAATTTCCTGAATGATCCCCACGTCGCCGTTGAAGATGCCGGTACCCATCTCGCCGTCGTCCTTCTGCCAGAGGACGTCGTAGTTGTTGCGGGTCTGCATGACCCGATCCCCCTCCCGGAAGGTCAGCTCCCCCCACGTTTTCTGGCGCTTGTCCGGGGCAGGCGGGTTCAAAGCCGCCTGCAGCGCCCGGTTCAGGCTCACGGTGCCAGTAAGACCCCGGCGGGTGGGGGACAGCACCTGGATCTGATCGGCGGGGATACCCATGTTATCCGGCAGGCGGGTGCGGCACAGGTCTACCACCGTCTGCACCAGACGGTCCGGGGCCCGGCGGCACAGGAAAAAGAAGTCGTTCTGGCCGCTGCCAAGCTCCGGAGGACGGCCGCTGTTGACGGCGTGGGCATTGCGGATGATGGCGGAACGCTCCGCCTGACGGAACACCTCCGTCAGGGACACGACGGCCACTGCGTGGGAGCGCAGCAGATCCCCCAGCACGTTGCCGGGGCCAACGGAGGGCAGCTGATCGGGGTCCCCCACCATCACCAGACGGCAGCCGGGCTTCATAGCCTCCAGCAGCGCCTGCATCAACGGCAGGTCCACCATGCTCATCTCGTCTACAATGACGGCATCGGCCTCCAGCGGCTCCTTGCCGTTTTTCTTGAACACCGTCTCGCCGGTAAGCTCGTTATAGGTCATACCCAGCGCCCGGTGGATGGTTTGGGCCTCCCGGCGGCACAGCTCGCTCATGCGCTTGGCGGCACGGCCTGTGGGGGCCAGCAGCAGCACCTGAAGGCCCATGCCCTCGAAGAGGGCCACGATGCCCCGTGTGGAGGTGGTCTTGCCGGTGCCGGGGCCGCCGGTCAGCAGCAGCACGCCGGTGCGGGCCGCCAGCTCCACCGCCTGACGCTGCTGAGGGGCATAGGCGATGCCCTGCTGCTCCTCCATCTCCCGGATCAGCTTCTCCACGCCCCGGCCCTGTGACCGGGGGGCATCCCGCAGCGCCAGCAGCCGCCGGGCCGTCTCGCTCTCTGCCAGATACATCCGGCGCAGGTAACAGGCATCCACCCGTGCGATCCGCTCCTCCGCCACGGCGCCACGGCTCTCCAATGTGTCCAGCGCCTGCTCCACCAGCTCCGGCGGGGCGCCGATGAGCTGTTCCGTGGCCGCCAGCAGCTTGGGCCGGGGCAGGAACACATGGCCGTTTCCCAGATTGTGCTCCAGCTCGTACAGCACCGCTGCCTCCGTGCGGCAGGGGCTGTCGCCGCCGAAGCCCATACTCAGAGCGATCTCGTCCACATCGGCAAAGGCTACGCCGTAGCGCTCCCCCGCCAGCAGATAGGGGTCCGCCCGGAGACGGGGCAGCGCATCGGCTCCGTAGGTGCGGTACAGCCGCATGGCCAGCTCCACCGGCAGCTCGTACCGGGCCAGAAACTCCATGACCCGACGCAGTCCCGTCAGCTCCCGGAAGGCGGCGGATATCTCCATAGCCCGCTTGGAGGTGATGCCCTTGACGGTGCTCAGCCGCTCCGGCTCCTCCTCGATAACAGCCAGCGTCTCGCCGCCGAACCGCTCCACCAGCCGCTCCGCCGTGGCAGGGCCGACGCCCTTGATGATGCCGGAGGAGAGGTAGCTGATGAGTTCCTCCTCCGTCTCCGGCATCAGACGCTCCACCGTCTCGGCGGCGAACTGCTGACCGTAGGAGGGGTGGCTGACCCACAGGCCGTCGGCAGTGAGCTTTTCACCGGGGGCCACGCAGGGGATACATCCCACCACTGTCACCAGCTCGCCCTCCTCCGTCAGCAGGCCCAGCACCGTATAGCCGTTCTCCTCATTCTGGAAGATCACGTGTTGGACGGTTCCCTCCACCGTGCAGCGCTCACCCATAGCTCGTTCCTCACTTCAGATAATTTTCCAATTCCTCCGCCGGGCAAAGCTGCACCCGGCTGTATCGCTGCGTCAGGCCCTGCGCCAGACGCAGGCCCGTCTCATCCAACCCGCAGTCCGCCAGCAGGATGGGGGTCTCCCCTGTCGCACGCTGCTCCATGGTCAGGTGCAGAGCCCGCTCCAGCGTGGCCCCGTCACCCCGGACCGGCAGCACCAGTACGGCCTCCGCCACCGGGCTATGGCGGCGCAGCAGTGTCTCCGCCAGCAGCCAGAGGATGGTGCTCACGCCCACCGCCGCCAAAAAGGCAATGAGGCCGTCTCCCATCAGTTCCATGCCATCACCTCATGCCATTGTATGCAGAAGACGGGAGGGCGGGTGTCTCGGTATCAGCTTATCACATTTTCTTCGCCGCCGCAACCGGCGGCAGGCGTTCAGGACAGATACTTTTTCAGGTACTGGCCGGTGTACGAGGTCTCGCAGGCCGCCACTGTCTCCGGAGTACCGGCGCAGACGAGGGTCCCTCCCCCGGCGCCGCCCTCCGGGCCCAGATCGATGAGCCAGTCGGCGGACTTGATGACATCCAGATTGTGCTCGATGACCAGCACCGTGTTCCCGGCGTCCACCAGCCGCTGCAGTACCTCCAGCAGCTTCTTCACATCGTCGGAGTGCAGACCCGTGGTGGGCTCGTCCAGAATATAGAAGGTGCGGCCCGTGGCACGGCGGGACAGCTCCGTGGCCAGCTTCACCCGCTGGGCCTCGCCGCCGGAGAGGGTGGTGGAGGACTGGCCCAGCTTCACATAGCCCAGTCCCACATCGCAGAGGGTTCGAAGCTTTTCGGCGATCCTCGGCACCGGGGCAAAAAAGGCCAGCGCCTCCTCCGCCGTCATATCCAGCACGTCAGCGATGCTCTTGCCCTTGTACTTCACCTCCAGCGTCTCCCGGTTATAGCGCTTGCCGTGGCACACCTCGCAGGGGACGTACACGTCCGCCAGAAAGTGCATCTCGATCTTCAGCAGACCGTCACCGGAGCAAGCCTCGCACCGGCCGCCACGGGTGTTGAAGGAGAAGCGCCCCGGCCCGTAGCCACGGGCCTTGGCCTCCTGCGTGGCGGCAAAAAGATTGCGTATGTCGTTGAAGAGATTGGTGTAGGTGGCGGGGTTGGAGCGGGGCGTGCGGCCAATGGGGCTCTGGTCGATGCCTACCACCTTGTCCAGATGCTCCAGTCCCTCCATGGCGGTGTGCTTGCCGGGGTGGGTCTTCATGCGGTTCAGCTCGGCGCCCAGCCGCTTATAGATGATCTCGTTGACCAGAGAGGACTTGCCGCTGCCGGAGACGCCGGTGACGCAGGTGAAGGTCCCCAGCGGCACGGAGATGTCGATGTTTTTCAGGTTATTCTCCCGTGCGCCCCGCACCGTCAGGAGCTTCCCATTGCCGGGACGGCGGGCGGCCGGCACCTCGATGCGCTTTTTCCCGCTGAGGTACTGGCCCGTCAGGCTATTGGGATCGGCCATGACCTCCTCCGGCGTGCCGGCGGCCACCACCTGCCCGCCGTGGGCTCCGGCGCCGGGGCCGATGTCGATGAGGTAGTCGGCGGCCCGCATGGTGTCCTCGTCGTGCTCCACCACAATGAGGGTATTGCCCAGATCCCGCAGGCGGCAGAGGGTAGCCAGCAGCTTGTCGTTGTCCCGCTGGTGCAGGCCGATGGAGGGCTCGTCCAGAATATACAGCACCCCCATCAGGCTGCTGCCGATCTGCGTGGCCAGCCGGATACGCTGGCTCTCGCCGCCGGACAGGGTGCCGCTGGAGCGGGACAGGGTCAGGTAGCTGAGGCCCACGGACTGCAAAAAGCCCAGCCGGGAGCGGATCTCCTTCAAGATCTGTGCGGCGATGAGCTGCTGCGTCTCCGTCAGGGTCAGGCCGTTGAAGAAGGCCAGCTCCTCATCCACCGGCAACTCCGTAGCCTGCCAGATGGACAGGCCACCCACCGTCACCGCCAGCGCCTCCGGCTTCAGGCGGCGGCCCTGACAGGCCGGGCAGGGGCATTGGGACATGAACTCCTCGATCTCCCGCTTGCTGGCGTCGGACTGAGTCTCCTGATACCGACGTTCCAGGTTGTTGGCCACCCCCTCGAAGGGCTGATATAATACGCCCTTGCCACGGGGCTGGTCATAGTGCAGCTCCAGCTTCTCGCCGCCGGTGCCGTAGAGGATGATCTGCCGCACGGACTCCGGCAGCTCCCGCACCGGGGTTCGGAGGGAGAACTGATATTTCTTGGACAGGGCCTCGAAGTACATCCGGCTGATGCCGTCGGAGCGGATGGAGTTCCAGCCGCTGGCAGTGATGGCTCCGTCCAGAATGGAGAGGCTGTCGTCGGGGATGATGAGGGCGGGGTCCGCCTTCAGCTGCATCCCCAGCCCCGTGCAGGTGGGGCAGGCGCCGTAGGGGTTGTTGAAGGAGAACATCCGGGGCGTCAGCTCCTCGATGCTGATGCCGCAGTCGTCACAGGCGTAGTTCTGGGAAAAAATCAGATCCTGCTCCTCCCGCAGCAGATTCACGATGACGATGCCGCCGGAGAGGTGGGACGCCGTCTCCACGGAGTCCGTCAGCCGCTGGCCAAGGTCGGGCCGGACGATGAGCCGGTCCACCACGATCTCGATGTGGTGCTTCTTGTTCTTCTCCAGCGGGATATCCTCCGACAGGTCATAAAGGCTCCCGTCGGCACGGACCCGGACGTAGCCGGAGCGGCGGGCATCCTCCAGCACCTTGGCGTGCTCGCCCTTGCGGCCCCGGACCACCGGGGCCAGCACCTGAATACGGGTCCCCTCCGGCAGGGCCAGGATCTGGTCGATGATCTGGTCGATGGTCTGCTGGCGGATCTCCTTGCCGCACTTGGGGCAGTGGGGGGTGCCGATGCGGGCCCACAGCAGGCGGAGATAGTCGTAGATCTCCGTCACCGTGCCCACCGTGGAGCGGGGGTTCTTGCTGGTGGTCTTTTGGTCGATGGAAATGGCCGGGGACAGGCCGTCGATATAGTCCACATCGGGCTTATCCATCTGGCCCAGAAACATCCGGGCGTAGCTGGACAGGCTCTCCACATACCGGCGCTGGCCCTCGGCATAGATGGTGTCAAAGGCCAGCGAGGACTTGCCGCTGCCGGAGAGCCCCGTCAGCACCACCAGCTTGTCCCGTGGGATGGTGACGTCGATGTTCTTGAGGTTATTCTCCCGTGCGCCCTTGATATAAATATGATCCTGCATGGTGTTTTTCTCCTGTTGATCTCCGATTTATGCGAAGCGATAGGGGTCGGCCACCCGGCGGCTGCCGCAGAGGGCGCAGGCCATGCGCCACATGGCCCGGCCATGGATGCGGTCATGCCACACAAAGCGGCGCAGCACCTTCCGCAGCGTCCAGTCCTCGTCATAGCTGCCGTGGAACACGGCATTGTGAAGGTACCGGGGCTGTCGCTCCAGTGCGGCGAAGCCCGCCCGGCGGCAGATAAGGATATCCGGCTCGTTGCCGACCTCCACCCCGATCTCTCCGAAGTAGTAGGCGTTGACGTTTTTCGTATGCCGGTACATCTCCTCCGCCGTCAGGGGGACGTCCCCGTAGAAGGTCTCCCGCTGGGGGAGGGTGGTGTGTGTCTTGTCGGGGATGGAGCGGTACAGCGTCAGGAAGTCCTCCGCCGACCGCAGGGCCAGTGCCTTCAGCGCTTCATACTCCTCCGCCGTCAGGGGGCGACGCTCGGAGGGCAGCAGGATGTCGCTGTCGGCATCGTGGACGTTGAGAGGGCTGGCCGCCTCCTGCGTGATGACTCCCACCGCCGGCACCGGCGGCAGACCCAGCCAGCGGCGATAGGCCGTCAGCTCCGCCGGGAGCTTGGAGAGTGCCTCCTGCTGCGTCTCGCCCCGCAGGGCCAACCCCACCGGCTCCTCCGCCCACAGCAGGTGGCCCCGGTCATTGTGCTCGTCGATCAAACGCAGCTGCATCCGTCATTCCTCCGTGATGATGTCCGCCGTATCGGCCCTCACCAGCGCCAACAGTGCCTTGGGGTCGCAGGCGATCTGGTGCCCCAACTTCCCCGCCGACACCATGATGACAGGCAGGCTCGCCGCCGTCTCATGGAACACCGTGGGGAACAGCTTTTTCATGCCCACGGGGCTGCACCCGCCGTGGACATAGCCCGTCAGGGGCAGCAGCTCCTTCTGAGGCAGCATGGCCACGGACTTCTCCCCCACGGCATGGGCGGCCTTTTTCAGGTCCAGCGTGGCGGCCACGGGGATATCGAACACGTAATAACCGCCGCTGGCCCCACGGGCCACCAGCGTTTTGAACACCGATGCCGGATCCTGCCCCAGCGAACGGGCCACGGACACGCCGTCGATGCCGCTCTCCGGGTCGTAGGTGTGGGCGGTATAGGGGATCTTCTTCTGATCCAGCACCCGCATGACGTTGGTCTTTTCCTCTTTATGCTTTGCCATGATGTATCTCCTTATGTCAAATACCATATGCCGTCCACCGTCCGGGCATAGAGCCACAGGAGCAGCAGGTGAACGGGATAAAATGCGTAGCACAGCCACTGGATGGCGCGGCTGCAATAGCCCCGCCGCCCGTCATAGAGCCAGATGGGGGCAAGGCTCACCAGTGCGTACAGTTCGATGCTGACGCCGCCCACGCTGGCGACACAGAACACCGCCAGTCCCGCCAGCTGGATCAGCCGGTTCCCACGGGACAGGTGAAACAACAAAATCAGGGCCATGCCCCAGCCGCCGTAGTCCGTATGGCAGACCTCCAGCAGCCAGAAGGCTCCGGCAAACGCCGCCGTGGCCGCCAGAAGGTGCAGGGCGTCCGGGGTCCTCTGCGCCCAGTCCGCCGCCCAGCACACCAGCGCCCCGGCCAGCAGCGTCCACAGGACATTCTGGTAGCTCGGATCCAGCGGCCGGCCGCTGAAGGCCAGATCGAAGGGTACCTCCGTCAGCACCGCAAACAGCAGCAGCCGCAGGGCGTACCGCCGCCTGTCATGGGTGCGGATGCAGCCCTCAGCGATCTGAAAGGCGAAGATGGGAAAGGCGATGCGCCCCACGCACCGCAGCCACAGGATCCACGGAAACAGGACGTACCCCATATGGTCCACCAGCATGGTGGCCATGGCGATGTATTTCAGGGTCATGGCGCTGAGCCCGACACGCTTCTCCGTCATAGCGCTCCCCTCCTCATATCCGGCGGCGACGGCCACGGGCCGCAGCGGCGGCACGGGCCTCCCCCTCAGCGGCATAGGCCGCCACGTCGAAGGGCTCCGGCACGGCGTCCGCCCGGAGGTACAGGGGGTGATGGGGATGCCCCGCCGCAGAGCGCTTGCCGCAGGTAACCCACCGGGCGCCGGCGGCCTCTCCCAGGGCGATCATATCCCGCAGGCAGGGCCACAGGTAGTCCCGCTTCTCGATGATAGTCCCCCAGGCCGCCCACACCACCGGATCCGGTGTGCGGGAGAGAATGTAGGCAAAGGCCCGCATATTCTCCCGGTGCAGCTCCGGGTTGCAGGTGTGCTCCATGTCGTCGGGAGAGGTGGCCCGCTGGGCATAGACATTGAACATGATGAAGGAGTCAAAGCCGCTGTTGCGGGCGATGCGTTCCACGCTTTTCAGGGTGGGATCCAGCGCACCGGGCCGGGCGGTGGAGGGGTTGATGCCCACACAGATCAGGGGCTTTTTTCCCCGTGTACCCAAGATGTACCGGTACTCGGTATAGGTGTTGGGGACGAACAGCCACCGGTCCACGTCGTAATCCCGGTTGGGCTGCCGGGCCAGCGCCAGTTGGCGGTCAAAGGAGATATCCCCCAGTTGGCGGATATCCACGGTGGGTATATGGGCCATAACGCCTCCTTTTACTTCTGACCCCGCAGCTCGATGATCTGGTCACGCAGCAGGGCGGCGTATTCGAATTCCAGCATTTTGCTGGCTTCCTTCATTTCCTTTTCCAGCCGGCGGATGGTGGCCTCCCGCTCGGCGTCCGTCAGCTTGCGGTGGGCGGTGGTCTTTTCTTCCTCCGCCGAATGGGAGATCTCCAGCACCTTCCGCACGCTCTTGCGGATGGTCTGAGGGACGATGCCGTGGGCCTTGTTGTAGGCGTCCTGTTTCTTCCGGCGGCGCTCCGTCTCGGTGATGGCCGCCCTCATGGAGGGGGTGACGGTATCGGCGTACAGCACCACCAGTCCCTCTGCGTTGCGGGCGGCCCGGCCGATGGTCTGGATGAGGCTGGTCTCGCTGCGGAGGAAGCCCTCCTTATCGGCGTCCAGAATGGCCACCATGGATACCTCCGGCAGGTCCAGTCCCTCACGCAGCAGGTTGATGCCCACTAGCACGTCGAACTCCCCCAGCCGCAGGTCCCGGATCAGCTCCATCCGCTGGATGGTGGCAATGTCGGAGTGCATATACCGCACCCGCAGGCCAAGGCCCTTCATGTGGTCCGTCAGATCCTCCGCCATGCGCTTGGTGAGGGTGGTCACCAGCACCCGCTCGTCCCGTGCGGCACGGACCCGGATCTCCTCCACCAGATCGTCGATCTGGCCGGTGACGGGCCGCACCTCCACACGGGGGTCCAGCAGGCCTGTGGGGCGGATCACCTGCTCCACGATCTGGTCGGCGCCCTCCCGCTCGTACTCCCCCGGCGTGGCGGAGACGAACACCGCCTGACGGAAGCGCTCCTCGAACTCCGGAAACTTCAGAGGGCGGTTATCATAGGCGCAGGGCAGGCGGAAGCCGTACTCCACCAGGCTCTCCTTCCGGGCCCGGTCGCCGTTATACATGGCCCGCACCTGCGGCAGGGTCACATGGCTCTCGTCCACAAAAAGGACAAAGTCCTCCGGGAAGTAGTCCAGCAGCGTGGTGGGCGGGGAACCCGGCTCCCGGCCGGAGATGACCCGGCTGTAATTCTCGATACCGGTGCAGTAGCCCAACTCCCGCATCATCTCCACGTCGTAGCGGGTGCGCTGGTCGATGCGCTGGGCCTCAATGAGCTTGCCGTGATCCTCGAAGTAGGCCTTGCGCTCCGCCAGCTCCCGCTCGATCTCCTGCACCGCCCGCTCCATCTTCTCCTTGGTGGTGACGTAGTGGCTGGCGGGGTAAATGGCCACGTGCTGCAGCACCCGCTGGGCCTGACCGGTGACGGGGTTGATCTCCGAGATGCGGTCAATCTCGTCCCCGAAGAACTCTATCCGGATGGCGTAGCCGTTGGCGTACACCGGGTAAATCTCCACCGTGTCCCCCCGGACCCGGAACATATTGCGCTCGAAGGTCACGTCGTTGCGGTCGTAGCGGATCTCCACCAGCTTCCGCAGCAGCTGATCCCGCGGGTACTCCTTCCCCTGCCGCAGGGAGATGACCATGTTGGCGTAGTCGATGGGGTCCCCCAAGCCGTAGATGCAGGACACCGACGCCACCACGATGACGTCCCGTCGCTCGAAGAGGGCTGCCGTGGCGCTGTGGCGCAGGCGCTCGATCTCGGCGTTGATGGCGGCGTCCTTCTCGATGAAGGTATCCGTGTGGGGGATGTACGCCTCCGGCTGATAGTAGTCGTAGTAGGAGACGAAGTACTCCACGGCGTTTTCCGGGAAGAACTCCCGGAACTCCTCGCACAGCTGGGCCGCCAGCGTCTTGTTGTGGGCCAGCACCAGCGTGGGGCGCTGTACCTTCTCGATGACCTTGGCCATGGTGTAGGTCTTGCCGCTGCCGGTGACGCCCAGCAGCACCTGCTGGCGCAGGCCGTTCTCCAGTCCCTCCGCCAGCTTTTCAATGGCCTGCGGCTGGTCGCCGGAGGGGGTATATTCCGAAACAACTTTGAACTGGGGCATGGAAAGCGCCTCCTGCAATTTCAGTGTATATCACTTTATTTTACCACAAAAATCCCATATGTAAATATGAATTTTGAAACAAATGTTCTGATTTTGTAGAGGGAAAACATGGCAGCGCCCCGCTCCGGATGGAGCGGGGCGCTGGGGGAATTTTCTTTGAGTGGGTCAGCCGTACAGAAGGCCGCTGGCCTCCATGGAGACGAAATCACCGTCGGCCACGATGATGTGGTCCAGCAGGCGGATGTCCATGGTGGCCAGAGCGTCCCGCACCTGCAGGGTGGCGGCCCGGTCCTCCGCCGACGGCAGAGCCACGCCGCTGGGGTGATTGTGGCCCAGCACCACGCCTGCGGCACCGGACAGCAGGGCGTTCTCCACCACCTGCCGGATGCTGAGGGAGGTCATATCGGCGCTGCCTTGGGACAGGCATTTGCAGGAAAGCACCTTCCCCTTGCCGTCCAGACACACCTGATACAGCAGCTCCCGGCGCTGACCATCCAGCAGGTCCATGAAGTAGGCACCGCAGCGCTCCACGGAGTTGAGGATGCGTTCGGCAGAGACGCTGCGCCGGGCGCAGCGTTGGGCCGCCGGCACCAGATTCAACAGCACGGCGGCATTCTCCCCGATGCCGGGCACCTGCATCAGTGCCTCCGGCGGGGCCTGGAACACGGCGTCCAGCGTACCGAAGTGCTGGATCAGCCGGTGGGCCAACTCGTTGGTGTCCCGGCGGGGGATGGCATAGTACAGCAGCAGCTCCAGCACCTCATGATCCGCCAGACCGTCGGCTCCCTGCTTCAGGAAGCGCTCCCGCTTGCGCTGGCGATGTCCGTCGTGCAGTCCCATGTGTGCTCCCCCCTTCCGGCTTCCTGGGAAGATTATAGCATGACGGCCGCCGGTTGACAAGCGGGATGCCGCAAATCTCCACGGGAGGCATCCGGGGCTTTGGAGCAAAAAACAGCGCCCGTGCAGAGCACGGGCGCTGTGGAGTTCGACACGCAGAGGCTTAGCCGACGATGTTCAGAGTGACATTCTCGGTGCTGGCCAGATTGTCGTAGTTGTTGTCGATGGCGATCTTGCCGTCCTTGATCTCCTGCAGCTTGGCGTTGTAATCATCAACGCTCCACTTGGTCAGGGACCAGGTAGCAGTGGGCAGACCCACGGCGTTCTCATTGGCACCCAGAGAGGTCTGGACACCGCCGATGGAGGCGAACTCACCGGCATAGAACTTGCCCAGAGCCCACTGCACGGAGTCGGCCAGGCCCTTCATAGCGGAGGTGATCACGGCGGTGGACTCGAAGGACTGGTCCACGTCCACGCCGATGACCTTGCCCTCCTCAGCGCCGGCAGCAGCGACGACAGAGGCGAACATGGAACCGCCGCAGGCGAAGATGACCTCAGTGCCAGCCTGATACCAGCCGGCGGCCATGGTCTGCAGCTCGGGGGAAGCGGAGAAGGTGGCACCATACTGCCAGGAGTAGTTCATCTCTACCTTCTCGTTCAGCTCCTTGGCAGCGGCGTCAGCGCCCTGCACGAAGCCATAGCCGTAACGGCAGCAGGCGGGGTTGGTGCCGCCGCCACCACCGGTGAAGCCCAGCTTGGTGTAGCCTTCCTTGACAGCAGCGTAGCCGGCCAGATAGCCGCACTGCTCTTCCTTGAAGGCAACGCCGGCCACGTTGGTCAGGATAGCGGAGTTGTTGTCATTGGCATCCGCACGAATGACATCGCCATCAATGTAGACAAAGGACACATCGGTGAACTGGGAAGCGGCCATACGCAGAGCAGTGGTCTGCATGAAGCCGGCGCAGACAACCACCTTGGCGCCGTTGTCCACGGCGGCCTTCATAGCGGTGAAGCGGTCATCATCGGTGGCCTCACTGCCGTTGGCGGGCTGATAGTACTTGTAGGACAGGTTGTTGTTGGCGGCGTACAGCTTCACGCCGTCGTAAGTACCCTGGTTGAAGGACTTATCCTTCAACTGACCCACGTCGGTGACGAAAGCCACCTCGTACTTGCCGTCGGAGGAGGTCATCTCATCCTGAACCTCATCGGGGTTGGTGATGACGGTGGGGGTGTCGTTCTGTTTGTCATCGTCCGTGTTCTTGTTGCCGCAGGCAACCAGAGCCAGAGCCATGACAAGCGCAAGGATCATAGCGAGAACTCTTTTCATGATTGTTCTACCTTCCTTCATTTATTCGGGCAAAGCTTGCCCGTTCAGGTGCATTATAACAGATACGGCAGAAAAGGGCAAGCCCTATTTGCAGGGTCTGCTGCATTTTTTCACCATGGCAGGGTTCGAAAAAACGGATGCTTTGTGGGCAAAACGGCTTTATTTAGTCATTTTTACCGCTACCTCCAGGCCGATCTTCATCATGTTGGTGAAGGTGGTCTGGCGCTCGTCGGCGGTGAGCTCGGTACCCAGCACCAGATTGTCGCTGATGGAGCAGATGGCCAGCGCACGCTTGCCCAGATAGGCGGCGGTGCAGTACAGAGCAGCGGCCTCCATCTCCACGGCCATGACGCCCATCTTCTGCATCCGGGCGTTGCGACCGGCGGCGTCATAGAAGGTATCGGAGGAGTAGAGGTTGCCCACGGGCATCTTCACGCCCAGCTCACGGGCCGACTCCACGGCGGCCATCAGCAGATCGAAGTCGGCAATGGGGGCATAGTGGACACCCAGCTCGTACTGGTCGGCGAAGTTGGAGTTGGTACAGGCACCCTGCCCGGCCACCACACTGCCCAGCTCCAGATCGGCCCGCATGGCTCCGGCAGAGCCCACACGGATGATGTTTTCCACGCCGTACTGGGTGTACAGCTCGTGGGCGTAGATGCCGATGGAAGGCATTCCCATGCCGGAGGCCATGACGGACACCGGCACGTCCTTGTATGTACCGGTATAGCCCTGCACGCCACGGACGTTGTTCACCAGCACGGGGTTTTCCAGAAACGTCTCGGCAATGAACTTGGAACGCAGGGGATCGCCGGGCATGAGCACGGTCTTGGCGAAGGCGCCGGGGGCGGCGTTATTATGGGGGGTAGGCATAGATGGTTCCTCCTTTTATTCCTGTTCCATGGCCTTCACGGCCTTGACAATGCGGCTGGTGCCCAGACGGTCGGCCCCAAGGGCCACGAAGTCACGGGCGTCGTTGAGGTCGGCGATGCCGCCGGCAGCCTTGATCTTCACATGGGGAGCCACATGGGCCTTGAAGAGGGCCACATCCTCACGGGTGGCGCCGCCTCCGCCGAAGCCGGTGGAGGTCTTGATGTACTCGGCGCCGGAGTCGGACACCACACGGCACATCTCGATCTTCTCGGCATCGGTGAGCATACAGGTCTCGATGATGACCTTCAGCAACTTGCCGTGGCAGGCGGCCTTCACGGCCCGGATCTCCTCCAGCACCTGATCGTACAGGCCGTCCTTCACCCAGCCGATGTTGATGACCATATCCACCTCGGAAGCGCCGTTGTTCACGGCGTCCTCCGCCTCGAAGCACTTGGCGGCGGTGGTTTCATAGCCGTTGGGGAAGCCGATGACGGTGCAGATGGCAATCTTGCCGTCCACATACTCCGCCGCCTGCTTCACATAGGAGGCGGGGATGCACACGCTGGCGCAGCCGTACTTGACGCCGTCGTCGCAAATGGCCTTGATCTCGTTCCAAGTGGCGCTCTGGGCCAGCAGGGTGTGGTCTACCCTGGCCAGAATAGACTGGATCTCTTGGTTCATAACAGTTGTCTCCTTTCATAAAAAAGGCACGCTCTATCCGCACAGAAAGGATGTTCTCCCTTTGTTTTGTGCGTGGATAGTCCACCATCTCTGGTATGGATAACCATAATCATACCAGAAAAACCATCCTTTGTAAACGGCGGAATTGGCCGGGGGTGAAAAAGGGACACGGCAAACCGTGTCCCTTGTAGGTCATGCTTACACGTTGAAGCGGAAGTAGATCATGTCGCCGTCCTTGACCACATAATCCTTGCCCTCGGACCGCAGCAGGCCCTTCTCCTTGGCGGCGGCCACGCTGCCGCCGCAGGCCATCATCTCGTCGAAGTTGATGGTCTCCGCCCGGATGAAGCCCCGCTCGATATCGGAGTGGATCTTGCCCGCCGCCTGCGGGGCCTTGGTACCCTTGCGGATGGTCCACGCCCGGCACTCGTCCTTGCCGTAGGTCAGGAAGGAGATCAGGCCCAGCAGATCATAGCTGCACTGGATCAGGCGATCCAGACCGGACTTTTCGATGCCCAGATCCTCCAGGAACATGGCCCGCTCCTCCGGATCGTCCAGCTCGGCAATGTCCTGCTCCAGCTTGGCGCAGATGGGCAGCACCTGTGCGCTCTCCTTCTGTGCCAGATCACGCACCAGCCGGAAGTAGCGGTTGTTCTCGTAATCGGCAAAGCCCGCCTCGTCCATGTTGGCGGCGTAGATGATGGGCTTCAGGCTCAGCAGGTCGCAGGTCTCCACCAGCGCCCGGTCGTCATCGCCGCAGGAGAAGGTGCGGGCGGACTTCCCGGCGTCCAGATGCTCGGCCAGTGCCTTGAACACCTCCGCCTCGTGGAGGAATTTCTTGTCGCCCTTAGCGGCCTTGGCGGCCTTCTCCACCCGGCGGTTCACCATCTCCAGATCCGCCAGGATCAGCTCCATGTCGATGGTCTCGATGTCCCCCAGCGGGTCCACCGGTACGTTGGTACCGGCATCGGCTACCACGTGCATGATGTTCTCGTCATCGAAGCAGCGCACCACATGGACGATGGCGTCGGTACGGCGGATATTCTCCAAAAACTTGTTGCCGAGGCCCGCTCCCTGACTGGCTCCCTTCACCAGACCGGCGATGTCCACAAATTCGATGACGGCGGGGGTCTTTTTATCGGGCTGGTACATCTCCGCCAGCTTATCCAGCCGCTCATCCGGCACGGCCACCACGCCCACATTGGGCTCGATGGTGCAGAAGGGGTAGTTGGCACTCTCGGCACCGGCGTTGGTGATGGCATTGAACAGAGTGGACTTTCCCACGTTGGGCAGCCCCACAATACCTAATTTCATAGTTTTTCGCTCTCCTTAAAAAGTCTTGATTTTCAAGGGCTTCCGGAATCCGGTGCGCTTGGCTTACGCCATTTTTACGCCATTTTCGCATGGACTTATATGCTAGGAAACCCTGCCTGATTCAAATTGCCGCACAGCCTGATCCAAGGATTCGGATGTGACATGGACGTATCTGTCCATCGTTGTTTTTATACTTGCATGACCCAGCAGCTTCTGCAACACCTTGGGCTGTACACCGCATTCAATCGCTCTTGTGGCGTAGGTGTGGCGCAAAGCGTGCATACAGGATTTTTCAATTCCTGCTTCGTCGCATAGCTTGTAGAGATGGGTATCATAGGAGCTGTTCTTCGCCGGTTCTCCGGTGCGCCAGTTAATAAAGACCAGATCGCGCATGACCAGCCGGGAGACTTACCGCATTCTTTGCCTTTTAAGTTTTTGCCTATTGTATACTCCTTTCCCGCAGAGAGAAAAGAGCCTACTGCAACGACATAATTATAGCAGATAGGTTCTTTTCTCTCAAGCTGTTTTTACAAATTATCTTTTGCCGTCAGATCACCAGCTTTTGGCTGATGTACTCTTCAAACTCCCGGCGCTTTACCAGCTTTTTCGTCCCGACGAACAAGACAAAGGGGCAGTTGGGGCTGCGGAGCATACTGTCGATCTTGTTGATGCCGATGTTGCTGTATTCTGCCGCTTCTCTGGCGGTCAGCGTCATTTTGAGGTGGATGGGGACGGTGAGGATGTTGTCCATGGAAATGTCTCCTTTCGTGGTGCTTAACCAACGGACACATTTTCCGGTTTTGTCCCAGATTTCTCAAAAAAGTTTCGAGGACGGAGAGACAAGCCCTGCGTTCTGCTCCAAATTGCCCTTCACTTTACAACGGACAAAATGATGCGGTCTGTCACGGCTTTGTCTCGCGGGTGGTTTCCTCTCACTTTACAACGGGCAAAATTCTTGCAAATTAGGGGGTAGCGCGAAAAATTTTCCTTCCATATAACACACGGACATGTTTTTGCCTTTTGTCCGAAAAAAGCTGCGCGATATTTTCAAAAAGCCTTCTACTATACAACGGACATTTTTCTGCCGTTTTTTAAGTATCGGAGAAGAAAAAATGTCCCCGCTTTCGAAAAAGCGGGGACATCACGATCTGCGGATATTGAGATTTGAGAGAACAGCAAGCACAGCCGGTGTCCGGACACACGGCGATTTTGGGAGTATCCCAAGCTCTTTGCATTTGGCGTACAGCCCGATGTTCAGAAGGTATCCGATTATGAATCATTCAGTGCCGGGCGCTTGCTTTCTTCATGAACTCCAGATAAAGACTGTACAGCACGGCGCAGACGGGAACGCTGAACAGCATCCCTAAGATGCCGAATGCTTCGCCGCCGATTGTGACAGCCATCAGCACCAACAGTCCGGGAAGCCCAACGGACTTACCGACCACCTTGGGATAAATCAGGTTGCCCTCCACCTGCTGTAAAACGAGCAAAAAGAGAATGAACCACAGAGCCTTGCCGGGTTCTGCCAGCAGGATCAAAAACGCACCAAGACCGCCGCCGATCCATGCGCCGAAAATCGGCACCAGCGCAGTAACAGCCACAAACGCCGAGACCGCACCGGCATACGGGATCCCAAGGATCAGCATTCCAAAGAAGCACAGAACGCCGATGATGACCGCTTCGGTAAGCTGACCGCTGACAAAGTTTGTGAAGGTCTGGTTGGTCAGAGAGGCGATACTCAGCAGCCGCTGCGCCTTCTTTTGCGGAAGGACTGTCACAACGAGCTTTTTCAAATGTGCCGCGACGACTTTCTTCTTTGCAAGCAGATACAGCGCAAAGACAAGTCCCAAGAGAACGTCCACCAAAACCGACAGGACAGAGGTTGCCGCACCCCACGTCACGGTGAGGATGCCGCTTCCCTCGTCGCTGATCAAGGCGGTGAGCTTCTCAATCAACAGGTCAGAGTCTATGGTGTATTCGGGCAGGACAATATTATATTTTGCGGCAAACTGGACAACGCCTGTCCACCACCGCCCGATTTCCTCCACATAGAGCGGAATGTTTTGGACAAACTCTTCGCCGGATTCCCGCAGGCTGGGGACCATCATAAACATCACGGCAAACAGAATTCCAAGGACAAGTACGGTGCTTGCTGTCAGGCACACAGGGCGGACCAGCTTTGCAGGAGCTTTGCGGCACACCTTGTTCCAGCAGCATTCCAACGGCCGAAGGACTACGTTGATCAAAAAAGCAATTGCGCCGCCGATCAGAAACGGAGTAAACAGTGCAAGCACCTTGCCTAGAAACCGCAAAACAGCGTCAAGGTTTACCAGCGCCCATGCGAATACGATCAGCAGTACCAATGCGCGGGTAATATAGCGAATGATCGTCTTGTCCGGCCACTTGCTTCCCTGCGGTGTGGGATCCTCGTTTCTGTCACCGGCTGTGTTTTGTGGTTTTTTCTCCATGCATTTCCTTTCCGTCGGTATGGGAAACCCCGTCAAATCCGGAAGCACTTTTGCAGGGCTTTATACTCACCCAACGCCAAAATCGTAATGTCATCGGACAATATGGTGTCCGGCGTAACGGAAACATCCGTTTTCCCGGCTCGTTTGATGCCGAGAATGTTGATGCCAAACTTTCTGCGGACGTTCAGCTCACCAACGCTTTTCCCGATCCACGCCTCCGGCACCTGCACTTCAAAGATGGCGTGCTGCTCGTCGATCTCTATGTAGTCGAAAATATGGTCGGCAGTGAATCGGATCGCTGCCCATTTTGCCACCTGTTTTTCCAGGTAGACTATATGGTCTGCACCGTTGCGAAGCAGAAACTTTGCCTGCACATCACGCTCGGCACGGGATACCACGCATTTGGCACCCAGCTCCTTCAGCAGCGAGGTGGTTTCCAGCGAGTTCTGAAAATTACCGCTGATGGTCACAAAACAAACATCAAAATTTCCGATACCGAGCGAACGCAGAAACTCCGCATTGGTGCTGTCGCCGATCTGTGCGTTGGTGACAAACGGAAGCACATCGTTGATCCGTTCCTCATTGGTATCGACTGCCATGACCTGATGCCCCAGTTGAGAGAGCTGCATGGCGATATGCCGCCCGAAGCGGCCTGCTCCGATCAATAAAACATTTTTCATGGGATAGATGCTCCTTTGCTTATCCAATCGTGATGCTTTCCTGCGGCAGCTTTGCGCTGCCGGCTTTCTTGGTGGACACCGCCGCATAAACGAGTGTAAGCCCGCCGACTCTGCCCAGATACATCAGCGAGATCAATACCATTTGCGAGGGAATATGCAGCTGCGGCGTAATACCCAATGTCAGTCCAACCGTGCCTACCGCCGACGCTGCTTCATACAGGCAGGAGGACAGCGGGAGATCCTCGTATACGCTGATAAAAACGCCTCCGCCAAAGAACAGCGCAAGGTACATCGTCAGGAT
>OJPK01000114.1_pt1 | contig 73416 bp, 83 predicted proteins | sample 1598491 | NCBI WGS metagenome assembly OJPK01 (sample SAMN03922487, study PRJEB24848) | human gut metagenome | isolation source: stool sample | host: Homo sapiens | place: Germany | collected 2011-05 | reverse complement strand
TAAATCAACGCGACATTTTCCAGCATGTTCCCATAACTTCCCGAAAGCCGGTGATGCCCGATTCCAAGGGCGTTCCCGGCTTCTTTGCCTTTTGGGGAAGTTCCCGTATCTTGATGAATCCCGGCGCATCTTGATGGCCGTGAGTAGTAAAACGAGTAGTAAAACGCGTTTTTACTACACCGCGACGCGTCGCATCTCCTCCGCAGCCGTGCAGCCGTCCATATGGGCGTAGTACCCGAGCGTCATCTTGATGTCCTTGTGGCCCATGATGTATTGCAGCGCCTTCGGGTTCATGCCCGCTTTCGCCATCTCCGTGCAGAACGTGTGGCGCAGCGTGTGCGGTGTCATGTCCTCGGGAAGCGGCACTCCCCCGCCCTTCGCGTACTTGCGCCTCAGCCCCCTGAATACCCGGTCGTAATCGCCGCCGACCCTCGGCAGCCCGTCCCTGTTGAGGAAGATGAAGCCCGTTCGCCCATCGACGCTCATGGGCTTCGCCTTCGGCCTCGATGCCACGACATGCTCGAACGCGGCCATCACCTCGTCGGTCATGTAGATGTAGCGCTTGCCGCTCTCCGTCTTAGGCTCATCGACCCGGTATCCCCCGCCGACTGCGCGGGCGAGCTGGTGGTCCACGAAAATCACCCTGTTCGTCAGGTCGATGTCCGTCTCGGTCAGCCCGCACATCTCCGATATGCGCAGCCCCGTCCCGAGGAGGATGACCACCTCGTCGGTGTACCTGTGGTAGACGGCATCCGACCGCATGAAACCGAGCAGCGCGTCCACCTGTTCCCGACTCAGCGGCTCCCTCTCCGTCACGTCCCTCTTGATGACGGTCGCGAGCTTGAAATCGAACGGGTTCTTGCGTATGCAGTCATCGGCTATCGCCAAGTAGAACGCCGCCTTGAGCGAACGCTTGTGGTTGGAGATGGTGGAGTAGGCGAAGCCCTTGGACTTCATGCGCTGCGCCCATTCCTTCGCGTCGGACGGCTTCACGCCGCCTATCTCCCGCGAGCCTATCGCATCCTCGAAGAGGAGTCGCTTGAGCTGCGCCCTCGACCTCTCCGTCCCCTCGCGCACGTCGAGGCGGCATCTCGTGAACTTCGCGTAGAGCTGGCTGACCGTCATCTTCTTGCCGATGGGGTCTATCCCGTCCTCAAGGTCGCGGCGTATCTCGCACTCCTTCTCGCGCAGCGGCTTGCATGGCCTCTTACCGGCAGGGAGCCTGTCGGTCTCCACCAGCCGCCATGAGTAGACGAACTTCGGTTTTTTGTCCCTGTCGATGTATTTGAAGACGTAGAGTCCGTTGGTCCTCTGGCTCTCGCCGGTGTTCAGTACCCTATTCCTGTTGTCCCGTCTTTTCTGTGACATCCATATATCGCTCCTTCCATATGGAAAGAGCCTTGGTATGCTACTTCCATTATAGCATATCAAAGGCTCTTTTTCATCCTCTAAATCACGTCCGTCGAGTCGATGAACCGCTCGAACGCCTTGCGTTTGACCTGAACGCGATTGCCGTTCATCACCACCCAGTCAGGCGTCGGCAACTCCGAGGCAAGGCGGCGCAGCTTGCCCTCGCCTATGCGGAAGTACCGGGCCGCTTCCTCGATGGTGAGCGTGTACTTCTCCCATACGGGTATATCCTTCGCGCCCATGCGCCCACCTCCTCATCACGGCTCGAACCGCAGCATCGCGGCGAGCAGCTTTCCTTGGAGCTGCGTCTTTCTCAGGGTATCGACCCCGTACTCGACGCGCCCGGACTCATCGAGGAAGGCGTGCGTGCAGAGCTGGTCCATGTAACCGTCGAAGTAGGCGAGGACCTTCTGCATGGCAACGGGGTCGCCTGAGACCGCCGCGACCATCACCTCATAGCTCATCATCGCCAATCACCTCCTCTAAACGCGTCCTCAGCGCGAGGAGCGCCTTCGAGCGCCTGAATTGGACCGTGGAGCGAGGGCACCCAAGCTCCTCGGCGATGCGCCTGTCCGTCCACTCCGCGAAGTAGTAGAGCAGGACGATGGCTTGGTCGCCTTTGGAGAGGCCATGGATGGCATCGGCGAGAACGGTGTCCATCACCACGACCTCCCGACCAACCACCTCGAACACGACCTCCTCCGATATGAGGGCATCGGGTGAGGCCAGCCTGTTCAGCTCGCTCTCGTGCATGTCGGAGAACACGGTCTCCCATCGCGCCTCCCGCGCCTGCTTGCGAATGATGTCCGTCCTCGCGTTGCGAAGCGTCTTCCTGCAATAGGCGCAGAACATCTTGACTACCGCCAGTTTCTCTTCTTCTGAAATCATCGTGATTCCTCCTTTCCACAAGGAACACGATACGCCGCCGGTCGTTTGCCGGGGAAAAAGGTTCTAAGAAGGAGAGATGTGTAGAAGACGTGGAGATGCTTTACTTTCAAGCACCGTACTGGACTGAAAAAAATGAGCGATGATTACCGTAGATTACCTCTGATGGCGTTAGATGACATCAGATGCACACCATCTGCCCTCTTCCACCTTCCACATTGGCAACCCTCCGCCCCGTCTGCGTGTATGGGATGTGGGGCACCGACGTGGTGCTCGGATATAATGCGGCGAAAGGGGTGTCGGGACATCCGTCCCCCGATGCGTCCACGAGTAGAAAGGAAGAAGACCATGGCGCAAGATTTTGGAGACGACGTAGGCGAGATGCTGCTTCGCAGCATCTCAAGATACGGCGAAAAAGCAATCGGCTTAATCCTAAACGAGTATTTCAAATCAGCCGTCCGTGAATGGCAACAGGCAAAATTTGAAGCAGAAGGCATGTCGAAAGAAGAGGCCGCTGTAAAGGCCGAGGCAATGGCATCGCGTGAGCATATTTGTATGCCGTTTGGAAATGCAACCGATGCGGCATACTTTGCGCAGGTCGTTCGTGACAACGGTACGTATGCCGCCGCGATGACCGATGATGGCGGAAATGGCTATGTGCAATTCGCTAAGGACGACATTCAAAAGGTACAGGAATGTGCCACACAATTCTCTGATGTCATGATTAGTCTCAAATGTAGGGAGATTTCTGAACTGATTACAAACGGAAAACCTGTGACACAGGATAAGTTCAAAAATCTCAAACTCATCAAGGATTTGCCAGACTTACCGAAAACTGATGGCATCGAATATGATTCACACGACATCACGCTCATCCCCGTTGCAATTCGTTTTAACGATGCACCTGATAAAGTTGAAATCCGAACTTTCTCCGAGCAGGATACCGCTAACCTCGACATTGACTCTCAAGTGTTCTTCTCTGGTTATACGCAGGACGAACTAGCTGATATGGTCGGCAAAGATACCGGTGAAGATTTCACTATCGAGAGCATCGGCGAGCCGTATCAGGTAAAGGCGATGGAACTCCATGAGCATGTCGAAAAGGAGCAACCCGATAAGGGCGAACCTGATGCTGACCGCAATGAGCGGCAAGGACATGACCTCGCCAACGACCCGTACAACCACACCACCCTCATTCGAGACAAGGTGCTCGCAGCACGTGAGCAGTGCCGCGACTTGGAGGATTTCAAGGCGATACTCGCCGAAAACGGCATAGGTACCCGCCTCAATGATGACGGAGAGTTGCAGTTCTATGAGGGCCGTCAAGGCAAGGACGGCGAAATGCTCAAGTTCGATAAGGACATGGACTGGCCCGTCAATGCAAAGACCCTCGCGGGTGAGAAGTACCAGTGCGATGCCACCCTCGATTGGTTCGAGAAGAACACTCCCAAGGAACCGAGTGGCATAGACTCGCTCAACCACGCTCATTCGCCCATCCCACCGCAGAAGGACCTGAACCTCATCTGCAACTCCGTGCGCAGCGACCTTGAGGAGCGCGGTATCCAGACACTTGACCGCGCGGACGGCAAGATGGGGTTCGTCGTGGACATTGACTACAAGAAACAGGTAGTAGATGCCGTCGAGAAGCACTTCCCCGGACACACCCCGGAAGAACTCGGTATCATCCTCGAACCGCACCACGACATCGGCTCAATGACCATGGATGCTCAGGAATCGCAGGTGACCGATGGTTCCCTCGACATGAACGGCTCGACCCCCGACATCAATCAGGGCATCGAGTCCCATGACGGCATGGACACGATGGCGAGCACGCTGCGCGTCGAGCGCGAGCAGAACGGCACCGAGGTAGCACCTTCCATGGTGCGCGAACAGTCCGACCGTAGCCGCGAGAAGTACGACTTGAACTCTCAAGCCAAGGAGTGCCGCGCCGCGAGCAAGCAGCTCTCGCAGGCCAACGATTCCCCCGACCGCGACATCTCCGACAAGTTCCAGCAAGAGCGCTAGAAGGGAGCCTGATATGACCCATATGAACGAGTACCTGCCGGAGCGCCTTGCGGCGAACCCCTTGCAGGCCATGGAGTCCGACAGCGACATCGAGGCCATCGCCGACGCGGTGATAAGCGCCAGCGTCCTGCGCGATGAGTGCGACGGGGACGCGGCTTTCAAGAACAGCGCGAGGCAGCTCCTCTACGCCTGCCTCGGCTATCTGCGCGACTGGTGCTCCTTGGAGCAGCGGACGGTGCGCAACCTCAAGGCACTCCTCGACGCGGCCTGCCCCTCCGCCCCCGGCTCCGCCGCCACAGACCTCGGGGACCTGTTCTACGAGATAGAGTCTGGCTGCAAGCGCGTCATCAGCGCGGACGGCATCACCATGAGTTGGGAGCCGACGGCTCTTGAGCGCAACGACGGCACCTGCCCCCGCGACACCAACGGCATCCGACCCGAGGAGGATTTCTGCCTCGGCTGCTACAAGCGCTTCGCGCAGGGCACCGCGCCGGCCACCCGCGCCTCCATCGCCGTCTCGCTCTCCCGTGCCCTGCCGGGTCGCGAGGGTTAGGAAGGAGGGTCGCTTATGGCTCAAAGCAAGGGAAACCCTGAAATCAACAAGAAGGTCGCGACCTCGGCTTTGGTGACGCTGTTGGTCTCCGTCGTAGGTTTCTATCTTGGAAATCGCTATTGGGAGGCGGTGGCGTCCCTCGGCGGGCAGTTCTTCGAGCACTGGGGAGATGGCTTCGCCCTCATGTGGCCCCTCATCGCCGATACACCCACTCATCTCGACATGTCCCCCAACGCCATGCTGGCGGGCCTGACCATGTGCATCATCGTATGGCTCTTCTGGCTGCGCTACCTCGCCTTCGTGGGCAACTTCCGCGCCGGTGAGGAGAGCGGTTCGGCACGCTGGGGCACGCTCAAAGAGGGCAAGCAGTTTCGAGACCTCACCACGGAGGACAACAACCTCATCTTCACGCAGAACTTCGGCCTCGCCCTGCACCGCCCCAAGTTCAACCCAGAACTCGACCGCAACCTGAACGTGCTGGTCGTGGGCGGCTCCGGCTCCGGCAAGACGTTCAACTACGTCACCCCGAACATCTGCCAGCTCAACACGAGCTATTTCATCACCGACCCCAAGGGCACGCTCCTCAAAGACGCCGGTTTCCTGTTCACGGACAACGGCTACAAGGTGAAGTCATTCAACACCATCAACCTCGATGAGTCGATGCACTACAACCCGCTCAAGTACGTGAAGACGGACACCGACATCCTGTCGTTCGTCAACTGCTACATCATGAACACCAACGGTGACGGCAAGGCGGGAGACCCATTCTGGGAGAACTCCGAGAAGATGCTGTACACCTCCCTCATCGCCCTGCTGCGCGACTGGTTCCCGCCGGAGGACTACAACCTGTCGAACCTGCTGACGCTGCTCTCCATGGCCGAGGCCCGAGAGAACGATGAAAACTTCAAGTCCCCGCTCGACCTGCTGTTCCTCCAAATCGAGGAGGGCAAGCGCTATATCCCGAGCGAAGGCGGCGCTCCCGCGCCGTCGATGGGTGTCTCCGGCCTCTCCCGCAGCTTCGGCACGGGCAACGCGACCGGAGACTCGGATTGGTCGTGGGAGCCGACCAACCTCAAGCGCAACTCCGACGGCGTGCGCCCCGCCGACTGCGGCGGCCTGTCGCCCGATGAGGACTTCGCCCTGATGAACTACAAGAACTTCAAGGTCGCTGCGGGCAAAACCCTCAAGTCCATCATCATCTCCTGCAACGTGCGCCTCGCCCCCATCGCCACCGCCGGTGTGCGCAGCCTGCTCGAATACGATGAGATGGAGCTGGACACGCTGGGCGACCCGGACGCGAAGGTGGCGGTCTTCGGCATCCTCTCGGATACCGACAAGACGCTCTCCTTCCTGTTCGCCATCATGATGTGGCAGTGCATCGACCAGCTCTGCCGAAAGGCGCTGACCGACTACGGCGGCAAGCTGCCGACACCGGTCCATTTCATCTTCGACGAGTTCGCGAACATCGGGACCATCCCGCAGATTGAGGAGACCATCGCCGTCACGCGCTCCCGCAACATCGGCATCACCATCATCCTGCAATCCATGTCCCAGCTCGAATCGAAGTACGACAAGAAGGCGCAGACCATCGTGGACTGCTGCGACTCCACCCTGTTCCTCGGCGGCAAGTCGAACTCCACCAACAAGGAAATCGCGGAGATGATTGGCAAGCAGACCATCAACCAGATGACCTATGGGGAAAGTACAGGGCAGTCAGGCTCGGCATCTAAGAACTTGCAGATACAGGGTCGCGACCTCATTGACGCGGCGGAAATCGGCAAGATGAGCCGCAGGAAGGCCATCTTGCTCATTGCGGGCACCAACCCGCTCATGGACGACAAGTTCGACCCGCACACCCACAAGCGCTACTGCTACATCGTGGACAAGCGCAACCCGAAGCGCCTGCACGACAAGCCCTTCGACTTCAAGCGCTATCTGGCAGGGGGATGCGAGCCGTATGACGACCATGATGACGGTGAGAGCAGCGAGTAGCGGTGATTTTCCGAGCCGCCCATGCAAACGGTTATAATCTACGTGACTCGGCGGCGCATCCGCTTCCGGCGGTGCCCCGAACATGCGGCTCACAGGCAAGAAAGGAGAGGACGGTGAAAGGACATTGGAAGAACTCGTCAGGCTCGCCGCGAAGCCCATCGCCTACATAGGCTGCACGGTCATCTTCCTCGGCCTCCTTTACCTCGGGATGAATCTGAGGGACGGGGCGAGGGCGGGAGGCGGCGAACTGCGGAAGGCAATCGCCATGATTGCCGCCGGTGCCGCTGTGACCGGGTTCGCGGCCATCTACGGCTTCACGGGTTTCTAGCCCATGTGGAGACCCACCATCAATCAACCAATCCAGAAAGGAAGTAAATACTATGCTCGATAACGCAGTGAACATGCTCACGCAGGGCGTGACGTTCCTCGGCGGCGTGCTCGTCGTCTTCGGCCTCATCAACCTCGGCATGACCATCAAGGACGGCATGCAGGGCGGTGGCGGCCAGCTCAGTGGCGCAATCGCCATGATTGTCGGCGGTGCCATCGTCGTGGGTGCCGCCATCTACTTCGGCCAGCTCAACACCGGTTGGGCGGGCGGACTCTAGGAAAGGGGCGGTGCCTATATGCTATCCGTAGCGGTACATAAGGACATCGCCGAGTACCAGCCCAAGGTCGTGGGCAAGATGACCGGGCGCACCCTCGCGTCAATCGCGGGGGCGCTCGGTTGCTCCGTCCTCACCGGCCTCTACATCTACTTCGTGTTGGGCTGGAACGTCGGCGACAACATGATGCTCATCTACGCCGTGAGCCTCCCGTTCTGGTGCTGCGGTTTCATCCGCCCGAAGGGGATGCCCTTCGAGCAGTTTGCCGCACTCTGGCTCAAGGCGAACTTCGGCGTGGAGCGCATCTTCTACGTCCCATCTATGCAACTCAGCGGTCTCATCGGCTCGCCCGATGGGAAGAACGTCAAGAAAGGAAGGGTCTATGGGAAACACTATCGAAAGCAATGCAGCCTCAAGGGAATCGAAGCCTACTCCCCCCGTGCGGGACGCGTCATCGTGTGACACCGAGGCGAACTTCGACATCGAGCAGTTCGTCCACACCTCCGGGGAGGGGTTCGGCAACGACCGTCCCATGGATGCCGATAACGGCTCGGTCGATGTGGCTGCGTTCGGCTCTGTCGCCGGTACCCCCACCGTGGCTGGCAAGAAGATGTCCCGCAAGGAGAAGAAGCAGGCCAAGCGTGAGGTCGCACGCCTCAAGAAGGAGGCGAAGCTGGCCGAGAAGGAGGCCCGCAAGAGCTACACGTCCGTGAAGTCCCAACTCAAGGACCGCGACAAGGAACTCACCTCGAAGACGGCGGATGCCCGTCGCAAGCGCGAGGGCGCGAAGGACGTGGTGAGCTACATCGGATACAACCGCATGTACCAAGACGGCATCTGCGAGGTCGAGGAGGGCCTGTTCTCCTCCTCCATCTCCTTCGGCGACACCAGCTACCACTCCGTGCGCGATGAGCAGCAGAAATCCATGTTCTCCGCGCTCACGCGCCTGTACGACCAGTTCGGCGCGAACACGCTCGTCCAGATGAGCGTCATCAACACGCCCTTGCTCAAGGAGGAGGTCGGCAACCGGAAGTTCTTCGATGTCTCCCGTCAGGGCAACGATGCCGCACGCAACGACGCGCAGGTGTTCAACGACATCCTGAACGACAAGGTGCGCGAGGGCGTGTCCAACATCCGTCGCAACCGCTATCTGACCTATTCGGTCACAGCCGAGACGGCGGACGACGCGGCACGCCAACTCTCCCGCATCGAGACGGAATCCAGCCGCATCTTTAACTCCATGGGGTCGAAGGCCCACCTGATGAACGGCACCCAGCGGTTGTCGGTCATCCATTCGCTCCTGAACCCCTACAAGCCGTTCTACTTCGACTACCAGAAGGACATCTCCGCCAAGCGCGTGCAGACCACCAAGGACTGCATCGCCCCGACGCAGATTGACTGGCGGCCGGACGGCATGTTCAACGACTGCTTCAAGCTGGATAACGGGGTGTACGGTCAGGTCTTGGTCATGAAGAAGTTCGGCTCCGAGCTTTCCGACCGTGCTTTGGCTGACATCGTTGACCTGCCGCTCCCCATGGCGGTCACGTGGTTCGTGCAGCCGATGGACAAGTCCAAGGCCATCAACTTCGTCCGCACCCGCAGCGCGTGGATTGATAAGGAGATAATCGAGGAGCAACGCAGCGCCGTGAACAAGGGCTACGACTTCTCCATCCTGCCGCAGGAACTCAAGTATTCCAAGGAGGAGACGGAGGACGTCCTTGACCACTTGCAGAACAAGAACCAGCGCCTCTACGTCTTCACCGGCTTGATTTACACCTACGCTGAGAGCAAACAGCAGCTCGACGCTCAGGTCATGCGCATCATCTCCACCGCGCGGCAAAACTCCATCGAGGTGGACACCTACGACTACCGACAGCGCCGGGGCCTCAACTCCGTGCTGCCCCTCGGCCACAACCACGTCGAGATTAGCCGCATGTTCACCACCGCGCAGGTCGCCATCCTCGTGCCCTTCGCGACGCAGGAGCTTGACGATGCCGGTGGAAACTACTACGGCCAGAACAAGCACTCCCGCAACCTCGTCATGTGCAACCGCAAGAAGCTGACCAGCCCCATGGGCTTCGTCTGCGGCAAGACGGGTTCTGGCAAGGGGATGTTCACCAAGACCGAGATGACGGGCACCATCTTCTCCAACCCGACGGACGAGATTTACGTCATCGACCGCGCCGGTGAGTACACGGCCATCGCCGACCGTTACGGCGGCACCACCTACCATTTCGGCGTGGGCACCGATACGTTCCTGAACCCCTTCGACACGGTTTCCGTGGAGCACATGCCCCGCACCGAGCAGATTGCGTTCAAAATCGACGCGATGCTGGCGCAGGCGGGTGCCTCCGCCGCCGAGTCCGGGCAGTCCCTCTCCGAGGTTGACCAGTCCATCATCCAGCGCTGCGTGGAGCTTGCGTTCCAACGTGCCGAGGAGCGCGGTGACGGCCTCCCGCCGACATTGCAGGACTTCTACGACATCGCCCTTGAGCAGCCCGAGCATCAGGCGCAGACCATCGCGCTTCGCTATGAGCGCTTCGTCAAGGGTTCCATGGACTTCTTCAACCGCCAGTCCAATGTGGACTTCAACACCCGCATCGTTGACTTCAACTTGAAGGACCTGCCGGACTCCATGCTGGTCTTCGCCCTCATAAACGTCTGCGAGGCCGTGCGAAACCGCATGTACTTCAACGCGAAGCGCAACGTCCGCACATGGCTCTATGTCGAGGAGATGCAGTCGCTCTTCGCCTACCCGACGGTGCTCAACTACTTCTCCCGCTTCTCCAACGAGGGGCGCAAGTTCGGCCTGCTGCTGACGGGCATCACCCAGAACGCGGTCGCGATGCTCAACAACGAAGCGGCGCAGAACATCGTCCTCAACGCCGACTTCATCATGCTGCTCAAGCAGTCCCCGCTCGACCGCATGCGCTGGGTGGAGCTGCTGAACCTCTCCGAGCAGGAGGAGGAGTGCATCGACGAGTCCGCCGAGGCCGGTGACGGCTTGCTCATCGCTGGCAACGCGCGTGTTCCTATTCGCGGAAAGTTCCCGTCGGGCAACGTGCTCTACGACCTGTTCAGCACTAACCCCAACGAGACCAAGGAACTGAATATCGGTTCCAAGAAGAAGGACGGCAAGGTCATCTAAGCCGGGAAAGGACGGTGAACGTCAATGAAGCCATCTGATTTCGTATCGACATCCGGCCAGAAGCAGGACATGTCGCAATCCGTTTTGCAGACGGAGCTGACGGATGCCGTCAACTCCGGCATCGTGGGACGCGCTGACAAGAGCGAGAAATCGTTGAAGAGTCCGCTCTACTCGGTCGGTAAACGCTCCTCGACGGGCGGTGCCGCCAGCGCCGCCCTCGCCGCCGTCACCAACGGCAGGAAAGGCGGCAAAGGCGGTTCCGCATCTAATGGGGCATCTCCAAAGAGCAGGGCCGGGAAAGCCGGTGCCGCCGTCATGGCGCACAATGCCGTTCACGGCGCTCTGGAAGGCTCCGAGCTTGAGGGTGCGGACGACCTCTACAACAGCGGAAAAGGCGCGTACCGCGCAGGTCGCACCATCGGCAGGCGCATCAGAGGCAAGTCCGCGTCCCTCGACATCAAGGGCGCGGTGAAAGGTGCCGGTAAGGCAGCCGCAAGAGGTGCGGTGAGCAACGCCCTTCAAGGTTCCGAGCTTGAGGGTGTGGATAACGTATACGATGGCGCGAGGACCGGTTACCATGTCGTGAAGGGCGTGAAGAAGCGCCTCGGCGGAAAGAACCCCCTCTCATCGGATAAGAGCCTCGGAAAGCTCTCCGAGAAGAAGTCCGCGAAGAAGGCGGCGAACACGGTAGAGGCGAAGCGCAAGGCTCAGGCCGCAGGGTACTTCAAAAAAAATGTCTATACCTCCGTCCATAACGCACAGAAAGGCAAACAAGCGGCCAGTGCCGCTAAAAGTAGTATCCACTTCCTTGCATCTGGCTCAAAGGGCGGCTTTCTTGCCGCTATTGGTTCACCCTTTATTCTCATCGGACTCCTCTTAATCATCATTCTCCTTTCCGCAATTCTCGGCGGCGGTGCGAATACGGAGATGGAAAAAAATAGCATTGGCACCTTAACGGGGGTTCCCGCTGAGGTGGCGACTTATCTTAAAGGTTATGGGTACACCAACGAGGCTATTGCCGGTATCCTCGGTAATATGTCGCAGGAGAACTCAGGTTTTGACCCCGGTCTTGGTGGTGATGACGGTTACGGAACCGACTCCATCGGCCTTATCCAGCTAAGTGGTACCAACAAGAATTATTTTCTACGCTGGTGTGCGAATAATGGGAAAGTCTGGAGCACCGTTTCCGCACAGATGGAGTGGACATTCTCAGGTGAACAGGGAACCGGATATTTTGTTAACGACTGGGAAACCCATCTAGCCAACGCTCCTTCATATTACCGCTACGAAAGGGGATATGAAGAGCGCTTTGGAAACGATTTCTACCGCAGTGGCGAAGAAATAAAAACATCCACCGACGTTGACCTTGTGACATATTCGTTTATGGCTTGCCATGAACGATGTGGCAGCAAAATAAGTTACGGCGACGATGTTTCCAGACTTTACAGACGACTTGATGAAGCGCATAAGTTTCTCGCGCAGCTCAATAGTGGAGGAACCGGCGGCGGAGCAGATTATGAGAATGCCGAACCATGGCAAAAGGCAATACACGACAACGCATTAACCACCCCCTCACCGGGTGCAGGCTGGTGCGCGATGTGGGTATCGCAGGTGTATTACAACGCCGGATTCGGATACATCGGTGGTAATGCCGATGACATGTACTATCGCTACTGTCACAGTTCAGACCGCTCCGAACTGAAAGTCGGAATGCTCATCGCCGTGGATAAGTACGTCACTAACGGTTACCCATATGCGGGTTACTCCCCCGACGGACGTAAACTCTCCTACCATGTTGGTATTTACATGGGCAACGGCATGGTCAGAGATAATATCGGTTCCATTACGGATACCCCGCTAGACCAATGGATTGCGACCTATGGCAACTATCACGAGGTGCGTTGGGGATTCGGTCCGCATTGATATACGTAAAGGAGAACTCATATGGATAAAATCAAAGCTATCGTCTCCCAGCATAAAAAGACATCTCTCTTAGCACTTTTCGTGCTTATCGTATTCGTCGGTTTCTCCGTGACCAGTGCCATGAATGTGGCACAGCGCCGCGCCGAGGAAGAATCCATTGAGCAAGTTGAACCGGACAACGAGAAAACCTCTTCCTCGGAATCCGATAAAGACATCAAGCTCAGCGATTCCCAGAAAGAGGCGATTAAGGGATACGATGACAAGGTTAAGAGGCTCATCGAGACCATGAGTTCGAGCATCTGGTCCGATAAAACCGGCACGAACACCCTACGGTTCTACGACACTTACTATGTGGAGACCATAAACGGGGTCGAGAAGACGCACCCCTACGCCATTACAAAGGTGGAGTACGGCACGAATGGTGCCGATGCTGAAATCGACACCGTGGTCTTCCTCACGGATACCGGAACGCATATCGCGACCTATACAATCGCCCTCGATGTCGAAGGTAGCTCCATATCGACATCGACTCTCTCCTCCTCTTCTATGTTCTCAAAGAAGGATAGCCTCTATGAGTGTGCAGACCCGGTTAAATCAATCACCGTGAAAGGATTGAATAGTGAGATGACCAGTCTTTTCGGTGGCGATGTCACGAAACTCACCGAAGACCTAAGCTCTTGGTGTGCTTCCCATTTCCCAACAGCTAGTGAGGCTGCATGGGAGAAAACGGCTGTCATCGACTACGAAAAGGGCATCATCTCCACTACATTCACTTTGAACACCGAAACACCCGTTTCCATCGCCGTCACATATAGTCTTTCTGACAAATCGTATAACTTCGAGTTGTAGTGTCGATGACGGAGTAGAAAGGACTGAAATATGAAAGAAGATACAATCAAGACAATTTCCCGTCTTAAAAAAAGGCTCCCTAGTAGGGCTACTTCCATCATCATCCTACTAATCGTCGCAACTGTGCCATTGCTCTTTCCTCAGCCGGTCTATGCGGCACCTTTTTGGGATGTTGGTACAAACCTCAAGAACATGGTTTGCGAATGGCTTCTCGACATGTCATGTTGGGGATTCAACTTGTACAATGACATTGCATTGAAAATCGGCAGTTCCGACATGCTCACAGCGCCTTTCGATTCCCTGCTTGGCGTTGATGCCTATGAACTTACGAAAACCATCCATCAGACAGCCATCATTCCCATTGCGGAGTCCATCCTTGCACTCTTCATGTTGGTGCAATTGGTGAAAATCAGTCAGCGTATTGACTCTACTGCGACCCTTCCTGCTGTGAAAGACATCGTGTTTCTCGCAGTCGTCTACGTACTCATACATTGGTTCATCATCAACTCTCTCGACATCATGCAGGCTATCTACAAGATAGCCGTCGATAACATCATCCCAGAAATCGGTACTGCGGGCAGCAATAAGGGATTTTTCGAGAGCGCATTGACCACTGAGAGTATCCCCGAGGAAACTTGGGATAAGCTCACGATAGGCGGTTGTTTTTTGACACTCGTAGCGTCTATCCTTAGCATCGTCGGTGGAATCGTCGCGTACATGGTCGCATTTATCGTCGCTTATGCACGAGCTTGGCAAATCTATGCCATGGTTGCCTTCTCTTCTATTCCCATAGCCCTGCTCGGGTTTGATGAGACTCGACAGATGGGCATAGGCTTTCTCAAAAACTTCGCTGCCGCTGTCCTCGCTGGTGCTGTCATGATGTTCGTCTTGGTCATCTACCCTCACGCCTTGGCTACGATGACGACAGCAAGCGGTGTCACGGGTGGTGCTTCCATCCTCTTCCTGATGTCGATTCCCGCCACTGGAACAGCCGGTCTCGCCTCAGCATCAGTTTTGGTGCTTTTGGAGTTCCTTGCCATTACATTCCTTCTCATCTACGCCCTCATAAAGTCCGGTTCTTGGGCGAGGGAGATTCTGGGAGGCTAACCGTTCACCGAGAAAATGTCACCATCAACCGAAAAGGGACGGTCTTCGGCACCGTCCCTTTTCTTTAATAATATATTATTGGGCAATCGCAAAAGCCTTGGAAAGGAGCCGCCATGCCAAACTACAACGAAGCTCAGGGGGTCGCAGACCTCCTCTCCCAATTCGACTTCAATATCATCAACGATGGTCCGGGTGACTTCTCGACCCAGCACCGCAAGTACACCTGCGAGTTCAGCAAACCCGGCATCGAGTCCATTAGATAAGACGATGACCGGGCGGCGCGGGTTCATCCCGCCCGCCCTTTTCACATGAAGGAGGCGATGAGACATGGCGAGAATCCCCAAGCAGCGCGTCATCTTTGACGCGGAAAAGTACGATTTGGATTACCTGCGCGAGACCCGCGACTCCTATTCCCCCATGACGGACGCGGAGTTCGAGGATTCCATCAGCTATGACATGGGCGAGGACGACCTGCTCGACCTCATGAAGATGGATTGGCGCTCGAATGAGAAGGCGCTGGACGCCTTCTTGGGCAAGTCCATCCTCGTTCGTTACAGCCCTGTCAACTACGATGACGGCTTCGTGCAGTTCAACCTCAATGACCTTGATGACTTGCTCCACACCCACACCTCGCCGCTGCATCGCGTGGACAAGATATGGGACGAGGACGGCCATCTTTTCTTCTCCGGGAAGTGGCCCGATAACTCGCCGCTCCTTGTCGAGGTCCGCAAGCTGACCGACGAGGGGGAGCGGGCCATGGACGGTATCTTGGCCGCCTCCCGCAGTGGCGATTTCGACGCGGTGCGCGGGACTTTCCACGCCATATGGGACGACCCCGCGCTCGTATCCACTCCGCGCTATGCGGAGCTTGCGCTGGGTATGCCCGCGGAGGAGGCCCTTGCCCCGCTGCCACTCGACCTCATCACGTTCGATGATGAGATTGCCGACAACGGCGATAAGCTGAACTTCTACATCCCGGTCACGTTCAACTGCGATGCCGTGTTCGGGACGGACGTGTGCTCGCTCGACAACGACGATTACCTCAACATCTACGTCGATTACGACATGGTTACCGGTGCGGTCGCCGCCCACCTCGACATCTCCCTGAACCGCGCAGACGGCGGGATAGATGAACTGAGCTACCCGCTGGATGATGCGGAGCGCATTGCCCTGCTCCCGAAGATGGACTCATATTGCAGGCATGAGACCGGGAAGGGCATCGCGGAGTACGCGAAGGAGGTCATGGGCGAGCCAGAGCAACCGGTGAGCCTCAAGGCCGCTGTGAGGGAGTCGCGCGAGGCGTCGGCTGCCTTGGCGGGTAACGACGCACATGAGAACATCGGGCAGGATGCCCGCTAGGAGGGAGTGATTCGGATGGCACAGGAGAACCGCGAGGCCTATATCGCATGGCTGCGCGACGAGATTGAGAAGCATTGCAACAGCGAGGGGCGCTATGAGGCCTATTGGGATTACAACGACAGCATCACCCCGGACCAACTCTTCAACGCTATGGAGCACTTCGAGAGGGATGGTTATGCAAGTCCGCTCGCCTATCTGGAAGTGAGCCTCGTAGAGGACTACTACTTCACCACACCCATGGAGGAAGCCCTGCTCACGGCAATCAGTCAAGATGCGAAGTCCGCACCTGACGGACTGGGCAAGCATTGGGATGAATCCGATGACATCTGGGGTGACCTTGAGGCCGCAGGGTATCAGGGTATCGACGCGAACCTCGATGACCTGCTTTCCCGCTCCTCCTTCAACGTCAACGTCTTCTTCGCCACCGAGGCGGAGCGGAACTTCGACATGGGCAGCATCGTCAACGCCTTCGGCAACGACTATCGCGAACCCCGCCTTGAGGACGTGGATGCCGAGGACTTGGACAACGCCCTATCCTATCTCGTCAACCAGCAGGGCCATAGCATCGCGGAGGTGTACGGGAATGCCGATAACGCCTTCATCCGCTCTGTCCGCGAGGAGATAAATGAGAACAGCAGCGAGGCGATGAGCGAGCTATGCGCCCTCGTGCGCATGGACGGTCAGCAGATGCTCGACTTCATCGAGAAGCGAAACGAGGCAAAAGACAGCCTCGTGCTTCCGAAAGATTACGCGACCGTGGGCATCTTCAACCAGTGGGCCGGTTGCGGCGGCATGCTCGACATCCGGCTTGAGAAGGATGCGGTGCTGCCGCTCTCCATGGTGCGCGGTTTTCAGGTCGAGGGCCAGCCCGACCCTGACGGATACACGGTCAACGAGACCTACGGCCTCGTCGGGTCGGCGTGGATGCCCGTTCACTACCGTGAGGGCACCGAGACCGGCGTGAAGGAGGATTACAGCCTCGCTCTTGACAAGGCTCGCGGCGCAGACGCAAGCGAGGCACATGGGAGTGATGAACCCGTGAGCTTGAAAGCCGCCGTGAAGGAGTCCCGCGAGGCGTCGGCTGCCTTGGCCGATAACGACGCACATGAGAACATCGGGCAGGATGCCCGCTAGGAAGGAGCATGGATATGGATAAGACACCGAAAGAGCGCATCGTCTTCGATGAGGGCGTGTATTACGGCGCTGAGGGCAGCGAGATTTCCATCGAGGAAATCGCGAGCCGCGAAGGCATCACCGTGGAAGAGGTTCTTGAGGGCTACACCGAGGAGGAGATATTCGAGAACGCGATGAACATGATGGACATCGACCGCTCTGAAGAACTTGCCGGATTGAAGGCGTTCCTAGACGGCTCCGATAACCCGCTATCCTCCTACGACAACCCACTCGGCGGTAACCGCATCATCGCGCGAGGCTCCATCGGTCGCTGGGATGGCACGCGCCATGGCATGACCGCGTACAGGGACTTCGACGACATGATGAGCGGCCCCGATTCCGTTTTCAAGGATTGTGAAATCGGCAAGGTCTGGGATGAGAACGGCGGCCTGTTCATCCACGGTTACCATCACGACGGCGGGGTCGATGTCGAGGTCCGCCAGCTCACCGATGCCGGTGAGGAGGCACTGGATGTCATCGAGGACGCGTGGTACGGCGAGCCGTTCACCAGCGGCGGGAAGGAGTACGACGGCTCCCCCGAGTCAGTGGACACCGCCATGCGCGACCTGTGGGAGGACCCCGACCTGTGCCCCACCCCGCGCTACATGGAGCTTGCGTTCGGATGCCCTGCCGAGGAGTACGAGGCACCGGCCATCGACCCGCTTCTCGAAGCAGCAGAGTTCACGCCATCCGCCATCATGAGCGCCGAGGTCGCTCCGGGCGCTGTAACTGCGACCGTGCATGATGTCTCAGGTGTCCCCTATGAAGTCCCCGCAGATGTCCTCAACGGGTTGAAGGACGCTGTGCGCATCTCGGACCGCGCCGCAACCATCGAACCCTCCGCGTCCCTCACCATCGCCGGATGGAATCAAAAGCTCGATGATTCCCTCTGGGCGCTCGACTTCGAGGATAGGAACGGGGTCCCGCCGCAGCTCTCCGATTGGCTCGCGCGGGACGCCGAAGGCGAGAAGGGCAATGAGAGCGCCAAGACCAGCCCGGTTAGTCTGAAAACCGCCGCCAAGGAGGCCCGTGCGGTTTCCACCAAGCTCTCCGAGAATAACGGCGGCACTGATGACCATGACGGCAAGGATGACCTCCAACTCCACATGATTCCCTCCGAGATGCACATCCCCTCTCAAAACGACCACCATCGCGCCCCCTCTCTCTCCGATATAGCAGCCGAGACCCGCGCGGCTTCGGCTGCCATGGAAACGAACATCGCATCTCGCATCGACCGCGAGCGCGACGCCCGCTAGGAAGGAGGACTGCGATATGGATTTCTACGATGCGACCGCGCTCATGCGTCTGGTTCAGGCGGTCGAGAACGACCCCTATGTATCGAGTGGGGCCGGTGAAGCCCTCGCGGACAAGGTGCGCGAGTTCATCGAGGATGAGGCGGAATTGGGCGGCTGGTACACCGAGTTGATGAATGCCATCGGCGAGGGCGAAATCACGGACCCACTGGCCGACTTCACGGTCGGTCGCTTCCGCGTGCATCTCGTTCAGGAGGGCGAGCGCTACGGGGCGGGCGGTGGCTTCGTGTACGGCAAGGCCCTGTCAAACGGCAGCTTCGGCATCCCAATCAACGACTGCCAGCTCTACGGCCACGGCCTCCCTCTGGTGGAGTTCTACGACGTGTCGCAGGACCCCGCAAAGTTCCCCGAGGGCCAGTTCGTCACCCGCTACTACATGTCCACCCTGCTCGGCATGGATTCCATCGGCGATAGCATCGGAGAGATGTCGGCACTCGGCCTCGATGGCGGTGTGCCGAATTGGACCATCAGGGGCGATGACTTGCAGGAGGTCTATGCGCACCTCTGCGCCGCACGCGAGCAACTTGAATCTTACACCGAGTGCGGGACTTATAAGGATTACGGCTTCGGATTCCATGCGAAAGAGGGGTCGATGTCGAGTTACGTCATCGGTGAGCCAGTCGAGGAAGGATGGTGGGTGCTCGTCGGCAACTATGACCTCACAGACAGTGACTCCGACTACTACATCTCCGATGACCTCCTAAATGAACTGCTCTCCCGTCACGGATACCCCTCGATGGATGCGCTCAAGGAATCCCAAGCCGATATGTGGCGCAACGAGCTTACTGCCATCATCGCCGAGGCGCAGGAAGACAGCCGCTTCGAGGTCCCGTTCCACCTCAGCTCCGATGAATCCATGCTACGCCACATCGTCAAGCGCATGGGTGTGCCGGAGGAAGCCGCACGCACGGCGGTGGCGAATGCCCGCGCTATGTACGAGAAGGACGCTCCACGCCGAGAACCAGAGAAGGTCGTGACGCTTAAGGGCGAAGTGGATAAGGCCCGCCGCGCCTCCGCGAAGCTGGCGGATAACGAAAACCATTCAAATCGCGGGCAGGACGCCCGCTAGGAAGGAGGATTGCGACATGAAGGGTATGCTCATCCCGACAAACGGAAACCCGGTCGAAATCGACATCGAGGTCGATGAGACGGGTTCCACGTTACACGACCTGCAACGCCTCGTCGGCGGGAACATCGAGCCGTTCGATGTCATCTTCGGCGAGGGCATCAGCCTCTACGTCAATGAGGAGGGCCTGTTCACCTGCCCGCCCAACCGCGCGGTGTACGCGACGAAGGGTATGGAAGAGGCCGGGTACCTCTCCATGATGGATTACAGTTCACCGGTCAAGGAGGGAGAACTGTACTCCATCCTCTGCGGCGACCTCGTGGCCGTCGGGTTCGACTTCGAGACCGGAGAGAATCGCGACCTCTCAGCCGATGAGATGTCCCGCGTAGCCGACTACTTCACCGAGGTCAGCAAACCCGGCAGCGGCATCGAGAAGGTCATCGCAATCCGCATGGGACAGCGCCGTGAGGAAGCCCGCTCGGAGGATGGCCGCGTCACCCTCAAGGGGGAGGCTCAGGCATCGCGTGCCGCCTCCGAGAAGTTGGCCGAGGGACGCGATAACGATTCACCGGCACGAGAAGACCACTCCATCGTGTAGGTATATAGAAGACCATCATGGTAGAAAGGTAGGCAAACACCATGGCATACGACAAGAACATCCCCGACGTACTGCAACTGCTGCGCCTCGACCTCGGCAATGTCGATTACACCGTGCCGATGGACACGACCATCGCGCGATACACCATCGTCGGCGACTACTTCCCCCGCTACTGCATCGCGGATGTGGCCGTCGATGCGGACACCATGGACATCCAAGGCGCTATTGAGGAGACGATGCACACCATCCTCGACTATGGCGGCACGCCAGAGGATTTGCGCACCGCCATGGGCCTCGTGCCCGAGGCGGAAATCGACTCGGACATCATCGAGTCCGGTGAGTACGTCCCCGTAGACCTCGGCTACTGCCTCGACGGACAGCTCACGAATTTCGAGGTGCTTCCACTCGATGAATGCGACATCAAGGACGCGTTGAACGGGCACCAGATTGAGAACGTCATGACGGCACTCAACAACCTGCCCGTGAACCTACGCCTGCCAGCAGCCAAAGTCCTCTCGCAGGGAGACTACACCGAGTGGCAGGCATACCAAATCTGCAAGGCTTTCGAGGTAGGCGTCGATGCGGATGTCATCGGGGAACACATCGCGAATCCGCACCTGAACCATGCCCAGATGCGCGAGCTTCGCCGCATCGCCGTGCATACCGATTTCGCCGACCACGACGCAAGCCCCTATAAAAAGGATGTCTTCAAGACGCTCTCGAACGGTGAGTACACCGCCGAGCATCTACATCAGGCCCGTGAGCTTATGAAAACCACCGCCATCCATGACATCGCGTTTCCTCGCGACTGGCTGAAACTCGACTCACGCCAGATGGAGGTCGTGCGTCACGCCCTCAAGTCCGATGTCCCCATGGACGCTTTGGAGGAATACGCGGACGGTACTTACACCGCCGACCACATGAACGTCATCACCATGGCGCTCACCGAAGGCATGGAAAAGCCGGGAATCGAGCGCCTGATGAACCATGACCTCTCCATGGAGCAGGTCTGGGGCTTCTATTCGGCCATCTCGGGTGGTCGCTTCACGAGCGAGCAGCTTGACGTGCTGTGCGACCCCACCCGTCCCGTGGCGGTTATGGAGGCCATGCGCACCGGCCTCACCTTCGGTGTGGACACGCAGACGGTGCTGCGTCTCGCCGATGGCAGCTTCGCGCCGGAGCAGATGGAATCGCTCTACCTCGCGGCAGGCGATAAGGACATCACGCCCGAGATGCTTGATGTCATCGCCGATGCGAGCCTCAAGCCCGAGCAGATGGACGCGCTCAAAATCAGCTTCCAGCAGGGCGGCTCCATCGCCGATGTGGAGTCTGAGAAGAAGTCCATGCCGCGTTCCGTCAAGTACGCTGGGCAAGCGGGCAAGGCCGATGCCATCCATAGCACCAAACTCCATGAGACGGCCAAGGAATCCCGCGAGGCATCCGCCCAGCTCGGCTCCGAGAGCCATGACGATAAGGCCGTCGAGCGCGAGGAGTTGGAGTAGGAATGGCATACGGTGATGTAAAAACAAAATATGGTAAAGGCATCCTCAAGGAGTATTGGGACCACATCGTATCTGTTGCCGCCTCATGTGGTAAAGAAAGCGAGGCTGCCAAAGATGTATCGAAGCTCCGCAACTCTCTTGTCAAATATGCCCGATGTGAGCCATGGCCCCCTTCCAACATCGACTGCTATTCACCTGATTATTTCGCCATGAAGTTCTTCGCCCGAGAATACGCCGACTTCAACTTCTATCTTGGTGCAGGCATGGCGCTTGAAGGCCTCATCGAGACAGTGCATGATGACATCGAGGCTGAAATCACGAAGGCATGTCTTACTAGTCTTGAAAAGCACAATGAGGAGAAGAGGATTTTTCTCATTGAATCCAAGAACACGGTCGTCGATTACCTTTCGTCGCATATCGGTGAAACTCCGACGCAGAAGGAGATGGCCGAACAGACGGGAATCGGTTTGACTCGCCTTCGCGCAATCTTAGCCGAGTTGAAGGATGCCGGTCTCCTTGTGATGGAGAACCGTGTCATCGTCTCTATCGACGTTGACACGGCAAAGGAAGATATAGAAGTTCAGGCATCCTGATGACATAAGCGGTTTTCCACGCTTTCAATGGCCGGAGGGTTCTCAACCCGACCCGAAGGCTGTTGGAAGGGTGGGAAACCGCCCCAACTATACATATTGGAAACTATCAGACCACAAGGAAAGGAGGCCATATGCCAGATGAGATGAACAAGCGAGAGGTCATCCTGACCATCCGCGAGTACGAGAACTCGGTGGCGATGCCCGAGGGCGAGCGCGTCACCTACCTCGACCTGCGCGGTGGGGTGCATCTGAAAGACGGCGATGATAAGGCATCGGATTACACGGGGCATGCCGCGAAGTGCGCGGAGTACCTTCGCTTCGGCGATGAGGTCGATGCCGTCACTTGCGGGGAGTATCCCCGTTCCAGCGCGGTCAAGTTCTGCGATACGCCGGAGCTGTTCGTGCAGGCCGGGTTCCGCCCGCTGCCGATGCTCTACACCCAACGTCACCTGCGCGATGCCATCCGACCGAAGAGCAGCTACGACCCCCACCGCCATGGACTCACCGTTGAGCAGATGAAGCGCCTGCCCGAGCTGGTGGAGCATCCCGTGATGCTCTGCGACAGCCCCGCGCGTGAGGACACCATGCTCGTTGTGCTGCGCGATGTGGATTGCGATGACCTGCCCCTTATCATGGCGGTGCGTCCCGACGGGCGCGGTTACTACGAGGCGGGCGAGATTGAGACCAATTTCATCTTGGCCGTTTACGGCAGGACGAACTTCCCCCGCTACTTCGACAACCTCATCACGCCCGATAGGGTCGTCTATTATGACGAAGAAAGAGGCCGGGAACTCAATGCACTTGCGAAGCTACACTTGCTTCGGAGCCACATCGTCGAACCCGACCTCAATAGGACTATTATACGCCGACCGCAGTGCATAGTCAAGAGCGAAACCGCAGGTCAAGAGGGTTATCGGTTGGAATCGAAGGCCAAGGAGGCCCGTGATTCGAGTGCGAAATTGGCTTCGGAACACGATAGTCAAATGTCAAGGGATTCCGCCATTGAGGAAGTAACGGAAAAGGAGGAGACGCATGAAACTGGTAATCGCTGAGAAACCGATGCTCGCACGCGACATCGCACGCGCCATCTGCGGCAAGGAGGTATCGGAATCGGCGCGGCTGCCCATCTCGGGCAATGGATACACGGTCATCGCCTGCGCCGGTCACCTGCTCGAACTGGTGGAGCCGGATGCGGTGAACCCCGCATGGGGCAAACCTTGGTCGTTGGACGTGCTGCCCATCCAAATCGACGATTGGGCGAAGGAGCCGACCGAGGACAAGAAAGACTTGGTGGAGCGCATCGACTCGCTTTTGCCGGTGGCCGAGTGCGTCATCAACGCCGGTGACCCCGACGATGAAGGCCAGCTCATCGTTGATGAGGTGCTGGACTACCTCGGCTACGAGGGCGAGGTGCTGCGCGTCTACGTCAACGACAACATCGAGAAGAACATCGTCAAGGCGTTCGAGCGTCTGGTACCCAACGAGCAGTGCCGCCCTGCCGGTGACGCGGCATACGCCCGTCAGATGGCGGACAAGTGCTTCGGCGTGAACGAGACCCGCCTTGCCACCAAGCGGCTCGGGGGCCTGTTCTCCGTCGGTCGCGTGCAGACCCCGACCCTCGGGCTGGTTGTCAACCGCGATGAGGCGATAGAGAACCACGTCACCCGGAAGTATTACGAGCTGACCGCCACCGGCGGCTGTGCAGATGCGTCGGGAGCACCGGTGTTCAAGTTCAAGCCGGACAAGGACATGTTGGCCGGTGAAAAGCACGTCTTCGACCGCGATGTCCTCGATGTCATCAAGGCGAAGCTGGACGGCTCGGGTATTTCCTTCTCCACGGTCATCTCGAAGAAGGTCGAGAACCCTCCCCTGCCCTACAACCTGACGGTGCTTCTCTCCGACATGTCACGCCGCTACGGCTTCTCCGCATCGAAGACCCAGCAAATCACGCAGGATTTGCGTGATAAGTACAAGGCGATAACCTATAACCGCTCGGACTCCCAGTACCTCAAGGAGGAGCATTTCGCGCAGGCACCGGTGGTGCTTGCGCAGGCCATGGAGAACGTCGGGGCAATATGGCCGCTCGACTACTCCATCCACTCCAAGGCGTTCAACGAGAAGAACGTGACCGCTCATCACGGCATCATCCCGCAGGAGGTCAGCGCCCCCGTGGCCGACATGACCGGGGATGAAGCCAAGGTCTACACGGCCATCGTCGAGCGCTATGCCATGCAGTTCCTCCCACCCGCCACCTACGATGTGAGCACCAGTGCCTTCGCGGTCGATGGCGGGGAGTTCCAAGCCGTTGCGCGGCGCGTGCGCGAGGCCGGTTTCAAGGCCGTGTTCGGCAACGTCTCCGATGAGGACGGCGATGACGCGGCATCCGGCAACCCTTGGATTGACGAAGGCGACCATCGCCTTGAGCGCATCGAGTGCGCCGTCACCGAAAAGGAGACCGCCCCGCCCAAACCCTACACGGAAGGCACCCTCATCGCCGACATGGCATCCATCGCCAAGTACGTCACCGACCCGGAGGTCAAGGCCATCCTCAAGCAGAAGGACGACGGCAAGAAGGGCGAGCACGGCGGCATCGGCACCACGGCCACCCGAGCCTCCATCATCGAGAAGTTGAAGGAACGCGGGTACCTTGAGGACGTGAAGGGCAAGATTCGCTCCACCGACAAGGCGCGAGCCTTCTACCACCTCCTGCCGCCCGAGATTCGCGGCGCGGACGTGACCGCCCGCTGGTGGCTCATCCAGCAGGACATCGCCGATGGCAAGGCGGATGTGAACGATTTGCAACGCAGCGTCATCGAGGTCTTCAACGGGCATCGGGAAACGGCATATGTCGGCGCGAGCATCGCGCCCAAGGCCACAGTCGTGGGCAAGTGCCCCCTCTGCGGCGCGGACGTGGTTCAGCGCAAGGCGAAATCCGGCAAGCCCTTCTATACCTGCTCCTCGAACAAGAGCGAGAAGCAGGAGGACGGGACTTGGAAACAGGTCGCGGGCTGCGGATTCAAGCTGCTGGGCTGGTGCGGCAAGACATTCACGCCGAAGCAGGTCGCATCCCTGCTCGAAGGCAAGGCGGTACCCCTCAAGGGCTGCAAGTCCAAGACCACGGGCAAGACCTTCGACTGCAAGGCGAAGCTCAAGAAGGATGGTACGATAGAGCCGATGTTCGATAGCAAGCCCAAGGGCAAGTACAACAAAGCAAGGAGATAGCACATGGCATGGTGAATGACGGCAAGGACATTCGCCTCGACACGCCGCAGGCGGTCAAGGAGGCACTGGCTTCTGGCAAGGACCTCTACAACCCTCAGACCGGCGAGTTCTGGTGGGAATATAACTACACGGGAAGCATCGCCAATACATACGTCCACCTCGACGACCCGAACCTGTTGGCGGTCATCGACAATCCCGACTTCGACCTGTACGAGGACATCGTGGGCGGGTTGAACTACACGGGTTACATCACCGACAGCATCGAGACCATCATCGAGGACGGCGAGGAGAATGCTCCGCTAATCGACCCGCGCGATGAGATGTTCGCTCAAATCGCCTCCGAGGACGGCTGGGTCATCGCATCGCCCGAGAACGTGAGAGCCGCCGTGCAATCGCACATGGCTGAACATGGGGGCGAGGTCCCCGGAAAGGAGAACGACATGGACAAGGCCGCAGAAATCGCCGCGTGGAAGGAGAATCACGTCCCCATCGACCGCAACGGCGATGACGCGCTCGTGATGCACAAGATGGCCGACGGCAGCCGCGAGTTCATCATCGCCCACGGCTATGATGAGGAGACCGGGCACTGGGATCACGGCACCTACTACGATTCCCTCGCCAGCGCGGCGGCGGACCTTGAGGGTCGCGCCATCTCCGCCCCCGGTATGGAGGTCATCTGCCCCGACTTCTGGTACCGCGATGACATTGAATTTGCCCTTGAGGAAGCCGGTCTCGAAGTGAACGATGAGAACGTGGATGCTGCACTCGAAGCCCTCGACCTCGACGGCGAACCGATTCTCAGCAATTTCCATGAGCGCCTCGCCGAGACGGGCAACGAGATGATTGCAGATGCGGTGAACAACATCGAGCCGAACGGTGGCGGCGGCGATTCCCCCGAGGCCTTCGTCGATAGGGGCATCTCCCTGAAAGCCGAGGCCGAGTCCATGCGCAGGGCATCTCAGGCGCTCTCCGCCAACGGCGGCACCGATGCACCCGACGGCAAGGATGAGTGCCAGCCTTCCTTCACCCCAGACCTCTCTTAGGGTCTCCGATGATGGATGTGAACTCCGGGTACATCGGCTACTCGATGTCGCGACGCGCAGCTGAGGCTTACGAGGACGGCGAGATGCCGAAGAGCAAATGGACGAAAAAGGCCATGGTCGCGGCCATCCAATCCTATTGCGATGAGTTCGACATGCTCTTCGACCCCGACTTGCTCAAGGGCATGCACAAGGATGAGGTGTTCGAGCGGTTCTTCCACGAATCGTCGTGGCACCACACCTCCAAGTTCTTCAACGAGACGGATTTCTACAAGCTCGATGAGGATGCGGTCTGCGGGTCATTTCGACCGATGAACCCGACCGAGGTCGCAGAGCGCGATGCGGTGCGCAGACAGGCCATCGAGGAGGAGAAGGCCGTGCGCGAGGCCATGCGGGCTGCGAAGATTGAGCAGTTGGACCGTCATCGTGCATACCGAGAAGAGCATGGATTCGCTCCCGACACGGTGGCCGCGTTCGCCCATGAGCACCCCGAGTGCTGCCAAGAGCGCGTGAGCCGCAAGGGCAACCGCGTCCTCTCCTACATCGACTACCTCGGGCATGAGCAGGTGTGCCCCATTGAGCACATCCGCGATACGCATCTGCACGGCTTCGATGCGACCGAACCGGGCAGCTTCGACAGGGCAATCGAGTGTCACCAGTTACACAACGCGCGGAATGCCGGTAACGACCCTATCACCGTCAAGGGAGAAGCCACAGCCATGAAAGCCGCGTCAGCCGAAATGGCGGATGGCGCGGGAAAACATGACATCGGGCAGGATGCCCGGTAAGGAAAGGACGTGATGCGACATGCTCACCGATTACGAGCGCTATCAGCTCGAATGGATGATAGACCACGGACACAGCCTCAAGGAGTTCGTGCAGGGTCTCGACCTCGTCAACCTTGACGGCATCGACGGCCTTGAGGACGCCTACGCCATCTGGGAGCAGGACTATGGCTTCGGCGGAGAGATATTCTCCAATGAGCGCGAGTTCAATGAGGAGGACGCCCCGGCGCTCGCCGCTGCGGAGAGCGTGCCCGTCTCCTATCAGCAGGCCATCGCCGCCGCGCTCCGCAAGGACGGCTGGTCGGTCATCGACGATTCGCCATCGCCGCTCCTCATCATCTCCCGCGAGTCCCCCACGACCGGACGCACGTTCTCGGTAACCGTCTCCGCAAAGGGCGACCCGGACAACCCTCTGACGTGGTTGAACGGGTTCAAGAAGCTGACCGAAAAGGACGCCCTCATTCGCTGGAAGGGCGGTCGAGACTCATACTCCACCCTTCTCATCGGTCAGGACATCACGCACTTCAAGGATGGGGATGTCGCGGCTGCCGTCGCCCTCGTCGCAGAGACATTGGGCGAGGTCATACGTCGCGAGGGTGGCGTGACGCTGCGCGACTGGTATATGCAGGCATATCCCGAGGACCCTCTCGGCTCAAAGATAAACCCCGTCGTCACTTTCGATGACGCCCTCTCCGCCGTGCCCACCGGCGGCAGCTTCTACGACTCCATCGGCATTGCCGACTCCGTGGCGCGAGAGCGCATCTTCGAGGAGCTGTGCAACCGTTACGGCTACACCTACGATGAGGTCTACGACAGTTGGCTCCATGAGTCGCCCCTGCCCTCCCCCGCCCTCTCGCAGCAGCCTGAGAAAATCGCGGTCGCGGCGGGTTACCGCTTCAACCTCGTGGACTCGCGCGAGGCATCCGGTATCGACCTCAAGGGCTGCGGCACCGTGGTCACCGTGGACGGCCATGATTACGAAATCATGAAGGGCGCGACCTACGAGGACTCCCACAAGGTCGATGACCTGCTCGACTCCCACGGGGACAAGCCCATCTCCGCCTTTCGCAAGCAACCGCAGGGAATGAGCCTCAAGCAGGCAGTGCTGGAATCCCGAGCGGCATCCGACAGACTCTCCGCGAAGAACGGTGGCACCGATGACCATGACGGTAAAGATGAGCGCTAGTCATAAGGAAGGAAGTTCATGATGAAAGATGATGTCTTCATCGCCTCTCTAGTACAATATGGTTTTCTTGACCAAGTGTACTCAAGGATAAAGAATGAGCTTCGCTATCTACCGGATATGAATGAGTTGCGCATGGTCGTCTCCGCAACCGACTCTCTCTCACGCCATTATATAGAGATGGGAAGCAACCCCGTCACGGAAGAAGAGGCGTTGGAGTTCATAGAAGATTGCTCCAAGTATCCATCATACGTCATCCCCGGCCTCGATATGCCGTGGGAAGAATACGGGCCATTCGGAAAGGTCGCAAACGATGGACGGGCATTGGAAATCATCAATACCCTCAAGCGCAGTTCACTTGCAACATCCCTTGACGACCATCCGCAGGGTGTAAGTCTCAAGCAGGCAGCAATGGAGGCTCGTGAAGCGTCCGCTAAGCTTTTCGACAAGAACGTCGGTGTCGATAGCCCCACCAGAAGAGACGAACGCTAGAAGGGATGTTCAGATGGAACACGACCGCGATGTGACGCCAGATGTGGATGACACGACCGTCTCCGTAACCTCTTCGCTCTATGATGTGCAGACTCTATTGAACGATGATTCTGACGCGCATGAGGACGGCCATGCCGTCCTACGCGAGGCGGTTCAGGTGACCTCGCATGGGCGCGTGGTGTCGAACGCGGTGCATGAGCGCCCCGTCACCATCCATGGGGAATCGGCCCGCGCACGGGCGGCGGCTGCCGTTCTGGCCGCAAACATGGATGCCGAGGAGGAGGCTGAGGATAAAGAGGAAAAGAGCAGGAGCCGTTAGGGCAACCGCTACCCAGATGGTGTGGACCTGCCGTTTGATATACAATATAGGGTGTCTTAGGCACTCTATGGACAGAAAGGATGAGTGATAGACATGCCAGAGAACGCGAAGTACGCCAACGTCAAGATGCCTGCGGCGTTCCTCACGCCACACGAGTTCACCGCTAAGGACGGTCGAACTTTCGAGAAGGCCTACGTTCATTTCCCGGAGGGCACCAAGGTCAATGGAATCGACCTCGGCCACTACTCCTGCGATGTGTTCCTCAACGAGCGCATGAAGCAGCAGATGCTCTCCGGCGAGCAGGTCACCATCGGCTTCAAGGCCGACGAGCCTGTTCAGGTCTGGACGGGCAAGGCCGGTGACGAGCAGAACCCGTACAAGAAGTACGAGGTCAAGCCTTGGGATTTGGTCAAGGGCCTCAAGGCCGCCAACGAGGGCTTCAAGGCCGAGAAGGCCGCCGAGCGCGAGGCCGCCAAGGAGCAGGGCGCGACCCTCAAGGGCGAGTCCGAGCAGATGCGCGAGTCCTCCGCCAAGCTGGCCGGGGACAACACGCCCGAGGAGCATGCCAACACCCGCTAGGGTCCAAGGAAGGGGGAATACGGTAGATGAAGGTCGAGGTGCTTTTCAAGAGCCACCGTTACGAGGAGTTCGATTCGTCCACGCAGACGTGCTCGGAGCCGTATCGCGGCAAGGGGCTGAACGTCCTCACCGACTGGAACCTCTATCTCGGCTCCCTTGAGGAGAACGGCATCATCCTCGTGCAGCACTGGTATGACGGGAACCCGGCATCCTCCCAAGGCAAGGTGACCTTGGAGGGAGTCGAGGTTCCCGCCTCCGTGCGCAAGGTCGGGTGCGCCATGCTGCTCGTCTCCCCTGACGAGCTGGACGAAATCGTGTGGCTCAAGAAGGACGGCGAGAAGCTGCTGTGGCGCGAGGGCGAAGACCTCATCAACGGCGAGCGCTTCTTCGCGCAGGAGCAGCTTTGCTACTCCGATGAGACCACCAAGTCCATCAACCGCCGCGCTGTGGCGGTCTACGATTACCTCGCGAACGCCCACCCGACATGGGCCGAGGATGAGGTGGCAGAGAGCATGGGTTACACCGCATCGGCCATCCGCCGCATCCGAGATGCGGAGCTATGCCAAGACCCCGAGTTCATCGAGGTTGAGGACGAAGATGACACCGATGAGGCCGATATGGATGCCGAAGGCGGCATCGGCGGCTTCGACTTCGGTTAGAGATAGCAATCAGGCAAACCACCTAGCAATCAAGAAAGGAGTCTTTCATGGAACGAATCTTCTGCAAGATTAAACGCGTGAAGCGCAAGCTCGATGGCAAGCGCATCACCGCGAAAGTCATGTCAGCCGTGCTCATCGCCAGCTCCATGCTCAACGCGTGCGCGCCCGTCGCGGCATACGCAGCCGAGCCGGAGCTTGCGACCGTCTCGCTCTCCGAGACCCAGCACGGCAAGCTCTCCTTCGACGGCACCGAGGACATGACGCTGGCCGTCGAGGTCGGCACCGACGTCACCGTGGACGTCACGCCGGATGAGGGGTACTTCTCCGACGGCATCACCGTGTTCAAGGGTGAGGAGGACGGCAAGGCCGTCGATGTCAAGGACGGTAAGGCCACCTTTACCGTCGAGGGCGACACCATCGTCACATCCACCTTCTACCAGAACGGCTCCCTCGGTTCCGCTCCCCTCAAGGCAGCCGATGTCGATGAGGGAAAAGCCGTCAAGAGCGTCGAGGACTACATCCGAAAGAACGCGGATGCAAAGTACGTCGGAAAATCGGATAACCTTGCCCGCGCCGACGTGCTGACCGTCACCACATCCGTGGTCGATGGCTCCAAGCTGCCCGACGCGACGCTCGATAGCCTCTGGGCGGATGACAACGGCGACGGCTTCTCCGAGCACTGGGACGCCCTCATGTCCCAAGCCGTCTCCCACGCCGTCCTGTTCGAGGCGGACCCCGACTCCGACTACTATGTCGGCTGGGCCGGTGCGGACATCACAGATGCCAAGCTCACCGACTGGGGCGCTGCCGAGAACAACGCCGACGCGAAGATGCGCGATGGATTCATCGTGGACGACGCCACCGGCCTCGTCTACGTGCCGAAGAGCTACACCGAGAAGGACGACAGCGGCAAGCCCATGGTCGCCTCCTCCCGCATCCAGCTCCTCTACACCGCCAAGGACGCGAACGCGGAGGCCACCTTCGACTTCGACGCGACCTCCGATGGCGTGTCCGGCGATGTATCCGGCAAGGGCAAGGTCACGGTCCCCGCGACCTCCCCGACCACCGAGGTCGTCATCGCCAACGACGGCGAAGCCCGCAAGGCCGTGAACGGTCGCACCATCGACAGCGTTACGGTCAACGGCATCGAGTACACGCCGGATATGGGCATGTGGCAGTACGACTCCGAGACCGGTGCGTTGGAGTTCGCCATGGCACCGGCTGGCATCCACGCGATGAGCGTGAAGATGTCCGATGGCTTCGGCAAGGACGTCGCATCGTTCTTCCGTATGCCCGAGCCTCGCATGAGCGTGAACGAGATTGGAACCTGGGAGTTCAAGACCGCACCGACCGTGGGCGCGACTTTCGTCACGAAGGGCCACAACCGCTATTCCAGCAAGACCCGCCCCGGCTACACGCTCCCGGCAGTCGAGAACCCCGCAGGAGGCAGGTACGAGACCAAGACCATCAATCAGGCCATGGGCTGGCAGCCCGTCAACCTCGACGCCCTCAAGGCCGGTAACTACTCCATCAATTGGACTTCCGAAATCTGGGCGCAGGACACCGGCTGGGTGAAAATCGGCAACGAGGCGCGTGTAGCCCTCACCTGCGGCCATGTCGGCGTAGACCCGAGCTTCAACAGCAACCCCGGCTACAACGACACCGCCCATAAGGACAACAACCACGGCCAGCACATCCGCGTGTTCTCCGTATCCGGCAACGAGGCCGTCATCGGCGTCACCGTCCCCACGGCGATGACTCAGGCCGGTGCGGGCTTCTTTAGAATCCGCTGGCGTATCGGCTCCGGCAAGCTGAAAATCCACAAGGCCAGCGCCAACGCATCCATCACCAACGGCAACGACTGCTACTCCCTTGAGGGCGCAGAGTTCGCCGTGCTGAACGCCGCAGGCCAGAACATGGGCACTCTGCGCACCGACGCCAACGGCGACACCAACACCCTTGAGCTTCCCGAGGGCACCTACACGGTGCGCGAGACGAAGCCGCCGAAGGGCTATCTGCCCGCCCCCGACCAGCAGGTCACAGTGCGCGGAGGCCAGCAGACGACCGCTCAGGTATCAGATGATGCATCTTATGACCCTGTTCGTATAGTTCTTGGTAAGTTCGATGGAGACAAGGAATACAACGCCAACAACCTCCCGCAGGGTTCAGCATCCCTTGAGGGCGCGGAATTCACCATCGAGTACTTCGACACCGTGGACTACGATAGTTACGATGCTCTCAAGAAGGCCGGTGTGAATCCCACCCGTTCTTGGGTAGTTCGCACTAATGAAAAAGGGCGTGCGAATCTCGATAAAAACTCTATCGTTTCTGGTGATGAACTCTACTATCAGGATGGGATTCCAATCCTCCCTCGTGGTTCTGTTGCCATGTACGAGTCCAAGGCACCCACTGGCTACAAGTTGAATCCCGAAGTGAGTTTCCAGAAGATTCAGGACAATTATCTCGAAGGTGTCACCACCTTCAACATGCCTGAGATTCCCGAATCCGTGAAGCGCGGCGGCGTGTCCGTCCAGAAGCTCGATGCTGAGACCGGCAAGGTCCCGCAAGGCTCCGCCTCCCTTGAGGGCATCGGCTTCTCTATCATCAACGACAACCCCAACGCGGTCACGGTCGATGGTAAGAGCTATAATCCCGGCCAGACGGTGAAGAACATCGTCACCGACAAGAATGGCGTTGCGAAGACCCCCGCGAATTGCCTGCCCTACGGCAAGTACATCATCCGCGAGACGGCCACCAACGACGGTTACCTCAACACCTCCAACGAGATGCGAGTGACGGTCTCTGAGGACGGTAAGATGTACTCCTTCAACGCCAAGGACGACATCGTTCGCGGCGGTGTGGAGATAACCAAGCACGACATCGAGACCGGCACCGGCGACCCGCTCGGCGGCGCGTCCCTCGACGGGACCCAGTTCCAAGTCAAGAGCCTCAACGACAAGCCCGTTATCGTGGGCGGCGTGACCTACACCAAGGGTCAGGTCATCCAGCCCCTCCTCACCATCGAGGACGGCCATGCGTCCTCCGACGCGCAGTGGCTCCCCCTCGGCCTCTACTCCATCCAAGAGGTCAAGGCCGGTGAGGGCTACCTGCTCACCGACGGCGAGGAGCACCGGTTCCGCATCTCCAAGGACGGCGCTCTGGTCAACCCATTCGACGGGGCGTTCGAGAATCAGGTCATGCGCAGCGACCTTGAGTTCACCAAGAAGGGCGAGGACGGTCAGGACCGTCTCGCGGGCGTCGCGTTCAAACTCACCTCCAAGACCACCGGCGAGAGCCATGTGGTCGTGACGGATGAGAACGGCTACTTCTCCTCCGCCTCCTCTTGGAATAAGCACACCCATGAGACCAACGCCAACGACTGGGCGCTGGATGCCGAGGGTGTCATCGACAGCTCCAAGCTGGACGCCACCGCAGGCGTCTGGTTCGGCGGCACCACGCCGGATGACTCCAAGGGCGCACTGCCCTACGACACTTACCTCATCGAGGAGCTGCGCTGCACCGCAAACGAGGGCTATCAGCTCATCGAGACATCGGTCATCGTGAGCCGCGACGGCAAGGTGTACGACTTCGGCACCCTCACCGACGTGAAGGCGTCCATCACCACCAAGGCCTACGACCCGATGGACGGCGATTCCCTCGTCGGCATGGGGGAGGTCAAGGTCTCCGACAAGGTGACCTACGCCAACCTCTTCCCGAACCGCGACTACAAGCTGACGGCGGAGCTTCACGACTCCGCGACCGGCGACGTCCTGCTGGACGCCTCCGGCCACCCCATCACTGTGGAGAAGCGATTCACGGCCCAGTCCCCCACCGGGTTCGAGGTCGTGGAGTTCACCATCGACACCATCGAGCTGGGCGGCAAGACCGTGACGGTCTACGAGCGCCTGTACGATGAAGGCGGCTCCCTCATCGCCGAGCACGCGGACAAGTCCGATGTGAACCAGCAGGTCACCGTCATCGAGCCTGAAATCGGCACCACCGCCGTGGATGGCGCGGACGGCGACAAGAACGTGGCGACTGACGACAAGGCGACCGTCACCGACCGTGTGGCCTACAAGAACCTCATCCCCGGCAAGGAGTACACCGTCAAGGGCACCCTGCACATCAAGAAGACCGATGATGAGGGCAAGGTCACCGAGGAAATTCTGAAAGTGGACGGTAAGCCCGTGACGGCTGAAACCACCTTCACGCCCGAGAGCGCCGAGGGCACCGTGGACGTGACCTTCACGTTCGACTCCCTCTCTCTCAAGGACAAGACGCACCTCGTCGCGTTCGAGTCCCTTGAGCACGACGGCCATGAACTCGCGTCCCACGCCGACATCGAGGATGAGGGGCAGACGGTCACCGTCCGCAACCCTCGCATCTCCACCACGGCGCTGGACGGTATCGACAAGGATAAGAACGTCGTCACTGACGACGAAACAGTCATCATCGACACCGTGGCATACGAAAACCTCGTACCCGGCAGGGAGTACACCTTGAAGGGTTCCATGCAGGTGAAGGCCGAGAAAGATGGCAAGCCCGTGGCGAAGCCCCTTGAGGTCGGCGGCAAGCCCGTCAAGGCGGAGACGACCTTCACCCCCGAGAAGTCCGACGGCACCGCCAACGTGACCTTCCGGTTCAGCTCCCGCGACATCGAACCCGGCACCGAGCTGGTCATGTTCGAGTCCCTTGAGCGCGGCGGCAACGTGCTCGCGACCCATGAGGACATCGGGGACGTCAACCAGACCGTCACCGTGACCGCCCCGGCAATCTCGACCTCCGCACGCGATGCCATCGACGGCGACAAGGATGTGGTCGTGGACGATGTGACCACGGTCATCGACACCGTGGAGTACCGGAACCTCGTCCCCGGCAAGGAGTACACCCTGAACGGCAAGCTCCACTCCAAGAGCAACGGCAAGCCCCTGATGGTGGGCGACAAGCCCGTCACGGGCCAGACCACCTTCACGCCCGAGAAGGCCGACGGCAAGGTCGAGGTGACCTTCACCTTCGACTCCCGCGACCTTGAGGACAAGACGGACATCGTGGTCTTCGAGAGCCTTGTGCGCTCCGGCACCGAGATTGCATCCCACGCCGACATCGACGATGAGAACCAGACCGTCACCGTGACCCATCCTGAAATCGGCACCACCGCCGTGGATGGCGCGGATGGCGACAAGAACGTCATCACCGATGACACCACCGAGGTCATCGACACCGTGGAGTACACGGGCCTCATCCCCGGCAAGGAGTACACCTTGAAGGGCACCCTCCATGTGAAGGTGACCGATGAGGAGGGCAAGGTAACGGAGAAGCCCCTTGAGGTGGACGGCAAGCCCGTCACCGCTGAGACCACCTTCACGCCCGAGAAGGCCGACGGCAAGGTCGATGTGGTGTTCCACTTCAACTCCCTGACCATCCCCCACGACACGGAAATCGTGGCCTTCGAGTCCCTTGAGAAGAACGGCGTCGAAATCGCCGCCCATGCGGACATCGAGGATAAGGCGCAGACCGTCACGGTCAAGCACCCGTTCATCACCACCTCCGCACTGGACGGCATCGACGGCGACAAGAACATCGTCACCGATGACGAGACGGTCATCGTGGACACCGTGAAATACTCCGGCCTCATCCCTGGCAAGGAGTACACCTTGAAGGGTGCCATGCAGGTGAAGAAGTCCGATGAGGACGGCAACCTCACGGCGGAGCCTCTTGAGGTGGATGGCGAGCCGGTGACGGCTGAGACCACCTTCACGCCTGAGACCGCCAGCGGCGAGGTCGAGGTGACCTTCACCTTCGACTCCCGCACCATCGCCGACAAGACGGACATCGTGGTCTTCGAGTCCCTTGAGCGCACCGGTGTTGAAATCGCCAGCCATACGGACATCGAGGACGGCAAGCAGACCACCACGGTCACCCGTCCGCAAATCGGCACTACCGCGCTGGACGGCCATGACGGCGACAAGAACGTCGTGACCGACGGCAAGACCACGGTCATCGACACCGTGGAGTACAAGAACGTCATCCCCGGCAAGACCTACACCTTGAAGGGCAGCCTCCATGTGAAGGTGACCGACGAGGAGGGCAACGTCACGGAGAAGGCTCTTGAGGTGGACGGCAAGCCCGTCACCGCAGAGACCACCTTCACGCCCGAGAAGAGCGACGGCAAGGTCGAGGTGACCTTCACCTTCGACTCCACCGGCATCCCGCAGGACACCGAGATGGTCGCATTCGAGAGCCTTGAGAAGAACGGCGTCGAGCTTGTGGCCCACGCCGACATCGAGGACGGCAAGCAGACCACGACCGCCCATGTGACGGGCATCTCCACCACGGCCACCGACGGCCTCGATGGGGACAAGAACGTCATCGCGGATGCGGAGACCACCATCACCGATGATGTGGCCTACGAGAACGCCCTGACCGGCATCGGTTACACCATGACCGGTATCCTCATGGATGCCGAGACCGGCCTTCCCATCCTCACGGGCGATGGCAGCGAGAAGTACACCGAGGCGGATGTCGCGGCGTTCATGCAGCAGCTCCTCGACGTGCTCGGACTCTCCGCGCAGGATGAGGATGAGGGTATCGCCGACATCGTGGTCTCCGATGAGACCGCCGAGGACGGTTCGGTGAAGAAGTCCCAGACCGTGCGCGTCCATGCGGACGGCACCTTCGAGGTCATCGACACCACCTATGAGACCGATGAGGACGGCCTGACCTCCGCCACCGTGGACGCATCCGGCAAGGTTGGCTACGATGCCCTGACCGATGAGCAGAAGAAAGCCGTCTCCGACGTGGCCGTGCTCAAGGACTCCGGTATCGTGCTCAACTACTCCGCCACCGGCGAGCTGCCGGTGTCCATCGACATGGATGCCCTCGGCAAGTTCATCGCCGACAACGAAGACCTCATCTCCCATCTGGTCTACCAGACCGCCGAGTTCACCCCGGAGAAGTACGACGGCACCGTGACCATGGACTTCCACTTCAACGCCAACGATGTCATCGACCGCCTCGGCGGCGAGACCAAGGACATCGTGGTGTTCGAGGTCATGTCCAAGAACGCGGTCGCGGATGAGGAGGGTTCCGCCCCCGTCATCGTCGCCTCCGAATGCGACCTCGACTCCGAGGAGCAGACCGTGAACCTCGTGCCCACCGTCATCGGCACCACCGCCACGGACAAGTCCGACGGCGACCACACGCTGATGGCCGGTAAGGATGCGGTAATCACCGACCGCGTGACCTACGAGGGCCTGATTCCGGGCAAGGAATACACCCTCAAGGCGACGCTTATGGACAAGAAGACCGGCGAGATGCTGTCCATCAACGACCAGCACGTCACCGCCGAACTCAAGTTCACGCCCAACAGCCAGAACGGCACCATCGACATCGACCTCGGCAAGTTCGACGCCTCCTCCCTCGACGGCCACGACCTCGTGGTGTTCGAGGAGCTGTACAAGCAGACCGAGCAGGGCAACGAGGCCACCGAGGTTCTGGTCGCCGAGCACAAGGACATCGACGATGAGGGGCAGACGGTCACCGTGACCACCACGCCTCCCGGCGGGTTCTTCGGCAAGACCGGCGGCAACGACTTCTTCATCGTGGTCTCCATCGCGGCACTCGCCGTGCTCGCGTGCGGCTGCGCCTACTACGGCATCAAGAACCGCCGCGCCGCGAAGGCCGAGGATGCCGCAGTCGATGAAGGCGGCGACACTGACAACGGGGATGTCTCGGGCGACTCCGAGGCCTAACCCACTGCACATGCTGCGGGTGCTCCGTCCATGTAAATGGGGAGCGCCCGCCCTATCCCAGAAAGGGGGACACCCATGGATGACAAGAACCGTCTGAACGACGGAGAGAAACCGCAGACCCCCGCCGACCGTGAGGCCAAGGCCAAGCGTCGCATCCTCGTCGGTATCGCGACGGGTGCCCTGCTCGTCGCCGGTCTCATCACCGGCGGCATCTACCTGTCCGGCAGGCAAGGCGGCACGCCCGCAGCTCCCGGCTCCGGCACCCCGACCGGCCAACAGGAGCAAGTCGATGGCGAGAAGCCCTGCGAGCACGACTGGACGGTCACCTACAAGACGGTGCATCACGACGCGGTGACCCACACCGAGAACGTCCCACCGGTCTACGAGACCAAGACCAGCTACCATACCGTGTGCAACGACTGCCAGCAGACCATCGACGGCATCGCCGACGCGCATATCAAGGACACCGGTCACTCCGGGTACTCCACCAACGTGCCCATCACCGGCGAGGTGCTGGTGAGCGAGGGCTTCACACGCGAGGTCACCGATTCCCCGGCCTACGATGAGTCCGTGCCGGACAAGCTCGTCTGCACGCTCTGCGGCGAGGAGAAACCGGCGACTGCCGAGTAGCGACCCTCTCCTTTTCAAGACCCGGCATCCTGCAATCGGGGTGCCGGGTCTTTCTCATGGAGACGATTCAAAAGCCAGAAACGACGAATGATATGATTAGAAGCTAGGAGGTGAACGGAATTGAAGAAGAGAACGAAATCGCGCATAGCTTTCGCGGCCTCAGCTGTCTTCCTGCTGAGCGCCGCAGCGATGTTCGCCTTCCTCCTCTATTGCAGGCAGGCGGCGCATACACCGCCCTCGCCAGACGCGGCGCACGAGTCCATGGTGGAGGACGGCGATGGGTTTCCTGCGGTCGATTGGGATTACTGGCAGGACATCAACCCGGATGTCATCGGCTGGGTCACCATCCCCGGCACCACCGTGGACTCCCCCATCCTTCAAGCTCATGGAGACGCCCCCGGCTATTACCTCAAGCACGACGTGTACGGCAACTACAACCCAGCCGGTGCCATCTACCTTGATGCTGATTGCGAGGAACTGGGGCTGTCCAGCCGCAACGCCGTCATCTTGGGGCATCATTTCTGGAACGACAAGAAGGTGGCCCCAATGGGTACCGTCGCCGATTATAAGGATGTAGACTTCGCCCGCGAGCACGCCCGCGTGCTCATCCAGACCCCGACCGCGAAGATGACCTACGAGGCGCGGTTCGCGCAGATAGTCAACGGGCGCGAGCGCAACAAGCGCATCGACTTCGAGGGCGAGTCGGACTTCCGCGCATGGTACGGCGAATCTCGTGAGAACGCCGCCATGGTGCTCGATGCCGAGACGGAGCCGGAACAGGTCATCTCGCTCGTCACCTGCTCCTACAACATCTGGGTCGATAACGAGCGCACCGTCCTCGTCACGAGTATGCAAGAAACGGCCAAGAATCAAGCCGAAAATACGCAAATCGCACCAGACGCATCCTGAGCCTTCTGGCGGCAATCCGACATACGGCTGGCATCAGCATAGGCCCGACCCTCTCAACGCCCCGCAGACGCGATTCTGCGGGGTCGTTTTTCTTGCAACCTTCTGAAAATCAGCATCGGGTCGCCGTCCATGCGCGTTGATATAATGATGTCATCGGCTGACGCGGAAAGGACTGAAATGAAAGAGCAGAAGAAATCGAAGTCGCTTGAAATCGTGGAGAAGCAACGTGCGCTCGTGGTCGAGAAGATTATCGAGGACATGAAGCGCGACGGACTCCATTGGTCGGAACCCTACATCCCCTCCCTCAGCCCCCACAACCCGGTATCAGGCACGGTGTATCAGGGCGGCAACCGTTTCCACCTCGGTTTCGTGGGCTACATGCGAGGGTTCACGGACAACCGCTGGTGCACATTCAACCAGATTCGCGATAGCGGCTGGCACCTCAAGAAGGGGGCCAAGGCCGCGCTCATCGAGAAATGGCGCGAGTTCTCCATCAAGGAGGAGAACGAGGACACGGGTGAGAAGGAGGTCACCGGCCACTACCTGCGCTGCGTGGGCTATTGGAACGTCTTCAACGCCAGCGAGATTGAGGGCATCCCCGCCCCACCGGTACCGGAGCATGTGAGCGACCGCACCGCCGCCATCGCGGACGACCTCATCCTCTCCTCCCGCTGCCCCATCGTGGAATCCATGCGCTATCAGGGGAGCGCCGGTTACGCCCCCGGCTCCGACCGCATCCTCATCGCCCCGCGCGAGACCTTCCTATCGGATGAGACGTTCACCCGCGTGCTCCTGCACGAGATGACCCATTCGACCGGGCACCCATCCGCCCTCAATCGCGGCTGCAACACCAACTTCGGAAGTCCCGAGTACGCGCAGGAGGAGCTTGTGGCCGAACTCGGCTCCCTTTTCCTCTCCGCAGACCTCGGCATCCAGAACACCGACTACGAGGGCGAGCATTACGAGAACCACGTCTCCTACCTGCAATCGTGGATGCACGCGCTGGAAGACGACCCATCATACCTGTTCAAGGCGGCGGCGAAGGCCGATAAGGCGGGCACCCTCATCATCGGGCGCTACAACGATGTCTTGGAGAAGCGCCGCGACCGCGACGTGGAACGTGCACCCGAGAAGGTGTCCCTCAAGGGCGAAGTCACAGCCATGAAGGACGCGGCGAAGAGCCATGATGAACAGGCCAAAGCGCCTGAAATCGCGGTCTCCGCGCGGTAGAAAACAGTTGTGGAAATGGCTAAAATGTAGTATAATAGTAGTGTAGAAAGCTATCAACCTTTAGATATAGGAAGGGACTAAGAGAGAGGTGAAGTAGGATGAAATATACGCTGAAAGTGATTGAACCGACTCCATGGAGCTTCACCATCGAGTTCGATGAGGACAAAGCGAAGCGCAACGGGTACGACATTCAAACCCTCTACGACTACACCGACAGGAACGTCTCTCGGTACGGATGTGTCCGCATTGCGCAAGGGACTTGGAAGGCGGCTGACGGTGATGAGGTCGAGTCGCAGTGCCTCGCGCTATCGCTGCTGTCCAGAGCAGGATGGGTCATGCGCAACATCAAGTCCATGACCGCCTTCGAGGACGACTGCGATGAACAAGTTGATTACCTTGATGTTCTGCGCCGTAACAATCCAGAGCGCTTATACGCATGACGGCGATGATGCACCATGTCGCACAAACGTAAGGCGTTCAATTTCGATTTGGATAACGGGAAGTTGGAGGAGTTATATCCCTCTCCTTCTGGCAGTACCACGAGCTACAACAACGCATGGCTGAAAATCAAGGCTTTCATGGAGGCAAACGGATTCGAGCACTCCCAGTATTCGGGATATGAATCCATCCATGGAATGTCCTATGCCGACGCGTTCTCAGTTTTGGAGAGACTGCAAGAGACGTTTCCATGGTTCAGAGAATGCGCCAAGGCCGCCTCTCTCACTGAAATCGGCAAGCGCCATGATGTCCTTGAGCACCTTGACCACATCAAAGATGAGGTGGAACCTCAAAATGAGCCTGAGCCTCATGTATCCCTTCAATCTGAAATGAAGGTCATGAGGGAGGCGGCAAGGGCATTAGAGAGCAACAGCGGGCGAAATCAAGGACCGCAGGTAAAGAACAATGAACGATGATGAGTAAGCGAGGTGAGGAAAGATGAAATACGAGATGCTTGATGGGCGTTACAAAGTTCCCGTACTGACAAAAGAATGGAAGGCGATGTGGTTCGTTCTAGGAATGTTTTTTCAATACATCGCGGTCATCTACGCCCTCATCTTCTATCGTCTAAAATATAGAAATTTGCCGACTGTTGCAAAAGTTGCAACCAAATGGTCTGCTATCGGCTCATGGCTAATGTTCGGAACTGTGCTTTGCGGATACTTTATTTTCGCCCTATGCCATTAACTAGTTGATGCTCTGACAATAAAGCCCCGACTCAAACCGGGGTTTTTTCTCGCGCATAACCGGCGCGGAGCCGCTGTCAACGGGAGCGTGGAATACCGGAGCCTTGGCGAGGATATGCCGCGAAAGCCCGTTTACAGGAGGCTCACGGGGAATCCTCTCGGTGAAGGAAAGGAGGTCACCTGCTTTCCCTGCCCTCCGGCGAGGACGGGTTCGGGTGGAACCCGAGATACGGGTCAAGGGACGCGTCCCTTGCGGGGTTCGGGGTGGAATCCCGAGATGGATTGCATGACATTGATATGACGAACCCCCGGTTATCAGCCGGGGGCTTTTTCCATGCCCTATATAAACCTAGAAGGGGAACAGCTCAATCGGTTTCAAACCATGGCACTTCTTTAACTTCTTGCCGCTGCCGCAGGGGCAAGGGTCGTTTCTCTTGAACTTTGACAACCATCCCTCGCGATTCAGGCCCACAGCGCGAGCCAGTGCCTCGCACATCATGATATAGTCCTCATGCGTCCCACCCATCGCCGTGTCGAATATCTTCTTTCGCAGCTCATTGAAGCTATCCCACTCATCACGGGAAGTCTTGTCATCCTTGTCGCAAATGAACGGTATGAAATCAACTACGCTGTTCACCTTCTCATTCACAACGTTCCAGATAAAACCGCCTAGAAAAGTGACGAACATGGTCTGGTAGAGAATCGCGGTCATATCATTGCCGTTGCACTCTGATTCCCAGTTGCCCGATGATAGGATGTCATGCATCTCTTGCCGTACAAGGTTCTGACTGTATTCGACCACGCGGGCACCAGCTTCACTGACCTCTCCGTCCTGTGTCTTACATCCGAAGGTATCCTCCTCGATGAGTTGCTTGATGTCGATGACCTCTATCTTCTCCTTCAAACAGCTCTGAGGCACCACGTATTCGGAGAAGCGTTCGTCCACATCATCGAACATGGTGGCGAACTTCCCATCAAAATCGACATCTCGCGGCAGAGTGAGGATGTTGTTCCATGTCACTGCATCGAATCGGACATATTCGTTCGTATCGAAAAAGATGAGGCATTCAGGTTTGCAGGGAGCCGCAAGGAGCGAGCGAAACCGGAACTCATCAGCCGTCCGCGCTGGAAAGCAGAAGACGGGATACTCGCCGCCGAGTTTATCGCGGAAGCAATCATATCTCGGGTCCTGCCGAGAAGACTGAGGTTCTTTGGGCTGGTAAGTTGCGAATAGCATTCTGCCTTCTTCCAAATAGGTTCATATACAAATACAATTATAGTAACACATATTACGGAACATAAAAAGAGCTGTGACAATCAACCGGAAATTGACGCACAGCTCTTTGAGTTTATTTCACTGCACCACAAGAGCAGCTATATCCAGTGGTAACAGTTTCGTCCCATGCAGGAGAAACTTCAATAGTTTCGTCCCATGCTTGCTCTAATACTATTTTGATAGTATGGTAGCCCATGCAGTTGTTATTTCCATTGTCGAGTTGAGAATCACTATGTGCCAACCACGCCTCATACGAATTAAACTGAGCAAAACATCCGTTACATTCAACGCCTGTGCCATACACGGCATCGTGATGAACAGTTTGAACCTGCGCCTCATGGTGCACGACCGTGGTCTGGGGAACCCAGTTATGGACATGCTGAGGTTTGCTCCCGCCATCGCCGTTCGTGCTACCACCCCCGCCATTTGAGCCGGAGTTCCCTCCATTGCCGGTGCTACCGCCATTACCGCTGGATGTGCTATTACCGCCGGTCTCGGGCTTGGACGCGCCCGCGTTCCCGCCTGACGGCTCGTCGGTCACGACCTCCTCGGCCTTCTGGCTCTCCTCGTCCACCTTGTCCTTGTCGGCGTTCGGGTTTGCCTTGGCGTTCTCCTTGACCAGCTCGATGACCTTGGTGCCGTTCGCGCCGGTCAGGGTTTCGTCGCCCTTCTTCACGGCGTCGCCGACGGACTTCACGATGGCGTTGAGTGCATCCGCGTCGGCCTTGTCAGCTGCGATGGGCTTGAACTCGAAGGGCAGCTCATCCACCTCGCCCTTCCCATCCTTGTCTTCGGCCTCGGACTTCACCTTGGCGGTTTTGGGAACCTCGTAGATGGAGCCATCCTTGTCCACGGGGCTGATGAAGGAAACCTCGTACTCGCCCTCCGCTGGCACGTCGAGTGCATGCGGCTCGTTCGCGTCGTAGGCGTGGTAGTAGTCTACCTTCTTTTCCTTGTTCACGATGTGGGCGATGACCGGCGAGGACTCGCCCTTCACCCAGCCGTCCGCCTTGGCACCGAGCTGGATGACCTGCTGCTCCTGCTTCTCAGTCTGCTCGATGGGCGTAGGCTCCTTCGGCTCCGGCTTTTGCGAAGCCGCGTACCAGACACCGCCTCCGATGAGGGCGATTGCCAGCAGCCCGCCGAGTCCGGCCAACACGGCCTTCCTCTTGTCGAACTCATGGCCGAAGAGCACGATGGTACTTTTCTTCCCAACCTCCTCCCCATCGGCGGGAACGTGCGGCATCTGCTGCGTGCCCATCTCCTGCTTATCCTTATCGAAATCCTTCTTGTCTTCCATGACCAATCTTCCTTTCAATCCCACGCCGTCCGGTCGGCGCTTTCTTTAACCTGAACTTATATGTATGCTCCCGCATCATCCGCACAGGATGTAATCACTTCTTATGAGAACATCTGCCAGACGATGTGGACCAAGATGAACAGCACGAGCATGAGCGCCGTCCACTTGAGGAAATGGAACATGCGGTCGGGCAGGGTGACCATCGCAAGGCGCTCGATGCGGCGCTTCGACTCCAAGACCATCGTGTCGATGGCCTTCTTACTGCGCTGCGTCGCCTCGTCTATATTGCGGAGGGTTATCTCCTGTGCCTTCTCCTGTGCCTTGTTCACGCCGTTGAGCGCGGCCTGCTCTGCGGAATGGGTCTCGTCCTTGGCGCTGTTGTACAGCTCCTCGACCCTATCGACCAGATTGCGCATCTCATAGAGCGTCTGGTCCATCTTCTTCACAGCCTGATTGACCTCGGCCCTCTGGGCATCCACGCTCTCCTTGAGTTTCTTCACGGAACCGGAGAGCCTTCGGTAATCGCTGAGGTCATCGGCCTTCTCCTCGACCTCGCCCACCAGCTTGCGACCTGCGGCACGCATCTCACGCGCCTCCTCGCTGAGGTTCCTGACCCCGCTGATGTGCGTCTCAACACGCTCGTCATCGCGTTCCATATCCTCTCCTTGTCCTAGAGATTCCTTGAGGTGCTTCGCGCTATATGCCATGCCGTCACGCCCCCTTCTCGCCCACCAGTCTGGTGCGGGTGTGGAAATCATCGCCTATAAGGCCGGTGCGCATGAAGTTCTGCAAGGCATCGGCGACCGTGATGGCGGTCTGGCCGTCATCGCACTGAGCTACGCAGCACCAGTTGCCCGGTCGATGCTCCACCCCATGGGCACGGCGCACCTCCACGACCCACTTCTCCGTCGCCTGCTCCTTACTCATAGAACTCCTCCTGCTCGTGATAATCCTCGCAACTGATGTATTCCGGGCAGTTGGACGGGTTGATGCGGCATCCATCCAAATCGGGGTATTCGCATCCCAGATTTCTGCCGAGCCAATGGGCGCAATCCGCCTCCCTGCATTCATTGTCAGCCATTCGTTCTCCTTTCCAAGCAATAGTATTATACCATACTATATCAATAGTAAACTACTTTTCTCCAATTTTACCCATCTCCGACCGAAGCTCGAAGATGTTCGCCAAGATGAAGGCGATGCCGAAGTGGGTCATGGCATCCGACCCCTCGGGTTCGCCGCTGAGCCACCGCGCTATCGCGATGAGCGCCCAGATGGCGGCTATCGCGTACCAGAGGATGCTCTGGATGAGGTTGTCGTCCACCTTACTCATCGGTGCGGACCTCCCCTGCCTTCCGCATCTTATGCCGCATCACCTGTATGGCACGCACGCTCCTGCCTGTCATGCGGGAGATTTCCCTATCGGGCATATCGTGCTCCATCACCAGTTCCCTCTCCCAGTCCTGCCACCTCGTGTGACGGACATCATCATCGCCGGGGCACAGGGCATAGTTCCTCTCCCGCTGTCGGTTGCGGTACTCCCTTGCCCTCTCGCTGTCCGCGAAGTTCTTCAATGTCTTCGGCATTCACGCCTCCTCGAACTCGCCGCACCAATCGGCATCGGTGCTGTACACGTTGGCACCCGTGGTGCGGTCGCAGGTGGTCAGGTGGGTGCATCGCGTGCAGGGGAACAGGTGCGCCGCAGAGCACCTGCGACTGCGAACCAACCCGCAGTGCATGAGGCAACCGCCGGTGCAGGAACACCGACCGTCGGTCATCCCGTCGTAGCCGTTCTCCTCAAGCCAATCCGCGACCATATCCACCACGGTGGCCCCGTCCTTATCCATGGACTGCATCTCGCCCCTCCCCCATAACACCCGTCCCGCAAAACGGGCAGACATTAAGCGGCAGCTCTGGTTCAGGCTCGATGAGGTCGGCGAGGCGGCGATACGACGCGTCGGCCAGAATGAGATTGAAGTCACTTCGCCGTACACCTATGATGTCCTCAATATCCTGTCCCGTGAACAGAGGCTTGCCGATGTGCTTCCACAGCCGCTCCGCCACATCGCGCCGCTCCTTGTCAAACGCCCCTTTCATCACCTCCTTATCAATTGAAGCCGTCGCAGCGGCTCGGGCGTTCCATCGCTGTATCAGCTCATCTATGAACTCGCCGGTCATCTCCGCACCGCAATGGATGCAGGTGATGCCGAACAGAGGTGGCGACTTGCGCGTCGCCGGTCTGACCTCGCCGGACATGGGTTCATGACCGCAGAAGGGACAGGGTTTCAAGTCGCGTTGTCCGATGATGTTCATGTGTCCGTCCTCCCACTCTAATACATGAGGAGGGAACCGCACTTCGGACAGAAGGTCGGCACGTCTTCGGCCAAGATGTCGAACTGCGGTTCCGTCACCTCATCCAAATCGGTCATGTCCTGCGCGATGACACCCGCCCAGCCGCAGTGCGAACACCAGATGCCATCGACCGGGTTGGCCGAGGACTTGTTAGCGGAGTTCACGCGCGGCACGTACCTGCGGCTCTTGAAGCGCGAGGATTCGTGGCTGACCTCGATGTGCTCGGGCCACTCATCCTTGCGCCAATTACCGGGAAGAATCTCGTTCAGATACATCAACGCCCCTCTCATGGTCGTGTGTGTTACTACTATTGTAGTATACCATAAACCTGCCAATGTGGAGATGTTGGGTATCTTCACAGGACCGCTACTTAACGCACGTCCGGTCGCTCATGCCCGCGCTCATCCTTGCCCATGGACGGGGCCTCGCGGCGCGGCTGGCTGCCGGACCCGCCCATGCCGCCGCCCTTCTTGGGCTTGCGTGCATAGGGAACCTCGGAAGCCATCTCGACGCGCAGCTCATCGGCACCGCGACGATATGCGAGCCACAGGCGCTTCACCTCGGGGTCGTCCATGACCTCCTTGGGCGGGCGCTTGAGTTCGAGCTTCGGGAACGCGGCGAGGGCGGTGCCCTCCAAGCCATGCGCCTTCTTGCGGTAATCGAGGTAGGTCTTCCTCATGTCCTCTAGGTAGGCATCGCGGATGCCGGTGACGCGCTGGCGCTCGGCTTCGACTGCCGCTCGGGCCTCGGCGATTTCCGCGCCCTTGGCCTCGATGTCCGCTTCCACGTTCTGCAAGAACCGCTCCTCAAGGCCGTTCGCGTTCAGGTCGGCATCGAGCTTCGCGAGGGAGAAGGAGTATTTGGAGTTGTCGGTGTCGGTGACGTAGAGCCTGCCCTTGCGGAACTGGGTGTCAACGCCCCAGCCCTCAAGCATCTCACGATACTCGTAGATGTTCTCGGCCCTGTCAGCTGCGAGGCGGCACAGCTCGCGCAGGTTCATCTTGTAGGACTCCCCGCCGCGCCCCTCTATCTCCTTTTCCACCTTCGACGGCTGCTTCTTGTGGACGGAGGAATTGCGCTCGTCGCGCTCCACCTGCTTCAAGCCCCATGCCTTGTCCATCTTGCGGATGCGGGAGGCACGTTCGACCTTGGCCTTCTGCCCGCGCCCTTCATTGAGGCGCTTTTTCGTCTGAATGTCGGAGCGATTTATGACCATATGAACAGCATAGCGATGGGTCTTGTCCTCCTTGCAATACTCGTTGTGCAGGGCGAAGACCACCTGCTGATTCGGATAGAACTTCGCCGCGTACTCCTTGGCGTAAGCCATGCACTCCTCTGGTGTGAGCTTGCCGCCGTTGATGTCACATTCATCCGGGAGGAAGGCGAGTATCTGATGGTACATAATCGTGTTCCTCGACTGCCTCAACTCGCCGGTCTTCTTGTCCCGGACCATTCGCGATGCCTTATCGTGACCGAAGCGCCTACGCGTGGTTTCCATGAAAGTCGCCCAACGCTTAATGTTGGTGCATCCATCCATGTTCTGGGAATCACGGAGGAGAACCTTCTTGTCATCGTTGATGTAGGCACGGAGGTTGCGCTGATGTCCATTCTCCGTGACGGCACGCTGTTTGATGATAGTCATAGGTGTTCCTCCTCTCATCTATCATCTTCATCATCTACATATTTCCAATGGCAACCTTTATATTTCTTGCCAGACCTGCATGCTGCGCTTACTCCTCCGCTGTTTGGAGTAGACAGATGTAGTTGTGCCTCCGTCGCTGAGGTGAAGACCTCGCCGCTCTCGACACAGAGTACCCTCTTTGCATTATGCTTGTAATTTGACTCAGCCCCGATGGATTTTGCCACGCGACTGACATTCGAGGTTGACATGCCCAATAAAGCTGCAATCTCCCGATAAGACTTATCACCTTCTCGGATTAGCGTCTCCGCCTGAGCTATGACTTGCTTCGGAATACGTAAATCTGTCTCAAAACCGTTCTGACGAAGTACCTCTCCGACGGCGGTACCACTGCGTCCAACTGATTTCGCTATCGCAGTAATCGTCATCCCATTATTACGCAGCCTTATAATCTCCTTCTTTTCCTCGTCACTTATGGGTTTCGCCTTTGAATATCTTCTACAACTGCTAGTTAGCCTACGGACATAGGCATAAGCTGCGTCATATTTACAGGCAAGTTCATCTATTGACATACCGGCTTCGTAATCAGCGATGAGATTTTCAATATCAATCTTCTCACGTACAGGTCTAATGAGAGCGGTCATACCCGCCCTTCTTACAATCTCATAGCACTTTTTTGCGTCTATCCCGAATCTTTCAGCCAATTCATATCTAGTATAAACACGGGGGTTCTCAACAAGAAAATTGAGTAAAGGCTTATTGCGTTCTCTTACACGGTTTAGCTGCCCGTCGAAGTCGAAGCCTATCTCCTCCAAACGGTGTATCTGCTCAGTATTAAGCCTGCCAGCACGATATACGTTTCGCAGATAACATATTGTCGAGTTTTTATCCACCTCAGTCATCTACATACTCCCAGTGATAGCCGCCCGATGTACCACATCTGTCGATAGCGCGTTTGATTGAGTTTCCTGATTTCAGCCCAAGGGTTCTCGCGGCATCACCAAGTGATGTAAACAACCTTCCAGTCTCTACGCATCGCACTTTTCTCGCTGACGGATGGTTCCCTCCTTTATGTCCACATTTTTTTGGAGCACCATCGACATACTCCCATGTGAAACCTCCCGCTTTTGTCCTATCACCCTTAGCAACAAGCCTAATCGAGGTTGCCGACACTCCCGAATCCCGCTCCGCAGCCCTAATGGATGGATACTCCACTCCGGTCTCTATGCATCGAACGGCAATCTCAATCTTTGAGCTTCCCGTCTTTAGAACATCTTTGACCTCCTCTTTAGAAAGGGTGTTGTATTCGGAACAACTCATGAAATGGTATCCAGCCGTATAATGCGATTCTCTCTTCAAGGCGCTATGGATTCCACTTTCCGAAATATTCAAATCTCTTGCGGCTTGAGCATAGGTCTCGTATCGTGTGCCTGTTTCCAGACAGATGACCTTGTAACATTCCGCCACCCTCGCGGCAGCTGCCTTCTCCTCTGTGTAGTTATCCTCTGTGACCCAGTGATAACCTCCTGTTATCTTATCTTTGTTCAAACATCTACTTATGGAACCTTTACTAAATCCAAGCTCTTTCTCCGCGATTTTCTGCGTCTCGAACCGCTGCCCTGTCTCTAGGCAGACGACAGGTCCCAACCAGTTTCTATTCTCAATATGGGGAATCCTACCCATCTCGTAGTCGATGAGATAGCACCAAGCAACGCCTCTTCCGTCCTTCTTAGAACCTCGGATAGCATAAGTTAAGTTATATCCAACATCACGTTCCGCAGCGCTAATGGACGGATAGCTCTTCAATGTATCAAGTCGAATGACAGGAAGACATACCTTCGCCCTCGCGCCACCGAATCCGCAATAGGGACATCCGCTTTTGCTGCGCGTTTTCGACCAGATTTTCAACTTGTACGGTCTATCGCAAGAAGGACATCTCCACCATACTGTCTTGGTCGATAACGGTCTAACCTCTAAAGGTGTCTCGTTCCCGTTCCGCTCGTAATCCCATTGTTCTGCAATCAATGGATATTGTGCAGCTAAACTATCTTTAGTGCTATCAAAAACAGCGACATCGAAGGTAAACCCGATTCTCTCAAGTCTAGCAACCTGTGAATCATCAAGTTTTCCATCTCTATAACACTCGCGCAGAGCGTTCGTACAATGATATGTTCTTCTCTTAATATCTGTCACAGCCGTCCTCCGTTTTGTGCCGCAATCTCCTCAAGGAAGGCAATCTTGTCATCAATGCTCATCTTCGGATTCATCGCCTCGCGAAGTTCAGTCGCGAGTTCGCGCGGGTCCTTAATCTCGTCAATGACCTCAAACTCTTTCGGGTCGTGAATCGGCTTCTCGCCACATTCCGCCATCTCACCATATGCGCGTTCCAAGCGTTCCTGCATGCCAGTGATGCCGCCGAGTGAACCGAAGTTGTTGCAGAGGTCGAACACGAGCGGCGTTCCGTTGCTGCCGGAGCTGAGGGCGCGACCGAGCTGTTGGTGGAAGATGACGGGCGACTTTGTGGGACGGACCATCACGATTGCGTCGATGCCGCTGATATGCACAGCCTCGTTGAGCTGGTTGATGCAGTAGAGCACCTTGAGCGCATCACTGTCGTCCTCCTTGAACTTCTCGAAGTCATCTGAGCCAGTCGAGTCGGCACTTGTCGTCTTGTAAGCGTGAATGTCCTCGTTCACGCCATGGAACCATTCATGGCTCAACGCCATAAACTCTTGCAGCTTCTCATTGTTGGGACAGAAGACGATTATCTTCGCATCGCTCTTCTTCAAGTGCTTCGCGATGGCCGTGTCAACCCCTCCGGCATCTTGCAGCGAGCGGCGCAGCTCCTCGTACTTCTTCGTGAACTTCGAGTATTTCTTCTTGCCCTTGACCTTCTCGATGGAGACCTTCAACTCGCCCAACTCCTTGGGCGCGTCGTAGAGCGCGATGACGTACTTCGGGATGGGCAGGATTCCGCGAAGCCAAGCCTCCTCAAGCTGCATGCTGCTGGCGATGTTACCCTCGAAAATCTCATCGGCCATATTGCGCCCGTCATCCGAGAAGCGAATTGGGGTCGCGCTGAAACCAAGCAGCTTCGCATCGGGACTGCCGTCGATGAACCACTGAACGCCCTTGCTCCACTCCGGTGCCCCGCAATGATGGAACTCGTCTAGGATGATGTAGTCGTACTGTAAAGTTACATGCTCGCTCCTTGCATGTACCATCGCAGCGGAGTACGTCTTGAATTGCAGGTTATCGGGATGGAAGCCCGGTGCTATCTTCTCAAGGTTGTCCATCTGGTCGATGAACATGTAGTCGTTCGTGCCGAGAAGCAGGAAACGCTTATCAGGGTTGTCTTGAACCAGCTTCGCGATGATGACGAACTTGCCGGTGCCCGTCGGCTGGATGACGCAGGCGCGGTCGCTCTGCGAGAGCATATCGCATAGCTTGTCGTAGGCAATCTGGTTGTGCGGGTAAAGCTCAATTTGAGAGTTCATATTAGTTGTCCTTCCCATTCTCTCGCTGAAACTTGCTAATCATCGACAACCTCCCAGTGAAATCCACCGGCTTTGTTGTTTATAGCGCGATAGATTTCCCTGCGGTCAATCCCCGTCTTCTCCATCGCCCTCCTCGTGCTCTCGAATACCTCACCAGTCTCGATACAACGAACTCTTACCCGAGCCTTTCCCCGTGGATGGTCGAAGAACTCATCGGATGGTTGCGGTTTCTCGGCATAGAAATAGTGATGCCCCCGTGTGGCATGTCCTTTTGTCACCGCATTGTAAAGAGTCGAACGGGGAACTCCGATGGCCCTTGCACACTCATTGAATGACTCGAACTTCTCGCCAGTCTCCAAACAGATGACAGGTTGTGTCTTTATCATTCTCATCCTTTCGCAAATCGTCGTTTATGTAAGTCAGTATTTAGGACTCATCACTATCGCCATCGCTGAAATCATGGGCTGTGATATAGACCTTATGCCTTGTTGCCTCTTCGCAAAGTTGACCGAGCACATCTGAGACTTTCAAGAACATATCACCCTCACGCGTCAAAACGCGAAAGGTCTCCTCCGCGTTGTAGACATCCACACCGTATGTGTTGAGAAACTTCATGAGCTGGTTCAAGTTCACACCCTGTTTATGCAACTCGGTCGCAATCTCCTCGATGGGTCCTACATCAATCATCGTGACGTTCAGATTGTCGGAGTGGATGAGTGCCGTGCGCACATAATCCGAAACCGTCATCCCTAATTTAGCGGCCTTGCGTTTGATGATTTCCCTTTCCTTATTTGTCACACGGACTTTCAGCCATATATCTCTGTTCGACAAACTCTTCTCCTCACTTTCATAAAACGGAACTTCTGAAACGGTGCCGCCGCCGTTTCCAAGTTCTGGGATTGCGAAAAGCCGCCTTTTCGCTGGTTGGAGAACGGTGGTCAGGTCCCTATCTTTAGGTACCTGATTATCGGTCGAGAACCCCCTTTCGGGTAGGCTCCTAAAGCCGTCCGAAAGCAAGATGGAAGGGTGGTTCAAATGCGGTTTTACCGCGTTTGTGGCCACACTTCCTACATCTTGCAACTCGAAGAGCGACTTTAGTCGGTGAGCACTGCTATTGTAGCAGTGCGAGAGCCTTCCCGGACGGGAAATAGGGGTGCCGCCGCCCCTATTTTCTGGCCGGGAAGGCGGTGTCTCCCGGAGCTTGCGGAGGGAGACAGAAAGGTGGGGTGCCGCCGCCCCACCTTTCTCAAATCCGCGAAACGCAGACAGATGATTTGGTTTTCCAGACTTGGCAGTCATGTATTTTCAGACGCTCGCGAATGGATGGATGCACTTTGCCTTGGCATGGGAACGCCGCCCCGCGAATCGGCAATCGTGTGATTCTCAAAATCGGTCGCGCCGTTTTCTGGATGGCGGTGAATCGAAAATCTCGAAGGGCGATGATGCGAAGCGGCGAATCTCAGAAGATGGTTTCAGGCCACGGGTCTAATCGAAATTGGAAACGTACCAACGGCCATTCTCGACCACGATGCTGCTCCTGCCGAAATCGACATCGACAAAGATACCATCATCCTCGATGACGCGAATGTCCACGCCATCGAAGAAGTCAAAGTAGCCAACGATGTCGCTGTGAAGCTCATCCACGCACATGTCGCAAACGACCTTGCCGTTAGATTTATCGTAGATGAGGAACCCATCGTACTTCTCAGGGTCGGTGACGTAAGTGTCAAAGTCGATGATGCCGTTCTCGGTCTTCTCGGCGAAGCTGTTCAACATGCCGATGATGAAGACGGGCGCGTAATCGTGGAACATGCGATGTCCTTTCAAAATCAACCTGTTACTTGTCGAGGGCTTCGGCGAAGACGCAGCAGCGGTAACCCGCGCTCGACATGTCGCCCTCCTTGGGCGGGTCGTTGTGCTTGTAGAGCACAGCACGCCTTCCGGGCCAGTAGTCCGTACCGTCATCGTTCTTCTTGGCCCACAGCCATTCGGTCACCTTGCCGTATCGGAAATCTCCGATGAGCGGAGACGGAATCGTCTCGTCCTCGTCCTTCCCGAACGTGCGGTAGGTGATTTCGTATTTGTCGTAACCGGTCTTCGTGGAGACACGCTTCACGCCGACGATGGTGCAGTGAATCTTGGTCGCCATCGCCACGCGATAGGCTAGGTTGTTCTCATCCTCGGCATCGACGATTGCCCTTGCGCATAGACCTACTTCTACGGGTCTGGGTTGACGGCCCTTCTCGATGGCGGCGGTCATATAGGCCATCGGAAGAATCTCGCGATAGCGTTGGTCGGTCATCTTGTTCTTGCGCTCGTCCATATTGCGTCTCCCTTCGTCGCGGACGGCTGATATGGGAAACCGCCCACACGGGCGGCTCCATATTCCTACTTCAACTTCGCGACCAACTCGACGATTCCCTCGCGCTGTCGGCTACCGAGACCCTGCACGCGTCGGTTCTCCGCGATGCCGAGCTTGCGCATGATGTCATCGGCCTTCGCCTTGCCGATGCCGGGGATGCACATCAGGAACTCGTGGACGCGGATGCGCTTGGCGCGGTCATCATCGAGGGCGTCGGCAAGGGAAAGCTCCCCTTTCCTCACGAGGTCCTTGAACTCCATGCGCTCGCGCCGCGCAGCCAAGGAGCGCTCAAGTGCGGCCTTGCGCTTCTCCTCAGTCATCTCGGGCAGGTGGTTGTCGTTCTCCATTTCTATCTCCTTACTCTCCGGTCTTGCCGGTTCGCTTATTCTCAGATGCCGCCTTGCGCAAACGCCAGCGACGGTTCGAGATGGACTTCATCGAGCGCTTGATGATTGGTGAAAGCTCGCTATCGGGAATCCTTTGGATGAGAACCAACTTATCCTCGTCATCCGTCCACCTTCGCCGCTCGTACTTGAAGGCGGTCTGTGCGTAGTAGCGCTTGTGCTCGGCGCGTTTGCGGTCATGCCGCTCCGATGCGCTCAGTCTCTTCCTCACATCGCACCTCCCATTATGTGGCGGCGATGAGGGCGAGCCTCACGCTCTTGAATCCGACATCACCGGTACACACAATCTGAACCGCAATGTCCTTCAAATCGCAACCAGCGTATCGAGCAAGTGCCCGTACCGCGTCGGTCTGCTCCTTGGCGATGTAGCCCATGTGACCGAAGAACTCTCCACGCGCAAGGACCTCGATTGCCTGTGGGTCGAACTTGTTCTTCGGTTCCGGTTTCAGCTGCGCATAGGTGTTCATGTACCCCTGCACCGCATCACGACGCTGACAGGCTTCTACTTCCCGCCAACGTGCCGTCATATCTTCTCCGAACGCACACCCACGCGCCGTGGCCGCAAGGATGTACACATCGCCCGTTGGGTTGGGGACTTTGATGATGCCTTCATCCAAAACCTCGACGGCCATCTCTACGCCGTCCACTTTTTGACCTCGACCACATCGTAGGTGGCGGCGAAACCGCTGGCCTTCGCACCGAGGGTGAGCGCGTCGCAGACGGCCACCGCCTTGTCGAATGACTCGCACCACGCGACGGCCACGCCGCCGACCACCATCACGACGTAAATCTTGTCGAGCTTCGCATCTGCCGTTGTCGCCATGTCGGCTCCTTTCACTTCGTCCTTCTTGAACGGTTCCGTGTATGCAGGCTTCTCTTTCGGCTGTTGCGCCTTCGCCTTGGGCCGCACCTTCTCCTTCATCTCCTCCAAGATTCGCGCGTCCATGTCGGCGCACCAATCGGTGTAGGCCTTGATGGCGTCCTTGTTGGTGGCGCAGTTGAACATGCGGCGGTCCATCTTGCCGTCGGGCATCTGGTACGTGCCCATGTACGTCGCCCCATGAGTCGGGCCGTAGAGCTTCCCGCGTCCGCCCTGTTGGTTGAATATGGGCTTATCGGGCTTCGACATCCGTCTCCTCCTTCACCTCGACCGCGACGCCCTCCTCGGCGGGCACGAGCCACGTGCGCCATTTAGAGGTAAACTTGCCCGCCTCGCCGTAGGCCGCGCGGAAGTTGCAGACGACGCAGATGCGCCCATCGCCGCCACGCGCGACCCCGATGACCGTGCCCAGACCGAACTTCTGGGAGAGGATTCGACCCCCGATGTGATAGCGGTTCCCGTAGGCATCGCGGGGGAGCGCATGGATGTACTTGTACACCCCGATTCGCTTTCCCATCGCGCACCGCCTACGCGAACTCGGCTTCGAGGAGGCGGTTGATGAGGACGGTCATGTTCTCACCCGTCTCCACCTTGTGATATTGGAGCTTCGTGTGCATGGACTTCGGGATGCGGACGTTGATGCACACCAGCTCATCGACCTCCGGCTGCGCGTGCTGGATGGAGGCCTGCTGGCGCTTGGACTTCTTCGCGGAGGCCATGAAGGCGTTACCGTTGTTAGACATACTTCTTCTCCTTCTCATTGATGATGGAATCTGCCAGCTCCTCAAGAGCCGGGATGACGTGGCTGTGCGGGCTGTGCTCCGCGACCGACTTGCCCTCGGCTGCGGCCTGCGAGAGGGCGACCGCGCGGGGCACCTTCGCGATGACCGGCACCTGCTCGGACTCAAGGAACTCCACGAGCTGCTTATCGAGCTTGCCGAACGCGTAGAAGTTGTTGACCACGAGCCGTATGGCCGCATCCGTGCCGGAGTCCTTGGCGATTTCATAGGTGCGCATGGTCGGTTCCACATCGCGCGTGCTCGGGAGCATGGGGATGAGGATGACATCGGCGGCGCGGCACCAATCGCCCATGCCGTCGTTCAGGACGCCAGCCGTATCGACAATCTGGTAATCGCAGGACTCGGCATAATCCGGGTCATCGCAGACCTCGTGAACGGAGCCGCCCTGCGGGTCGGTGGAGACGAACGCCACCGTGGAGCCTCGGCGCTCAAGCGCGAACGCCAGCTCGTCGGCGAGGGTGGTCTTGCCCACACCGCCCTTCTGGTTGAGGAACAGAATCGTGAACATATACATCAGTCCTTTCGTGTCTCGATTCATGAGTCGCTTAATCCGCGAGGCCGCGCTTGCGGTACTCTCGGCAGAGGGCGCGGACCGTCACGGCATAGATGGTGAACAGCGCGGTGAACAGGAACGCGACCGCGAGCACTTCGGGTGCGCTCAGGCCGATATAGCAGCCCGAGGCGAGGGAGACGATAGCGCCCATCGGTGCCGCAGCGGCCACCATGATGGCGAGGCCCCCGTCGATGGGGCGAGGGTTCCGGGCCATATGCCCTCCCTTGGACTTCATCCACATCACTCCCCCCACCAGTCATCGGCCCCGTCGGGGTCGGCGGACGACGCGGCCTTGCAGAGCGCGAGGGCGAAAAGGAACAGGACGGCGATGACAGCCATCGCCGCCACGGCCAAAACCCAACCGCCCAGACGCCATGCGAGGACGGCGATGGCCGCGAACTCCACGAGGATGGTGGCCGGGACCCCGTATTCCACCATTCCGACCTTGACCTTATCCGAGATAGCCATATGCGGGACCTTTCATAGATGTCAGACTTGGAACGAGATGATGAAGAAGATGAGCGCGAGGAGGCCGAAGAGGGAGATTCGCAGCACCCGTGCGCGGGTCATCTTCCTCCTCGCGAAGATGTACGCGGCGTCGTGGGCGATGCCGGATGCCGCGAGCACGACCGCCAGCATCAGGGACGCCCAGCCGACCGCGAATAGGACGGGTCTCACGACCGGACCTAGAACGGGATGTCCTCGTCATAGAGGTCGAGTTCGGGTTCGGGGACCGGGGCGGGTGCCGCGTGGGACGGCTCGTAAGGGGTCGCGGGCGCGTCGCCGGTCTGCTCGCGCTTGCCGCCGCTGAACTCAAGCTGGTCAACGATGACGCTCAGCTCATGGCGCTTCTCATCGTCCTTGACCCACTGCGAGTAGCGCAGCTTGCCGTCGATGGTGACCTTGGTGCCCTTGAGGAGGTACTTGGACAGCTTCTCGGCGCGGGTGCCGAACAGGGAGCACTTGACGAACACGGGGGAATCGACGTACTCGCCCTCGGCGTTCTTGCGCTTCTCGTTGACCGCCACGGTGAACCCCGCGACCGCGAGGCCGCTGGCGGTGGCGCGCATCTCCACGTCGCGCGTCAGGTTGCCCTCGATGATGACTCGGTTGATTGCCATTCTGAATCCAATCTACTCGGATATGACTACCTGCCTTTTCGGCACTACCAATATAGCAAACTACAATGCCAGTATAATTGGAATGTAGTAACCTCCATATCTTCTACACGCCGTGTACGTCGGACGTGCCAAGGCCGCGCGATTCCTGCGGTACGCCCTCCATGTACTCCTCAAGCACGATGACCTCGCCCGGTTCGACCCCATCTTCATCAAGTCCCTGCTCGCGCACCAGATAACCGTCGAACGCCAACTTGGCGATGTTGTCCACGCAACCGATGTAATAATCCTCGCACCAAGTGTCGTATATCTCCTTGGACACCTGCGCCACCGACCTGTCAACGACCTCGGCGATGTCGAGGAACGAGCACCCGGTGGCGAAGAAAGCCACGGTCTCAGCCCATTTCCTAGCTTCGCTGACGCGCCTCTTGCCGTAACGGGCACGTGCCCGTTCGAGCGTGAGGCCATGCTGCTCAAGACTCGTGCGGATAATCCGCTCGGCCTTCTCGCCCTCCCCTGCCACGCCGCGCCAACTACCGATGCCGATGGACTGGCGGAGCCAACCGCACCCGTGGGACTCGAAGAACGCATCCAAATCGGCGTAGCTCACGGGCTTGCGCCACCACGGAGCACACCAATCACCCAAGTCATATATGGAATTGATACCGAACGGGCTGTCTACCTCTTTTTGCAAAGCCAAACGCATGGTCAGCAGGTAATGGCAATCGCAGATTCCGTTGTCCTCGACAAGGTTCTCCATCTTCTTCATCCTCCCAATCCTTCAACAAATCAAGGAGGGGTCGCCGGTCTTCCGGTGCCCCTCCCATGCCGCGCCTAGCGCTTTCCAAAGCTCGTGACCGAGAAGAAGTCCCCATTGCCGACGGTCTTCCGCACACGGTAATAAATCCCCTCTGCGCAAGTCTCCTTCGCTATGACAACATCGGAGGGTCTGACGTTCTTCCATCCGTACATCTCGCGAACCCACTTGTCGAGGAACGCCTTGGTGGGGTGGAATGAACGGGAAGAGACATTGCGGTAGAAGTCGCGCCTCGCCCTCTCGCGCCTCTTGGCCTTCGCTCCATCCGCCTCATGGGCATCATCGACGTACCAATCACCATCGACCTTGAAGAACACGCGCTCGCCGATGGCGTTCTCAGGCACGAGCCAATCGAAGGCCCTCTTCGGGGCGCGGCACTCGAACAGGATGCGCGGGTGAGCCGAGTCTGTGCCAAGGAGAAGGGGCACCCCGTGGGATGCCCCTTCCATCGTCCATCTAGTCGATGCCGTAGCTCTTGCAGAGATACTGGGCGTATGCCTCGCAGAGCAGGCCCACATGGTCGCTAACACCGCCGTAGTAGCTCTGCTCGCACTCCTCGACCGCCTCCGGTGAGACATACTCACCGATTACCTCGTCGTAATAGTCAACCGAATCGAAGTCGATGTGGTCGAAGAGATTCGCCCACTGCCGGACCTCGCGATTGCAGCTGTCGGCATACGGGAACACGTTGTCGCCGAAATCCGCCAGCGCCCGCAGCATATACACCTGTTCGACCGCCCCGTAATGCTCCACATCGTCATCGCTATACGGAGCGCGGTACTCGTGGTAGCCGTTGCCGACGTACTGGCCGATGCCGCCGTTGCAAATCTGGTAGTCCATATTGATGACGGAGCTGAGGGCGCTGACTTCGTGGAATTGGGTCGGCGTGAGCGCGGCCTTGTCACAGGTGAGCAACTTGTCAATCCAGTCGGTGCCCTCGTCGGCCTCCGTGAAGCGGCTGTGCGCCAGCTTGACATCCTTGTCCAGACCCTCAAGCTCGATGCCCTTGTACTTCATGGTGGGGTTCCTTCCCTCGTGGTTGCCTGTGGCTTAATTATATCAACCTATCATGCTATCAATGTGGTAAACTACATTCCTACATACCTTCTTCACAAGGTCGCCCCTGCGGGGAACTGGGTCATAGGGGCTTGCCCCTATCCTCGCCCCCTCCCTCTCGTCACCCATGCGGACCAGCCGCCATGTCTGTGGCTTCGCCCTCTCTGGAACCGTCACCCTTACTTCCTCCCTCCCTGCCTTTCTTTCCGTTCGTCCATGGAAAAAGGGGCCGCGCCGAAGCGCGACCCCTTCCGTGTAAGCTGGTCGTTGCGTCACAAATCGTAGCATATCCAAGCTATCGTAGCCTATCCCTATCAAGTCTGGTCTACTCTAAGCGTGGCCGCTCCGTTCCATATCTAATCGGTGCCTCGCGCTGCCTCTCAGTTCTATTCCATCGCATCGCCGGTCTTACCCGAAGTGCCGTATCGGTGGAATCGGAAAAATGGCGGCTAATCGGTTGCGTAACGTTCCGGCTCGGCCTCCATGAGGGAGACGGTGAGTTCGATTTTCGTATCATTGAGGAGGTCATTAAGCTCATATCTAATGTCACGAGCCACTTGACGATACAGCTCGTTGAACAATGGCACACTATCGTTCTCGAACCCATTGCGCGACATCTCGTCAAGCGAATCAAGCACATCCTGCACGCACAGTTCGAAGCCCTCCATGACTTTCACGTCATCGCCAGTCAACTTCCTCGGGTCGTATACCTTTAGGTCGTAGCCGCTCATGTCGATTTCCTTCCATCATCATGCAATCCGAGTGGTGCAGCGCCACATAGTTGGAATATGTGGCGCTGCCGGGAATCTGGGTTCGTTCGCAGGTGCTGGTAACGCCTGCGAATAACTGAAAACGAGGTCGAGACTCGTATCAGCTCCCATACATCCCCATACCGGCTAATCCCCGTGTGCGAACGGTGAGAGGGGCAACGCCCATGAACGTGCTTCTCGAAGTCCTGAATGCCCTCGCCGGTACGGGTACATCATACATCATCGCCGTCTAAGCCAAGAACCTCCCCGTCCTCATCCATCGAACGGGGAGGTTGACCGTCCACGACACCGCCGACCGTCACCCCCTTGCCGAAGAACTCGCCCGTCTCCAATTCGCGCTCCCAGCGCTCGACCATCTCGTCCGTTATTGTTCGACCACCAGCAGCTACCCATGACTTGCCCATCTAAAACCTACCGCCTGTCGTCTAATCCGCCTTGCCTCCGCGCATCGTGCGGACAGCCCTGCGCACCATCGCGCCGAGGCTCTTGTCGAGTCTCACGCCAAGGAACGACTCAAGAGAGGCGGTATCCTTGAACACGATGACGCTGTTCACCATCGCCGCATTGAGATATGCCGGAAGTTCGTCATAGATGGCCTTCACCTCGAACTTGAGCGTCCTATCGGCATCAGAGCCATCCGGTTTGTATTCCACCCCTTGATTGTTTGGACGCACCTTGAACTGCGAGGGGTCTACGCGCCATGCCTCAAGCAGCTTTTCCCTCGCCACACGGGCGGTCGCGGTCTCACCGATGAAATCGCGGAACGTCAAGGGCGTGTTCCACGTATCGGACTCGCCAGCCTCCTCAAACATCTCCCGCAACGTGACACTCGACAGGTTCAGGAGGTCTGGAAGATAGTCTCGCGACCCGACACGTATCATGTCCTCCATCTCCTCGACCAGCGGTTCCATGCGGGCAAGGTATTCGAGGAAGAAGGCGGTTGTGAGCCTCCCAATCGAATCGCTCAGAGTCTTCTTGCCGACCGTGCCGACCTCGCGGTCGATGCGAACCTCCGTCCGTATGGGAACAGAGCGCTTCGCCAGCTCGGGTTTCAATCCGCCCATCTTGTTCACCGTCAACGTGTAGATGGGGCTGAGGACATCTTCGCGGTTCAACCAAGCCCCGTCGCGCTTTATGATTGCGTCGGCATTCGTCTGGAATCGCTTCCACGGCATATCGTCAATCAGCAATCCCATCTCCGGGCAGAGGCTATTGATTGCCTTGATTCCAGTCGGTGTCCACTCCTCGTGTGACACCTTGCCCGTCTGCGGAGAACCGTACATCGCTTGCAGGCACAGCTCCATAAAGGTGGTCTTGCCCGCATTGGAGTCACCGTAAAGAATGCAGTATAGAGGGAACAGCGTGAAGGAATAACCGTGGCGCATCGCGACTTTTCGCACCCTCGTCATGAACGGCGCGGTGAACATGAAGGCGAGCACCTTGAAGAACTGCTGCTTCGTGACCTCGACATCACCTATGAACGAATCGTACCCGCGCATGATGTCGGAGATGCGGTGCGCATCATCCACCCACGCGCCCTCCGGCTGAACTTCATACGCCTCCCCGTTCAACGTCGCCGCGCCGCTCTCGGTGTCATAATGGAACTTCGGATAGGCGACCGCACGCACCTCACGCTCTGCTTTGGCCTCTCTTGCCGCGCGAATGACGCGACGCACCTCATCAGGGATGATGACGCGACCACCGGTGACCGGCTTGTAGTCCACCTTATGCTCTCGCATCGCGGCATATTGCTCGCGCTCCTCCTCCGTCATGTCCTTCGGGTTGAAGGTGTAGAAGGTCTCAACCTCATCGTCATCCTCCGGCATGTCGCAGAGGTAGACGACCCCCTTCGCCCGCATGACCGGCACCACCTCTAACTCACCTTCGGAGTCCCCGGCGACACTCGCGAAATCGACCATGGCGGCGGGTTCCAACGGCGTCGTGGACGACATTCCCTTCAACGACTCGAAGCGTGCGAGGCGGTTATCAAACATCACGACATCGCCGTCGAAGCAGGTTATCTCCTCGTACTGACCGCCCGTGAAGGCTCGTTTGGAGAGGTTCGCTGAACCCGTGATGATGCGGCAGCGCCCATCGTCGGCAGACAGTATGTACAGCTTCTCATGCGACATCTTGCGCATGTTGAAGTAGATGCGCACGGAGCCGTCCTTGACGCGTTCCACGAGTTGCTTCCGCTTGGAAAGGCGCTTCATCTCCAACTTCTGGTGCATGGCGACATCCACGATGTCGGGTCGCACGGTGTTCATGGAGCCGATGATTATCTCGACATCCTCGAACATGTCGGCAACCGTCTCCACGAAGCCTAGCCCATATGAGAACGTGATGACCCTCAGATGGTCGAAGCCACCGAACAGGGCCTTGTAATCCATCCTCCGCTGGTCGATGAATTTCGAGTAGATGACCTCGATACCTCCCTTGGTCTCGTCGGCGAACAGGCTCTCCTGACGCAATTCCATTTCCCCTCCTATGCCTGAACCGTCTCCATCAATGCGTCGATGTAGCCGCGCACGCGCTCCGCCAGATGCACGGGGCACTTGATGTAGACCTTATCCTCGTCTCCCGGTTTCATCGGCTCGGTGCTCTCCGTGGATGCGGCCAGCGCCGCCGTAGGCGCATCCACATCGAACAGAGCGCCTTGAGACGGCTCGTGTACCTCCTCGACCTTGGCGGCGAGGGAGTCGTAGAACTCGATGACGGACTCGTTAGCGTAAAGGCGCTGGCGCTCTATCTTCGGCCAGACGGTGAGGCCGTCGAAGGTCGTGCAGCGCGACAGGGCGACATAGAGCATACCCGCGCCGAACACCTTGGAATGGACGGCGCAGCGCTCGAAGGTCTGGCCCTGCGACTTGTGGATGGTGATGGCGAACGCGAGGCGAAGAGGGATTTGCGTGAATGACCCCACCGTGTCGGTTACTAGCTCCTGCGCGGGGTTGCCGTCATCGCCGATGAAGTCGCGCACGGAGGATTTCAGCACTTTCCACTCCTTCTCGGTCACCTCGACGGGGTACTCGCAGTCATCGAACTCGACTATCACGCTATCCGCCCCGACTTCCGAGATGGTCCCCAGCGAGCCATTCGCAAGACCGTGGTCTGGCATGTTCGCCAGCAGCATCACGCGTGCGCCCTCCACGAGACGGAGCTTATCGTCAGTTGGCTTGTCCGAGGGCTTCACATCTCCGTAGGAGTACGCCGTATACGTCCGCGCCCTCGCGCCCATGCGCTCCAATTCCCCCACGCGCTCGTCATTGATGGTGGATGCCATGCGATTCGTCGCGCACAGCCACAGGTCATCCTCCGGTGCCCGCTTGCGGTCGGATATGGAGCGCTCGTTGAAATAGCCGATGCAGTCCCTATCGCCGATGCGGGCGCGGTTGAGCTGGCCGATGAACTCGGGGTCGCTCTGGCGCACAACCTCGGTGAGGACGTGCGGTTCAAAATCCATGCCCTTCCACAGCTGCGACTTGAAGGCGTAGCCGTCATCGTTCCCCGGCCACAGCTGCATCAGCACCTTGCGGTCATCATCGGTCACGACCGGCGGGAGCTGGAAGAAATCGCCCACGAGCACGACCTACTTCCTACCCGAGACGCGCTTGGCTGCGAGCACCATGTTCATGACGCGCTCGAACAGGTCGATGCGGCACATGGATACCTCGTCGATGATGATGACCTCGGCCTTGTTGAGCACCTTGCGCGTGAGCGTCTTCTTGTTCTCGTCGTGCGGGTCGAGCACGCCGAAACCCACCTGCAAGGTGCGGTGGATGGTCGTGCCGTTATGCAAGTTCTGCGCGGCTATCCCCGTCGGGGCCATGGCGAGGTAGGGAACCTCGCGCTCCTCAAGCTCCTCGATGAATGCGTTGAGCACGTAGCTCTTGCCCGTGCCCGCGTTTCCCGATAGGAACACGTTGCGGCCAGACAGCAGGGCGTCCATGGCCTCCGCCTGACCGGGCGTGAACGTGCGCTCCTCCTCTTCCATGCGACCCCTTCCAAGTCGAGATGATGCTATATGGATATGATTATATCAGACTATAAAGCAACAATGATGCAAATCCACAATACCATGAGATGCGCACATGGCGTCTCAAGCGTCACGGCCACCAACCTCATGGACGGTTCCCTCAAGCTCACCGCGCGAGGCGTTCACCACCGTCGGCGCGACCCACTTGATTTCGAGACCGGTGGGGTTCTCCCTCGGACCAGTCCAGTACCCGTGCCAATGGCCGCGCCTGACATGGGGTGCCACATGCCGTCCGGTCTTGCCGCCATCCTGTCCCTTCGCCTCATGCTCGTAGACACGGCGAACCTCCGCGAGCTGCGGGGCAATGCGGAAACCCACGTCATGGACGGTGCAATCGGTCTGACGGCTCTTTCGGGACTGGTTCTTCTGGGGAACGTAGACCGTGCGCACATCGGCCTCCTTGGAGGAGATATAGAGAAGAGACCCCAAGATATGCTCAAGAAGATAGCTGCGCGAATGAGCCGTCATCAACAGCTCCTCATCGGTAACCTCACAAGCATATGACATGGACTCATTCACTTTACGAACAACATTCAGCTCCTCGGAATACCATCTTTCAAGCGAAATCCCCTCATCTATCGGAAGCTCGATTGCATCGAGCCACATCCGCATCCCGCGTCGAACCTCCGCCACGTCCGAACCATAATCGTCCGTGTGCCTCATCTCGCAATGATGGGTCAAGCTATCGACGAAGAGAGTTCGCCCCTCAACCCAGCAAAAACATCCCTCGTAGTAACGCGTCACATAACAACTCGCCTCACCCCAGGTGTCAGCCATATCATCGGTTAGCAACTGTTCATACTCATCTACCCATCTTCTCTCTATGAAGATACAGCCATATGGCAGTCGCAGCAGCGCATCCACCGGCACCTCGTCCGCCTCATCAATGCGAAGCTCATCCCAAAGCTCCTTGCCGATTCTATAAACCTGTTTGCTGTCATCCCAAGAAGACAGCAACATGCTCTCCACTTCATCCAAGTCGGCACGCCGCCTCGCCTTGTCGGCCCACACCTGAGCCGGTACCTTGCTCGCCGGTATCTTCATGTCGGTCTCCTCTCGAACCGTGTATGCCATGCGCCCCCATTATCCATCGCGTGAGCCGTCGAGTCATGTGCGCAGCCGTGAATCGACGGGGAGGGCGATGCCTCCGGGGAGTCCGAGGGGATGAAGTTCCCTCGTCATCCTCGACATGGGCATATCCAATCATCCCAAGGCTCGTCAAGGTCATCTGATGATGCGAAGGTCTCGGGGATGCGGTCGTGGTGCGCGGCATGGGCGAGTCCGTATATCCGCCCCGGCGCATCGCCGTCCCATGTGCGCGTGATGCGCTCGACAACCGCCTCCTCCCCAAGCCCCGTGATTGCCGCCATATCGGCGATGGTGCATCCGGTGGCGAGGAAGGCCACGGTCATCGCGACCGACTCCGCCCGCCTCACGTAGAGCGCACCTAAGCCATCTGCCCCGCCTCCCAAGGGGATGCCGTGCAGGTGCATCACATCCGAGAACACGAACGCGGCTTGTCCGTACTGCTCTCCATCGTCAAGAAGGCTCCCGCCGTACCGCTTGAGGAATAATCGCAGCCTACATGGCGTGAGAGGCTTCTTGTACCAAGGCTCCTCGCAGCCGCTCATGAGCAACGAGGCCTCGTCCCAGAAGGGGCTTTCCACCCCGGCTTGCAGGGCGAGTCGTTCGACCATGAGGTAACAGGCGGCTGTCCCCAAATCGCCTTCACGCATATCCGGCATATCCCCTCCCCGACCTCTTATCTAGGTGCTATCACATCAAACCACAATACCATCAGGATAGATTAGTATCTATCTATATGAGCCACATGCCAAAGGGCACCCTCTCGGGTGCCCCACGGTGTCACCATCCCCGGTTCTCCCGTTCGGCCCTGCGGCGCTCGCGCTCGACGCGACGGCGGGCGAACTCCGCTTGGATGCGGCGGTCTCGAAGCATACCGGCGATGTAGAGCGAGACGGTCGCGATGACGATGCAGGCGATTCCCAGGCAGAACTCGACCACCGTGCCGTCGCAGTACCCATAGACGCGAGCGCACACCGTGGCATCCTCACAAAAGAACATGCCGACCGCCCCGAAGCAGAGACCAGCAACCGTATACTTCTCGGTCTCGTCCATCTTCCCCATGTCCCAATCCCTTCCTCATCGGCTTGTGTCAATAGTATTGTATCAAACTACAATACTATAAATGTAGTAAGACGGGTATCCACATATCCATCATAAAGAAGGGCACCCTCCCGGATGCCCTCGCTTGGGTATATGCCCTGCCCTCACCATCGCGCGATATATACGTCTCGGTACTTGAAGAAGGGCACCCACCGTGGTGCCCTTCGCGTTTCCATTTCCGGCTACTCGTTGAAGTAGCAACGCGAATTGAACCAATCCGCCACCTCATGGAAGGCGTCTGCATCCACGTCCCACGGCATGACCACCCATATCTCGGTGATGGCCTCCCACAGGTCCACATTCTCCGCGAACACCACATGGAGGTCTGGCCGCTCGGCTCCCAACTCCTCCGCACGTCCGCGAGCCAGCTCGACAAGCTCCGGGTAGCCCATGCCGAGGTCCGCTGCGTAGCTCCCGTCATACATGGCGGAGAGCTGGACGCAGTACCGCCCATCCCACTCGACAAGGTAGCACTCCACCCCGTAGCCGTCCGACCACAAATCGTCCAGCACGCGCCTGAGTTGCACGGGAAGCTCCTCCGGCCCGATTTCGCGCCCATCGGGGGCGGTGAGGTCCGCAGTCGCGTTCGACCAGTAGCGGTGCCCCTCCGGGTACTCACCCTTCTTCAACGTGTACAGCATGTCATTTCCTCTCTTCTCGATTGCCTGTGCCCTAATTATATCAATATGGTATCCTACTAATGTAGCAAACCATAATACTACATATTCTCTCCATGAAAAGGGGCACCCTCTCGGATGCCCCTCGAAATCCCCTACTACTGCAACGCGATGCCGCATCCGGTCAACGGCTCGCCCTCGCGATACTGACGGTCAAGCTCATCAAGCTCAAGCCTCCGCCACTTACGCGCGTTCTCTGCGTCCCCGAAACATCCCGCGTTCTCGTGCTCGCAGATTTCCTCAATGTAGTAATCTTTCACCTGACGGCACTTCTGCTTGTACTCTTCCTCGCGCTCCATTTCCCTTCTCCCTTCTCTCGGTTGCCTGTGGCTTAATTATATCAATATAGCATTCTACCAATATAGTAAACAATAATACTACATAATCCTTCCATGAAAAAGGGCACCCTCTCGGATGCCCCTCACGTGATTACCAGAAGGCGTAGAACGCGGGAGTTTGCCGAATACCGCCGCTGTAGCTGACATGCATCCTGACCTCGAACCCGCGCTGGCGCAGGATTTCGAGGGCCTTTTCCTTCGCCCCATCCATGCAGTCGCAATAGAAGAGACACGATTCTCTCTCCCCCAGCTCCGCGTCTTGGCGAATCCTGCGCTCGCAGCGCTCAAGCGCTTCCATCACCTTTCCGTCACCGCTCATATCGCGAGCCATATCCGCAGTAAACATATCCGGTTCCTTTCTCTCTTGGTCTTACCGTGCCTTAATTATAGCAACCTATCATACTATCATTGTAGTAAACTACATTCCTACATACCCTCTCCACAATGTCGCCCCCGCAGGGAACATGGGTCATAGGGGCTAAGCCCCTATCCTTGCCCTTCCCCTCTCTCGTCACCCATGTGAACAAGCAGCCCTATCCACAGCACCGCGCTTCCCGTGACCGTCAACCAACCCTCCTCTCTCCCTGCCTTTCTTTCCGCCTTCCCATGAGAAAAGGGGCCGCGCCGAAGCGCGACCCCTTCCGTGTGTAATTCCATAGCCAAGCCATTCGCGACTCCGCCACGTTCTTCCTTCTCAGGTCCAATCTTGGCCGCGATACTCTTTTCCACCGCATCGCCGGTCTTACCCGAGGTGCCATATCGGTGGGATTCGATTGCGTCAGGCTAGTAGGGCAGCGCCAAGAGGGGCAGCACCGCGATGTAGCCGACGACGGACAACGCGATTCGGATGCCGAGGCCGATGAGCGCGAACTTCGTGCAATCGGAGCGGTACGGCGCGTCCATGTTGCACAGGGACGCCAAGATTGCGCATCCCGCACCGCCGAGCAGGCCCGCGAAGAGGTAGCCCGCCTTCTGACCGCCCGTGAGGAACGTCTTGCGCGTCACGAGCACTTGGTCGTTCTGGTTCTCCATGATTTGACTCCAATCGGACAAGGGGACCGGGGGTGCGCGTCAGCGCCCCGCCGGTCCCCATATGCAACCACCGTCAAGAAAGGAGACGGCCCGTCCATCGTAACACACTCAGCCCCGATATAACGCCTTGTTCTCCTCGTACCATCGACTGGCATCCTCGACGGTGCCCCCGCCCAAATGACCCACGACTTCGGCACCCTCGTATAAGCGGTCGGAGAAGAACGGGCGGCACTCGTCGCAGAAGGAGCGAAGGCCGCGCTCAATCCACGACGGATTGCAGGCGTTCACCCACAGCCCCTCCTCGCCCTCGATTGACACGAGGTAGTCGCGCCCGCCCCCCTCGTACTCGATGATGTCCCCGGCACTGTACATGTCCCTCAAACCCATGGATTGAACTCCTCTCCCGACGGGCACCCGCCTGTGAACGGCAGATACCGTATATAAAACAACATTGCTAGTATACCACTATACTACAATGATAACAAGGCAACCACCTCTGTCGGTTTTCCACGCTTTCAATGGCCGAAGGGTTCCCAACCCGACCCGCAGGCTGTTGGAAGGGTGGGAAACCGACTCTGGCATATAATGGAGGCTCATGTCGGCGAATAGACGGAAAGGACCTAACATGGCAACGGTATCGGAAATCGACGGGAAGCTCGATGAGTTGAAACGGCAGGCCGCAGCGCTCAAGGAGCAGCGGAAGGTAGCCGCCGCCAAGGAGCGCGAGCAGGCGAGGAAGTGGAAAGCCGCGACCCTCGCGGCAATCGGCGAAACCGTGCTCAAGACCCTCGGCGCGGATTGGACCGACATCGACCTCGAAGGGCTGCAAGGCTGGCTCGCCGAGAGCGCCGAGGACATCCGACTCATGGCGGTCACCGACCCGCGCACGCCTGTGGAGGCGAAGGAGGCGCTTGACGCGTTCAAGCGCTCCTCAAAGCCGAAGCGCACAGGGAAACCAAATGCGGTCGAGGTTGAGGATGTGACCGAAATGTCGGAAACCATCGACATGGCTGAGGATGAAAATCAAGCGGACTGGTAGGCCGCAAAAGGGAAAGACCCGCAGCGGATGGCAGATACCCTCCCCTGCGGGTCTCCCGTCTCTGCTGCAACTCATCAAGCAGAAAGGACTGACTCGATGATACGACACCTCGGCGCTTTCGGCACCCACATTTCGCATTCCCGAGCGATTTGGCACTCGGCTACCCCTCGTGCGTGTCCCTATAAATAATTAAATGGGTGTGTGAAGGATACGTGGAGAGCGATATGACATATTTCAAGTATTGTAGGAGACTATCTTACTACAAACATGGTGAATATATGGAGCCGCCATGCAGCGTGCATCCCATCGCCGAATGGTGTATCTTTGGTATCGAGGTTTATAGCGGAACCGGACAACTTAGCTTTCTCAGCCCTCGTGGCGGGAAATATATAGAAATACCCCGTGGTGTCCGCTATCACCACGGGGTATTGTCGTTTGGAGGCACTTACATGGAGGTCAGCTTCGATGCAGACGTGGCGACGGAGCACGGCATCCGCGCCGCAGTCGTGCTCAATCATATCGCGCACCTGATGCGGTTCCCCGACGGGTCGCAGGCCGGTCATTTCAATACATGCGGTCGCGCTTACGTGCATGTGTCGCCCGAGTACCTTTGGAAGATGTTCCCCTTCATGAGCCTCCGTCAGGCGACAGAGGCCTTGAGGGAGCTTCGCGAAGGCGGTCTCATCGCCGAGCGCGAATATGGCGGTCTCGACCCCGATTACCGCAACTGGTACACATTGACAGAGACGGGAAACGCCGTCGCATGACGGCTCCCATCAAGGCACCCGCAAGGAAGGAAAACATCTATGGCGGTTCTTCGTAAAGCACACAAGAGCAATTTCACGGTCATCGACAACCAAGTGTTCAAGAGCAACCTGTCGCTCAAAGCGCGGGGACTCCTAAGCACCATGCTCTCGCTTCCTGATAACTGGAATTTCAGCACGACAGGCTTAACCTCCATCCTTCCATCTGATGGGGAGAGCATCATCCGCTCCGCCATCAAGGAATTGGAGACAAATGGCTATCTCACGCGAGAGCGCATACGTGATGACAAGGGCAAAATCGTCGATTGGCTTTGGACTTTCTCGGATTACCCACAGGATGGAAACCCACATGTGGAAAATCAACATGTGGGTAAACCACAACTGGATAGCCCACATGTGGGAAACCAACCACAATTAAATACTAAAGAAGAAAATACGAATGGAGAAAGTAAAAAGGGAGCAAGTACCGATGGATATGCGACCGCCCCCCTCGTACTCGATGATGTCCCCGGCACTGTACATGTCCCTCAAACCCATGGATTGAACTCCTCTCCCGACGGGCACCCGCCTGTGAACGGCAGATACCGTATATAAAACAACATTGCTAGTATACCACTATACTACAATGATAACAAGGCAACCACCTCTGTCGGTTTTCCACGCTTTCAATGGCCGAAGGGTTCCCAACCCGACCCGCAGGCTGTTGGAAGGGTGGGAAACCGACTCTGGCATATAATGGAGGCTCATGTCGGCGAATAGACGGAAAGGACCTAACATGGCAACGGTATCGGAAATCGACGGGAAGCTCGATGAGTTGAAACGGCAGGCCGCAGCGCTCAAGGAGCAGCGGAAGGTAGCCGCCGCCAAGGAGCGCGAGCAGGCGAGGAAGTGGAAAGCCGCGACCCTCGCGGCAATCGGCGAAACCGTGCTCAAGACCCTCGGCGCGGATTGGACCGACATCGACCTCGAAGGGCTGCAAGGCTGGCTCGCCGAGAGCGCCGAGGACATCCGACTCATGGCGGTCACCGACCCGCGCACGCCTGTGGAGGCGAAGGAGGCGCTTGACGCGTTCAAGCGCTCCTCAAAGCCGAAGCGCACAGGGAAACCAAATGCGGTCGAGGTTGAGGATGTGACCGAAATGTCGGAAACCATCGACATGGCTGAGGATGAAAATCAAGCGGACTGGTAGGCCGCAAAAGGGAAAGACCCGCAGCGGATGGCAGATACCCTCCCCTGCGGGTCTCCCGTCTCTGCTGCAACTCATCAAGCAGAAAGGACTGACTCGATGATACGACACCTCGGCGCTTTCGGCACCCACATTTCGCATTCCCGAGCGATTTGGCACTCGGCTACCCCTCGTGCGTGTCCCTATAAATAATTAAATGGGTGTGTGAAGGATACGTGGAGAGCGATATGACATATTTCAAGTATTGTAGGAGACTATCTTACTACAAACATGGTGAATATATGGAGCCGCCATGCAGCGTGCATCCCATCGCCGAATGGTGTATCTTTGGTATCGAGGTTTATAGCGGAACCGGACAACTTAGCTTTCTCAGCCCTCGTGGCGGGAAATATATAGAAATACCCCGTGGTGTCCGCTATCACCACGGGGTATTGTCGTTTGGAGGCACTTACATGGAGGTCAGCTTCGATGCAGACGTGGCGACGGAGCACGGCATCCGCGCCGCAGTCGTGCTCAATCATATCGCGCACCTGATGCGGTTCCCCGACGGGTCGCAGGCCGGTCATTTCAATACATGCGGTCGCGCTTACGTGCATGTGTCGCCCGAGTACCTTTGGAAGATGTTCCCCTTCATGAGCCTCCGTCAGGCGACAGAGGCCTTGAGGGAGCTTCGCGAAGGCGGTCTCATCGCCGAGCGCGAATATGGCGGTCTCGACCCCGATTACCGCAACTGGTACACATTGACAGAGACGGGAAACGCCGTCGCATGACGGCTCCCATCAAGGCACCCGCAAGGAAGGAAAACATCTATGGCGGTTCTTCGTAAAGCACACAAGAGCAATTTCACGGTCATCGACAACCAAGTGTTCAAGAGCAACCTGTCGCTCAAAGCGCGGGGACTCCTAAGCACCATGCTCTCGCTTCCTGATAACTGGAATTTCAGCACGACAGGCTTAACCTCCATCCTTCCATCTGATGGGGAGAGCATCATCCGCTCCGCCATCAAGGAATTGGAGACAAATGGCTATCTCACGCGAGAGCGCATACGTGATGACAAGGGCAAAATCGTCGATTGGCTTTGGACTTTCTCGGATTACCCACAGGATGGAAACCCACATGTGGAAAATCAACATGTGGGTAAACCACAACTGGATAGCCCACATGTGGGAAACCAACCACAATTAAATACTAAAGAAGAAAATACGAATGGAGAAAGTAAAAAGGGAGCAAGTACCGATGGATATGCGACCGCCCC
>OJPK01000048.1_pt1 | contig 127501 bp, 128 predicted proteins | sample 1598491 | NCBI WGS metagenome assembly OJPK01 (sample SAMN03922487, study PRJEB24848) | human gut metagenome | isolation source: stool sample | host: Homo sapiens | place: Germany | collected 2011-05 | reverse complement strand
GGGCCATTTTTAACCCCTAAAATTCAAAATTGTCCTTGACATGGGGTACACTTCAGATCACTCGTCTATCTTGCCCTTGGGCTTCACCCGTGACAGGGGATTGGCACGGGCCGCCACCCGTAGGGCCTCGTTGTCGATGTGGGTGTAGATTTCGGTGGTGTTCAGGTGCTCATGGCCCAGCACCTCCTGCACGGCCTTGACATCCACGCCGTTTTGCAGCATCAGGGTCGCTGCCGTGTGGCGCAGCTTGTGGGAGGAGTAGTGGGTGCTGTCCAGCCCTGCCTCCAGCAGATGCCGCTTCACCAGCGCATGAACCATGGAGCGGCTGATGCGTCGGTTCTGCTGGGAGAGGAACAGGGCGTCCTCGTCCCTGCCGGTGATGGGTCGCCGCACCGCCAGATACTGCTCCAGAGCCGCCTGACACGCCTCATTGAGGTAGACGATGCGGACCTTGTTGCCCTTGCCCAGCACGTGGAGGGCCTCTCCTTGAATGTCACTGCGGTTCAGGCCGATCAGCTCGGAGATTCGCAGACCGCAGTTGAGAAACAGCGTTAAAATACAGTAATCCCGCTCCCGATTAGGGCCGTCTACGCTGTCTAAAAGGGCCATGCTCTCCTCCAGTGTCAGATAGCGGGGCAGGGTCTTTTTCAGCTTGGGCGAGTCCATATCCTTCACGGGATTCTCCTCCAGCACATGGACCTTGTTGCAGAGATAGCCGTAAAAGGAGCGAATAGTGGCCAGCTTTCTGGCGCGGGAGGCGGCGTTGAGCCCCTTTTCAGAGCGCTGGCTATTCTGGTGCAGCACCCGATCCCGACTGAGGTAGGTCATATAGCCGTAGATATCCGTCAGCGTCACCGAGGCGATGAGGTCCCGATCCACATCCCGGATGCTGACCTGATCCATAGGGACATCCCGCAGAGCCGGGTCACGGGTCTGCTTCAGGTAGCGGAAAAAATTCCGCAGATCCAGAAAATACTCGTCCACAGTCCGCTGGGAGTGGGCCTTAATGGTCTCATGGTAAGACAGAAAGTCCAGCAGCAGCTGGGGGGCCTCCTGCCGGTAGTCGATGGGCATGGTCTCACCTCGCAAAATAGCACGGCGTCGCCGCCGCTCTGCAGCTATTATACCATGCTGTGGGGATTTTGCAAGGCGCTGGGGTTTGCATCCTCGGCATGGGTATGGTATAATCCCAGCATAGAGCACCCCGACGGCGCATAGAGTGTGCCGGAGGGGGTGAGAGCCATGGTACTGTGGCTGCGGCACAGGCGGCTCCTGTGGAGCATTCTGGTAACGCTGGCGACTCTGCTGCTGACACTTCTGCTGACCGGACGGCAAACCCGGCCCACTGCGGTCGGCGGAGAGATATCCTCACCGGGGACGGTCATCGTGCTGGATGCCGGACACGGCGGGGAGGACGGCGGCGCCGTGTCCCCGGATGGCGTGCCGGAGAGCGGCATCAACCTGCAGATCGTCCGAAAGGCGGAGGGGCTGTTGGTGTTTCTGGGCCGCAGCGTCCGATTGACCCGAACAGGGGAGGAGGCCATCTATTCTCCGGAGGCCCAGACCCTGCGGGAGAAGAAAGTATCGGACCTGAAGAACCGTGTGGCGCTTATCAACGCCCTGCCCCATGCGGTGCTGCTCAGCATCCATCAGAACAGTATGCCCCAGCACCCCGCCGTCCACGGGGCGCAGGTCTTCAGTAATCCACAGGAGCCTGCCGCCGGGCTGGCGCAATCCATCCAGCAGGCGCTGAATCTGACAGTAAACACCGGAAACGAAAAGACCGCCAAGGCCATAGGGGACTCGGTGTACCTCATGAAGCACATCACGTGTCCGGGGGTGCTGGTGGAGTGCGGCTTCCTGTCCAACGCCGACGAGGCGCAGCTGCTCCGACAGCCGGAGCAGCAGAAACGTCTGGCGGCGGCCATTGTGGCCGGATACTTGAATTTTGGGAATCATTGACAAAAAATAAGGGGATATCCATGAAAGCGAAGACAGTTTTTTTCTGCACGGAGTGCGGCAATGAGACACCCAAGTGGTCGGGACGCTGTCCCGCCTGTGGTGCATGGAATACCATTGTGGAGCAGACGGATAAGCCGGTGAAAAGCGGAAGAAAGTCTGTTTTTTCCACAACTGTAAAGGCAGAACGCATCACAGAACTGGGCACCTCTGACGAGATCCGCTTCCTGACGGGTATGGGGGAGCTGGACCGGGTTTTGGGGGGCGGCGCCGTCAAGGGATCACTGGTCTTGGTGGGCGGTGCGCCGGGTATTGGCAAATCTACACTGATGCTCCAGATCTGTAAAAAATTGGGAGAGTTCTCCAAGGTGCTGTACGTTTCCGGCGAGGAATCCACCCGCCAGCTGAAGCTGCGGGCGCAGCGGCTCCGGGTGGAGAGCGAAAATCTGTATGTTTTGTCGGAGACGTGTTTAGGGAATGTCATGGAATGTGTCCGGGAGGAAAAACCGGATGTGCTCATTGTGGACTCCATCCAGACGCTGTATAATGAAGAGGTGGATTCTCCCGCCGGCGGCGTGGGGCAGGTGAAGGACTGTACCATGGCCCTGATGCAACTGGCAAAGGGACAGGGCATTACGGTATTTGTCATCGGCCACGTCAACAAGGAGGGCTCTATCGCAGGTCCCAAGGTGTTGGAGCACATGGTGGACTGCGTGCTGTACTTCGAGGGCGATCAGCACATGACCTACCGCATCCTGCGGGCAGCCAAGAACCGTTTCGGCGCCACCAACGAGATCGGCGTCTTTGAAATGATGGACTGGGGCCTGAAGGAGGTGGAGAATCCCTCCGAAATGCTGCTGTCGGGCCGTCCCAAGGATGCACCGGGGACCTGCGTCACCTGCGCTATGGAGGGAGCCCGCCCGGTTTTGGCGGAGGTGCAGGCTCTCATCGCTCCGGCCAGTGCCGCCAATCCCCGGCGCATGAGCAACGGCTTTGACTACAACCGCTTTGCGATGCTGCTGGCGGTGCTGGAGAAGCGGGGGAATCTGAAGGTCTCCCAGTGTGATGCATACCTGAATATTATCGGCGGTCTAACGCTGGAGGAACCGGCGGCAGATCTGTCCGCTGTGGTGGCCATCGCCTCCAGCTATCTGGACAAGCCCGTTCCCAGCCATATGGCCGCCATCGGAGAGGTGGGGCTGTCTGGGGAAATACGGTCTATCAATCACATGGAGCAGCGTCTATCCGAGGTGCAGCGACTGGGTTTCACGCAGTGCATCGTCCCGGCGCACCGGGTCAAAGAGATGAAAGAACTGCCGCATCTGGAGCTTCTGCCGGTACAGAACGTGGCGCAGGCTCTCCAGCTGCTAGTACAGGGAAAGCTGATGAAGTGATGCGAGAAAAAGGAAGAGGGCATATGCCCTCTTCCTTTTTTGTAACGGATGTAAGATAGTAATACTTTACAGTGACTAATAGAAATTCCTGGTTTTCGACGACCTGCTTTCGGGGGATAAGCACCATCCTTGACACGCTAAGAATTGCCAGATATTCTGTTATGTCTGCTGACAGCGAAGGGTAAGGGCGAATCTCAACAAAATATGTACCCACGTCAAAAGAGAGCGAGTATCCTGTAAATTATCCATATGAAGGAGATTCTCTTCCTCACGACCTGTTCGGAAACTATATAGAGTGTTCCGGTAAACTGGTGGTAGGCGGCAATTCAATTGAATCGATCATTCTGATAATTGCGCCGTTTGCTACATCATGGGAGGAGGGGAGATTTTGCTGCTGTCGCTCATAGTCCAGCGGAAGAAACTCCGTCATCGTCCCTCGATATCGCTTGGGCAGGAAGGTATTCTGGCAGCGGGGATTCTCCCGTTCCCTGATGGCCACCGTCTCATAAAACCGCTTCCATAGGGCTCGGAAGCAAAGCTCCTCCTCACCGGGCAGGGCCAACTGCAGGCTGTCTACCCGCATCATTCGGGATCGGCCGCTGCTGTATAGCAGTAGGTCCTTGTGTGTACTGTCGTAGATAAAAAAGGATTCGTTGGCATAACGATTGCAGAAGTGGTTTCGCAGCAGGGGGAGGACTCGATTTTTTGGCTCGATTTCCGCTCCCAGCACGCCACTGTACTCGGAAAAACGGATGAAGCCACGCAGCTTCTCTAACTCGCCGCTCATGTGCCGCAGAGCCTTGGCCACGGGGTAGTAGGCCGCATCCGACTGGTTTCTCAGGAAATCCGGTCCTTCGTCCATCAGCTTGCGGACAAAGGTGTAAAGGTGCAACTCTTTATCCTCCATACAGGTGAGAAAGGCACGGGGCAGTAGCTCTGCGGCACGCTTGGAGCGCTTGAAGATGCCCCGGTACACCCGTCGGGCGTGCTCCGGCACCGTCAGGATGCTGCGGACGGAATACAGGGAAAAACACTCCTCATCGCTGTAAAAGGCGATGGGGAATTCTTTGTGTACATAGCTTTCAAACACGCAGCAAAGGAATCCGTCGAAGCTGCCGTCGTATTGAAAGACCACATCCTGCCATGCCATCGTATCACCCCGCCGAGTCAAACAGTGACAGCTGCCGGCACTCTTCCGGCGGCAGCTGCCCTCGCTCCATCGCCTCTAATTGCCGCTGAAGGGTCTGGGCGGTAAATTGCAGGCCCTGCCGCATTCGGCCGCCGCAGGTGATAAAGAACTGCGCCCTCTTCAGCACCACCCCCAGTTTTTTCAGGTCCTCGAACCGCAGCGTACCATGGCGGCGGGCCGAGACGATACGCCGTGCGCTTATCGGACCGATTCCCGGCACCCGTAGCAGCGTCTCGTATTCGGCGTTCATGATCTCCAGCGGAAACTGTTCCAGATGTCCGATGGCCCAGTGGCACTTGGGGTCCACCAGCGGATTGAAGTCCGGGTGCTGCTCGTCCAACAGCTCCTCGGCCCGGAAGCCGTAAAACCGCAGCAGCCAGTCCGCCTGATACAGGCGGTGCTCCCGCAGCAGAGGGGGCTTCGTATCCTTGGAGGGCAGCAGACTGTTCTCGACTACCGGCACATAGGCGGAATAGAACACTCGTTTGAGACGGTACTTCTCGTACAAAGACTGGGTCAGGTGCAGGATATGGCGATCATTGTCCGCCGTGGCGCCCACAATGAGTTGGGTGCTCTGTCCGGCCGGGGCAAACACCGGGGCGTGGCGGGACTTCACCAGCTCTGCCTTGCTCTCTCTGGCCCGGTCCCGAATCTGTGCCATGGGCCGCAGAATGGCCTGTTTGCTTTTATCCGGAGCCAGCGTTTGCAAGCCCTTCTGAGAGGGCAGCTCGATGTTAACGCTGAGCCGGTCTGCCAGCAGCCCCAGCCGCTGCACCAGCTCCGGCGATGTGCCGGGGATGGCTTTGGCATGGATATACCCGTTGAAGCGATACTCCTCTCGCAGGATCCGCAGGCACTCGATCATCCGTTCGGTGGTGTAATCCGGGCTTCGCAGCACGCCGGAGGAGAGGAACAGCCCCTCGATATAGTTGCGGCGGTAAAAGCCGATGGTCAGCTCCGCCAGCTCCCGTGGCGTGAAGGCCGCCCGGCGGGTATCGTTGCTGCGCCGGTTGACGCAGTACTTGCAGTCGAACACGCAGCTGTTGGTCATCAACACCTTCAGCAGGGTGATGCATCGCCCGTCGGCGGAGAAGCTGTGGCAGCAGCCGGCGATAGAGGAGGTGGTGTTGCCGATCATCCCCGGCCGGGCGCTGCGCCTGACACCGCTGGAGGTGCAGGCTGCATCGTATTTGGCGGCGTCCGTCAGGATGGCCAGCTTATCCAGCAGCTCCATGCCGTTACACCGTGCGGCGGCGCTGCTGGGGGCGATCCAGCCGGTCGATGACATGAATGGCGCTGCCGGAGAAGAAAGCCACGCCCACCACCATCATAATAAATCCAAAGGTCGTCATAGTACATACCTCCTGTGAAACTTTTGTTCGACCCTCATTATAAATCGAACATCCGTTTCTGTCAATAGGAAATCGAACAAAATTTCTATATTTCTGCAGAGAGGTTGACCGGCCCCGGATTTTGTATTAAAATAGGGGAAAACAACAAGCAGGGGATAAAAATACATGAATGAATTGCAGCAGCGTTTTATTCGGGCAAGGCGGCAGGCCATCGCCCTGAACTATCAGCATCTCAACGACAAGCAGCGGGAGGCGGTGCTCTCCACGGAGGGGCCGCTTCTTCTGCTGGCCGGAGCCGGCAGCGGCAAGACCACGGTGCTTATCAACCGGGTGGCCAACCTTCTGCGCTATGGCCGGGGCAGCGACACGGAGGAGATCCCCATGCCCATCTCCGACGATGAGGTGGAGTTTCTGGAGCAGTATGTCCGGCATCCGGACCCGGAGCAGAAGCCCTTGGCGGATTATCTGTGTGCCGTGGAGCCCGCCCGCCCGTGGGAGGTACTGGCCATCACCTTCACCAACAAGGCTGCCAATGAGCTGAAGGATCGTCTGGAGCGGATGCTGGGGGAGGAGTCCCGTGATGTGTGGGCCGCCACCTTTCACTCCGCCTGCGTGCGGATTCTGCGGAGGGACATCGACAAGCTGGGCTTTGACCGCAGCTTTACCATCTACGATACTGATGACACCAAACGGCTCCTGAAGGACATTCTCAAAGAATTGGAGCTGGATGAAAAGACCTTTCCCGTCCGGGAGATCCAGACCATCATCTCCCGCTCCAAGGATGATATGATCCTGCCGGAGGAGTTTGCCGCTCAGGCAGAAAAATCTCAGGATTGGCGGCGTAAGCGCATCGGTAAAGTATATGCGCTTTACAACCAGAAGCTACGGGACGCCAATGCGCTGGACTTCGACGATATCATCCTCCACACGGTGGATCTGCTGCGGACGGACAGGGAGACGCTGGCCTACTACCAGCGCAAGTTCCGCTACGTCCTCATCGACGAGTATCAGGACACCAACCATTTGCAGTATCTGCTGGCTAGTCTGCTGGCAGGGGGACATCGCAACATCTGCGTGGTAGGCGACGACGATCAGAGCATCTACCGCTTCCGGGGGGCCAACATCGAGAACATCCTGAATTTTGAAAAGCAGTATACCGGCGCCCGTACCATCCGTCTGGAGCAGAATTACCGCTCTACACAGAACATTCTGGACGGGGCCAACGCCGTTATCCGCCACAACACCGGCCGCAAGGGCAAGACTCTGTGGACGGAGAACGGAAAAGGGGAAATCATCACCGTCAAGACCTGCTTCAATGAGTCCGACGAGGCCAACTATGTAGTGGGGCAGATTATGATGAACTACCGTCGGGGCGTCAACTGGAAGGAACACGCTGTGCTCTACCGAACCAACGCCCAGTCCAACGCCATGGAGTATGCCTTTAAGCGCAACGGCGTCCCCTATAAGATCATCGGCGGCATGAAGTTCTTCGACCGGGCCGAGGTCAAGGATATGCTGGCCTATCTGTGTGTCATCAACAACCCCACCGATGACCTGCGGCTGCGGCGCATCATCAACGTACCCTCCCGCAAGATCGGCACCGCCACGGTGGATAAGGCGCAGGTGATCGCTACGGAGGAGGGGAGGCCCCTCTATGAGATCCTCTGCCACGCATCCGACTATCCAGAACTGAAATCAAGCGCTGTAAAGCTTCTTACATTTACAGATATGATGGAGGAAATGCGCCGCCATGTGGCCGATCTGGGGTTGGTGGAGTTCTACGAATATGTGTGTGACCGCACCGGCTATGTGCGGATGCTGCAGGAAAAGAATGATATGGAGAGCCGGGGCCGGCTGGAGAACGTACAGGAGTTGGCCTCCAGTATCATGGGCTTTCTGGAGAACGAGCCGGAGAACCCCACTCTGGCGGGCTTTTTGGACGAGGTGGCTCTATATACGGATCTGGACAGTCAGGCGGACTCCGACAACTGCGTCACCCTCATGACCATGCACAGTGCCAAGGGGCTGGAGTTTCCATGCGTGTTCGTAGTGGGCATGGAGGACGGCCTGTTCCCCGGCAACCGGGCCATGGGGGATGAGGAGGAGATGGAGGAGGAGCGGCGACTGTGCTACGTGGCCATGACCCGTGCCAAGGAGAAGCTAACCCTCACCAATACCCGGCAGCGCACCCTGTACGGCCGTACCAGCCCCGCTATGCCCTCCCGCTTTCTCAAGGAGATCCCGGAGGAGAATATGGAGTGGCTGGGGAAGCCCGAACTCCAGCAGGCGGCGTCCCACTGGGAGGGGGAGTGGCAGCGTCCTGCCGCTGCGTCACAGGTACGTACCCGTCGGGAGGAGCCGGTCCGATCTACAACGGCTCCGTCCACTCCGTCGGTGCGGGCTCGCTCCGCAGCACCCTCTGCGCCCCTGATGCAGCTGCGGGCCGGCGACAGCGTTCGCCACAATGCCTTCGGAGACGGTATGGTGCTCAGCGTCCGGCCCATGGGCGGCGATGCGCTGGTGGAAGTGGCCTTTGACAAGATTGGCACCAAAAAACTGATGCTCAAGGCCGCCGGGACCCATCTGACCAAGCTGTGAGAGGGATAGACTCCCTGCGTTGGCGCAAAAATGCACGGAATGTTCGGAATATTTGCTTAGAACTTCTTGAAATCTCTCCCGGCGTTTGCTATAATAACCCCAAAGGATAAACCCATCCACAATGGTAAAAAATTCAGCACAGAAAGGAATCGTTACCATGATCTATACTGCGGAAGTACAGCATATGTGTCCGGTGGCCAAGGGCGCTTACCACGGCCCGGCTCCCATCCCTGAGGAGGGGAGGTGGGTGCAGGCCAAGGAAATCTCCGATATCTCCGGCTTTACCCACGGTGTCGGCTGGTGCGCCCCTCAGCAGGGCGCCTGCAAGCTGACCCTGAACATCAAAAACGGCATTATCGAGGAGGCACTGGTGGAGACCATCGGCTGCTCCGGTATGACCCATTCTGCCGCCATGGCCTCCGAGATCCTCATCGGCAAGACCATTCTGGAGGCGCTGAACACAGATCTGGTGTGCGACGCCATCAACACCGCCATGCGTCAGCTGTTCGAGCAGATCGTATATGGCCGGTCTCAGTCTGCCTTCTCTGAGGGTGGCCTATCCGTGGGCGCTTCTCTGGAGGATCTGGGGAAGGGACTGCGCTCTCAGGTGGGTACCATGTTCGCTACTAAGGTCAAGGGGCCCCGCTATCTGGAGATGGCCGAGGGCTATGTCACCCGGCTGGCGCTGAACAAGGACGACGAGATCGTGGGCTATGAGTTCATCAGTCTGGGTAAGATGATGGACTTCATCAAGAAGGGCGACGACGCCGCTGCGGCGCTGGAGAAGGCCAAGGGTCACTACGGCCAGTTCGAGAACGCCGCCAAGTACATTGACCCCCGGCAGGAATAAGAGGAGGACAAAAAATGGCACTGTTTGAAAGCTACGAAAGAAGAATCGACAAGATCAATGGCGTCCTCGCTCAGTATGGCATTGGCTCCGTGGAGGAGTGCCGGGAGATCTGCAAGGCCAAGGGCTTCGACCCCTATGAGATCGTCAAGGGCATCCAGCCCATCTGCTTTGAAAACGCCTGCTGGGCGTATACCGTGGGCGCAGCTATCGCCCTGAAGTCCGGCGTCAAGACCGCTGCCGAGGCCGCTAAGATGATCGGTGTGGGCCTGCAGTCCTTCTGCATCGACGGCTCCGTGGCCGAGGACCGGAAGGTGGGTCTGGGTCACGGCAATCTAGGGGCTATGCTCCTCAGCGATGAGAGCAAGTGCTTTGCCTTTCTGGCGGGCCACGAGTCCTTCGCTGCTGCCGAGGGCGCTATCGGTATCGTGAAGAACGCCAACAAGGCCCGTAAGGAGCCCCTGCGGGTGATCCTCAACGGTCTCGGTAAGGACGCTGCCCAGATCATCAGCCGCATCAACGGCTTTACCTATGTTCAGACGCAGTTTGACTACTATACCGGCAAGCTGAGCATCGTCCGGGAGATTCGTTACTCCGAGGGTGAGCGGGCCGACGTCCGCTGCTACGGTGCCGATGATGTCCGGGAGGGCGTGGCCATTATGCACCACGAGGGTGTAGATGTGTCCATCACCGGCAACTCCACCAACCCCACCCGGTTCCAGCATCCTGTGGCCGGTACCTATAAGAAGGAGTGCATCGAGCAGGGGAAGAAGTACTTCTCCGTGGCCTCCGGCGGCGGCACCGGCCGTACCCTGCACCCGGACAACATGGGCGCCGGTCCCGCCAGCTACGGCATGACCGATACCATGGGCCGGATGCACTCCGACGCCCAGTTTGCCGGTTCCAGCTCCGTCCCCGCTCATGTGGAAATGATGGGCTTTTTGGGCATGGGCAACAACCCCATGGTCGGTGCTACCGTGGCTGTGGCCGTGGCGGTGGAGGAGAGCCTGAAGGGCTAAGGCTATGCTGCTGAACTGCGTATTCGTTGGTTTGGGCGGCGCAGCCGGTTCCATCTGCCGCTATCTGCTGGGGCTGCTGCCCCTGAAACCGGTCAGCGGCTTTCCGGCTATTACCCTGTGCATCAATATCGCAGGTGCCTTTGCGCTGGGCCTAATCGGGGCGCTGGCGGGGAAGTATGCCAAGCTGAACCCGCAGCTGCTTCTGTTCCTTCGGGTGGGGGTGTGCGGCGGCTTCACCACCTTCTCTACCTTTTCCGTGGAGACGGCAGGTCTGCTGCAAAGCGGAAAGACCGGCCTTGCGATGCTGTATACGGCGCTGAGCCTGCTGTTGGGCGTGACGGTGGTGCTGCTGGGGCAGCGGTTGGTGCGGTAAAGCGGCAAAGAAGAGACATATAAAAATGGCTCCTGACAAGCTGTCAGGAGCCATTTTTTTGTTATTACGGGATGCCCGTTTCATTTCGATTATCTTCCGGCAAAGGACTGCACACCGCTGTTGATGAACTGCCCGGCGAAGCGGGCTATTTCCTCCGGGGATTCCCTGGTGCCGTCCTGAAGCCAGCGCAGGGCCAGCATCAGATTTCCCGGCACGATGAAGGCGCAGAAGTAGTGGATCTTCTCCCGGTCGCCGGGACATAGCAGGGACAGATACGCCTCGATGAAGTCATCCCGTAGGATGCGGCAGATGCGCTCTGTATAGGCCCGGTCACCGTAGCCCCCCAGCAGCACCTTGCACAGGTCAGCGTTCTCTCGAATGAAGGCGTAGAGGTCCGTCAGGAAGGGGTAGCCGCCGGTCATGGAGTCCCTGGGATCGTGCCGCCGACAGAGCTCTGACAGACGCTCCGCCATCTCATCCTCCAGATGCAGCAGCAGGTCGTTGACGTCCTTATAGTGGATATAGAAGGTGCTGCGGTTGATATCCGCCTGCTCCGCCAGCTCCCGGACCGAGATGCTCTTGGCGCTCTTCTGGGTCATCAGATGCATCAGCGCCAGCCGCAGCTGCTTCTTGGTCTTTTTTACCCGTCTGTCAATGGTCGTGCCATGCATAGTCAACACCTCCGTATGCTGTAGAATAAACTGACCTTATTCTACCATATTCGTCCCTGAATAATCAACATTTTGTTGGATAAAAGACAGAAAAATTTACATCTTCTTAAACCATATCCCTTCTAATGGGCCGTCCCGCCGCATATGCTGGGAGCAAAAGCTGATAGGATTCGGAGGAGAAGCATATGAATCGTTCCACATCCATGTATCAGGATATGGCATCCCGCACCGGCAGCAGCATCTATATCGGCGTGGTGGGGCCGGTCCGCACAGGAAAATCCACCTTCATCAAACGGTTTATGGAGACGCAGGTGCTGCCCAATATTGAAAACGACTACCGACGGGAGCGGGCCAGAGACGAGTTGCCCCAGAGCGGCTCCGGCCGCACCGTTATGACCGCCGAGCCAAAGTTCGTACCGGAGGAGGCCGCAGAGGTGCGTCTACCGGACGGCACCTCCTTCTCCGTGCGGCTCATCGACTGCGTGGGGTACATGGTTCCCGGTGCCGTGGGGCAGTTCGAGGATCTGGCGCCACGGATGGTCATGACCCCGTGGTATGACCATGAGATCCCCATGACGGAGGCGGCGGAGCTGGGGACTCGGAAGGTCATCTGCGACCACTCCACCGTGGGCATTGTGGTCACCACCGACGGCAGCGTCACGGACATTCCCCGCAGCGACTATCTGGAGGCGGAGGAGCGGGTCATCCGGGAACTGCAGGAGCTGGGGAAGCCCTTTGTGGTGCTGGTGAACTCCCTGCATCCGGAGGAAGCCCGTCCGCTGGCGGAGGAATTGCAGCAGAAATACGGTGTGCGGTGTCTTGCGGTGAACTGTCTGGAGCTGGGGGAAGGGGACCTGCAGGAGATTTTGCGGAGTCTACTGTATGAGTTCCCGGTGCAGGAATTGCAGCTGTTTTTCCCGGAATGGGTGGAGGCTCTGCCGCCGGAGCATCCCATCCCAGCGGGCCTTTATCATGCGGTGGGGCAGGAGGCCAGGCGGCTGGAGCACGTCCGGCAGCTGGAGGGCTGCATGGCGGCGCTGGAGCAGTCGGAGCAGATCCGATCCGTGATGCTTCGGCAGATGGATCTGGGGACCGGCGTGGGGCAAGTGGAGGTGCAGCTGCCCCGAAGCCTGTTCTACGATACGGTGAACCAGCAGACGGGGCTGAGCATCACCGACGACGGCGATCTGATGGAGCAGCTGGTGACGTTGGCGGGCCTACGAAAGGAGTATGACCGGGTGGCGCAAGCGGTGTCCAGTGCCCGGAGTACCGGCTATGGCGTGGTGATGCCGTCGGTGGAGGAGCTGGAGCTGGAGGACCCGGAGATCGTGCGGCAGGGAGGACGGTACGGCGTGCGGATGAAGGCCAGTGCTCCGTCTATCCATATGCTGCGGGCGGATGTGAGCACCACGGTGTCTCCCATTGTGGGGAACGAGAAGCAGTCGCAGGACATGGTAAACTATCTCCTACAGGAGTTCGAGGGAGAGCCGGGGAAGCTGTGGGAGTCCAACATCTTTGGCCGCAGCTTCCACGAGATCGTGGGGGAGGATTTGCAGGCGAAGCTAAAGCGGATGCCGGAGGATTCTCAGAAAAAGCTGCGGGAGGCGCTGGAACGCATCCTCAACGAGGGAAGCGGCGGTCTGATCTGCATCATTCTGTGAGGGGACGCATCCATAACGAAGAGAGGCAAGGCCGATGGCCTTGCCTCTCTTCGTTATGGTATCCTTATTTGCGGAGAATCAGCAGATAGTCCTCGCCCTGCGGGGCGGAGGTGATTTGATAGCCGTTGTTTCCGGCGAAGCGGGTGATATTGTCCACGGCGCAGGGATCGTCCACCAGGACCTGGATCTCGGCGGGATTCTCCTTGGCGGCCTTCTGGACCATAATCACCGGCATGGGGCAGAGCTGTCCACGGGCGTCGATCATACCTTAGCCGCCTCCTTCCGGGAATTCAGCAGGGAGATGGCCAGCAACACCACAAAGCCGATGACCACAGCCACCTTGCCTGCGTTGGCGATACCGCCTACCACCACCTCACCGGCATCATTGGCGCTGTCGGGATTGCCGGCCAGTGCGAAGTTATGGGCGAAGGCAGCACCCACGATCATACCGAACACAGTGACGGCGCTGTCACCGTTGCCGGAGCCGGCCAGAATCAGCTGACGCAGGGGGCAGCCGCCCAGCAGCACGCTACCCCAGCCCACCAGAACCATGCCCAGCAGATTCCACAGGTGGCTGCTGTGAGCGATGGGCTGCAGATCGAAGCCCAGCTTGAAGCTGCCCAGCGCCAAATTGCCGATGAAAACGGTGACGAAGATGGCAATGAAGCCATACAGCAGGTGATTGTCCTTCACCAGAATGGAATCACGGATACCGCCCACCATGCACAGGCGGGACTTCTGAGCCAAAGCGCCCACCACCAGAGCAACGAGCAGGGAGACGATGGCAGGGGCGTGCATAGAGCCGGGGCCTGCCTCGCTGGCGTGGAAGATGGCGGGGACCGCCAGCACCAGTACTAGCAGCACGAACATCACCACGGGAAGGGTGGTACCCTCCACCAGCTTGGCGGGATAAGAGCGCTTGAGGCCGAAGCCACGCTTAAGGAACACGATACCGATGAGGATGCCGATGACGAAGCCGGCCAGACCCACCAGAGCGTTCAGGTCGCCACCGCCCATACGCAGAACCATCCGCAGGGGACAACCGAGGAACACCAGTGCACCGATCATGACGAAGGCGCCCAGCACGAACCGGGTGGCGGGGGAGGAACCGGTCTGCGGACGGAACTCCTTACCGGCCAGAGCCATGATGAAAGCACCCAGCACTAGGCCGATGATCTCAGGGCGGACGTACTGCACCTTGGCAGCACTGTGCAGGCCCACGGCACCGGCGATATCACGCTCGAAGCAGGCGATGCAAAAGCCCATGTTAGCGGGGTTGCCCAGCTTGGTCAGCACCAGAGCCGCTACGCCCACCAGAACGCCGGCAATGATGACCAGCCAATTCTCTTTTTTCATTACAAAACTCCTCTCTCTTTTAACAGCTTGTTCACATATCATACGATAAAATACAATTTTTGTCCAACAAATGGTTCCTATAGAAAAGAGCTGTTATCGAATCATTCGATAACAGCTCTTTTTCGATTTTTGAATGGATCAGAGATTCCGGCGAATGGCCATCTGGCGGCAGAAGCGGACAAAGGCCTGCTCCGACTGGGAGAGGATCGTCTCTCTGGGGTAGACCAGATAGATACTGCGGTGCAGTCCCTGCGGGTCCATGGGGAAGGTCAGCAGGCGGCCGTCATCTACCTCAGACGCCACAGAAAGGGCTGATAGCACCGAGACGCCTACGCCTTGGGCGGTCATACGCTTGATGGCCTCCGGGTCATCTACTCTGGCCACGATGTGCAGGTCCTGATCGGCAAGGCCCATATTCCGCATATAGGACTGCACGGTGCGGTCCGTGCCGGAGCCCTCTTCACGGGCTACCGTCGGCTCCCGCAGCAAATCACGGCCATAGACATTCTGCTTCTTCAAAGCCTGATAGTGAGGATTGTTGGCGGTACACATCACCAGATGATCTTCCAGCATGGGGAAGTAGGTCATGGAATCCGGCTCCAGCATAGCTCCCACGAAGCCCAACCGCACGGAGCCGCTGTGGAGCAGCTTGTGGATCTGGGCCGAGTCGCCCCGGCGCAGATGGTAGCGGACGCCCGTAATCTGCTTCATATACTGAGCCAGCAGCTCCGGCAGCAGATACTGCGCCGGTACCGTGGAGGCTCCCAGCAGCAGGGGAAGGCCTGCGCCATCCTGATTCTGGAGGACCTCCTCCAATGCAGCGCAGTCTGCCAAGATTTTTTTGGCTGCCGGATAGACCCGCTCGCCCTCCGGTGTCAGCCGCACCCGGCGGCGTGCGTCACGGTCCAGCAGGCGGGTGGACAGAGCCGTCTCCAGTGCCGCCAGATGTGCGCTGACGGTGGACTGGCTGAGGAACAGGGCCTGCGCTGCCTGTGTAAAGCTCCCCAATTCCGCCACGGCCACGAATACCTGGATCTGTTTCAAGCTGAATTCGCTCATGTCTGCCTCCTTGCTGCGTGATACTTATAGAAATATAACACATTTTTCTATGTCTCGTCAAGTCGTGGGGCTCCGGCTGGCGAGTTTTGTAAAATCGCCGCCGACCGTTGCCAAGTCGGCTCGTGCGTGTTACAATAGAAAAAACGATGATGAACGGGGAGGAAACTTGCCATGCTGCTGGCGATCGACATCGGAAATTCCAACATATCTGTGGGGCTGTTTGACAAAGCAGGGAAACTCCTGTTTCTCTCCTCCATCGACACCGACAGCCGCAAAACGGCGGATCAGATCAGCATCGACCTGATGAATCTGTTTGCACTGTACCGCTATGATCTGAAGGACGTCACCGGTGCCATCTTTTCCAGCGTGGTGCCGCCTATCAACTTTATGATGACCAAAGCCCTGACCCGGCTGCTGGGCGAGCCACCCATGGTGGTGGGCCCCGGTGTCAAGACAGGGTTGAATATCCGCATGGAGGTCCACAACCAACTGGGGGCCGATCTGGTGGCCAACGCCGTAGCGGCGCTGGAGAAGTACGCTCCGCCCATCATTATGATCGACATGGGGACGGCCACCACCATCTCCTATATCTCCGCCAAGCGCAGCTATGAGGGCGGTCTGATGTTTCCCGGCGTGCGGCTGAGTCTGGATGCGCTGTCCGACCACACGGCCCAACTGCCGGATATCTCCTTGCAGCATCCCAAACAGTTGATTGGGAAAAATACAGAGGACTGTATGCGCTCCGGCATCGTCTACGGCACGGCGGGAATGCTGGACGGCATTATCGACCGCATCAGGGAGATGTTGCCGGGTGAGCAGCCCACCATTGTGGCCACCGGCAGTAATGCGCCGGTGATCGTACGGTATTGCCGCAACAAGGTGTATTATGACAAATATCTTCTGATGAACGGCCTGTGGGCCATCTATCAGAAGAATCACTGAACTGCAAAAGTCTCCGCACATAGATGCGGAGACTTTTGCAGTTCCATCGGATCAGCACAGCGATGACGAGATGGATGACCGTATTTCAATCCACGCATTCCATGAGGAGTGCGACAATTTGTCCGGAGTGATGCGATTGTCAGAAGTGACCCGAGGTTATCCGGAGCCAACACGAGCGCAGATGCCGCAAAACGGGGAAAAGCTTGTTTTCTCCTCTTCCTGATTGAACAAAATTTTTATTTTGTTCAATCTTGTGTGCCGAAGAAAAGGCTCCCCGCTGGAGCCGAGATGCTGTTTTGCGTATCATAGCAGACGAACGAATGGTTGTCAAGTTTGAACAAAATAATTGTTATTGTTCAGTCCGTGGAGATAAGGTTGTTTTCGGACAAGCTGCCTCTACCAGACCAGTTGCTCACAGATGGCTTCCGTTTCACGCAGCACGTGCGCCTACACTCGCACGTGCTGTTTTTTCCGCATCGAACACTGAGCATAGGCATCTCTGGAACAAAATCTCCCCTGCTGCAACAGAAACACCGACCCGGATGGATCGGTGCTTCTATGCTTTATAAAACGAAAGGAAGTATCCTATGGCTGACAGAGATTGTGAAATCAAAAACAAGGATTCACAAATTCACAGAAGTTGCAGGGGGTAATACTGAACCCCCCGCCCTTGTGAGGTATGCACAAAACAACGGTGAAGAGATTGTGCAGTCTCACGACGATTGTGAAATCGTAAACTAAGATTCTCAAATTCTCAGAGGTTACAGGGGTAATACTGACCCCCCTTGCCAATGGAAGCTGCACAATAAAATGTCGGCTTCCATTGTACAAAATCACAGGAGGTTGTTAAATAAAAAACAAGGAACTACAAATTTACAGAAGTTACAGGGGGTAATACTAAAAGATAATCATACAGTAAATTGAAAATGCACATTCAAACCGCAGTCCGCAGGAACCTACGGCGAGTGCAGGGCTGGAGACGGTGCGGCGCTGCCGCAGCCCTTAGAGGCCACGGAGCCGCAGCCGCTCCATGCCCGGCTGCATGAACTGACGCACGCAGACGCCGGGCGACCGGCAACGGCTGCCGGGCCTCTACTCGCCTGCCTACGAACTGCGGCATTTTTTAATGCGCTATAAGCGAAGATAACAGCAAGGTAATGTGGGGACACATGAATGCCGGATAAAATCGCATAGAGATGCCTTAAAACGCCAGCAAACAGGGTAAGCGCCGCCTACCGGAACCGTTCCGAACGACCATAAGTCACGGAATGAACAAAACATCTCGCATTTTGTTCAATCTTGTGTGCCGAAGAAAAGGCTCCCCGCTGGAGCCGAGATGCCGTTTTGCGTATCATAGCAGACGAACAAATATTTGCCAAGTAAGTCATCATGTCGTACGGCTCGATCAACCCCTCCCTCTTTAGCCGGAGGGGTTGATTGAGTCTATAAGAACCTATTACGTATCAGAAACTTGAAGCTTGCGTGATATCTTTGATACTCCGGCAGCGATATCGTTAAATACTTCCCAAATACTTCTAAATCCTGTCACGCTTCTAAAATTTCCCGGAGCTTTGCCAGTCCTTTGCGCTCCAAGCGGGACACCTGTACCTGAGATACCTTCAGGATACGGGCAGTTTGCTCCTGTGTCATTCCCCGAAAAAAACGCAGAAGTATGGTGATCCTTTCCCGCTCCGGCAGGCTGTCGATGGCTTCCCGCAGCGCTATTTTTTCTACCATCCCCTCCTCCGGGCTGTCTGTCCCCAAGGTGGATTCCAGCGTCAGGCCGTCGATGGTCTCCTGCTGGAGGGATTCCAGCGGCCCGTTGGCCAACTCTACGGCGGCGACCTCCTCCACAGTCATTCCCGTCTCCTGCGCCAATTCTGACAGCTGCGGTTCCCTCCCCAGTGTATGGCGCAATCGTTCACGTGTATAAAACAGGGTCTGGCCCTTTTCCCGGAGGCTGCGACCCACCTTGACGGAGCCGTCGTCCCGGAGAAAACGGCGGATCTCACCGGCGATTTTGGGGACGGCGTAGGTGGAAAACTGCGTTCCATATGTGAGATCAAATCCCTTTACAGCCTTGATAAAACCAATACATCCCAGCTGGTAGAGGTCGTCTGTATCCACGCCGCAGCCGCTGTATCGCTTGACGATGCTCCAGATAAGCCCCACATTTTCCGTCAACACCTGCTGACAGGCGTCATTGTCGCCATTCTGCGCCCGATCCAACAGCGTCAGCAGCTCGCTCATCGCTTCACCGGGACACGGGAGGCAATACGCTTACGCATGGTGACGGTGGTTCCCTTGCCGGGGGCAGACTTTACCACCAGTTGATTCATAAAGCTCTCCATGATGGTGAAGCCCATACCGCTGCGCTCCTCGCCGCCGGTGGTGAACAGCGGCTGCCGGGCCTGCTCCACGTCCTCCATGCCGCAGCCCCAGTCACGAATTACCAACTCCAGCGTCTGATTTTCCAGCAGCCGCAGCTTCATGACGATCTTCCCCAGCTGATTTGGATAGGCGTGGACGATGGCGTTAGTCACTGCCTCGCTGACGGCGGTTTTGATGTCTCCCAGCTCGTCCAGCGTAGGATCCAGCTGGGCGGCAAAGGCCGCTGCGGCCAGACGGGCAAAGCCCTCGTTGCTGCTGCGGCTCAAAAATTCCAAGGTCACATAGTTCTCCGGTCTCCGCTTCATATGTACTCCCCTCTCTCATCGTATGGTCAGATAACGTTGGAGCCCCGCCGCATCCAGCACTCGGCGGGCCTGTGCTGCGGCACCGCAGACATCTGCCGTGCCGCCCAGCTCCTGCATCCGCTGCCGGGCCCGGATCAGCAGGGCGATGCCGGAGCTGTCCATAAAGGTCACGCCGGAGAGATCCAGCGTCAGCTGTGTAGGCAGGGCCTTCTCAATCTCCTGATCCAGCCGCCGCAGGAGCCCCTTAGCGCTGTGGTGGTCCAGCTCGCCTGAGAGGCGGATGCAGATATGGCGGGCCTCGCATTTTACAGAAACTTCCATTGGGATCGCTCCTTCGTGCAAAAAATAAAATCACCGCAGATCCTTCGATCTGCGGTGATTATACATGATGAAGCGGTTATTTTCTGTCAAAAACGGGGGCTTGGAAAAATCAGTCACGCATAGCCGCCGCGGACTCCTCCAGCTTGGCGATCAGCGCACGGGCCTTGTCAGCCTTCTCCCGCTCGGCATTGACCACGGCCTCCGGGGCCTTGGACACGAAGCTCTCGTTTTGCAGCTTCTTCTCGATGCGGGCCAGATTCTCCTCTGCCTTGGTTTTCTCCTTGGCGATGCGCTCCAACTCCTGCCGGATGTCCACCAACTCCGCCAGAGGCAGATAGAGGGTGGCGTTGTGGGTGGCCACGGTGACCATACCCTTCAGATCCTCCGGAGACTGCGCCTGAACCTCCACCTCGCTGGCGTAGGCCAGCCGCATGATGAAGTCACGTCCGCCGGCATAGATGTCCGGGGTCTGAGTAACGATGAGGATCTTGGCCTTCCGGGAGGGCGGCACGTTCATCTCGGAGCGCCGGGCCCGGACGGCGGAAATGGCGTCCTTCACCGCCTCCATGGCGTTTTCCTCCTGAGTGAAGGCGAAGCGCTCCTGATACTCCGGCCACTGGGCCCGGATCAGGAAGTCGCCCTCGTGGGGCAGCGCCTGCCAGATCTCCTCGGTGATGAAGGGCATGAAGGGATGCAGCAGCTCCAGCACCCGCAGCAGCACATAGCACAGCACGTTCTGAGCCGCCAGCTTGGCCTCCTCGTCCTCGCCGTACAGCCGGGCCTTGGTAAGCTCGATGTACCAGTCGCAGTAGGTGTCCCAAATGAAGTCGTAGATCTTGGCGGAGGCCACGCCCAGTTCATAGGCCTCCATATTATCCGTGACCTCCCGGATGAGGGTATTCAGCTTGCTGAGAACCCACTTGTCCTCCAGCTCCAGCTGCTCCGGTAGCTGTACATGGTCGATGGTGAGGTTCATCATCACATAGCGGGAGGCATTCCAGATCTTATTGGCAAAGTTCCGCATGGCCTCACACTTCTCCACAAAGAAGCGCATATCGTTGCCGGGGCTATTGCCGGTGATGAGGTTGAAGCGCAGGGCATCGGCACCGAACTTGTCCGCCATCTCCAGCGGGTCAATGCCGTTGCCGAGAGACTTGGACATCTTGCGGCCCTTGTCATCCCGGACCAGACCGTGGATGAACACCGTCTTGAAGGGCTCCTGCTTCATCTGCTCCATGCCGGAGAAGATCATACGGGCCACCCAGAAGAAGATGATATCGTAGCCGGTGACCAGCACGGAGGTGGGGTACCAGTACCTCAGGTCCTCGGAGTCCTTGTTGGGCCAGCCCAGCGTGGAGAAGGGCCACAGGGCGGAGCTGAACCATGTATCCAGCACGTCCTCCTCACGGGTCAGGTGGGTGCAGCCGCACTTTTCGCACCGGGTGGGATCCTGACGGCTGACGTTGATGTGTCCGCACTCGTCGCAGTACCATGCGGGGATCTGGTGGCCCCACCACAGCTGACGGGAGATGCACCAGTCATGGACGTTCTCCATCCAGTTGATATAGGTTTTCGTAAAGCGCTCCGGCACAAACTTGATGGTGCCGTCCTTCACCACCCGGATGGCCTCCTTGGCCAGAGGCTCCATCTTCACGAACCACTGGGCGGAGATCAGGGGTTCCACGTCGTTGTGGCAACGGTAGCAGGTGCCGACGTTGTGGGAATAGGGCTCGGTCTTGACCAGATAGCCCTGCTCCTCCAGATCCTTGACGATGGCTTTGCGGCACTCGTAGCGGTCCATGCCGTTGTACTTGCCGCCGTTTTCGTTGATGGTGCCGTCGTCGTTGATGACACGGATCACCTCCAGATTGTGGCGCAGGCCCACCTCGAAGTCGTTGGGATCGTGGGCAGGGGTCATCTTCACGGCGCCGGTGCCGAAGCCAATCTCGCAGTAATCATCACCCACAATGGGGATCTCACGGTTCATGATGGGCAGGATGCAGGTCTTGCCGATGAGGTGCTTGAAGTGCTCGTCCTCCGGGTTTACCGCCACACCGGTGTCGCCCATCATGGTCTCAGGCCGGGTGGTGGCCACCACGATATCGCCGCTGCCGTCGGCCAACGGGTAGCGGATATGCCACAGGTGGCCGGGCTTGTCGGTATACTCCACCTCGGCGTCGGACAGCGCCGTCAGGCAGTGGGGGCACCAGTTGATGATGCGGCTGCCCTTGTAGATGAGGCCCTTGTCATACAGCTCGCAGAAGGCCTCACGCACCGCCTGAGAGCAGCCCTCGTCCATGGTGAACCGGGAGCGAGACCAGTCACAGGAGGCACCCATCTTCTTCTGCTGCTCCACGATACGGTTGCCGTACTTCTCCTTCCAGGCCCAGACACGCTCCAGGAACTTTTCACGACCCAGATCATAGCGGGTCAGGTGCTCCTCCTCCCGCAGTCGCTCCTCCACCTTGATCTGGGTGGCGATACCGGCGTGGTCGGTGCCGGGAAGCCACAGGGCGGAATAGCCCTGCATCCGCTTGAAGCGGGTGAGGATATCCTGCAGCGTGGAGTCCATGGCGTGGCCCATGTGCAGCTGGCCAGTGACGTTGGGGGGAGGCATGACGATGGAAAAGGGCTTCTTCTTCGGGTCGGCGTCCGCCTTGAAGCAGCCGTTGTCCATCCACATCTGATAGATATGCGGCTCCACCTCACGGGGATCGTATACCTTCGGCAATTCTTTACGCATATGTTCTCTCCTTCTGATTTGGATTTTATCATCAAAAAAACCGCCCCGCTCCGCCGATGCGGAACAGGACGGAGTGTGATCCGTGGTACCACCTGTTGTTCGGGATAAATCCCGCACTCATGGGGCAAGCGCCCCGCCCCGATAACGGAGGGCATACCGTTGGGACCTACTGCCGTGTTCAGTCCAAGGCTCCGGGACGACTTGGGCGGCGCATCACGGGAGCTTACACCCACCGCTCCCTCTCTTAGCTTCCGCACTCCGCTTACTGCTTCCCTTCCGTGCCGTTACACAATATGTATGCAGTATAATACACTCCCGGAAAAAAGTCAAGTTCCCCTTTCCCTTTGGGCGGGGCGGTGCTATAATAGAGAGTATCCAAGAGAGGAGGCGCCGCCTTGCATATTCTGGAGCATTTGCGTACCGTGAACCGACACCGCCATCTGGTGCGGAAATACTGCTTCCGGTTGGGACTGTACTGGCAGGGACTGACCCATGATCTCAGCAAATACAGCCCCACGGAGTTCTGGCGCAGCGCCAAATACTATCAGGGCTACCGCAGTCCCAACGATCAGGAGCGGCTGGTCAACGGCGTCAGCCTGTCATGGCTCCACCACAAGGGCCGCAACCGCCACCATTTTGAATATTGGATCGACTACTGCCGGGGCGAGGACGGAACGCCCTTCATCGGCGGCTGCAAGATGCCGGTGAAGTATGTGGCGGAGATGTTCTGTGACCGCATCGCCGCCTGCCAGGTGTATCAGAAGGAGAAATACACCGATGCCTCTCCCTACGACTATTTCCAGCACTCCAAGGGGCATCTGTGCCGGTCGGAGCACGGTCACGGCTTCATCCATCCGGAGACCAGCGAGCTGCTGACCCGGTGGCTGCTGCTTCTGAAGGAGCAGGGCGAGGATGCCGCCTTCCTTCAGATCCGGCAGGAGCTGAAGGAGCTGCGGAGAGCGTAAATACCGGACAAAAGCCGCTGTCGATCCATTGTGTCGGGGGCGTCTTTTTCTTTTCGGCGTTTTTCACAGGCTTCTCCATAATTTATACAGAATATTGCACAACTCCCGTGTGGGGAATCCCGTTAAAAAATGGCAGCGGCGGGGGTTGTGGAAGTATGTGCGCCGTGATATACTGTATGACCGTGAGAGGAAAAATGGTGAAAAGGAGGAACATATGATGGAGAAAAGCGGGAAAAAAAGTTTATTTTCGATTGAAATAACCACAGGGTCCCTGTGGAAAAATATTCTGCTGTTCAGCCTGCCGCTGATGATGACGCAGGTGCTGGAGGTGCTGTTCAACCTCAGCGACGTGGCCATTGCCGGTAAATTTGCCGACTATCTGGCGCTGGGCGCTGTGGGCTCCACCACTCTGCTGGTATCCCTGTTTACGGGGCTGCTCATTGGCATCGGCAGCGGTGTCAACGTGGTCGTGGCCCGTGGACTGGGGCTGGGCAGTCACGAGGACGTGGAGAAGACCATCCACACCTCCCTGCTCATCTGCAGCGGTATCGGTATCGTGGTGTGTCTGGTCTGTCTGCTGCTGGCGAAGCCCATGCTACTGCTGCTGAATACCAAGGAGGAGTTGCTGCCCGGCGCCGTGGGGTATCTGCGGATCTACGCTTTGGGTATGCCGGCCATGGCGGTATACAACTTCGGCAATGGTGTCCTCAGTGCCGCCGGGGACACAAAGCGGCCTCTGCTGTATCTGAGCATTGCCGGCGTGGTGAATGTGGCCCTGAACCTGTTCTTTGTGATCCAGTGCCACATGGCCGCCCTCGGTGTGGCCACCGCCAGCGCCATCGCCCAGTGGCTGTCCGCTCTACTGATCATGCGGCATCTGATGAGCCAAAAGGATGCCTGCGGAGTGCATCTGAAAAAGCTGGGCATCGACAAGGCCTCCGCCAAGCGGGTGCTGATGATCGGCATCCCCTCCGGCCTGCAAAACGCCATCTTTGCCGTTGCAAACCTCTTCGTACAGATCGGCGTCAACAGCTTCGATTCGGTGATGGTATCCGGTAGCTCGGCAGCTGCCAACGCCGATACGCTGATCTTCAATATGATGTCTGCCTTCTATACCGGCTGCGCCACCTTTGTCAGCCGCAACTGGGGTGCCGGAAAGACGGATCGTATCCTCAAGAGCTACCGTATCGTTCTGCTGTATTCCTTTCTGGTGGGCAGCATCTGCGGCGGACTGCTGCTGCTGTTCGGAGACAAGTTCCTTGGACTTTTCGCCAATGAGGCGGACGTGATCGCCGCCGGTATGCAGCGGCTGAAGATCATGGGCTTCTCCTTCGGCGTCAGCGCCCTGATGGACGCCAGCATTGCCGCCTCCCGTGGAATTGGGCGCAGCATCGTCCCTACCATCATCGTCATCATGGGCTCCTGCGTGTTCCGGGTCATCTGGGTGTACACGGTGTTTGCCTACTTCGGCACCATCCCCTCCCTGTTCCTGCTGTACATCTTCTCCTGGGCCATCACGGGCATTGCCGAGTGGGCCTACTTCCGGCACAGCTACAAGAAATACATCCTGCACGGACAAATATGGTAAACGAACGCCCCGGCCAGTTGACTGACCGGGGTGTCTTTTTTCGGTTCTGGTTGCACATACAAACAACTGGCCCTCCGGCATACTCGGAGGGCCAGTTTTACAGCTTATTCAGGATACGCTTACTCGGCGTCCTCGTCCCCGTCGTTCAGCAGAGCACGGATGGACAGGGAGATCTTTTGCTTCTCCTCATCCACAGCGGTAATCTTGGCATCCACGATCTGGCCCTCGGACAGAACGTCACCGGGCTTCTCGATGCGGCGATCGGCGATCTGGGAGATGTGGATCAGGCCATCCACACCGGGAACGACCTCAGCGAAAGCACCGAAGGTCATCAGCTTCACGATACGGACGGAAGCCACGTCGCCTACCTTGTAGGTCTCCATGAACTTGTCCCAAGGATTGCAGGAACGGTCCTTCACACCCAGAGAGATCTTGTGCTTCTCGGGATCGAAGGAGATGACGTACACATCCAGCGTGTCGCCCACAGAAACCACCTCAGCGGGGTTCTTGATGCGGGACCAGGACAGCTCGGAGATATGTACCATGCCGTCCACGCCGCCGATGTCCACAAACACGCCATAGCTGGTCATGGACTTGACGGTGCCGGTATAGTGCTTACCCACCTCGATGCTCTCCCAGATGGCGGCCTGAGCAGCCTGACGCTCCTCATACTGCACGGCACGGATGGAGCCCACCACACGGCGGCGGGCGCGATTGACCTCGGTGATCCGCAGGGAGACGGTCTGGCCGATCATCTGGCTCAGATCGGCACCACGGGGCTGACCGCTCTGAGAGGCGGGAACGAACACACGCACGCCCTTGACGTTGACGACGATGCCGCCCTTGTTCTCCTCGGTGACCTTGCCCTCAAGAGTGGTTTTGTCCTCGCAGGCCTCAGCGATATCCTCCCAGACCTTCACGGCGTCCAGACGCTTCTTGGAGAGCATAGCGTAGCCCTCCACGTCGTTGACACGGATGATGTAGGTCTCGATCTCGTCACCCACCTTCACCACGTCCTCAGGCTTCACGCTGGGATCGGCGGACAGCTCCTCCACGGAAATATAGCCTGCCTGCTTGCAGCCCAGATCCACCTGAACCTCGGTGGGACCCACGGCCGTCACGATACCGGTTACCTTCTCTCCTGTATTTAAAGTCTTAAAGGATTTGTCCAGCAGTTCCTCAAAGCTCTCTTCCTGGGGTTCCATGTTCTTGATTTCTTCGCTCATTGTTGTATATACCTCCTTAATGATGCCCGCCGGGGTGGACGCGCCGGCCGTAAGCCCCGCCATTGTGCATCCGGAAAGAAAGCCCGTCGTCAGCTCCCCCGCCTGTTCGATCTGATACACGACAGGGCAAGCCTTACGGCAGATCTCCGCTAAATGCTTCGTGTTGGCACTTTTACGATCTCCGACCACGACCATTACGTCAGCCTGAGCTGCCAATTCGGCTGCCTCCAACTGACGCCTATGCGTAGCGCTACATATTGTATCAAAGATTTTTGCGTTTGTACACAGTTTTTTTAAAATTTCTTTGGAAGTTTCCCAAATTGTTCGGACACAGGTGGTCTGAGCCACCGCCGTCAGGGGCAGAGACTGCCGGGAAGGCTCCTGCAGGAGCCATTTTTCAAGTTCCTCCGGCCCCGGAAAGATGACGCTGCGATCCGACCAGCTGGCCACACCCATGACCTCCGGATGCCGAGGCTCCCCAATGATAAGGGGGATACGCCCCTCCCGGTCGGCCTGCGCCACCAGCTGCTGAATCCGCAGTACGTTGGGACAGGTGGCGTTGACACACACCAATCCCAGTTGCTCCAGACGGTCAAAGACCTCCTTGCGCTCCCCGTGGGAGCGGATGATCACCGTCTCGCCGGGGCGGACCTCCTCTACGGAGTTCACCTGTCTGGCCCCCAGCGCCTCCAGCTCCGCCACCACATGGACGTTGTGGATGATGCTGCCCAGCATGGCGCAGCCGCCCTCTTCACGGGCTGTCTCCTCCGCCAGCTTCACAGCCCGCTCCACGCCGTAACAGAAACCGGCGCTTTTGGCTACTCTTACCTCTGCCATTGGATCCCTCCCAGCGCATAGGCCCGACGCATGATCTCCTCGGCGTTGGACTGATACTCCTCCGCCGTTCCCTTCCGGCCGGTATATACCGGATCATAGGGCTTTCCGATGATGATGGACACCCGGTGAAACAGGCGCTTGTCCCGGCCGATGAACACCGGCACCAGCGGCACGCCGGAGCGAATGGCCATCATGCCTACGCCGCCTTTGACATCCACGCTGCCGGGTTCCTTGACCCGTGTCCCCTCCGGGAATACCAGCAGATTCCAGCCGTCCCGCAAACTCTGGATGGAGGTCTTGACGGCGGCGATGTCGGAGTTTCCCCGATCCACACCGAATACGCCGATGGCCCGCAGAAAGGCTCCCACCACGGGAATTTTCATCAGCTGCTTCTTGGCCATGATCCGCAGGGGGAAGTCCTGCCGCATGGCGCATATCAGCAGGATGGGGTCCACGGCACTGGAGTGATTGGCGCACAGCAGTACCGGCTGATCCTTGGGGAGATTTTCCAGTCCCTCCACCCGCAGCGGGTGAAGAAACGTGGCAAAGGGCCGCCATGTGGCCCGGATAAAGCGGTAAAAGCGATTTTTTACCATCCGATCCTCTCCTTTATCATGTGCAGCAGGGCCTCCCGGCTCTGGTCAAAGTCCAAATGGCTGGTATCCAGCAGCAAAGCGTCCTCCGCCTGCCGCAGGGGTGCCGTCTCCCGGTGGCTGTCTGCCCAGTCCCGCTGGAGGATATCCGAGAGCACCTGATTGTAGGGCTGCGGCGTTCCCCGCTGCTCCAGCTCCTTCATGCGGCGCTGGGCCCGAATCTCCGGCGAGGCCGTCAGGAAGATCTTTACCTCCGCCTGCGGCAGCACTACCGTGCCGATGTCACGACCGTCCATCACCACACTGTGGCTGCGGGCCAGCTCCCGCTGCATCTCCAGCAGAAAGGCCCGTACCTCCGGGATGGCGGAGACCACCGAGGCCCAGCGGGAGATTTCCGGACGGCGGATGACGTCCGTCACGTCCTCCCCGTTGAGCAGCATATGCTGCAGGCCGTCCTCACCGTAGGCCATGCTCACCTGAATGTCCGGCAGCATGGCGATGATGGCCGCCAAATCATGCGGGTCTGTCTCCCGGCGGCAGGCGTACAGGCCGATGGTGCGGTAGATGGCCCCGGTATCCACGTAGAGGATGCCCAGTTCTGCCGCTGCGGCCTTGGCCAGTGTGCTTTTCCCTGCGCCGGAGGGGCCGTCAATGGCCACGGCGTATCTCTTGTTGTCCATGCGATTCGCTCCTTATTCCTCTGCGGCACTGACCCCGGCACAATGGCCGGTGGCCCATGCGATCTGCAAATTAAAACCGCCCGTATAGGCGTCTACATCCAGAATTTCCCCGGCAAAATACAGCCCCTGTACCAGCTTGGAGGCCATGGTGGCAGGCTGCACCTGCCCTACCTTCACGCCGCCGGAGGTGATGATGGCCTCCGCCACAGGCCGTGGCCCAGTGACGGGCATGGTGAAGTGCTTCAGCAGCTGCACCAGCGCACGGCGCTGCTCTCTGGTCACGGCGTTGGCCTGCTGCTGGGGGTCCATGCCCAGACGGTTCAGTATCACCGGCACCATGCTGTGGGGAACCAGACCGGAAAAGATGCGCTCCACGCTGCGGTTGGGGGCCTCACCCAGATCCCGCAGGATGCGGCTCTCCAGCTTCTGTTCGTCCAGCGCAGGCTTTAAGTCGATGCTGAGACGGTAGGTCTCCTTCTCCCAATTCCGCAGATGGGCGCTGGCCGACAGCACCAGCGGCCCGGAGACGCCGAAGTGGGTGAACAGTATCTCGCCAAATTCCCGGAAGATGGCTTTCCCTTTCCGGTTCAGCACCGTCAGCTCTACGTTTTTCAGAGCCAGCCCCTGCATCTGCCGGCAGGCCTCGTCCTCACTGACCAGCGGAACCAGTGAACCGTGGGGCGGGACGATCTCATGCCCCAGCTGCGCCGCCATGCGGTAGCCGTCGCCGGTGGATCCGGTGGCGGGATAGCTGACGCCGCCGGTGGCCAGCACCACCGCCTCCGCCGGGTAGGTATCCTTCTCACCACGGACGCCGGTGACAGCACCTTCCTCTGTCTCGATGGAAACCGCCCGGTCGTGCGACCAGTGCACCTTCAGGCGATCCAGTCGGTGCTTCAGAGCACCGGATACATCGAAGGCGCAATCAGACTGGGGAAAGACCCGGTTGCCCCGCTCCGTTTTTAAGGGGACACCCAGCTCCTCAAAAAAGGCCATGGCATCTTGGCTATTAAAGGCGGAAAAAGAACTGTAAAGGAATTTTCCATTACGGGGGATATTTTGCAGAAGCGCCTCCTCCGTACAGTTGTTGGTAACGTTGCAGCGTCCTTTTCCCGTGATATTCAGTTTTTTTCCCAGCCGCTCGTTGGGCTCGATCAGCGTGACTTGCGCCCCTCGGCCGGCAGCGGCAATGGCCGCCATCATTCCGGCGGCTCCCCCGCCGATAACTACCACTCTTTTACTCATCTTCCGTTTTCCCGAACACACTGTATTGTGACCAGACCCGCTCCAGCTCGGAGAAGGTTTCCGGCACCTCTTCGTTTTTCCGCTGACCCACCGTGACAATCAGGGCATTCAGCAGGCTCAGCGGCGCTGTGATGGAGTCCACAAAGGAAATCATGTCGCTGCGGACCAGCAGCGCTGCCGAGGCCAGCGGATACAGGGGGGCCAGCGTACTGTCGGTGATGGCCACCACATCCGCCCCCTTTTCTCTGGCGTACTGCACGGCATTGACGGTCATTTTGGAGTACCGGGGAAAGCTGATAGCCAGCAGCACATCACCGGGCTGCACCTGCACCAGCTGCTCGAAGGTCTCCCCTGCCACGGCGTTCTGCACCAGTGTCACATTTTTGAAGATCAGGCGGAAATAGAAGTTCAGATACCCCGTCAGAAACGATGACGAGCGCATCCCCAGCAGGTAGATGTGCTGTGCCTTCAGCAGCTTGTCCACCATCTGCTCGAACTGCCCCCGGTCCACCTGCTCGATGGCGGTACGGAGACTGTCCATATCCCGCTGCATGACGCTGGTCAGCAGATCCCCCTGCATCTGGTCGTTGGACACCTGAATGCGCTGGATGGAGGTGAGCTTTCCACGGATCAGCTCCCGCAGATCCCGCTGCATCTCCGGATAGCCCTCGTAGCCCAGCTGGGCGGCGAAGCGCACCACCGTGGACTCGCTGACCTCCACCGTCTGTCCCAGCCGGCTGGCGGTCATAAAGGCCGCCTTGTCATAGTGCTCCAGAATGTAGGCGGCAATGCGCTTTTGTCCCTTGGAAAACTGTGGCATTTGCTGGCGAATGGTATGCAGCACGTTGTTACTCAACCCCATCGCTTCCCTTCAAGTCTTGTAATTCCTTATCTGTTAAGTATCTCCACTTGCCAGATGGAAGGTTCCCCAAATGCAGGGTATGCTCCTGCACCCGCCGCAGCCGCAGCACGGAAAGCCCCGCCTGACGGCACATCCGGCGGATCTGCCGGTTCTTGCCCTGATGGATGATCACCTCCAGCACCGCCGTCTCCCCTTTTTGGGACAGACGGCGCACCTGTGCCGGTTGAATGGGCTCCCCCTCCAGCATCCGCATCCGGGAGAGCCGTTCCTCGGCCCCCTCCAGAGCGCCGGATACCGTCACCTGATAGACTTTGTCCACCTGATGCCGGGGGTGCAGCAGCTGTTGGGCCATGGTTCCGTCATTGGTGAACAACAGCAGCCCCTCGGAATCCTTATCCAGCCGTCCCACGGGGAACACTCTCCGGCCGCAGTCCGCCACCAGTTCCGCCGCCGTTTTGCGGCCCCGCTCGTCGGAAAGGGTGGTGACGTACCCTCTGGGCTTGTTCAGCATCAGATACACCGGCTCCGGTGCCGCAGCCACAGGCCTTCCGTCCACCAGCAGGGTATCCCGCTCCGGGTCGCCGCTCTCCCCCAGTCCGGCCACCCGGCCGTTGAGGGTCACACGCCCCTGCCGCAGCAGTTCCTCTGCCGCCCGGCGGGAGGAGATACCGCAGCGGGCGATCCATTTTTGCAGACGTTCCTCCACGGGATCCCTCCTTACGGCCCGAAGCCAAATTCATACAGGGCGGCGTGATCCGCCCAGTCGTTGCCGTCCTGTAACGTGACGGCAACCAGAGTCCGCCCGTTTCGCCGGACGCAGCTCACCAGCGTCCGCCCCGCCGCACGGGTGTAGCCGGTCTTGAGACCGATGCACCCGTCGATGCTGCGGAGCAGCCGGTTATGATTGGTCATGGTGCGGCCGCCCACCGTAACGCCGCGGGTGGAGCACAGCCGCACAAGTGTTTCGTTTTTTACGGCGCAGGCCGCCAGACGGGCCATGTCCCGTGCCGTGGAATAGTGGCCCTCCTGATCCAAACCGTTGGGATTTGCAAAGGAGGTACCGGTCATGCCCAGCTCCGCCGCCTTGCGGTTCATCTCCGCCACAAAGCGCTCCAGACCGCCGCAGTGGTCCGCCAGAGCCAGCGCCGCATCGTTGCCGGAGCACAGCAGCAGACCGTACAGAAGCTCCTCCACCGTCACCCGGTCGCCGGACTTCAGATACATGGAGGAGCCCTCCGCTATGTGCTGCTGGGTCACTGTGACCACATCCCCCAGACCGCCACGCTCCAGCACCACCAAGGTTGTCATCAGCTTGGTGGTGCTGGCAATGAGCATCTGCCGGTCGGGATTCTTTTCGTACAGGACCTCCCCCGTATCGCCGTCCATGAGAATGGCCGCTGTAGCGGAAGTATCCGCTGCCCACGCCGTGGGCAGGCACAGCAGCACGATTGCCGTCACTGCCGTCAGGATTCGCTTGTACACAGAATCACCCTCTTCCCTCAGGTGATCCTATTCTATTCCGTCAGAAGCTCTCTTTTTCCTCTTTTCTCTTGTCGATAAAGTGCTCCACCCGGTCCATGACCTCCGGGACCATCTCCACCACGCGGGCCGCCGTGGTCACGGCAGGCACGCCCACCGGCAGCACACGGGTCACACCGTCCTTCACCACCAGAAACGCCACCGGCTCCACCTTCACACCTGCAGTGCTGGCGCCGCCGAACATGGCGGGGGTCTGCTTGCCGTAGTCCCCGCCACCGCAGCCAAAGCCGAAGCTCAGCCGGGACACGGGGATCAGGGTCACGCCGTCCGGCGTCTGGATGGGCTCACCGATGATGGTGTTGGAGTCCACCATCTCCCGAATTTTGCTCATGGAGGCATCCATCAGATCAATAAGGGAGTGATTCTTCTTCTCGTTGTTTTCCATAGTATAGCTTCCTTTCTTTATGATGCGGTCTGCTCCTGTGCCGGCGGCGGAGCCGCTTTCACAGATTGTTTGATTTCCTTTTTCCGTTTCCGCAGCCATTTCAGCAGCGGGATGCCGAAGCCCAAGCCGATGATGAGCAGATCACCGATGCGGAAAGCGACACCTGCCTCTCCCTCTATTTGGGTGCGGGCTGCACCGAAATCCGTTCCCAGATGGATGTGCGGGTCCGATATCTTCAGCAGCCGCTCCAGCTGGGGCATCAGCGTCCACATGGCGCTGCTGGCCCAGCCATAGGTCTGCGCCACGGCAGCAGGGTCCTCCCCGGCAAAGACCACGGACAGACGCAGGGGGTCGATTCGCATCCGCCGCCGGGTCCGAGCCAGCGCCCGCTTCAGGCCCTCCCACAGGTACGGCAGCGCCGAGCGGACATCCTCGAAGCTCAGAGAGAGCTTTTCCCGCTGCTTGGCAGGCTTCTTCTCCTCCTGTGCTTCTCCCTTGGCTTTTTTCTTCTGCTTGGTCTTTTGCTCTGTCTCCGTCTTTTCCGGCCGGGGCAGCAGCGGGATGCGGGCCGGACCGGCTATGACCGTCAGCTCCAGCTGTTCACCGAAGCGGAGGTGTACTCCCACCCGCAGCAGCAGAAGCAGGATAAGCAGCAGCAAAATGCCGCCGATGATCCACAATGCCACCAAGCCGATCCCCCCTTTCGCCGTTTATACGGCAGTTTTACGCATTTGCATCATCCAGCACGGAGCCGTCCTCCGCCAGACGCAGCTGGCCGTCGGCCTCCATCCCCGGCATCTCCGGCAGATCCTCCAGCGAGTTCAGGTGGAACGCCCGGAGGAACGCTTTGGTGGTGCGGTACAGCCGTGGCCTTCCCGGCACCTGCAGCCGCCCGCACTCCTCGATAAGGTGCCGGTCCAGCAGCAGCCCCACGGTATAGGAGCTGTCCACGCCACGGATCTGGTCCACATAGGCCCGTGTGGTGGGCTGGTAGTAGGCGATGATGGTCAGCACCTCCAGCGCCGACTGGGACAGCTTGGCGGGCTTGCGTATCTCAAAGGCCCGACGGATAACGTCGGCATACTCCGGGGCGGAGCACAGCTGCCAGCTGTCCTCCAGACGCAGCAGCCGCATCCCACGCCGCTCAAAGCTGTAATAGTCCATAAGCTTTTGCAGCACAAGCTCCGCCGTTGGTCGATCCAGCTCCGCCGCCAGACAGATGCGGTCGATATGCACCGGTTCGCCGGAGGCAAACAGGATGCCCTCCACGGCGGCCTCGATCTCTTTCATTTCCCGTGTTTCCACGCTCATTCCTCCTCCGTCTCCTGACAGGTCACCGTGCAGTCGGCGGCAGAGCCCGCCAACCGGATGATATGGTTCCGGCACAGCTCCAGCACCGCCATGAATGTAGCCACCAACTCGCTGCGGCTGCGGCTGCCACGGAACAGCAGCAAAAACCGGGTGATGCCGTTCCTTTTCAGCCGCTCCACCAACTCCTTGGCCTTCCGCTCCACCGGATACGGCTCCCGCTTGACGATCTCGTCAAAGGCCCGCAGCGGCGGTGTCTCCGCCTGACCCCGGCGATCCAGCACCTCCTGCATGGCGATGACCAGATCCCCCGGCTCCTGATCGTACTCGTATACCTTGCCCCGCTTCATGGGCTCCGGCCCACGGGTCAGGATGCTGCGGCCAAATTCACTCATGGGTCCCATGCGCTCCGTCAGCTTCCGGATGCGGGCGTAGGCATCCCCACGCTGCCGCTCCGCTAGAGACTGGATCAGGGCGTCCATCTCGCTCTGGGCCTCTTCATCCTCAATGCTCAGCAGCATCCGGGTCTTGATGTACATAAGGTGAGCCGCCATGGTGACAAATTCGCTGGCCACCTCTAAATCCATCTGCTTGCGCTGCTCCAGATACGCCAGATACTGGTCCAGAATCAGTGCAATGGGGATATCCTGTATCTCGATTTTATTCTTGTTCAGCAGAAACAGAATGAGATCCAGAGGCCCCTCGAAGTCCTCCAGCGTCTCCCCTGTTTTGGGCTGTACCACTTTTTCCAGTTTGAAAATGGGATGATCCAATGTTGACACCTCAAGAAAGGCCGATGATCCGGCAGAATATCCGAAATACCCACGCAATGGCGCTGTTCAGCGCCCCGCTGCCCACGTCCAGCAGCACCAGACCCCACAGCACGAACATTCCGATGCGCTCATACCGCAGCATCGTGTCGTACATCCGATCCGGCAGCAGGGAGAACAGCACCTTGGCACCGTCCAGCGGCGGGATTGGCACCAGATTGAAAAGGCCCAGACCGATGGAGAGCACCGCCGTAGACACTAGAAAGTCCAGTATCCCCTGATTCAGTGCCGAATAGGCGGCGTGGTCCACCATGATTCGGGCGCCCACCAGCAGTACCAGTGCCAGAAGAAAGTTGGAAACCGGCCCCGCCAGCGCCGTCAGCGCCATACCCTGCTTGGGCTTTCTGAAGTAGCGGGGATCCACCGGCACCGGCTTGGCCCAGCCGAAGCCCAGCGTCACCATCATCAGAAGACCCATCCAGTCGATGTGCCGCAGTGGATTCAGACTCAGCCGGTGCATCCGCTTGGCGGTGGGGTCTCCCAGGGCATAGGCCGCCAGCCCGTGGCAGGTCTCGTGGGTGGTCAGACACAGGAACACCGATGCCAGCCGCAGTAAAATATTTCGAAAGGAGCCGAAGTCCAGCGCCGCCCATAGTTCTTGCAAATAGTTCAAAGAAGTTTTCTCCTATCGACACAAGATCATGTCGATTATACCAGATACTATCTCCAAATACAAGGTAAAATAACCAACTCCTTTCCCATTGTTTCACAAAATGAAACTTTCAGTTGACTTGTCATAAAATGCCTGCTATAATCAGTACGAATATATACAAGGAGGCTATCTATGGGTTCCTTTTCTTATCATGTGGGCCAGCGGATCAAGAAGTACCGCAAGAGCCGTGGCTACACCATCGAGCAGTTTTCGGCCATGATCAACAAGAGCAAGGCCACCCTTTCCAAGTACGAAAACGGCACCATCACCATCGACATCGAGACCCTCTACGACATTGCTCAGGCGCTGAATATCGGCCTGAAGTGCTTTATCGACTATCAGCCGCCGATATTTCATCAGGAGCAGGTGCTGACGGGCAATTTCTATTTCAACACCCCGCAGGCCTATATGTACTACTTTGACGGGCGCATCCATCAGCTGGTGCGCTCTCTGCTGCGCTTTTCCCCTGCCGTCGACGGCGAGGGCATCGACGTGATCCTCTATATGGGAGTGGAGAGCTTCGACGATCCGGATCAATGTCAGCACCTCTTTACCGGCGAGATGAAGCCCTATGACACCATCACCCATATGGTTCTCCACAACCAGATCAATGCGGCGGAAAAAATGTACATCTGTATGCTCAACCCCATGCAAACCCGCACCCCGGCGGTTGGGATGCTTTCCGGCATCGGCAGTTCCCCCTTCTTCGCCCCCGTGGCCCTGAAGGTGCTGATCTCCAAGGATCTGCTGGAGGAGAACGACCGGCTGCTGGACACCGTAAAGCTGGATAAGGACGACTATCATCTGCTGAAATACTACAACATGATGGTCATCAACCGGCCCGCCTCCCTGTTTCTGGAGCCCTGAGAACCCCAATATGGGTAAAAAGAGCTGTAAGGCTAAATTGCCTTACAGCTCTTTTATTCAGCTCATTTTCACGATTTCACGCCGCAGACGCAGGATGATGCGTTTTTCCAGACGGGAGATGTAGGACTGGGAGATGCCCAAGCGGTCGGCCACCTCCTTCTGTGTCAGTTCCTTCTGCCCCCACAGACCGAAGCGCATGGTGATGATATCCCGCTCCCGCTGGGACAGCATCCCTACGGCGTCGCTGAGCAGCTTGCGGTCTGCATCTGCCTCAATGGGCCGCAGCACCACGTCCCCCTCCGTCCCCAGTACGTCGCTGAGCAGCAGCTCCTTGCCGTCCCAGTCGGTGTTTAGTGGCTCGTCGAAGCTCACCTCCGTCCGCTGGCTACTGTTTTTCCGCAGGAACATCAGAATTTCGTTTTCGATGCAGCGGGAGGCATAGGTGGCCAGCTTGATGTTCTTATCCGCCCGGAAGGTGTTGATGGCCTTGATGAGTCCGATGGTGCCGATGGAGATCAGGTCCTCGATGTTGATGCCGGTGTTTTCAAACCGGCGGGCGATATACACCACCAGCCGCAGATTCCGCTCGATGAGCGTCTGCCGGGCCTGTGGGTCCCCCTGCTCCAGGCGGGCGATGACCTCCGTCTCCTCCTCTCTGGTCAGAGGCGGCGGCAAGGTGTCGCTGCCGCCGATGTACATGATCTTATCCCGCCTGCGCAGACTGTGCAGCCACGCCAGCAGCCGCCTGAACAGCTTTTTCATGCTTCCTCCCCTCCGTTCCGCCCCACAGGGCCTGATACCCGCCGCCGTCGCTGACCGGCCCCGGCGACAGGGCCACCAGCGTCCGGGGATATGTAGTGCCGCCGATCTGCACGCTGTCGCTGCAAACCGCCAGCAGCAGTCCCTCCGGGGCTCCTATGCTGCAAAAGGGCAGCAGACTGAACCGTCTGCCCAAGTCCGTGGCGTGGAGTTGGGCCATGCGCTCCTCCGGCGGGGCCCGCCGGGTCACGATTCGCTCCACTTCCGGCGGCAGAAGCCCGCCCAGCGACGTCTGCTCCAGCACCAGCACCGGCTGTCCGGTGACGGGGCTTCGCAGGGTGTTTCCCGTGTCGTGCAGCACCCGCACGGCACGACTCTGTCCTCCGATGGATATGGTTGCGTCCATGATTTCTCCTCCCCCATGTCTGGCCGCCTGCCGGAATACCAGATGCAGCAGTCCAAAAAATCCCAACGCTGCGCCCAGCAGCACCGGCCAGCTGATCTCTGCCCGATACAGCCGACCCACATATGCCGCCACGGAGCCGGAGGCCAGCCCCAGCGCCAGCACCAGACCGCCCAGCCCTCCGGCCAGCAGAAAAAACAGCGCCGTCAGTCGCCACGGATGGGCCTCCCGCCGCCACGCCGCCAGCGCCATGGCGGCTCCCACAGCCGTCCGGCACAAAGGGTGCGACAGCCAGCTAAGCCCCGGCAGGAACACCGCACCGGCGTACAGCGCCCCGACGGCGGCGCACAAAGCCAACCTTCCCCTCCGCAGGGGGATACCCGCCAGCTGGGCCGTGGTCAGGAGCAGCAGATAGTCTACCAACAGATTCAGCAGGAGCACCCGGTCCAGATACACCACCGTCACGCCGCTTCCCCCCTTCCGCTGGACACATTATACCGTCCGCCGCCGGAAAAAAGCGTCAAAAAAAGAGAGGACCCCATCGGTCCTCTCCCCCATGTACCGCATACGCCGATCCCCGGCCGTGGGTTCACAGGCTCAGGTATGGCACAATGAGCGTTGCCAGCATCAAGACAGCCAGCAGCAGAGCCACGCCCATGGCCAGATAACGGGTCCATTTGGGTCTCATATCGATTCCTCCTCTGTGATCATGCGTTTGATACTTTTCTCCAGCTTTCGGCGGGGGGCCATGACCTCGTGTCCGCAGCCGCAGCAGCGGAGCTTCAGGTCCATCCCTACCCGCAGCACCTCCCAGCGGCGGCTGCCGCAAGGGTGTTCTTTTTTCATCTCTACGATATCGTGCAGCTTCAGATCCATAGGCGCTCCTTTCGTTCAAGCACGCCTGTACCGGCGCATAGTATGGGATATCTGAATGTAAGGGTGTGTCATGATGGAAGAATATAAATGGCCGCTGCCGGAGGGATTCCGGAAGCCCTGTACGCTCCGGCAGCTGCAGGATGCACTGGCGTCCCACGAAACACTCGCCTCTCCCGTCCTGCGGTGCGATGCCCAGCGCAATCTGCACCTTCGGCCGGGAGGCTGCAGCGGCATCATCCCACAGGATCAGGTGGCGGCGCCGTTTCTCTCCGGCGCTCAGCGGGATATCGCTGCGCTGTCCTGCGTGGGGTGCAGCGTCTGTTTTCAGGTGACAGGTCAGCGCATAGCAGCCGACGGCAGCACGGAATTTCTTCTCTCCCGCCGTCTGGCGCAGGAGGAGGCCATGGAGCACATCCTGCGCCACGGGACGCCCGGCATGGTGATTCGGGGGCAGGTAACGCATCTGGCACCCTTCGGGGCCTTCGTGGATGTAGGCTGTGGCCTTGTGGCCCTGCTGCCGCTGGCGAATATCTCCGTGGCACGCATCCGCCATCCGGCGGAGCGCTTCGCCCTGCACCAGCGCATCCGTGCCGTGGTGCAGAGCATCGACCCACAGCAAAAGCGCATCGTCCTCAGTCACAGGGAGCTGCTGGGAACGTGGCTGGAGAACGCCGCCCGCTTCCGGGTGGGCGAGACGGTGCCGGGCATTGTCCGCAGCTGCAAGCCCTATGGCTGCTTCGTGGAGCTGACGCCCAACCTGTCGGGCTTGGCGGACAGCCGGGAGGATATCCCGGAGGGACGGCTGGTGTCGGTCTACATTCGCTCCATCCAGCCTCAGACCGGCAAGATCAAGCTGCAGATGGTACAGGAGCTGGGGCAGCCTGACTTCCCCACGCCGCTGCACTATCAAATCACCGGCGGCAGCGTCAGCGGCTGGCGCTATCGCCCTTGATCTCGTCCCAGTAGCGCTTGGCGGCCTGCTCTGTTTTGTTGGGGCCGTATTCGTAGTAAACAGCGTCCTTTACAAGGTCTGGCAAGTATTGCTGCTTTACATAGTGATTGGGGTAAACGTGGGGATATTTGTAGGTCGGGACCTTCCCCGTTCCGGCGCTGTCGGCGTGGACATTCTGCAAGTGCCGTGGCACCGGCCCCACCTTGCCGTGGTCGATGTCCTGCATGGCGGCAATGATGGCATTGTGGGCGGAATTGGACTTGGGAGCTGTGGCCAGCAGCACCGCCGCCTCTGCCAGCGGGAGCCGTCCCTCCGGCAGGCCCAGCTGCAGGGCAGCGTCCACGCAGGCCTTCGTTACCACGATGGCCTGTGGATAGGCCAGCCCCACGTCCTCCGCTGCGATGACCAGCAGCCGGCGGCAGGGGCTCAGCAGATCTCCCGCCGCCAGCAGCCGCCCCAGATAGTACACCGCCGCATCCGGATCCGAGCCACGGATGGATTTTTGCAGCGCCGACAGCAGGTCGTAGTGCTGATCCCCCTCCCGGTCATATCGCATGGCGCTGCGCTGGGCCAGCACCTGTGCATCCTCCGTCGTCAGGAGCAGCCCTCCGTCCCTAGGCTTGGCAGACTGATACAGCAGCTCCACAGCGTTGACAGCCTTGCGGACATCCCCGCCGCACCCGGCGGCGATGAGCCGGGGAACCTCCTCCTCCCACGAGAGGGGCAGGCTGCTGCGCTGCTGCTGGAGCGCCAGCGCCCGCTCCACGGCAGGTACCGTCTCCTCCGGTGTCAGGGCCTTGAACTCGAACACCGTGCTTCGGGAGAGGAGAGCGTTATACACGTAGAAAAAAGGATTCTCCGTGGTGGAGGCGATGAGGGTGATCTTGCCGTTCTCCATGAACTCCAGCAGGCTCTGCTGCTGCTTTTTGTTGAAGTACTGGATCTCGTCCAGATACAGAAGTATCCCATTGGGGGTCATCATGGTGTCTACATCGCCGATAATCGTTTTCACATCCTGCAGGGACGCCGTGGTGGCATTGAGGTGGTACAGGGTCTTTTTCGTCCGGCGGGCGATGATGTTGGCAATGGTGGTCTTGCCGGTGCCGGAGGGGCCGTAGAAGATCAGGTTGGCCTCCGCCCCGCTCTCGATCAGGCGGCGCAGCAGTGCCCCCTCCCCTAGCAGGTGCTTCTGCCCTGCTACCTCGTCCAGTGTCTGAGGTCGTATTTCATCTGCCAGCGGCCGCATCACGGCACCTCCTCTTCGCTGCGGGCCGGAAGCTCCGTGTCCGCAAAATCAGTTGGATTATACCACATTCTTTTCCGGTTTGCACCCCCTATTTGCATTTTTCCCGCCGGTCTGGTACAATGGGTGAGAGGTGATGTACAGATGAAAAGCAAACAGGAGATCTCCGCCATCATCACGGCGCTGAAGGCCCTGTACCCCGATGCACAATGCTCTCTGGACTACGGCAAGAACTATGAGCTGCTGTTTTCCGTGCGGCTGGCGGCCCAGTGTACCGACGCACGGGTGAATCTGGTGACCCCGGCACTTTTTGCCCGCTACCCCACGCTGGAGGCCTTTGCGGAGGCGGACGTGGATGAGGTGGGACAATACATCCACTCCTGCGGCTTCTGGCGTGCCAAGGCACGGGATATCGTAGCCTCGGCCCGTATGCTGCGGGAGGAGTTCGGCGGCAGAGTGCCGGACACCATGGAGCAGCTGCTGCGGCTCCCCGGCGTGGGGCGTAAGACCGCCAACCTCGTTCTGGGGGATATCTACGGGCAGGAGGGATATGTCTGCGACACCCACTGCATCCGCATCACCGGCCGTCTTGGCCTTACCGACGGCAGCAAGGACCCGCTGAAGGTAGAGCGGCAGCTACGGCAGTGCATCCCGCCGGAGGAGTCCAACAACTTCTGCCACCGGATGGTGCTCCATGGACGGGCCGTCTGCACCGCCCGCTCTCCCAGGTGCGGGGAGTGTACCCTGCGGCCCTATTGTGACTTTGGGCAGGGCGCAGAAAACTGAATACTTATATCAGACTGCCGGAAGTACGCATTGCTTCCGGCAGCTTTTTGCATGAGGAGCAGGCACTTTTCCCGCTACCGCCACATATATTGGCAGTATCAAGACCTATCCAAGGAGGCAGCTTATGGATCAGAAGGAACTTATCGACCGACTGCGCCGGGACCCTAACGCCGTGCAGTCGCTGATGACCTCCGCCGACGGTCAGCGGCTGATGCAGCTTCTATCTGGCGGGGACGGTGGGCGCACCCTTCAGCAGGCCGCCGGAGAGGCTGCGGCGGGCAACACCTTGCAGATGGCGCAGATGCTCAAGAGCGTCATGTCTACCCCAGAGGGGGCCGCCCTGCTGCGGCGCATCCGGGACAGTCTGCAGGGATAGAGAGGAGGACGGCAGTGTGTCGGAGCTGGACGAGAAACTGAATACACTGCTGTCAGACCCCGGCAGCATGGCCCGGATCATGCAGCTGGCTCAGCAGCTCTCCGGAACTATGGGCGGTGCAGAGAAGAGCACACCGGAGCCGCCACCTCCTCCGCCCGCCGATCCTGAGGATCAGACGGGCGGAGGGACGGCAGGCTTTGGCGGATTGGGCGGGCTGGACCCGGCGCTGCTGGGGAAGCTTCTGCCGCTGGCACAGGAATACGGCCGCAGCAACAGCGCCTCCATGCAGCTGCTGAACGCCCTGCGGCCGTTTTTGAAGCCGGAAAAGCAGAGCAAGGTGGAACGGGCGGCACATCTGGCAAGGCTCATCCATCTGGGGAAAAAATTCCTGTCGGAATGGGAGGGATAGCGTGTATAACCGGTACATCCGCAACGAGCAGGGGGCATACAGCCGCATCCCCCAACAGGAACCGGCTCCGAGGCCCGTTTCCGGGCGACCGCCCCCTCCCCCGCCGTCGGAGCCCCCGCCACCGCCGCCGGGCGGCAACTCGTCACCGGGCCCGGGAGGGCCGCCGCCCAAACCGCAGGAGCCATCTCCCCGTCCGCCAGAGGGACGGTTTCTGGACCGCCTGCTGTCCCGGCTCCATCTGGGGGACATCGACTCCGGGGATCTGCTGCTTCTGCTGATCCTCTTTTTCCTGTTCCGGGAGGAGGCCGATGAGGAGGTCCTGATCGCCATCGGACTGCTGCTGATTTTGTAAAAAAGGACCGAGCGGCACAGCCGTTCGGTCCTTTTTTACGTTGTAAGGATCATCTCCTGCCACGGCGGAAGATCTTGCCCAGCATACTGCTGACCAGTCCCCGCTCGTAGCGGTTCATGCCGAAGATCCACAGACTTCCGGCATAGACGGCCACGAACACGCAGCCCCACAGAGCGATCTGCAGATAACTGCCCACCTGAGCGAAGCGGGCGATCAGCACCGCCACAATGGCCGGCAATAGCATGGAGGGCAGCAGCTGGGCGATGCGCCGCCAGAACCGTCTCACATCCAGCCCGATCCTTTTGCAGTAGTACCAGTTGATGGGCAGGACGTTTCCCAGCAGCGTGACGATAAGGATGCTGCTGGCAACGCCCAGCAGACCCCACTTCCGGCACAGGGGGATCATCAGCACCACGTTGACGCCTGCCGCCGCCAGATAGACCCAGGCCCGGAACTTGTGCATCCCCTTGGCCCGCAGAATCTCCAGCCCCACGAACTGGATGGAGGACATGATGGTGGAGAGAAACAGCAAAATCGCCACGGGATAGTCGATGGCAAAGCTGGCGTCGCCCTTGGCCCACAGCACCACGAAGGGGCGGCCCACCGCCACAAAGCCCAGAAACACGCACATGAGCATGATGAATTGCAAACGGCCTGCACGGGTCATCAGCCGCCCCAACTCACGGGTGGGGGTGTTGGAGGCCACCATGCGGTGTACTCGGGGGGCCAGCACATTGGAGATGGCCATGGCGAAGGACAGATAGTACACGTTCAGCTGATTGGCGTTATAGTATACGGCGCTGAGCTCCGTGCCGTGGATCCATGTGGTCATCAGGGTACCGATACCGTAGTTCACCTGATCCACCACCACGGCGATGAACACATAGAAGGTAAAGCCCATCATGCTCTTCATGAGGGAGAAGTCGTAGCCACGGAAGCTGATGGGCATCCGCAGACGGATGAGACAGTAGAAGGCCTCCACCACGCCGCTGACGATGGTCAGCATCAGACTCAGGATAGCGATGGCCGGCGAGTGATACCCCAACAGCAGCAGCGGGATGGAGATCATGGGGCTCAGCACCGACTTGGCCATGGCCACCAGCTTCAAAAACAGATACCGCTCGTTGATATTGACATTGGACTCGAACACGCTGATGGGGAACGACAGAGCCGCATTGACGGACATGATCCGCAGCAGCTCGGCACCCAGCGCCAGTTCCTCCTCCGTCCACTTGGCACCGAACACGTTCTGCGGATGCGCCGCCAGTGTGAAGCCCAGCACCAGCAGCACCAGACCCAGCACCGTGTAGGTCACAAGGAACATTCCGTTCAGCTTGGCCATGGTCCGGCGGTCCTGCGCCACCTTGGCCTGAGAGTAATACCGCATATAGGCGCTGCCCAGACCCATACTCAGCAGCAGAAGATATGCAATGATGGGGCCTACGGAGCCGTATACGCCGTATTCACTGGTCCCCAGCTGCCCCTTCATGATGGGGGCATATACCAGCGAGAGGATGGTGCTCACTGCCATGGAGACATAGGAGAGGATCGCACCCGCCCGCACTTGATTTACCTGCAAAAAGTCATCTCCTTCCGGGCAGGCATACCGTCTGCCGAAAATATGATATCAGTTTATTATACCGTATTTGTCACCCCCTGTAAAGCGCCAAGTTTCGCTCACGGAGGTGAAGCTTCTATGAAGCAGCTTTACCGGTTACCATCGAGCCGCAGACTACCTGAAAAAGGTTTTCGACATTCTGAACACAGCGCTCTTGATAAGGACAAAAACAGGGGGCGTGATGCTCCCTGTTTTCCATGATTCTTCCTCAAATAAAATTTGCATTACTTCATCCATGTCAATATTTTCTTCTGTAAAAACTATATTGCCATCGATTACATGTCCAATGACCCGTTTACCAAAATTTCCATCAGAATCACCAGAAACACATACAAACTCACCATGCTTCATCGTCGCTTCTGAATTTGCAGCAACTCCGTATGCATCAGTTTGCTCTATACAGTAGAAATTAAAATCAGGGAATGCCTCAGCTACCCTCTTTGGCATTTCTCCCAATGAGGAGTAGATATCATCATATTCATCTGCGTCAAGACCAATTTCAAAGTCCACCTCAATGATATTGCCGTCTTGGGCAATTTCTTCCTCGCAGGCATCAATTCCTTCAAAGCAAGAGTGTTCGTGCTTCGCACACAGCGGCAAAAACATTGGAGATGACGGCGGCCCTTCAGGGGATGCAAAACTGGCGGAGAGGTATCTCTCCGCCAGTCTCTCATGCTCTGGGATGAGCCTTGTTGTAGATATCCTTCAGCTGCTTTTGAATCACGTGGGTGTATATCTGTGTGGAGGAGATATCCGCATGGCCCAGCATCTCCTGAATGGCTCGCAGGTCTGCTCCGTTCTCCAGCAGGTGGGCTGCAAAGGAGTGCCGCAGGGTGTGGGGCGTGATGTCCTTTTCGATGCCCGCCGTCTCCTGATAGTGCTTGATGATCTTCCAAAAGCCCTGACGGCTCATGCGCTCGCCATTCATGTTGACGAACAGGGCCGTCTCCGTCTCGTTGGCGATGATCCGGGGCCGGATGTCCCGTATGTAGTCCTGAAGGGCCTTCACCGCACCGTGGTACAGGGGGATGATGCGCTCCTTGCCCCGGCTGCTGCAGCGGATGAAGCCCGCTGTCAGGTTCACATCCGTCACGTTCAGCCCGATGAGCTCCGATACCCGTATGCCGGTGGCGTACAGCAGCTCCAGCATGGCATGATCCCGGAAGCCCTTCTCGTCCACGCAGCGGGGCTGCTCCAGAAACAGCTCCACCTCTTTGTTGGTCAGTATCTCCGGGTACTTCCGCTCTGCCCGGTGGGTCACCACCGCCTTGGCGGGGTTGGCCTTCATGACCCCGGAGGCCTGCATATACCCATAAAAGGATTTCAGAGAGGCGGCGCTGCGTGTCACGGTGGCCGGGGACTTCCCCCGCCGCTCCAGATACCTCAGGTACTCGTTGATGGTATCGGTCTTGACCCGCCGCAGATCAGCTGCCCCGTTTTCCAGCAGCCAACTGCGGAACTGGTTCAGATCCCGCAAATAGGAGCTGACGGTGTTGGCGGAGGCGTGTTTCTCCTGCTCCAGATAGCTGCCGTATGCCGCAATATGATCCGCCAAGGTCCTCAACTCCTCTCATGATAATGTTCCCAGTGCCCACTGCACCAGCCTCGGTACCAGCGTCAGCTCCAGCGCCATACCCAGAAGCAGCAGCGCCCCGCAGACGGCCAACTTCCTCCAGCGGTCCCTCTCCCCTACCAGCATGGCCGGGTAAATGCTGCACGGCAGCACGATCAGGCACCGCACGCCGAAGGCCGCCAAGGCCAGTAAAACGCCGCTGCGCCCCAGCGCAGCAGCGAAGCAGCCCGCAGAAAAGGAAAGAAAAAATCCCTCCGCCGCCAGAACCGGCAGGATCAGCGCCGCCCCGGCGGCGCCGCAAAAGCCCAGCACCGTCACCAGCAGCGGATAGCGCAGGTACACCCCTGCCACCCGCAGCAGCGAGGCGGTGCGATCCGTTGTCTCACCCCATACGGCGGCGTACTGCCGCAGATAGGCGGCCAGCTCCGTCCGGGATGCCTCCGGCACGCTCCGGGCCGCCAGCTGCCCCAGCAGGATGCCCCCGCAGAAGCAGAGCCCCAGCAGCGCCAGCCGCCATAGGCCGGTGTGCCGTCCGGGCCATCTGTGAAAATGTGATGCTCGTCTCATGCGGCCAGTCACCTCGTCTCATCCTATGAGACAAGCCGGCCGGATAGAAGCGCAAGTTCTGCGGTCTTTCCGCAGCACGACATAACTCACGAGGTTGCCATAACATATGATAGGGCAAACGCTGCATTTTCGCAAGAGCTTTTTGCTGGCGCTGCTGTTTTTTGTAAATTATGTTAAATAGTTATGTAAAGTGTGTTATGTAAATCTCGAAAACCTCGAAAAATACCCTCCTCCCCCACGCAAAGAAAGGACAAGATATGGGGCGGGATTTTTTTAGACCGCCACCACATCTTGCCCTCCCCCGTCCCGGCGGCGCAGGGATACTTCATCCGCTGCCGCCGTCATGGCCCGTCAAGCAAAAAATGTCTCCCAGAGAGATTTTCGTGATTTTCACTATGGAACACTCTATATCGTCCCTCGATGTTGCCGTCCCCGCCGAACAGGCTTCTTTTTCCGATGCCGTCTCCCCTGCCCCAGCACGGCTCCCAGCAGCGCACCAGCCACCACCGCCAGCGTGATCCCCAGACCGTGATGGGCAAAGGCCGCCGTACCGAACACCGTCAGACCCACCAGCCAGATCAACACATAAGCCCCTGCCGCCAGCAGCAGCGAAGCCTGCACGGTGCCGCTGCGCCCCCGCACCGCCACCCGCACGCCCAGAAATGCGCCCAGCGCCCAACCGCCATAAACCCACGCAGCCACGCTCCCCATGGGCAGGATGCCCTTCACCGCCAGCAGCGCCCCAATCACATCCGCCGCAATGCTGGAAAGAAACAGCGCCATCAACCCCAGCCAGTCCCGCCGGCCCCACGTCAGTTTCCCTGCGGACATAAAAATACCTCCCCTGAATCGCTCTTACTGCAAGCATATTCAGGGGAGGGTGCTTTATTCGCTTTTATTCCTCGGTCTTATCCTCGGTGGTCTCCTCGACCTTCTCCTCTGCCACAGGTTCACCCTTGGACTTCTTGGCAGGGCGCTGGGCAGCGGCCATCTGCTGATCCAGCGTACCCACAGAACCGATGGCGGACTTGACGAACTCCATGCGGACCCGATCCTCGCTGGTCTCGATGACCACGGTGCGGTCGGTGATGGCCACCACACGGCCATAGATGCCGCCGATGGTGGTCAGCCAGTCGCCCTTCTTCAGGCTGTTGCGCATTTCCTCCGCCTGCTTCTTCCGCTTATTCTCGGGACGGATCAGGAGGAAATAGAAAATAGCGATCATCACGACGATCATAATGATCGTGGAGGTCATGTTGCCGGCACCGGCAGCCGTCGTGCCGTCCGTAGCATATGCGAACTGAATCATGGGACAAAACTCCTTTTTTCACAATATGGTATGTATTATACTGGATTCTGTTCCTGTTTGCAAGAGGGACAGGCCAGTTTTTTGGAAATCCGCTGCAGAACACCCAGATCAGAGCTTTTCACCGAGTTTTTGGCTGTACTCCGCCCGGAAGTCCGCAAAGCAGCCGGCGTCAAGGCTCTCCCGGATGCGCCGGGTCAGCTTGTTATAAAAGTACAGATTGTGCATCACCGCCAGACGCATCCCCAGCATCTCCTCCGCCGTGAACAGATGACGGAGATAGGCCCGGCTGAACCGGCGGCACACCGGGCAGTCGCACGCCGGATCGATGGGCCGGTCATCCAGCTTGTACTTGGCGTTTTTGATGTTCAGGGAGCCCTGCCACGAAAAGAGCTTTCCGTGGCGGGCGTTGCGGGCAGGCATGACGCAGTCGAAGAAATCCACACCACGGGCCACGCCCTCGATGATGTTGCTGGGGGTCCCCACACCCATGAGATACCGGGGCTTATCCTTGGGCATATAGGGTTCCACCGCCTCGATGATGTCGTACATCACCTCCGTGGGCTCCCCAACCGCCAAGCCGCCGATGGCGTAGCCGTCGCAGTTCAGCTTGGCGATCTGCTGCATATGCCAGATCCGCAGGTCCCGATAGGTAGCCCCCTGATTGATGCCGAACAGCATCTGGCGGGGGTTCACCGTATCCGGCAGGGCATTCAGGCGGTCGTGCTCCGCCTTGCACCGCTCCAGCCACCGCAGGGTTCGCTCACAGCTGGCCTTGGCGTAGTCGTACTGGGCCGGATTTTCCACACACTCGTCAAAGGCCATGGCGATGTCCGATCCCAGATGGGACTGGATCTGCATACTCTCCTCCGGCCCCATGAAGATGCGGTGGCCGTCCAGATGGCTGGCGAAGGTGACGCCCTCCTCCGTGATCTTCCGCAGACCCGCCAGAGAGAACACCTGAAAGCCGCCGGAGTCCGTCAGGATGGGGCCGTCCCACCGCATGAACCGGTGCAGTCCGCCCATCTGCCGCACCACGTCATCACCGGGGCGTAGGTGCAGATGATAGGTGTTGGACAGCTCGATCTGGCATCCCAGCTCCTTCAGATCGAAGGCATCTATGCCCCCCTTGATGGCCCCCTGTGTTCCCACGTTCATGAACACCGGCGTCTGCACCTCGCCGCCGTGGGCGCACCGGAAACGGCCCCGACGGGCGGTACCCTCCGTTTTAATGACCTCAAACATGGAATTTCTCCTTTATCATCGTGGTTATACTCTCCCTATCTTACCAGATTGCGCCGTCAAGTCAAGAGAGAGATAAAAAGGTTGAAGCGGCGGGAAACGTATAGTATAATATAGGTCACGGAATTTTCCCGGAAACTACGGAAGAAACAGGTCATTTTCTATGAAAACCAGTGATTTTAATTTTGAACTCCCCCAAGAGCTTATTGCCCAGACCCCCATTCCCCGGCGGGATGCCTCCCGCCTGCTGGTGCTGGATAAGGATACCGGTGCATGGGAACATCGCCACTTCTACGATCTGCCGGACTATCTGCGGCCCGGCGACTGTCTGATCCTCAATAACTCCCGTGTTCTCCCGGCCCGACTGCTGGGTCATCGGCTCCCCGGCGGCGGAGCCTGTGAGATCCTGCTGCTCATTGACCGGGGTGAGAACACATGGGAATGTCTGGTGCGGCCCGGTAAGAAGCTGCGCACCGGCGCCCGTGTCTCCTTCGGAGATGGGCAGCTCATCGCCGAGATCACCGAAGAGCTGCCCGGCGGCAACCGGCTGGTGCATTTCGAGTACGAGGGCATTTTTCTGGAGGTGCTGGACCGACTGGGAAAAATGCCCCTCCCCCCCTACATCAAGGAGGAGCTGCAGGACCGGGAGCGCTACCAGACCGTCTACTCCAAGGTCAACGGCAGCGCCGCCGCCCCCACCGCTGGACTTCACTTCACTCCGGAGCTTCTGGAGCGTGTGCAGGCAATGGGTGTAAAGGTTGGATACGTGACACTCCATGTAGGGCTCGGCACCTTCCGGCCCGTGAAGGAAGACACCATTGAGGGCCACGAGATGCACAGTGAATACTGCGTCATCCCACAGGAGACGGCAGATCTCATCAATGAGACCAAGCGCAGCGGTGGACGGGTCATCTGCGTCGGCACCACCTCCTGCCGCACCGTCGAAAGCTGGGCCGCCGAGGACGGCACCATGACCGCCTCCGCCGGTTGGACGGACATTTTCATCTATCCCGGCTACCGGTTCAAGGTGTTGGACGGGCTGATCACCAACTTCCACCTGCCGGAGTCCACCCTCATCATGCTGGTATCGGCGCTGGCGGGACGAGAGCACGTTCTGGCGGCCTACGAGGAGGCTGTCCGGCAGCACTACCGGTTCTTCAGCTTTGGCGACGCCATGTTCATCGCCAGCGGTGCGGTGCCGCAGGCGTGAGTATATCCCCTTTGATCCGCATAAAAAATCTCCCTTCGATAGAAGGGAGATTTTTTCGTTTCTGTTTACTTGGTGATACGGCGGGCTTCGATGTAGTAGCGCTTATCCTGAGCGTGACCCATGGAGAAGGTCTTGCGGGGCAGCACGCCGTCAGCCATGACGGTCTTAAAGAGCTGTTCCTTCCCCATGGCCGGCAGCAGGAAGCCCATGTTGCCGGGCTTGGAGCCCAGTTCACGGGTCACGTCGTCGCCGTGGATATAGTCCACCTCGCCGCCGTTCTCCTTCAGGTACGGATCGATGACCCCCTGCAGGGTACCCACCGCCAGCTGTACCTTGGGATCAGGGACGGTGATGAAATGACTCTCACCGTTCCACACGAACTCAATGGTGTGGCCCTCGCCCCGGCCCTCGTAGGCGTTGGGGTAGGCAGCCTGAAATGCCTTCATGAACTTCTCGTGATCCACGCCGAACAGCACCCGGTGAATAGGCTCGAACTGCAGGGCGTCGTCGTGGTTGTTCACCACCTCCACCAGCGCAAACCGGGAGGGCAGCGCCAGATACTCCTCCGGAGTCTTGCCCTTCTTCTGCTCCTCATAGCAGGCCTTGGCGGTGGCCAAAGAGTGGTTGCCGTCGCCCACGGCGAACAGCAGGGGCGCCGCGCCGGAAACGCCGTACTTCTTCTGCATGGCCTCGTCGGAGGCAAGGCCCTCCAGTGCCTTGGCCACAGCGTCCACCTGCTTGTCGGACAGCTTGTAGCCCCGAATATGTCCGCCGTTTTGCATCAGATCGAAGTCATACAGCTTCTCCATGGTATCGGCTGCCGCCGTCAGCGGCTCGATGACGGTCTTATCGGGATCGTCTACCAGCAGCATCACATGGGGCAGCTCGATGGGAGCGTGACGGCGCACCTTGGCACGGGGCGGGATGCGATCCAGCACTGTCCCCTCGGTGGCACGAATCAAGGCGCCGGAACCGGGGGTGAAGTCGTAGGCGTCCAGATCCACCATGCCGATGAGGCCATGGCGGATGCGTCCGTCGGACTGCTGGCGCTCCACATAGATCAGGGAATCCTCCAGCGTCCGGAATATGCCGTCCTTCAGATACTGCTCCATGGCGGCGTTGATGCAGGAGATGTACTCGTCCACGTTGGGGGCCTTGAGGTTGGCCTCCGGCAGGATCAGCCGCAGGGTGGACGGGGCCTTGCCCACCTTCTCCTCCACCGCCTGCCAGTACTCTGGCTCGGAGGTGAACTGGTCACAGGCCACCACAGCCCACTTGGTCATGTCCTGATCCTTGGGCAGCAGGATATCTGCTGGGTAAAAGCCCAGCTTTTCAAAGGTCTTGTTCATGTTGTTCCTCCTTGTGTGTGGACGCCGCCGGAGCTGTGCTGCCGGCCGCCCGTTGATTCGTTCCTGTTCTTCCTGTATTATACAATAGCCCCCCCGGCTATTTCAACGTCAATTCCGCAGAATCTGAAAATATTTTTGTCGTGCTGACGAATTTTCTGAATAATCCATCGTCAAATGGGCAAACTGACAGAGCAATCTCACAGATGGGAGGTTTGACCGTGAAGATCGTAGACCGCATTGCCCTGATCCTCGTCATTATCGGCGCTCTGAACTGGGGCAGCATCGGCCTGTTCCGCTTTGACTGCGTGGCCGCCATATTCGGTGGACAGCTATCGGTATGGAGCCGCATCATCTATACACTGGTGGGCATCGCCGGACTGTGGTGCATCACCCTGCTGTTCCGGGAGGACGATGTCGAATAACCGAAAAAAACCGCTGCGTGACGCTCACGCAGCGGTTTTTTATGTCTTATTCCGCAGCCGGAGACTCCCGCTCCGCCGCCCATTCCGCCTTGGCCTCCGCCAGCACCTTTCGGTCATGCTTGGTGGTGAGACTGGTCTCATCAAACCGGGAAAAGAGGTCCGGCCGCCGGGTCATGGTGCGCTTATAGCGCTCCTTTTTCCGCCAGTCATCCACCTTCCCATGGTGGCCCGACAGCAGCACCTCCGGAACCTTCCGGCCGTGCCACTCCTCCGGCCGGGAGTACTGCGGGTACTCCAGCAGACCGTCCCAATGGGACTCGTCGGTGTAGCAGCTCTCCTCCGGCAGCACCCCAGGCACCATCCGGCACAGGCAGTCCGCCAGCGCCATGGCCGGTATCTCGCCGCCGGTCAGTACGAAGTCCCCCATGGAGATCTCCTCGTCCACGCACTCGTCGATGAACCTCTGGTCCACTCCCTCATAGTGGCCGCACACCAGAATCAGCCGCTCATAGGACGCCTTCAGCTCCTTGGCCACCTGCTGGTCAAACACCCGCCCGCAGGGGGAAAGATAGATGGTGTGTACCCGCTCCCCCGCCTCCTGACAGATATGGTCCCAGCAGCGGTACAGCGGGTCCGCCTGCATGACGGCTCCCCGTCCTCCGCCGTAGGGGTAGTCGTCCACCTGCATCTGCTTATTGGTGGTATACTCCCGGATCTGGTGAGCGGTAATGGTCACCAATCCTCTGGCCTGCGCCCGCCCGATAATGGACTGCCCCATCATGGCGTCGATGGCGTCCGGGAACAGGGTCATAATGTCAATCCTCATCCGTGGCCAGTCCTTTCATGTTCCGCACCCGCATGGTGCCGGTCTCCATGTCCACCCCACGAATGAACACCTCCCGCACCGCCGGGATCAGATACTCCCGCTTCCCCCGGACCTCGTAGACCTTGTGGGCCGGATAGTTCAGCACACGGGTGAGTCTTCCCAACTCCTCCCCGTTCTCGTCGTCCAGCACCGTCAGCCCCTCCAGCTCGGCATCGAAATATTCGCCCTCCGGCAGATGGGCATCCGTCCGGCGGATGAAGACGGGCTTTCCCTTCAGGGCCAGCGCAGCATCCATATCCTCCACTCCCGGCAGCGCCAGCAGTACCGTGGACTTGTGGACCCGTGCGCTCTTCACCTTTGTCTCTTTTCCGCCGATATACAGCGTGTTAAACGCCGCAAGAAAGGCCGGATCGAACCCGGCCGGATTCAGCTTTACCTCGCCCCGGATACCGTGGGCGTTGACGATCTGCCCCACGGGGATAAATTCAGGCCGCATAGAACCCCTCCGCTGTGATAGTTTTCTTTATTATACCACGCCCCGCCCCATTCTTCAATCTTTATTTACAACCGTTGTCACCGTCGGTAACCTTTCTGTAACCAATGCCTCGGCAGCTGCCGTTTTTTACCTGTCAGATACCCGCACAAAACCGTGAAAAGTGGTGTGTAACCCCATGAAAAATCCAAAAAACTTGACAAAAGTGGGTGGAAGTGATATACTCCTCCCATATTTCAAAAAAGTAACAAAAGTTACAAATGCATTGCGAGGTGATTTTCCACCGCCCCGAACCCTGGAAATGAAGGGCGGAATTGGGAGGTTTTTTATGAAAGAAGCAGTGATTAGAATGGAGACGACGGCCCGGCCAACAACGGACCGATCCGCATCTCCCCGACTCTTGAAGGGGTTGCTGCTGGCAATTACTCTGGTGGCTCTGCTGGCCACCACCGTGATCCTCTGTCAGCAGGATATCGAAAACCCCAGCTATGTATACATGATCCTGGACGAGACCGGAATGCAGATCATCGACGGCCGGCCCGACGGTGACCGTACCACGGGTCTGCTGGATATTCGGGCCGACAACAGCAGCCGGGACGCCCAGCTGTTGCTGGTAAAGGGCCAGCAGGTGCAGGTAGCCGACGCTCAGGGCGCCACCTATCTGGTGACCACCCGGCGGGAAACGGTGGATAACCTGCTGCGCCGGTCCGACGTCACCGTGGGCGACGGCGAGATGGTCGTGGTGGATACCACTGGCGAGACGCCTACCGTCTCCGTTATGGCAGAGTATTCCCAGACCCGTGACGTCACCGTCACCACCCCTTATAAAACAGAGCGTGTGGTGAACCATATGCTGGCCAAGGGAACGGAACAGGTGGTGCAGGAGGGCGTTCCCGGCACCGTCGTCGAGACCTACAAGGACACCTACCGGGACGGCAAGCTGGTCTCCACCGAGCTGGTCAGCACCACCGAGGACAACGCCGTCACCGAGATCGTCGAGTATGGCACCATGGTCTCCTCCGTGGAGCGATCTGACTACATGGTGGACGTGACGACCTTTGATGACGGCACCGGCTATCTGCTGTTCGCCTCCGGCGACACCATGGCCTTCTCCTCCGTGTACGGCTCCTGTGAATCCACCGCCTACTCCATCCACGGCTGGACGGCCTCCGGGCGGCCCACCGCCTACGGCAACATCGCCGTGGACACCTCGGTGTTCCCCTTCGGCACACGGTTCTATATTCTGACCAACGACGGTTATCTGGAGTACGGCATGGCTGTGGCCTCCGATACCGGCAGTGCCATCAAGGGAACAAAGCTGGATCTGTGGTTTGACTCCTACGACGATGCCTGTTCCTTCGGTCGGCGCTACTGCACCGTCTATGTTCTCAACTGAAGCTCTGCAAAAAAGAACCCCCGCTTCCTCTATGGAAAGCGGGGGTTCTTTGTGTAAAACATGATTCCTTTACAGATATCATCAATGGTACAGCTCTGCGTCATAGAAAAACTGCCGCACCGCCGTCTCATATGCCCGGCAGTCCCCGGCCTTACGCACCTGCCGCAGCAGGGTATCCGTCTCCCGGAAGGACCGGGAGAAATAGTTCCACAGCTCCCGCATATGGTGCAGCACCGGCACGTCGCCGGAAAAATCCCGGCAGTACAGGCCGTACAGCCGGTCGTGAAACTCCCGCAGCTCCTCCAGAGACGCTGCCGGGCCTCCCATCGCCTGCCGCAGCAGGGACGGGTCCGCCACCAGTCCACGGCCTACCATGACGGCGTCGTCGGGAAAGGTCTCCCCCATCTCCCGCAGGTCACGGACGGTGGTGACGTCCCCGTTGTAGCACAGAGGCAGCGCCGTGTGCTCTGCCGTCCAGCGGAACACCTCCCGGTCTGCCGTCCCCTTGTAGAACTGCGTCCGCACCCGTGGATGCACCGTCAGGCGGCAGATAGGGTATGTCTCCAACAGGGCCAGCAGCGCCGGCCACTCCTCCGCCCTCTCCCATCCGATACGGGTCTTGACGGAAATTTTCATATCCGGCAGGGCATCGAAAATGCCGTCCAGCAGCTGTCTCAGCAGCTCCGGCTGGCGCAGCAGTCCCGCCCCCTTGTTCTTTCCCGTCACGGTGCCGGAGGGACAGCCCAGATTCAAGTCTATCTGCGCCCAACCACGGCTGCGGCACTCCTTGGCGGCCCAGACGAAGTACTCCGCCCGGTTGGTGAGGATCTGCGGCACCACCGGAATACCCCGGTTTCGCTCCGGGTCCAGCTCCTCCAGTTCCTTGCGCTGGAAGCTGAAATTCCCGTTGGGGGACACGAAGGGCGTCACATACAGCGCTGCCCCGCCGAACATCTCGTGCTGCACCTGCCGCCAGCGCCAGCCGGTGAGCCCCTCCATAGGGGCTGCATACCACTCATGCATCGATTTTCCCCTCCAAACACATCTCCAGCGTTATGCCCGGTCTGCGCCGGTAGCGGGACACCTCCAGCTGCGGCAGCAGCTGTGAAAATGCGGTACCCTCATGGATGAGGCGTTCCTTCTCCGTCCGGGTCAGCTGCTTGATGCGGTATTCCAGCCGCAGGGCCGTCCCTTTGTCCTCCGTCTCCCACAGCGCCGCCAATTCCTGTATCGGGTGGGCTCGTGTATACCGGGCGCAGGCTGTTCCCCGGCCGGTGTGCTGCCGCATCCGGCGGCAAATGTCCTGTGCAACTCCGGTGTAAAGGGTATCTCCTTCGCAGTATACCATGTATACGAAATACACGCTCCCACCTCCTTTTTTCCCAGTATAGCACGGATGCCCTTGCAATTACAACCGCCATGTGATAGAGTTTTGGGGAAAGTGAGGAGAAGGTATGACTCTTTTTGACCACTATTTGGAATACATGACCCAGCTGATAGAGGGCCGCCGCACGCCGCCGGAGGGCATCACTCTGCCGGAGGGGGACATGACGGAGAAGGTCGCCTCCCTGAGCCGCCAGCTGCAGCAGGTGGGAACCGCCGCCTTTGTCCGGGCCTGCGCCCGGCAGGACGGCGTTACGCTGCCGGAGGAAATTTACCGGCAGGCGGACGATACCACAAGCCTTCAGCAGCTGCTGCAAAGCGCCGTACAGCTAGCCCCCGTACAGGAGGCTTCCCCGGCGGAGGAGCCCTCCGAGACGGCCCCGGATCCCGATGCAGGCAAGCACGCCTTCGAGGTGTTTCTGGACTGCGTGGCGCTGGATGACGGTCTGGTGCAGTACCTGATGGAGGTGCTGCAAAAACGGGACTGGAAGGAATTTTACAAGCTCAGCCAGATCACCACCAAGCTGGATCTGGACCCGGAGGAATTTCTCTATTGGCTGGGCAACAAGGAACTCTACGCCGACGAGGAGGAGCGCTCCTGCGCCGTCATCATGGACGCCTGTCTGGAACGGCTGCGGCAGGAGGGACAGCTGGAGCTGATGGCGGCACTGCTCTCCGGTGACCGCCGGACCTTCGAGCTGTTCCGGTGTCAGGCCCCGGAGCTGCAGCATCTGCCCGCCGCCACCTATGAGTGGTACAGCAAGAACTATTTGGATCGGGACTACCCCATCCGGATGCTAATGAAGTGCCGGGGCATCCGGTTCCCGGAGCATATCCCAGGAAATGAATCTAAGTAAGGAGCAACGATCCCATGACCACCAATGAAATGTATCAGCAGCTGGGCATCAGTCCGGAGGTGCTGGATTTTGGACAGCGAGTACTGGACGGACTGGACGAGGAAATGTCCCGTGTGGACGACATTGCCGAGTATAATCAGGCCAAAGTTCTCTCCGCCATGCACAAGAATCGTCTCAATGCCACCCACTTTAACCTCTCCTCCGGCTACGGCTACGACGACGAGGGCCGGGACAATCTGGAGCGTGTCTATGCCGACGTGTTCCACACGGAGGCGGCGCTGGTCCGGCCGCAGATCACCTGCGGCACCCATGCGCTGGCACTGGCGCTGGGGGCCAACCTCCTGCCGGGCGACGAGCTGCTGAGCCCCGTCGGGGCACCCTATGACACCCTGGAGGAGGTCATAGGCATCCGCCCCTCTCCCGGCTCCCTGCGGGAATACGGCGTCAGCTACCGCCAGGTAGACCTGCTTCCGGACGGCAGCTTTGACTACGACGGTATCCGGGCCGCCATCCACGAAAAAACCAAGCTGGTGACCATCCAGCGCTCCAAGGGCTACGCCACCCGCCCCTCCTTCTCCGTGGAGGAGATCGGTCAGCTGATTGCCTTCTGCAAGAGCTGTAAGCCCGACATCATCTGCATGGTGGATAACTGCTACGGCGAGCTGGTGGAGCGACAGGAACCCACGGATGTGGGGGCCGATATAGTGGTGGGAAGCCTCATTAAGAATCTGGGTGGCGGTCTGGCTCCCACCGGCGGCTATGTCTGCGGCCGGCAGGATCTCATCGACCGCTGCGCCTACCGGCTCAGTGCACCGGGCCTCGGCAAAGAGGTGGGCGCCAATCTGGGTCTGCTCACCAGTTTCTATCAGGGGCTGTTTCTGGCTCCCACAGTGGTGGCCTCCTCTGTAAAGGGTGCTATCTTTACAGCGGGATGCTATGAAGCGCTGGGCTTCCGTGTGATTCCCGGCAGCCGGGAGGTGCGCCGGGATATCATTCAGGCGGTGGAGCTGGGCAGCCGGGAGGCCATGTGTGCCTTCTGCAAGGGCATTCAGGCCGCCGCACCGGTGGACAGCTATGTGACCCCGGAGCCGTGGGCCATGCCCGGCTACGACAGCGACGTTATCATGGCCGCCGGAGCCTTCGTGCAGGGGGCCTCCATCGAGCTCTCCGCCGACGGCCCCATCCGTCCCCCCTACGCTGTGTATTTTCAGGGTGGCCTGACGTGGTATCACGCCAAGCTGGGGGTCCTCATGAGTCTGCAAAAGCTCCATGATGCCGGACTTTTGCCTAATTTGTAAGCATCCCCTGTCCCGCACGGCAACCAGAAGAAACACAGCCCCGGACGCCGAAGCGTCCGGGGCTGTATGTTACTCACATCCACATCTCAAACAGCCGCAGCAGGGTACTCAAAAGCTTGCGGTACCACGGGCGGCTCTTCCACTCCTGATACGTCACCCGGTGGGAACAGTCCGTGATACGCTGGATATCCTCCGCCAGCCCCTCAATGGCCGGTACGCCGTAGAGTACCGTACCGCACTCAAAGTGCAGCTGGAAGCTGCGGTAGTCCATGTTCACAGACCCCACAAAGGCCGCCTCGCCGTCTGACAGCACGGTCTTGCCGTGGAGCAGACCCGGCTCGTAGATGTAAATTTTCACATGATGCACCAGCAGCTCACCGTAGTGGCTCTGGGCCGCCAGATAGGCGAACTTGTGGTCCGGTATTCCCGGCAGCAGCAGCCGCACATCCACGCCGCTGTCCCCGGCAGAGCACAGGGCCTGCCGCATGGGCTCATCAATGGCCAGATACGGCGTGGTGATATGGACGGAGCGGCGGGCGTTGTTGATGAGGTGCAGGAACACGTCCTCCGCCGTGGAGATGGGATTGTTGTCCGGCCCGTCCACAAAGGGCTGGCAGAAGCCCGCCGCCTCCCGGTGGTCGTGGGGGCGGTAGTAGTCCCGCTCCTGCATCAGCTGTCCGCCGTTGCGCTGCCACATATGGAGGAACTCCCGTGTCAGGCCCCATGCGCCGGGGCCGTCCAGCCGGATGCCGCAGTCCTTCCAATAGCCGAAACGGACGGTAAGGTTGGCGTATTCGTCTGCCACGTTGGCTCCGCCGGTGTAGGCCGTGCTGCCGTCGATGCAGACGATCTTCCGATGATCCCGATAGTTGAAGTACAGGCGGTTGACGTAGTGGTGAACCGGGTTAAAGATCTGTACCTCTACCCCGCTCTCCCGCAGGGCCTCGATCTGTCCGGCGGGAAAGCGCATCATGCTGCCGAAGTCATCGAAGATAATCTTGACCTCCACACCTGCCGCCGCCTTCCGGCGGAAGATCTCCGCCATGCGGTCCCATATCTGTCCCTGCGCAATGATGAAGAACTCCAGAAAGATGAAATGCTCCGCCTGCTCCAGCTTCTCCAGCATATCCTGCAGGAACATCTCGCCGGTGGGCAGATATCTGGTCTCCGTGTCACCGTAAAGGAGATATCCTTGACGGCTCAGATAAACACTGAGCCGCTCCCACTGGGGGAATTTTCGCCGCAGCTTCTCCATCTGGATGCGGTGGGCAGCCTGTTGGGCTTCCGGCTCCTCCGGCATGGGCAGCTTTTTCAGGTCCAGCCGCTTTTGCTGCCGGTCACCGTTCCAGAGAAAGTATAGAATGAGTCCCACCACCGGCACCGTCAGAACGAGGAAGATCCAGCCGAACTTATAGCTGGCGCCGTCGGTGCGGTTATAGATCCGCACGGCGTAGCCGAAGGCCGCCAGCTCCAGCACCGTGTAGATGATGGCAGCCCGCTGGCGCAGCTCCGTGCTGAGAAAGAATGCCAAAGCGATCTGCCCCAGCAGCAGCGCCGCCACGAAAACCAGCCGCAGCGCCGCCGAGATACGACGTTCCGTTTTCTGTTGTACCTGATGCGTTTTCAACGGGTCACCTCCTGTTCCCTTTGGGATACCACGCAGAGCTGTCCGCCAAAGTGGACAGCTCTGCTTTTTTGCTTATTTTCGATTGCGGAGCAGATCCTGCTGGATGTTCCACAGCCTGTCGGACAGGTCCACATAGTAGCTGTGAGGATTGTCGAAGCGCTTCACCTCGTCCCACAGGGTGTCCACCTGCTGGCGGCAGTAGGCCTGAATTTCCGGCAGGCTGGGGCTGTCGTACACCCGCTTGCCCCCCAGAAACACCGGCACCAGCAGAGGCCGGGCGGTGAAGTTATACACCGTCTTTTTCTTCCAGGTGGCGCTGGGGTCGAAGATCTCCAGATCCTTGGTGTCGTCCAACGTCTCGTCATAGACGGTGATGTAGTCGGCGATGGCCTTGCCGGTGTCGTTGCCGTAGAACCGGTAGACCTTCTTGAAGTGGGGAATGGTGATCTTCTCCACGTTCTCGCTGATCTTGATCTTGGGGATGATGTTCCCCTGTTGATCCTCCACGGCCGCCAGCTTATACACGCCGCCGAACACCGGCTCGGACTTGGCGGTAATCATCCGCTCGCCCACGCCGAAGAGGTCGATCTTGGCATCCTGCAGCAGCAGATCCTGGATCAGGTACTCATCCAGAGAGTTGGATACGGAGATCTGGCACTCCGTCCAGCCCGCCTCGTCCAGCATCTTCCGGGCCTTCCGGGTCAGATAGGCCATGTCGCCGGAATCCAGTCGGATGCCGCACTTGGTGATGCCCATGGGCTTAAGCACCTCGTTAAAGGCCCGGATGGCGTTGGGGACACCGGACTTCAGGGTATTGTAGGTATCCACCAGCAGCGTGGCGTTGTGGGGATAGATCTGGCAGTAGGTCTTGAAGGCGTCATACTCCGAATCGAACATCTGCACCCACGCATGGGCCATGGTGCCGCCGGCGGGAACGCCGTAGATCTGGTCAGAGATGGTGCAGGCCGTACCGGCGACACCGCCGATGTAGGCGGCACGGGCGCCGATGATGGCGGCATCCGCCCCCTGTGCCCGGCGGGAGCCGAACTCCAGCACCGTGCGGCCACGGGCGGCACGGGCGATGCGGTTGGCCTTGGTGGCGATCAGGCTCTGGTGGTTGATGGTCAGCAGCGTGAAGGTCTCGATGAGCTGGGCCTCGATGGCCTTGGCCCGGACGATGACCATGGGCTCGCGGGGAAACACCGGGGTTCCCTCCGGCATGGCGTAGATGTCGCCGGTGAAATGGAAGTCCTCCAGATAGGACAGAAATTCCTCGCTGAAAAGGTTCCGGCCCCGCAGATAGGCGATGTCCTCCGGAGAGAAGTGCAGATTCTCAATATAATCGATCAGCTGCTCCAGACCAGCGGCGATGGCAAAGCCGCCGCCATCTGGCACCCGGCGGAAAAAGACGTCAAAGTAGGTGATATGATCCTTGTAACCGCTTTCAAAGTAGCCATTGCCCATGGTCAACTCGTAAAAGTCGCAGAGCATGGTCATGTTCAGCTTTTCCTCAGTTTTCATTTTCATACCTCAAGTAAATTTTTTTGGGTGTGCTGCGCACTATTATACTATCATTCCCCGAAACAGGCAATCCTTTTCCGCACTTTTCTCCCCGCTCCTCCCCTTTTCGTCGGTTTTTTCCGGACATTTCGATAAAATCTGTGTATCAGGGGTTGACAAAACAATCTCTTCTTGCTATCATAAGCAATTGTAGAGTTCTCTTACAAGTTCATACCTTATCAAGAGTGGCGGAGGGATCGGCCCGATGAAGCCACGGCAACCTGCGAAGCAAGGTGCCAAATCCGGCGTATGCTGAGTGCGGAAGTGATAGTCCCGCATTCGTCCTTCGACAGATGAGGAGCGTTATTCTAACACGATCCGTCGAATGGCGGAGCGTGTTTTTTCATGCTCCGGTCAACCTGAGAGAGCTTTCACCCGTATGGAAAATATTTTATAAAGGAGCATGGAAAAGCTATGGCAAAGAGACTGTTTACCTCGGAATCCGTGACGGAGGGACATCCCGACAAAATCTGCGACCAGATCAGCGATGCGATTCTGGACGCCATCATGGAGAAGGACCCCAATGGCCGTGTGGCCTGCGAGACCTGCGTGTCCACGGGTCTGATCCACATCATGGGCGAGATCACCACCCACTGCTACGTGGATATCCCCAAGATCGCCCGTCAAGTGGTGCTGGACATCGGCTATGACCGGGCCAAGTACGGCTTCGACGGCCACACCTGCGCCGTTATCACCAACATCGACGAGCAGTCCGGCGATATCGCCATGGGCGTGGACAAAAGTCTGGAGGCCAAGGAGTCCGGCGACAGTGCGCTGGACAACGGCGCCGGTGATCAGGGCATGATGTTCGGCTACGCCTGCGACGAGACGCCGGAGCTGATGCCGCTGGCGATCTCTCTGGCCCAGAAGATGGCCAAGCGCCTGACACAGGTCCGTAAGGAAAAGCTGGTGGATTACCTGCGCCCCGACGGCAAGACGCAGGTGACGGTGGAGTATGACGAGAATGGCAAGCCCGTCCGTGTGGATGCCGTGGTGGTCTCCACCCAGCATGCCGCCGAGGCATCTCTGGATCAGATCCGCCGGGATATGATCGAACTGGTCATCAAGCCCACGGTTCCCGCTGAGCTGATGGACGAGAACACCAAGATCTACGTCAATCCCACAGGCCGCTTCGTCATTGGTGGCCCTCAGGGTGACAGCGGTCTCACCGGCCGGAAGATCATCGTGGATACCTACGGCGGCAGTGCTCCCCACGGCGGCGGTGCTTTCTCCGGCAAGGACCCCACCAAGGTGGACCGCAGCGCCGCTTACGCCGCCCGGTACGTGGCCAAGAACGTGGTGGCGGCGGGTCTGGCCACCAAGTGCCAGGTGCAGCTGGCCTACGCCATCGGCGTGGCTCGTCCCGTCAGTGTGCTGGTGGAGACCTTCGGCACCGGCGTGGTGTCCGATGAAAAGCTGGAGGAGGCTGTGGAGAAGGTCTTTGACCTGCGCCCCACCGCCATCATCCGGGATCTGGATCTGCGCAGACCCATCTACCGCCAGCTGGCGGCCTATGGCCACATGGGCCGTGAGGATCTGGGCGTGCGCTGGGAGGCTACCGACCGTGTGGCGGCTCTGAAGGCCGCTCTGAACGGCTGATTTCCCCCTTGCAAGGCCGGAGAAAATCTGATATAGTAAGGGTACGCCGTCCGTGATCGGGCGGCGTACCCCCTCCCCTATCCGGGTATGGCGGAGTTGGTACCGTGCCACATTTGGGAGTGCCGTGGCGGTATCCGGAACAGGGCAAGGCGAAACGCCGCAAAGCCTTGCGACACGGGCAATAGCGGGTTTCCCTCCGGCTGCCGAAAACGGCACAAAAGCGGCTTTGGCCACAGGAATGACCACAGACAGAAAAATCTTTGATTTTCTCCCCCGCCGTGGTATCATGGCAGAAATTGAATATCCGGGTGTAGCGAAGTTGGTATCGCGCTTGATTTGGGTTCAAGAGACCGGGCGTTCGAGTCGCCCCACTCGGACCAAAATCCCTCTGAAATCGTTGATTTCAGAGGGATTTTTCTTATTCTTTGTCTATTGCGGCGCAAATACTGAGATTGTCATTCTCGACATATCTTTTCAACAAGCACAGACTTAATATTGTAATTTTTGCCGAATCGCAGTATAATTAATTATTAATAGGCTCTTACGCAGCTGAGGTAGCCGTATGGAATCATTTCATGTGGCTATTTCACTTTGAAAGCAGCATGGAGAGATGAGGGGATGCTCACCAATAAGCAGATTTCCTATTTGCCATATGATGATTATGCTCAGAGCGCCAATACACTTTTTCATTTCATGACAAAACCAGAATATTTAGAATCTATTCTTCGCCGCAAGGCCATAATTCCACGGTATTGTGTTGAAACCATCGATTATTTGAACATCCACAATGGTACTCACTCATTTAATGAAGCTGCTATTCTGCAAAAATGCTTCTGTGACATTCCTTTCCATAAACTTGCAGATTCATTTGCTGTGAATGGAGTCGGCGATGTTTATGAATCCCTAAGTATGGATGAGCGGGTAGCTCTCGAGAAAAATAACACTCATTTTGCTTATTACGGAGAATACGCAGTAGCTTTTTCAAAGAGTTGGGGCGAAGGAAAGCATCTCCAGCCAGTTCACTATCTTAACAAAGATTCCCAATATGCAAAAGATTTTTTCGCTCTATTTGAGCGAATTCTCCAAGAAAATGATATTCCGGAAGAGTATTCCCAAGATGTGATCAATCGTTTGGCGTACATCAAGCCGCTGCGTGGAATTATGAAGAGGAGGATTATTCGTAGCGATTCGAGTTCTGCTACAGTCGAAATCTGCAAAAATTTCCATGATGAACGTGAGTGGAGATATGTTCCAAATCCCGATGTTCTTACTGCCTTGAATACAGCAAGTATCATAGCTAATCCTCACATAATTCCGCTTGCCAATGAAATTAGCAAAGGGTTAGAGCAGGAAACTTACAGAAAGCTTTGGCTGGATTTTTCATACGATGATATACAATATATCATCGTTCCGAATGTCCACGCTCGGATTGATATTATCAAAACGATAAACGATTTGCCAGATAACTGTTTTGACAAAGAAGACGATATTCCAATATAAAAGTATATTTTGATTAGTAAAATCCTGGTGCTTGCAGAAATCAGAAAGGATTGGTAGCATGTCAAATAAAATCAAAGATATTTTTCTGATGATACGTTTAATATTAATGGTACTTTACATTTCAGAGACGACGAAGCTTATAAGAATTTCTTGTCCGCTTTGGAAATTGCATCCACCGAAGGACGTGCTGTCCCTGTATCAGGTGTCACTTCAGTTACTACAACCGTCGGACATCAGGGCGTAAAATTTCCATTAGAAGAGTATACCAATGTAACTCAATTATTTGTTGGTCCCGCAGTTGAATCTGTGCCCATTACACTTAATGTGGGCGGAGTCGAAAAGACTATAACACTTTTGCGTAGTCGGACTAAAGATAAAGTAATTCTGCGTTCTGAACCAGATTCCATTGTCTTTTTTAATTTTACATTTTCACTTGGAAAAACCCAGCACAATGTCAACTATAAGGTACAATTTGAAAATGCAAAAAATATAAGAGAAATTGCCGACAGCTTTAGTGTTGCTGAGGCTCTCTTGACCTATCTTTATAGTCATGATGATAACACTCCTGTTGAAAATGGTAAGGTTTCCTTGTCGGATGTAAAACGGTATTTCCATTGTTATGAGTCCTTCTTGAGATGTTTAAATGCAATAGAAAGTAAACTTTCAATCTCGATCCCCCCTATTTTGTTGAATGACTTACCACGTGAAGAGCAGCAAGATATTGATGAACTTTATTTGCTCCTATGCGAGAAGAAAGTTGTTCGCTTGAATGCCAAACTAACTTCTACCGACTCTATGTCAGTAGATATGAAATACACGGAAACACCTCTTACTATCGGCAGCAAGATTGTGTTAACGTTCTTGAGCGACATAAAGTTTAACTTCTTAAAGCAAGCAATTACTCTTCATACTGCTAACCTATTGATAAATGCGATTGTGAAAGATATTCAGAAGAGCGATGACGGCACAGTTCAGATTTTATATGGTGACACAGATAGTAAACCTATGTATATTTCTTTTTCTGCATTTGAAACAGTCGAAGAGGCAAAACATGAAGAGAATACCATACTGCAGCATGATGAAATCTATGTTAACGCTCTAACAAGCAATGCATATATCAACCAGTACTACGAAGAATAGTATTAAAGCTGAACATTCAAGGTTAAAGGGGCAAGGGATACAACTCATCCCTTGCCCCTCGTATTCTCTGCCCAGTAATCTTCTCGGGTATCCAAAATAATACAAATCCTCAATACAGGTTAGCGATTCACATTCTCTTTCTTTCCCTCCGCTTGCCCTTCTCCTCCAACGGCTGCCCATCACCTTTGCCCAAATCCATCAGCCGTTGCGCTTCCGCGATCTCGGCTTTCATCTCCACGATCAGTGTCTTCAGCTTCTCCTCGCACTCCTCGCGGGTATGGGCGTAGACATTACGGGCGTACTTTTTGCCGTCGGGCCATTTGGGCGAGTAGCGGCCTTCAAAGAGGTGGTCGTTGATCTCACTGACACAGCCAGTGCCGGATCTGCGCTTGCGGCCCACATAGGCCTTGAAATCGGTCATACTCGGCTTTTCTGCCTGAGCCGGGGCAGTTTCCTGCCCCGGCTCTGAAGCGTCCTCCTGTGGCGCTGCCTTGCCGATGCCGCGGTCAATATTTTCGGCGGCTGCCCGCTGCATATCATCGGTAATGTGGGTGTAGATGTCCAGCGTGGTGGCCGCCGACACATGGCCCAGCATAGCGGAAAGAGTCTTGACATCCATGCCGTTCTCCAGTGCCAGCGTTGCGAAGGTGTGCCGTTACGATATAATAACGACAAACGGAAAAAGCCTTGATTTTCAAGGAGTTTTGGCGTTTGCCGTCATCCATTCAATTCCTTTTCCAAGTTGAAATATGACGAGAAAATCTATGAAAAAAGGAGGTTGTTTCTTAAACGACAAAATTGAATAGTGCCAGCGGCCTGGTGTTTGCCAGACCGTTGATCGCCGTGGGCGTTTCACTTTAACCGGTGGACGCCCATTTTTTGTACCCATTTTCAGAAGAAAGGAGATCCACATGGAACTGAACGAAACAGAAAAGCGGCTTATCTTTCAGGCTGATGGCTATGGGAAATCGGAAGTCACACATGAACTTCGGATGTGTCTTTCCTACATCTCGGATCCTGTAAAGCGTCAGACGGCAGCAAACCTGGCGAGAAAACTGGATGCAATGCCGGAACAGGAATGTCTGACACTTATTCAGGATATTCGGAAAAACTACCGGCTTCCTCCCGGTCCCAAGACAATGGGCGAACTGCTGGCGGAGGCCCGGCGAAAATCCGGAGCTGAGAAATTAAAGGGCCATGACATTATGGCTCTGGAACGCTTTGATCCTGAGGTACGGCACATGATCGTTTTCGATGTGCTTTCCTGGGAGTCCACGATTGGCGACAAGGGCGATAAAATGCGCCTGTTCCTTACAGACGAAGGCTACCGCAAGGCTCTGGAGAATCAGGACAAAGGTTATATCAAAATCAAAAATCATGCAAAGGTTGCAGACGGACACCTGCACTATGACCGCAGGGATCGGGATCTGTAACCAGAAGATTGCATTGCTTGCGAACTTGCGAACTTGACAATCTTCGGATATTCGTATAGAATGTACTCTGTGAGATTTTATTTGTGCGAAGGTGCGATATGGGCGGAATAAAAGGCTATATTTCCATTCGGGAAGCGTCCTACCGCTGGGGCGTATCAGAGCGGCGGGTCAATCAATACTGTGCCGATGGGCGCATCCCCGGCGCGTCCCGCTTTGGGCGATCCTGGGCAATCCCGGAGGACGCCAAAAAGCCGGCTGACCCGCGCATAGAAAAACGAGGAGGGGGGCGGCAGACATGATTTCCGATGAAATATTATACCGGCGTTATCTGGACTGCGAGGACAAGGCCGCCGACACGCTCGTTGAAAAGTACGGCGATGCGCTGACGCTCTACATAAACGGCTATCTGAAAGACATTCACGAGGCCGAGGACTTGATGATCGAAGCCTTTTCCCAGTTCTTTGCAAAGGAACGCCCGATTGAGGACGAGGGCAGCTTTAAGGCGTATTTATATAAAACCGCCCGCAACCTTGCCCTGCGGCACAAGCAGAAACACCGCATCCGCTTCCTGCGCTTCGACGAACTGACCTTTGAACCCAAAAGCGACACGCTGGCCGATACGGAGCTTCTTCGCAACGAGCGTGACCGGCAGCTTTACGCCGCAATGGAAAAGCTGAAGGCAGAGTACCGGGAAGCCCTGTACCTTGTCTACTTTGAGAATATGAGCTACCGGGACGCGGCGGCGGTTATGGCGCAGACCGAGAAGCAGATTTCCAATCTGGTTTATCGGGGGAAGCAAAGCCTCAAAACGATTTTAGAGCAGGAGGGATTTACCTATGCGGACGAATGAGGAACGGACCCGTCTGATTCACAAACGGACGGCAGAAATAAAACGGGAAAATCAGAAAAAGAAACAGCGTCGGCTGGACGCGGCCTGCATAGCGGCCTGTCTGCTGCTGGTGGTCGGCATCGGCGCGTGGATGCCCGGCCTGATGGCGGGTGTCTCCGAAAGCGGCGTAAGCCATGCTTCGGGCGCGGCAAGCCTTGTGGGAAGCCATGCGGCGCTGGGCTATATCCTGATGGAACTTCTGGCCTTTTTGCTGGGCGTGTGCGTGACGGTGCTTTTGTACCGTCTGCGCCGCAGGAAGGAACGCAGGCAGCGGGAGGACAGGGACGATGAACTTTGAAATCATTGACAATCTTTTTCAGGTGACGGTCCTGGCCTGCGCCGTGCTGGTGGCTGTGGTTCACCTGTTCCGGCACAAAGACCGCCGCTGCCTGATCCTCGCCCTTGCTTATGCCTGCTTTTTCATGGGAACGCTGTATTATGTGCTGCACCTCGCTATCACCGGCGACACTCCGCGTGTGTTCTATGTGGCGGAAATATCCTGGATCGCATCGTGGTTTTTCTTTCTTTCGCTCCAAATTATGCGGACGGAGGGCATGAAACTTTGCGTTTTGCCCGTCCCCGCTGTATGTGCGGGTCTGATTGCGGCGTCTATCCTGATCTTCCGGTTCATGGCGTCCTATCTGGTGTCGGGGCTGTTCGCGGTTCCGGTGAGTGCAGTTGCGTATCTGTCCCTGTTCCGGCTGCAAAGAGGTACGGCGCACCGGCGGACAGATGTCTGCTTTGCCGTCTGCACCGCGCTGCAGGTGGGCCTCTTTTTTGTGTCTGCGTTCATGGAGGATTTTACAAGGTTCAATCTCTACTTCGCCGTGGACATTATGCTGACGCTCTCCCTTGTGGCGCTGCTGATCCTTAATTTGCGGGAGGTGGCGGAGAAATGACCTATATCGAAAATATCTTTATCTGTCTTGCCATTCCGCTGATTTTGTCCCTGTTCTTCACGAAAGGCCGCGCCCGCAGCTTTACGCTGTTTCTCACCGTCGGCATGGGCGTTTGTCTGCTGGGTGCCTACGTCAGCAGCTTTTTCATGGGGTATTACGGCGTGGATACCACAGTTGCCGCCATTGAGATCACGCCAGTCTGCGAGGAAGTGATGAAGCTGCTGCCGCTGCTGTTCTACTTTCTGATCTTCGAGCCGGAGTCAAAAGAGCTGCCGTCTGCGGCCATCGCTATTGCCGTGGGCTTTGCCACCTTTGAAAACGTGTGTTACCTGACGGAGAACGGTGCGGAGGACTTTACCTTTCTGCTCATTCGCGGGATCTCCGCCGGTGCGATTCACATCCTCTGTGGGATTTTGACGGGCTTTGGTATTTCCTATGTGTTCCGACGCCGCTGGCTGGCGCTGACCGGCCCGGCGGGCATCCTCGGAGCCTGCACCGGCTTTCACGCCATCTATAACCTGCTCATTACGGCGGACAGCCCGTGGAACATGACGGGCTACCTGTTCCCGTCACTGCTGATCGCCTGTCTGTTCGTGGTAAAGCGGTCCTTGCCAAACCTGAATATTCATTTGAAATAATACGCTGACTGGCGCATGGAGCCGTCCCAAATCTGGGCGGCTCCAATTTTTTTGAAAATTTTTTGAAAAAATTTTGATTTTGGGTGAGAGGATTTCTGATTTTTTGTATTTAGGATAGTAGACGGGTGCAAAAGACGCCCCGATGACAAAACGCGAAAGGAGGTTTTGATTATGACCGGTAGGACGGAAATCCGGGTGCGGGAGATCCGCCGCAGGACACGGCGGTACAGGCGGCGGCGTGAAAACCGTGAGCTTTTTTCTCTTACAGCGTTTGGCCTGTTTCTCCTTGCCGGTATCAGCGTTCTCCTGCAAGGCGTACAGGCGCCGGGCGTCTCCGCTGTGGCGGAGGGCTACGGCTCGGTGCTGCTGCGGGAGGACGCGGGCGCGTACATCGTGGTCGGTATCGCCGCCTTTGTGGTAGGTGTGACGCTGACCGTGATCTGCATCCGGCTCAAAAAGAAAAAAACAAACCGCACGGAGGATGCGGGAGAAAGTGAGGAGCAAACATGAAAAAACGAATACTCAGCATCCTGCTGATCTGCTGCATGGTGCTGACAATGCTGCCCGCAACGGCCCTTGCCGAAGAAAGCGGGCAGACAGGCGGCGGCGTTACCGCAAGCGGCCTGTGTGAACACCACCCGGCGCACGATGACGAGTGCGGCTATACCGAGGGGACGGCAGGGACGCCGTGCAGCCATGAGCATACGGACGATTGCTATACGGAAGTAACCGGCTGTGTCCATGAGCATACGGAGGACTGCTACCCCCAGAACAGCGTATCAGGTAACAATGCTACCTCGTCCAATGCGGACGAACCTACCGAGTGTACCCATGTGTGCAGCGAGGAAAGCGGCTGTATCACAAAGCAATTAAACTGCCAGCATGAGCATGACGAGGACTGCGGCTATACCCCTGCCACGGCGGGAACGCCCTGCGGCTACGTCTGCGAGATATGCGGCGCAGAAGGCAACGCGGCGGAAGCTATGACCGTAGAGTGCGTACAGGCCATGATCGATGCGCTTCCCGACGCGGAGGAAATCACGGAGGAAGTAACGGCCCAACTGGAAGCCATTGACGAGGCAAAGGCGGAGCTGACGGACGAGGAAATCGACGAGCTGGACATTACCCGCTACATGGCGGCGGCTGCCGCGCTGGGTTCGCTGGCCGCGCCTATGCTGCTGGCAAATGCTGCGCCTGCCGAGCAATTCAACCTCACCCCCGGCGGGACATACTGGTTTGACCTCTCCGGTGAAAATATTCCCGGCACGGTAAACACCGGAAACAGTGATGGAGCGGCTTCCGTGCCGGACACCACCCTGCACTATGTTCCCTTTACCTACGCCGGGACGGTGGACGCCTACAAGCTCACATCGGCAATGCAAACTACGGAGGACTATGCGGAACAGAACAAATACCCCCACAGCCTGTTTGTGTCGGATTATGCCGTGACGCACACCGTAAGATGGTATACACTGAACATCGCCAGCCTGATTTTCGGCAAGAGCTATACCGGCGGCAGCGTAGACTATACCCTGCGCGCGCCGTCTGGCGGAAGTTGGCAAACCGGTTCAAACGATCGCGGTACGCCCCAAAGCAATGAGTGGGACGCGGTGCTGGACAAGAACAGCGGCTACATCAAAAACTGGAACGGCATAGATTCGTGGGGCCAGGACTCAGACTCAATATGGGGCGGGGGGAATCGTGTGACTCGTGGGTGGAATTCGGCCCGCTTCTGGAGTCTCGGCGATACTTCGCTCAAGAGCGCGAACGTCGGTTTTCGCCCCGTCCTTGAAGTCCTAAACACTGACGCACTGGGCCCTGACGGACTGAAAGCAGTCACGCTTGATTTGAACGGCGGCAAGCTGGGCGGCAGCACAGATAATATTCAGATCATTGTCAAGAACGGCGCGGCCTTTACCGCTCCTGCGTCCGACGGTCTGACCCGTCCCGACGGCGACACAGGCGATTATTTTAAGTGGCTTGGCAGTGACGGCAAGCTCTACACCCCCGGCGACAGCGTTCCGGCAGACGTTACCCTGCTGACAGCCAAGTGGGTAAATAGCGTATCCACTGAGGATGAATTAAGAGAAGCCCTTGATGCAGGTGAAACCTCCATCAAGCTGGTTGGCGACATCAAACTTTCAAGCACACTTGACCTGACTGATAAAAATATTACTCTTGACCTCAACGGTTATGTTCTCACAGGTAACATTCAGTTAGCTGATAGCTCTGCGTCGCCGGATTCAATACTCACTCTTATTGACAGCAATCCAACCGCAACTCATGCAGACAGCTCTCTGCCGGCGGGCGGTGTGGTAAAAAGTAATATCACGCTGACCCGCGGAAGCGGCAGTGTAAGCCACCTTTACGCCAACGGAGGTACTGTAACGGGGCAGACATCCCTGCCCAGCTATGCCGGCGGAATTTTCTGCACAAGCGATACCCCGACAGCCTTTACAGGTTATGTCGGCAATTACGGCGAAATCCACGGCGGTATATTCTACGCCGGTATCAACGAGAGTTGTATTAAAGAAAACACCGTGACATTTATGAACGGCGACAGCCGCTACGCACTTGAGGTTGTGGCAGACGGCAATAAGGTGGTCGCACCTGTCTCTACGCCGCTTAAAGCCGGATATGACTTTGTAGGCTGGTACAACGGTGACACCAAATACGAGTTCAACCAAACGATCACAAGCGACATCACACTGACGGCACAATGGACGCCTGCCGAGCAATTCAACCTCACCCCCGGCGGAACGTACTGGTTTGACCTCTCCGGCGAAAATATTCCCGGCACGGTAAACACCGGAACCAGTTATGGAGCGGTTTCCGTGCCGGACACCACCCTGCACTATGTTCCCTTTACCTACGCCGGGACGGTGGACGCCTATGTGCTGAACAGCAGCTCCAGCGGGCAAACGGGAGCGGCAGAGGCCGCTTCGCAAACGACTGACGAAAGTGGACAATACGGCTACACCTACCCCCACAGCCTGTTTGTGGCGGATTATGCCGTGACGCACACCGTAAGCTGGGATGAACTGAACACCGCCGGCCTGATTTTCGGCAAGAGCTATACCGGCGGCAGCGTGGACTATACCCTGCGCGCGCCGTCTATGGGAAGTTGGTGTACCGGTTCAGGCGATTCAGCGCGCGGTACGCCCCAAAGCAATGAGTGGGACGCGGTGCTGGACAAGAACAGCGACTACATCAAAAACTGGAACGGCTTGTATTCGTGGGGGCAGGACACACCAAGTAGCTACCCGTCGTTTCGTGCGAGTCGGGGGCTTTTCTCGGCCCGCCGCTGGAACTACTACGGTGTTCACACTCGGAGCATGTTTGCCGGTTTTCGCCCCGTCCTTGAAGTCCTGAACACTGACACACTGGGTTCTGACGGACTGAAAGCAGTTACGCTTGATTTGAATGGCGGCAAGCTGGGCGGCAGCACAGATACTATTCAGATCATTGTCAAGAACGGCGCGGCCTTTACCGCTCCTGCGTCCGACGGTCTGACTGCGCCGCAGGTTGGATATAGTGTGCAATGGCAGGACAGTGACGGCAACCTTTACGCCCCCGGCGACAGCGTTCCGGCAGGCGTTACCACTCTGACGGCACAATGGACGCCCGATACCTACACGGTCACGCTTCACCTCAATGACGGCACCATTGCCAACGGCAAGGATGTGACTGAATACACCTACGGCACAGGGGCAACCCTGCCGACGGCAGATGATATAACCCGCGATGGCCACACCTTTGAGGGCTGGTATGAGGACGAGAATTTTTCCGGTTCCCCTGTCACGGAGATCAGCGCCACCGACACAGGCAAAAAAGAGTTTTATGCAAAGTGGACGCTGAATACTTACACGGTCACCTTTGACAGCCAGGGCGGAAGCAAGGTGGACAGCCAGACTGTCAGCCACGGCGGCACGGTAACCGAACCCACTGCTCCCACCTACGAGGGCTACACCTTTGGCGGCTGGTACACTGAAGCGGGTTGCACCACAGAGTATGATTTCACCACCGCCGTCACCGAGAGCCTGACGCTCTACGCAAAGTGGAAAGATGTTACCTGCCCGACAGGCGAAATTACGGTTGACAAAAGCAAATGGAATACGTTCTTTAACAACATTACCTTTGGTTTGTTCTTTAAGGATACACAGAAAGTGACGATCACGGCAAGCGACAACAGCGGTGATAATGTTACCATTACCTATTTGTTAAGCGACAAGGAGCTTACCGTTGACGAACTGAACGCCAGCGTATTTACTGCATACACGGGTGCGTTTTACATTGAACCGAATAACGAATATGTGATCTACGCAAAGCTGACCGATAGCTCCGGTAACACCTGCTATATCAATTCCAACGGCGTTGTGCTGGATAATGTTGATCCTTTGATTTCCGGCATTATAGACGGCAAGACCTATTGTGAAGCGCAGACGGTTACGATTAATGAAAAGTATGTTGACAGCGTCACCATGGACGGAACGGCTGTTACCCTCACGGACGGGAAATTTACTCTTTCGCCGGCTGATGGCAAACAGACCATTGTTGTAACCGACAAGGCAGGAAACAAGGCTGAAATGACCGTGACTGTCAATGACGGACATACTGGCGGTACGGCTACCTGTACCGAAAAAGCAAAGTGTGAGGTTTGCGGTACAGCCTATGGTGAGATCAACGCCAACAACCATACCGACCTCAAGCACATCAAAGCGAAGGCGGCGACGAAAAACGCGGAGGGAAATATTGAGTATTGGTATTGCGAGGACTGCGGCAAGTATTTCTCGGATGCGGATGCAAAGAATGAAATCACGAAGGCCGCAACCGTGATTGCCAAACTGACTGATGATACCAAATCTCCGCAGACTGGTGATAACAGCCATATGGTTCTTTGGTTTGCATTGCTGTTCGTATCCTGCGGCGGCATAATAACAACCATTTACATTGGCAAGAGGAAAAAGAAAAAGTCTGAATAAAACGACAATTTGGTGGTGGCGGGGCAAAACCTGCCACCGCCTTTCTTTGAAAGGGGTGATACCATCGGACGCATTTTAGTGATAGAATTCAATGACCAGGATTCGTCGGTCTTTGACGAAGTGATGGCTGTATTGAAACATCATTCCGTCTTTGAACAGTTGCGTTTTAATGAGGAAGATGTGTTATCCCTTCCGGGACTGGAAATATACCCGGATCGTCGCAAGATATACCGGAACCGCCGGGAAATCAATCTGACTGCAAAGGAATATGACCTACTATGTCTGCTGGTGGCAAATAAAGGCCGTGTCCTTACCTATGAACAGATTTATCAAAGGATATGGGGCGAGGAACTACTCGGCAATGAAAGTAATACCATAGGGTGCCATATCCGCAATCTGCGGGAAAAGCTATATGAAGCAGCGCCGGATACATCCTTTACGATACGATGTGTCCGGGAGGTCGGATATTGTTTTGACATGGAATCTAAATAGTATGGTTTAAGGAGCAGCGGCTTGAGAAATCAGGCCGCTGCTTTTCCAATAAGATTGTCCAAATTCCGGCCAGGTCTGATTTTATGCGACTTTCTGCCCCTATATCCTGTCGCAACTTGCGATATATTATGCCGTTTCTACTGTTAATCTACGGTTGTTCTACTGTTTTATACAATATAATCTCCCTATTGACAAAACATATGTGAATAAGTGAGGTGTTGTGTCACTTTCTCTCTGATAGGGGGAATTGGAACGGAACAGCGGATAAAATCAAACTGTCAATGGCTAAGCAAAAATGTAATATGTTTTATTAAAAGTGCCGCATTTCTTTGGGAAATTGCGGCACTTTTCTATTCGACAGAAAAGCCAGTTTATTTTATTCACTTTCACAAAATAACAAATATTGCATACTTTACGTCCCCGGTCAAAAGCAGAGACATAGCCGTCTAATAAAAAGGACAACAAATGACAGCGGGATTATACGCTGCCGTTCCCCACCCTCTGATTTCGATTTTGCCTATCAACTAAAAATCGAAATTGGAGGATAACCCATGAAAGAGATCAATCTGCGGGATTACTACCCGTTTTATACAACAGACACTATTGTGGAAGTACCGGATGAAGTGGCTGACCTGCTCCATGAGTATAGGCTGAACGAGGCAGCTTATATTTTGCGTACATACCGGCATAAGGCATATTTTTCGCTGGACTATGATGCAAATGTTGAGCGGGACGCACTGGTAATTGTCCTGACACCTGCTGATATTTTTGAGCAGAAAGAAGAAAATGCGAAGCTGTATAAAGCTCTGGCTTCTTTGCCAGAGAAACAGCGCAATCGGATTTCCTCACATTTTCTGCTCGGAATGAGCTTATCAGAGATTGCTAAAAGCGAAGGCTCTGCTGTTAGTTCAGTGCATGAAGGAATCCAGCGCGGACTCCGCCGCCTGAAAAAAATTTTAGAAGAAATGGAGTGAGACCCCGAAAATAAGCCCCAAAAATGAAATGAATAATAGAAGGACATATTCGGCGGGACAAGCCCGATGGGTGTGGCCGTGCAGCACATGCTCCGGTCCGCCCCAGCTATAAAAATGTCATAACTGCCACGCCCCTCGTTGCTCCTTGACAACTGAATATACGTTGCTATAGGTACGTCATCCTGTGTTCCGAGCGGCAAATGGGGCGGCGCAAAGACAGGCAGCTAGGGAGGTGATGAATCAGGCTGTCCGAGCGATCAACGCAACTCATTGACCTGGCTGTGGCAGGCCGGGCGCGATGACGGCACAGATCATAATGGTACTTTTTCACAATCCCTCACAGACTTGAAGGGAAGTCCCTGCGGTGTGCGCTTGCTCTGGCAAAGCGGCGGCATCTGCGGGGCTATGATGCGGTAAAGCTGGCCGCAGCCTATAGCAGCCCCGCTTTGTGTAGACAGAGCTGCCGGGGGGCGTGGCAAATACGGCAATCAAAATCGAAATCAGATACAATGGGCCGGACCTGTTTCTGTTTGTAGGGCAGGTCCGGCTTATTCATGTGGTTTTGATAGACCAGTAAATTTTAGGAAAGAGTTGGTAACATGGAGAATATTATTGCTGCCGGAAACGGTTCATTGGTAGACATTCGGGATGTCACCGTAGATAAGGAGCTTTCCCGCGAGGAACGGATTGCTGAATTTGTGCGCCAGATCAAAAACCCTTACCGTTTTAAGTGCGGACGTTTTACTGTCCAAGCCAGCTTTGCCGACGGCGGAGCCACCCTGGAGGAATGTATCAAGGGTATTTTGCGGTGAAGCAAAAATTTTTCAGAAAGAGGCTGACTTTCCCGTAAGAGCGTGGTACAATAAGAGTCGGAAAAGGAATTGAATACGGCATAACCACACTTCTTGAATTGCGGGGATTTTTCTGCGCAACGAAAGGAGTGTTTTTTTATGCAGGTTTATAAAGCTATTAAGTACATCCGTCTTTCCTATACGGATGACAAAACAGTGGAAAGTGACAGTGTTGCCAACCAGCGGAGGCTCATTGATGACTACATTGCTCGGCACCCGGAGATTGAAGTTGTGGCGGAAAAGATTGACGATGGTTATAGCGGCGTTCTTTTTGACCGTCCGGCATTTCAGGAAATGATGCGGATGATTGAACAGGGTGAGGCCAACTGTGTGATTGTGAAAGACCTCTCCCGCCTGGGGCGTGAGTACATAGAGACTGGCCGTTATATGCGCCGGGTATTTCCAGCCTATGGCGTCCGCTTTATCGCCATCAACGATAATGTAGACACAGAAAATGACGCTGCTGACGATCTCACCGTGTCGGTAAAAAACATTATGAACGAGGCATACAGCCGGGATATTTCCGTAAAGACCCGGAGTGCCCTGGATGTGAAGCGCCGCAGCGCTGATTTTGTTGGGGCTTTTACCATTTACGGTTATGTGAAAACCGGTGATAAACATAAGAGCCTGGAAATTGACGAGTATGCGGCGGGTGTGGTACGGGATATTTTCAGAAAGCGTCTGGAAGGATTCAGCGCTTCCCATATCGCTGATGAACTGAACCGCATGGGTATTCTCTCTCCGCTGGCTTATAAGAGGAATCACGGGATGCCCCACGCAAAAGGCGGCTATACGGACCGTAAGGACTGTAAATGGTCTGCTACTACCATCATCCGCATTTTGCAGGATGAAACCTATACCGGGACACTGGTACAGGGAAAGCAGACAACGCCCCATTTCAAGTTAAAGGAGCGTGAGGATAAGCCTTCCTCTGAATGGATTCGTGTAGAGGGCACCCATGAGGCGATTATCCAGAAACATGATTTTGACCTGGTTCAGCGGCTTCGCCGGATCGATACCCGAACCTCCCCTAAATCGGATAAGGTTTATCTGTTCTCCGGTATTTTAATCTGCGGGTGCTGCAGCTGCCGTATGACCCGCAAGACGAACCGCTACAAGGATAAGCCTTTTTTCTTCATATTCTTATCGATAAGCATCTTCCGGAGTTTTTATAACGCACAGATATAAAATATCTTCTCCATACCGATACACAAAAAGTGCCCTGTCGCTTGGCAGAGCATTCGGCCTATTGTAGCCATACCGCCAGGGCCCATTCCAACACTTGCCAGTGTTGTATGTTATGATAGCATATTTAGGCGTAAAAAACAAGAAAATAGTGAAATATCACGATTTCCGCAAAATAAAAACGATAAGGATTGCTATTAAATTCAATCCTGACGCTGACCTTGCGTCATAGTGCGTGCTGCCACAGTGTTTGTTGTGCAAGCCACTCGTGCAGGAAGTGGTTATTCTTTGCTTACAGCTGCTCAACTTTGGCGCCGCTACCCACGCAAAAAACACTTGTATATGAATCTCCCCACAAATACAACTTGATTTTATATCACTTTAGTGATATAATTTGCACAGGGACACTTAGGAGGATACGGAAATGGATCATAAAATCACCCTATATCACGGCTCTGAGCAGATCGTAGAGGCTCCCGCCTTTGGGTTGGGTAAGCATAATAACGACTTCGGGCTGGGCTTTTACTGCACGGAAAGCGAAGCGCTTGCCAAAGAATGGGCCGTATCCTCTCTGCGCAACGGCTTTGCCAATCGTTATAGCCTTGATACGGAATACCTAAAAATTCTGAATCTGAACAGTCCGGACTATACGATTCTGAACTGGATCGCCGTTTTGGTAGAGCACCGTCTGTTCTCTATCAATAATCCGGCCGCGCAGCGGGCCAAACGATATTTGATCGAAAATTTCGGCGTCAATGTCAACGCCTATGACTTGATCATCGGCTACCGAGCCGACGACTCCTATTTCGACTTTGCGGCGTCTTTCTTGAATAATGGAATTTCCGTGCAGCAGCTCGCAAGTGCTATGCGCCTGGGCAAGTTGGGCGAACAGATCGTCGTCAAGTCTAAATACGCCTTCTCCCTGCTGCATTACGAGGGATTTTCCATCGCAGAAAGGGAAAAATATTATGTTCTCCGCAAGGCGCGAAACGACGAAGCCGACCAGCTTTATTCGAAAATGCTCGAAGAGGCGACTGACGGCCTGTACATGCTTGACATTATGAGAGGAGGCATCCGGAACGATGACCCACGCATACCAAGAAATGTATCTAAATAATGCGCAGGCCTTGCTGGGCGATGCCTTCGACTATGCCATCAACGCATGCGGAATCGCCGGAGGCAGCTTCATGAAACTGTTTTCCGTCAGCTCCGTCAGCAACCGGATCGAGAACGGCGAAGCTGCCTATATTATGGGGAAAAGCGGAATCGAAGCGGCTGTTGATGTCCTGGTTGAGACTACGGGCAAAGCACCGACTGCCAAGCCAAAAGCCAATTTCACCCGTTCCAGAGAATATTGGATCGGCTGGGCCGTCGCCTACTACCAGTGGTTTTCTGGCAGGAAGTTCAGCGATATTTTTAAGGTTCTCTCGTTTGAAGATTTAGAGCGGATGTATGCGCCTCTCCACGAAGCGGACATCAGCAAGTTCACCGATATTGTCGATGCCAAAGTACGCGAGTACTTCGCTGATACCAACCTCAAGCGCATCCGCACGCTCTATGGCTGCACGCAGGCGGAGCTTGCCAGACGAAGCAATGTCAGCCTTCGGTCGATTCAAATGTATGAGCAGCGCAACAAGGACATCAACAAGGCCAGCGCGGAAACTGTTCTCAGCCTCGCGAAAGTCCTCGGCTGCACAATGGAGGATCTTCTGGAAAAGTGAGCCGGTGGCGGAAAGACGGACTTTCCCTTAAAATGCCCATCAAATTAAGGGAATGTGATAACCGATAAGGGTATTTTTGTTATGAAAGGAGCAACTGACATGGATAAAGAGCGTATGGCAGAATTAGAGAAGATCGAAGCCTATGGTGCCGAAAACGGCTGGGTTGCCCCGATGACAGCGGAAGACAGGGAGTTCTTTGCATATTTTCGCTCGGTGTTTAAGCGCTACAATATTTCGCCCTCAAATGCAACGCGGCTGGAGTATGATTTTGTGACGCGAGTTGCGGAGAGTGAGTTCTATCTCCAGAAGGTAAATGCGTGATGCTATTCTTTGTCTATAGCGCCGCAGCTTCTGAGCCGCCACCCCGCAGAAACCACTTGCATAATACCCTCCCCAGAGTTACAATACAGACCACACAGCAACGAGAAACGCTTCCCATCCGGCACCGGTGAATGTTCACCGAAAAACGGGCGGGAAGCGTTTTTGCCCACATAGATTACCACAGACGGCTCCGGAACACCCGGAAACAGCGGAGATAAGAGCGTCAAAGAGTAAGTGAAACAAATTAAAAAGCGCCGAAAACCGCCATAAACGAGCGGAAAAAGTATTCCCGATAAGTTTGGGAGCAGGATGCCGCAGGTTCGAATCCTGTCACTCGGACCACCTTTCCCAGAAAAACCGCCTTTTTAGGCGGTTTTCCTGTGTTATTAGTTCAATTTTTGAAGTGTGATTGACCACATCCCAATTGTGGTCAGAGCGGTAAAGTAGCAGTTGCGCCCTTGGTACTGAGGAACGCCGAAGACCGCAAAATCCCTAACCCCTCCCTAACGGATGCAACTTCCGTATTTTCGACGCAGATACGTCGGAAACTTGAATTTTCCAACATTATCCACTGTAATAATTCTACGGTAGGCCTTTGCGCCTCAGCCGTGTGGGTGTATTCCCATGCGGTCCTTTTAAAATAACAATGGCTGTCCGGGGAGATATGTAATATGATTAAAGTTGTATATTTCGACGACCAATCTGCAACAGATTATCTTTACATATAGGATGGTGGAGCTAAAGTTCAAACCTCAGATAAGGTAAAAGAAAAAAGTGGAGAAATTGCTAATAAAACATCAGCAGGTTTATTTGCCAAGCTATCTTGGCTGCCCTTTTTGGGTGGAGAAAGCGCCACAGAAATTGATACGAATTTAGGGCATAAAAGTAATCGCTTTCGCCAGCTTTTCTTTGCACTCCGACTGCGTTTTGGCGGACACGCTTTTCTGGATGGCTTTGCCGGTGACCGGGTCGATGCCCTGGGTATATCTGCCCTCCCAACGGCCGCTGGGCTTTTTACGGATGCTGCCCTCGCCGTTGGCTCGTTTCTTTGCCATTTATGATCCCTCCTTTTTAACACAAACACATACCACAGAATCTCCGAAATAGCTATCATAATATCTCAGATTTTTTCACGGCCTGCTCGTCGATCCATTCCATGAATTTGTCACGGGGAACGATGATGCGGCTTCCCAGTGTGATGGTGGGGAAATCCCTGCGGTGGGCTACCTCGTAGGCATGAGCCAAGCCGATGCACAGGACACATCCTCCACGGTCAGCATCAGCGGGAGTTCATCAAGCGAATTCTATTTGGATTTTCTCATTCAGTTCCTTTCTGCCTTTCGCCCAGAAGGATTTTATTCTTTGTTTTACGGCCCAGTTTTTGAGCCGCTTACATGGTCATGTCAGGCCACTGCTCCTCATGGTCGTCCGGTTTATAACCCGCCATGCGCTTTTCTTGAAGCTTCTTCAGCCGCTTCCGGTCGATCTGAACACCTCCGGGGCAGGACTTGGGTACGGAGTTGTCCCGGAACACCCGACTCATGTGGTGGAGCAACCGGGTCAATGCCAGCATCGCAGAGGGCGGACGGTTTTCCTCCAAGTGGTTCAGAAGGTACTGTGCATACTGATTGCCTTGCTCGGTGGATTGGGTCAGCCAATATGCGGCTTTCTCCTCGTCGCGGGGAACCTCCTTACCAGCAAGGTATAGCTTGCCCAGCATATACTGGGCGCAGGGATTTCCTCTCTCTGCCGACTTGGCAAACCACTCCACCGCTCTTGCGGTATCCTTTTGGATCGTCTGCACCAGCTCCAGCATTTCCCGCCGCACCTCCCGCACCAGCTCATTTCTGGAATCAGACTTCTGTTCGTAGAGATGGAGCATTTCGTTGCGGAAAATATCGTTGGTGAGCTTGGACTTGATCTGACGGATGCCCTCTTTGGAGAGGTAGGCCTGTCCCGGCTTTACGGACCAGGCCATCATGTGGATGTGCGGGTGCTCGCCCTCGTCGTGAAAGGCGGCGTACCAGCGGAAGTCACTGGGCGGTATCTTCGCGGGTATGTTGTGTGATCCACATTCCTCCTTTGCCCTCATCTGTAAACTATCTTTTTCGCCTCCTCCGTGTCAGCATAAAAAGAGACCGTGCTCCCGGGAGCACGGTCAGAGATGGAATGACCTTCCGAGCGGATTACCGTATGGCGGAGAGTGTCCATGCTCTCATAGATACTCTGTCGAAGGCCATGTGGATTCGTCGGCGCAGATACCGTGCCGTACCGAACCAGGGGCAACCTCACCCGGGTGAAATCGTCCTTCTATTATTACTTAGAAAAAAACGAAAACTCGGAAGGTCTGGAATTATAAACTTTTTGTGAATGCAGAAAGGGCGGTGAGCTCCTGTCCTTCAAGGATACTCAGTCGTACAAAGAACTTTGGTTATGGCTGTCATGTTCCAGAATTCCTTTCGCAGAGAAGCAGAAAGGCTGCTGCGCCAGCATTGGGCCAGCCTGAATGGATCGCAGAAAAATCGATTTCTTATGCGGCTGGCCGGTTTCGGCGTGTGCGATGGAAGATCAGTCCCACGAACAGACCCACAGCGGCAGGGCAGATCCAGCCCAACCCCAGCTCGAAGAAGGGCAGATAGCTGTCAGCGAAGCCGATGACAGCGGAGACAGCAGGGGTCTCCGTAATGGCCTTGGGCAGCGCCTTCACGAAATCGAAGAGGGCGGCCGCCAGCGTGAAGCCCGTGACCCACCGATACACCACGGTATCGTGGCCGTACAGATTTCCCAGCAGCGCCAGCAGGATCAGGGTGATGGCCAGTGGGAACAGGAACATCAGCACCGGCAGAGAGATGGCGATGATGGCGTTAAGGCCGATGTTGGTGACCAGCAGGGAAAAAATACTGAAGCAGATGGCCCAGAAACCGTATTTCGGCCCATTGGGGAACATGGCGGTGAAGGTTTCGGCACAGCTGGTGACCAGACCGATGGAGGTCTTGAGACACGCCAGGATCACCGTCAGTGCCAGCACCACCAGCCCGGCCCGCCCCAGATAGTGCTCAGCAATGACAGCGAAGGCCTCGCCGCCGTTGGTGCAGGAAACGGTAAGGGAGTGGCTCCGGGTCCCCACGATGGTGACGGCCACATAGATGCCGCCCATGAACAGGCAGCTGAAAATGCCGGAGAGCACCGTATTTTTGGCAATAGCGCCGGGCTCCGTGACGCCCAGCCCCCGGATGACGTTGATGACCACGATCCCGAAGGCCAGACTGGCCAGAGCATCCATGGTGTTGTAGCCCTCCAGAAAACCGGCGAAGAAGGGAGCCGCAGCATAGGCCGCCGACGGCGTCACGTCGGCGATGCGGTCTGTGGGATGCAGCAAGGCCGTCACCACCAGAATGGCCAGCACCAGCAGGAACAGCGGCGTCAGCAGCTTTCCCACCCACGTCAAAATTTTGCCGGGGCGCAGAGAAAAGAACAGCACGGCGGCGAAGAACACGCAGGAGAACGCCGCCAGCAGCACCGTGGCGTTGACATTCTCACCCAGCAGCGGCTCGATGCCCACGGTGAAAGACGTGGAGGCGCAGCGGGGAATGGCGAAGAAGGGACCGATGGTCAGGTACAGAGCGCAGGTGAAGAAGATGCTGTACCGAGGACTCACCCGCCCGGCCATCTCCTGCAGGCCGTTGCTGCGGCTGATACCCTGTGCGGCTACGCCCAGGAGGGGGATGCCTACGCCGGTGATCAGCAGACCGGTGATAGCGGGCCATACATTGCGCCCGGCCTGACTGCCCAGAAAAATGGGAAAAATCAGGTTTCCTGCCCCGAAGAACAGGCCAAACAGCATGGTGGCGATGAAGAATTGCTGGCTGAAGGTCAGCCGGTTGGTTTGCGCTTTCATAAATACATTCCCCCAGTTTAATTGCGTGCCAGTATAACACAGTTTTGATCGGGCGTCAAGAAAAATCGCAGACATTTGTATCTGACGAGCGGATGAATGGATAAAATGTCCTTTTCAAACGTATCTTTGTGTGCTATTATAGGACAAAGGAGGCGATGCACTTGCAATACGGAGAGGTGCGGCAGGCGCACTTTTTGGAGCGGCCCAACCGGTTCATCGCCCATGTAGAGCTGGAGGGCGAGACGGTGGTGTGCCATGTGAAGAACACAGGCCGCTGCCGGGAGCTTCTGGTGCGGGGGGCCACGGTCTATCTGGAGCGTGGGACCAATCCGGCCCGCAGGACGGCGTGGGACCTCATCGCCGTGGAGAAGGGCCACCGGCTCATCAACATGGACGCTCAGGCCCCCAACCGCATTTTTGCCCAGTGGATCCACCAGCAGGAACCGGAGATCACCGTCCACCCGGAGTGCCGTTACGGGGACTCCCGGCTGGACTTCTGTCTGGAGCGGCCGGAGGGGCTGCACTTGGTGGAGGTGAAGGGCGTGACGCTGGAGCGGGAGGGCCACTGCCTGTTCCCGGACGCCCCCACGGAGCGTGGTGTCCGGCATCTGCATGAGCTGATGCGGGCCGTGGAGGAGGGCCACCGGGCCACGGCCTTCTTCGTGATCCAGATGGCGGACGTGCTGGACTTTGCCCCCAACGACACCACTCACCCAGCCTTTGGCGAAGCCCTGCGGGAGGCGGCACGCCGGGGCGTGGAGATCGTGGCCTACACCTGCCGGGTGACGCCGGAGACGGTGACGCTGGACGCCCCCGTTCCGGTGCGGCTGTAACAGGGTATGCCATCCCGCTGCGGCGGCGATGTGTATATACAATGTATCAGGAAAGGATGATGCTTTATGAACATGAGACGTATCCGGAGGGTGTACGTTTCCTGACCCTCCCAATTTATTTAGGAGGAAACCATCATGAACAAGACCATTCACATCCGGGAGGCCGTGACCCCGGAGGAGGTGGAGCGCTTCTGGCAGGAGCTGTACGCCTATCACGCACGGGACATTTTCCCCGACCCGGCGGAGGAGGACCGGGCATATTTTCTGGACGACAGCCAATACCGGGCCGCCGTACAGCGGATCCATGACCGGGAAGGGGATTGCTGTTACTACCTGCTGTTTCGGCGGGAGGGCCGGGATATCGGCTTTGCCCTGACGGCACTGTACCCTTCGGAGGGCGTCAAGTGCTTCGTCATGGAGTTCTGTGTGCTGCCGGAGTTCCGGGGCGGCGGGACAGGCACCGCCTGCGCCTGTCTGCTGCTGGATTGGGCAGCGGATCGGGGAGCGCAGTATGGGGAGCTGAACGCCGCCGACCCCCGGCGCATCCGATTCTGGAGCCGTCTGGGCTTCCGGCCCAATGGCCGGGACGAGTGGGGCGAGCCGCTGATGCTGCGCCCTCCGGAGCAGGCGCTGTCCATCACCGTGGAGCTGCTGCAGGACCCGGCGGACTGGCAGCTGCGGAAGCTGGAGAACGGCTATCTGGCGGAGATTGGGGAGCCACTGCTGACGGAGGAGAGCACAGAGCGGCTGCAGGCCGCCGTAGAGCAGGGGCATATCCGCTTCCTGCTGGCATATCGGGGCTGCCGGGCCGTGGGGATGTGCTCCGTGGCAGAGAACTTCTCCACCTTCTGCTGCGGGCCGGTAGCGGTGCTGGAGGATCTGTACGTGGAGCCGGTGTTCCGGAGACAGGGCATCGCCCGGCAGCTGACCCGCAGCGCTCAGGCACTGTGCCGTGAACGGGGCGTGGGCAGCCTGACCGTGTGCTGCGCCCCTTGTGACGAGGCCATGTATCAGGCGCTGGGCTTCAACGTCCCGCTGGGCGTGAGCCGGAGCTGCCTGCTGTAAAAAATCAAAACCTCCGGCTAAGCCGGAGGTTTGACGAGGCCCTATAAGGGCCTATTACGGACGAAGCCCCTTAAGGGGCCCGAAAGGTCTGCCGACCGCATTTCCTTCTCGGGCTACCCCTTAAGGGGTTTTATTTATGCCTTGGGATTCTTACTACCCGTAAACGGGTCTATAAATTCCTTTATGCTAATTTAGTCGGATATTTTGTCCTAATAATGTACAATAAGTTGCGCAAATTGGAAAATGCATAAAAGAAGACATAGCTTGCAGGCTCTGGTAGAATGAAGTTACCGCACAAACATTCGAAAGGAGACAGCAAACTATGTCCGAGAAAATCGTACAGCTGAATGAGGACGGCTTTCGTGAGGTTTTGAGCGCTGCCGAGGGCATGAAAGAGGACAAGGCCAGCTGGGTCAGCTTCTTCCAGTGGCTCCGTGGACGCGGCTTGGACGGCGTAAAGCTCATCGTTGGCGACAAGTGCCTGCATCTGCTGGGAGATGGCGGACTGGGACAGGTAGTTCTCCTCTGTCGCCTGCGAAAAGCTGCACAGCCGCACCACGGACTGGAAGTATTTGAGTTGCCTCAGCACTTGCCCACCCCCTTTTCCTGATGCTCTCCCATTGTAACGCAGCACTTCCACAGCGTCCACCGCCTGCGCCCGCACCATAGTCCATCCCAAGGAGCGCCTCGCCGTCTGTCATGCGGAAAAATCGTTATGCCGTTACAGCTTCCCCAACTGCTCCGCCCACTGGGCCTCCTTGAAGCCCACCAGAACAAAATCGCCGCCCACCAGCAGCGGTCGCTTCACCAGCATCCCATCCGTGGCCAGAAGCTGCAACATCTCCTCCTCGCTCATGCCCGGCAGCTTGTCCTTCAGCCCCATGGACTTATACAGCAGCCCGCTGGTGTTGAAAAATCTCTTCAGCGGCAGCCCGCTGCGCTGATGCCACGCAGCCAGCTCCTCATAGCCGGGGTTCTCCTCCTTGATGTCCCGCAGCTCATAGCTGATGTGGTGCTCATCCAGCCACCGCTTCGCCTTCTGGCAGGTGCTGCACTTGGGATAGCAAACAAATATCATGGTTCTGACCTCCTGTTTCATTAGATCGTATGAATTACTACCTACTTTTCTTGTTCCTGTAAATCGGCCGCTCCTGTATTTTCTTTAGGCGATTTTCAATAGCTGTCGGCGTCCGTTTTAAAACATTTGCAATCATGTAGATATTAGCTCCTCTATGATGCATTTGGATAAGTTGCCTCTCCTCTTCTTTACTCCAAAACTCCATACAACGTGGATATTTTTTTCTATTCTCTTCCCTACGCTGCTTTCTTTCCTGCACCTTTTCTTGCTTAATACGAAATAGGTACTGTTCGTTAGATTCGATCGTGCAATGATCCAAAATTTCGATCAATGCATCTTGGATCTTCTCATTTGAGCAGCTGTCATTCAGTGGAAGCACTCTGCCGCTGAGCGGGTTAATTCCTTTGCTAAGGCTCTCAACCATAGTTCTTGCGAGAAAAGGATCCATACCATCATCCTCCTGTTGATTTCCTGTGATACACGTTCCAAGGCTGCCCCTTTCATTCACCCGTACCACGTTGTCATCACAATATACGGCTATCTTTCCTCCCTCAATTATACCGATTCCCCCGCAAAAAGACAACAAAAAATGTGCAGGCGCTTGCTTGCACATTTTTCTCCCGACTGCTACAATGTTAAAAACATTCTGCGAAGGAGTTTTCATATGATCCTCTATTTTTCCGGCACCGGCAACAGCAAATATGTGGCCCAGCGCATGGCGGAGGCTCTGAACCAATCGCTGCTGAGCATGAATGACCGCATCCGCTCCCACGACACCTCCCCCGTGGAGACGGACGAGCGCCTTGTGATCGTCACGCCTACCTACGCATGGCGCATCCCCCGTCTGGTGCGGGACTGGCTGCTGGAGACGGAGTTCCCCGGCGCAGCGCAGGTGTGGTTCATCATGACCTGCGGCAGCGAGATCGGCCACGCCAGCCGGTATAACCGCTCCCTCTGTCAGACCAAGGGCCTGACGGACATGGGGACAGCCCAGATCATCATGCCGGAGAACTACATCGCCATGTTTGACGCTCCACAGGCGGAGGAAGCCCGACGCATCGTGGCCAAGGCCCAGCCGGATATCGACCGTTCTATCGCCGCCGTCCGGGAGGGCCGCCCCTTTCCCCCGCCCCACGATCGTCTCTATGACCGCTTCATGAGCGGGCCGGTGAACCCCATCTTCTATGCCTGCTTCGTCAAGTCCAGCGTCTTTACCGTTTCGGAGGCCTGCACCGGCTGCGGCCAGTGCGTCCGCCGCTGTCCCACCAACAGCATCACCCTCCGGGACGCCAGGCCCGTCTGGGGCAAAGGCTGCACCCACTGCATGGCCTGTATCTGCTACTGCCCCACGTCCGCCATCGAGTACGGAAAAAAGAGCCTCGGCAAGCCCCGGTATCACTTCGAGGCCCTGTAAGCCTCCCGTCAGGCGATGGCCTCCCGCCACGTTCCCGCAGCGGCAAATTTCCGGTACTGCTCCTGATTCCTCCGGAAGAAGCCCCGGATGATCAGCAGCACGAACACCGTCGGCACCACGCCAAAGGACAGCAGCAGCACACCCTTTTTATATTGTGTGTTCATGTCCCGCTCCTTTCCGTATGTTTGCCTTACACTACTGTGTAATATTCAGTCGTTTCATTTTGTCAATAAGACTTTTGAAAAAATTTGCATATCATGGAAAGCGCCACCGGAAGATATCTCCGGCGGCGCTTTTTGGTATACTATTTGGGAAGAATCTTACCTCGTCCAGCCTCACCTTATAGGTATTCTGCATAAGCTGCAAGCTTTTCCTCAGCAGCGGCAGCTTCCTGCCGTATCCTGTCGGCACGGGACAGCAGGGCCGACAATTCATCATATTCCCCTTTATCGACTCCCGTTTTGAGGGAAATGATCCCCGATTTGATGCAATCACGCCATACCAGCGTAACGGAACGGCTCTTTTCGGGAAATTCCACTTCGATCAAATATTTGCCGGGCCGCCCTATGACCCTCCCAACACCAAAGCTTCTGTGCGCAATGGGACTGCCCGCAGAGAGTCTTTCTTCAAAGAACTCCTCTGCGTGCTCCAACCTTGCCACCTGCTCCTCCGCCTTTGCCCGTTCCTCTGCTGCGGCTCTTGCGGCGTCTATCTTTGCCAGATAGGCCTTTCTCTCCTGCCCATTCCTCATGGTATAATGGATACCATCAAACAGGCCGTAGACCGAGCAGCAGTAAATGATGTCAAACGCCAGAAGATGCAGTGCTTCGTCCGGATGGATAGGACCTCTTGCATAATCTGCCCTGCCCCGGTTTGTTTCCAGCAAAGCAGGACAATCCCTGATGGCCTTTACAAGCTCATCGCACATCCGGTGATAGACCTGCAAGTCCATCTGGGTGCCGCTGCCCCAGTTGTCATAGAACTCCACACAATCAGCGAATCTCTTGGCCTGAAGCGCCTTATACAGATAATAATGCTCCGGGTCGTAGAATCCCGTTATCATCATGGGAAGCCGGATGCCTGCCTGATAGCGCCACCGATCCCGATAATATTTTTCATGCATGGTCTGGCAAAAATTCAAGAATCCTGTAAATCGATGGTTTCTTACCTGCAAGTCGCCGCCGTCCGGCTCCAGCAAGTCACGAAGCGCTTGACGCACTGCTGTCGGCTCACGCTTGGCATAGTCCGACAGCGCATAGAAGGAAAGTTCATAGCGATTGTCGATGGTCTGTTCCGTCAACTGCACCACATCCACAAGCCGCTTGGGAAAACTGGTATCATCAGCCGCCAAAGCCCTATCTATCATCGGGCGGAACTGCGCTGCGATTTCCCATTTATATACCTCGTCATGTCCCCCGGTATTCAATTCCGGAAACCGCTTCACATAGCGTCCAAAAATCTGTTCCAGATTTGCACGATTCATTCTATCTATCCTTTCGCCCGGTATATCTTCTGTCTACTGTTTATTATAATACTACATCCAACTATAAATAGCAAGAAATCCCTGTTTCTTACGACATCTAATATTCTCCCCTCCCCTGCATCTTTCCCTCCTTCACCGCATAGGCTTGTCTGTGAGGTGATACCAATGAAACAGATCCATATACGCCGATTCCTGTCCCTGCTGCTGGCGGCGCTGACTCTGTGGGCCGCCGCCGTCACCGCCGGGAGCGATTCTGCCGCCGCAGCCCTCCAGCAGCTGCGGCAGGGCAGCCGCCTGCCCCAGCAGGCGCTGCGCTGGGAGCTGGGGGACTTCTTCGGTCTGGACTCCCTGTCCGCCGTCACGGTGATGACGCTGGCCCAGTCCCCCCTGCTGCTGGCAGGCCGCAGCACTGTGGCAGCTCTGCTGTCCGCCGGTGTGACCAGAGATCCGCCGGAGCCTGTGGCCCCGGAGTCGCCGGATACGCCCTCCTCCGCAGCTTCCTCCCTCACCGACGGCCTGACCTTTGCCGACAACGGTGTCCCCGCCCAAACCACCGCTCCTACCTCCTCCAAGGGGTACACCGTGGTCAACGGCGTATATCTGAAAAACTCCTCCGGTACGGAGCTGGATGCCGATGCTCTCTCCGACGGCAGCTTTGCCGCCCAGCTCACCGATGACGGCCCGCAGGTGCTCATCGTCCACAGCCACGGCAGCGAGGCCTACACCATGCCCGCCGGGCAGGAATACACCCCCACCGGCAGCTTCCGCACCGACAACGATGCCTGCAACGTGGTGCGGGTAGGCGACGAGATCGCCGCCGCCCTGTCGGAGCGCGGCATTTCCGTCCTCCACGACCGCACCCTTCACGACGTGCCGGACTACAACGACGCATACCCCCACAGTCTGGCTTCCGTGGAGGATTACATGGAGAAATACCCCTCTCTGGTGTTCGTGCTGGATGTCCACCGGGACGCCGTCTCCGACGCCGACGGCAACCAGTACAAGCTGGTCAGCGCCGAGGAGCCCCACGCCGCCCAGATGAGTTTTATTATGGGCAACGCCTACGACGGCTGGCAGGAGAATCTGAAGCTGGCCATAGCCATTCAGCAGAACCTCAGCGCCGACTATCCTACCCTCATGCGGCCCATTACGATGCTGAACTACCGCTATAACCAGTTCGTCAGCCCCGGCGCCATGCTGCTGGAGGTAGGAGCCGCCGGCAACTCGCTGGACGAGGCCCTTTACGCCGCCCGTCTCTTTGCGCAGGGCTTTGCCGACACGCTGCAAAGCTGAAAACCACACGGGACAGAGCGGCGCTCTGTCCCGTGTGGTTCGTTCAGTTTTCCCGTCATAGTCTCTCCTCTGCATCCTCCCTTTCCGCATCCGCCAGACACAGCCGCAGACGCAGCCGTTCATTCCGGTACGCCTGCTGCCCCTTCTCCGTCAACCGATAGTTCCGCTGCCGTCCCTGCACCGACGTCTCCTGAATGAAGCCCTCCTCCAGAAAACGCCCCAAGATGGTATACAGCGTCCCCGGCCCCAGACGGACCCGCCCCTCCGTACACCGCTCCGCCCATGCGGCGATCTCCGTGCCGCACAGCTCTCCCCGCCGCAGCGCCATCAGCACGTAGAACATGGCCTCCGTCAGCGGTGCGCCCGCTTTTCCTGTCATAGCTCTCCTCCTGCATCGTCATTCGATATCATATATCGATATTATATCCTTTCCTGTGGGCTCTGTCAAGAAAAATGCAAAATTTACAAAAATTTTTGTGGACAACTCTTATAAGCTGTGATAATATGAGGAATCAATAAAAGAGATACCACCCAGCGCATCCCGCCCGGCGGGAGAAAGGAGCCGTTTATGTCTGTCAAGGAAAGCTATGCCGGCAAGATCAACCGTAAGCTCAATAAGAAGCTCCACGTCATCGACGTGGCGGCGGGCCGGGCTCCGGCGGATCTGGTGCTGAAAAACGCCACTTACGTCAACGTATTCTCCAATGAGCTGTGTCACGGGGACATCGCCGTGGCAGAGGGCCTCATTGTAGGTATGGGCGAATACCACGGCAAGGTGGAGGTGGACATGTCCGGCAAGCTGGTGCTGCCCGGCTTCATCGACGCTCACATCCATCTGGAGAGCTCTCTGGTGAGTCCCACGGAGTTTGCCAAGGCGGTGCTGCCCCACGGCACCACCACCGTCATCACCGACCCCCATGAGATCGCCAACGTCATGGGTACCGACGGCATCGAGTATATGCTGCAGGCCACGGAGGACCTACCGGTGGACGTGCGCTTCATGCTGCCCTCCTGCGTCCCCGCCACGCCGCTGGACGAGTCCGGCGCCAATCTGGATTACCGTGCCATCGACTCCTTCTATGACCATCCCCGTGTGCAGGGACTGGCGGAGATGATGAACTATGTGGGCGTGGTCAACGGCGACGGTCAGGTGGTGGAGAAGATCGTGGCCTCTCAGGCCCACCACAAGAAGATCGACGGCCATGCGCCGGGCCTTTCCGGCAAGGATCTCAACGCCTACATCGCCGCCGGCGTCTACTCCGACCACGAGTGCTCCGATATGGAGGACGCCATGAATAAGCTGCGTCTTGGCCAGTACATCATGATCCGTGAGGGTACGGCCGCCCGGAATCTGGAGGCTCTCATGCCCCTGCTCACCAGCCAGTACGTGGATCGCTGTATGTTCTGCACCGATGACAAGCACCCCAACGACCTGCTGGAAAAGGGCCACATCGACTACATCGTCAAAAAGGCTATCTCCCTGGGGGCCGACCCCATCGTTGCCGTGAAGGCCGCCTGCCACAACGCCGCTCGGTACTTCCTGCTGAACAACCGTGGTGCCATTGCCCCCGGCTATTTGGGCGACTTCGTCATCATCGACGACTTCCAACACTTCGAGATCGAAATGGTCTATAAACGTGGCGTCCTCATGTACGACGGTCAGCTGCGGGACTTCCCCGCCCCGGAGATCGACCCCTATCTGGTGAAGCGGGCTCACGACACCTTCCATGTGGCCCATCTGACGGCGGAGGACTTCTCCGACGGCCGCCCCCATGCCGTCATCGGTATGATCCCCGGCGAGATCGTCACTCAGGATGCCGGCTACGCCGACCACACCGACCCGGAGCAGGACATTCTGAAGATCGCCGTCATCGAGCGGCATAAGAACACCCACCACATCGGCTTGGGCTACATCAAGGGCTACGGCCTGAAGCGTGGCGCCGTAGCCACCTCCATCAGCCACGACAGCCACAACATCATCGTGGTGGGTGCCACCGACGAGGATATGGCCGCCGCCGCCAACCGCATCGTGGAGAACCGTGGCGGCATCACCATCATGGAGAACGGTCAGGTGCTGGGCGAGGTGACGCTGTCCATCGCCGGCATCATGTCCGACGACAGTCTGGTGATGGTGAACAGCGCTCTGGAGGATGCCAAGGACGAGGCCTTCGGTTTGGGCGTCTCCCGTGGCATCGACCCCTTCATGACCCTGAGCTTCATGGCCCTTCCGGTGATTCCTTCTCTGCGGATCACCACCCGTGGTGTGTTCGATGTCTCCAGTCAGCGTTATATCTGACCTCCTCATCCTCCCCATAGCGTGATACCCCCCGGAGCCTTCGGCTCCGGGGGGTATCACATCTTCCCTTGAAAAGAGGGAGGACGCCGCAGCGTCCTCCCTCTTTTCACAGGCTATTCTTACTTCACCGTACCGTCGGCGTTGAACACCGGCAGCGGAGCCAGATACTGGATGTCCTTGCGCTGCTGGGCGTCGCCCTCGGCCAGCACGGCGATGCGGTCCACCACGATGCCGCCGGCCAGCTTCACCAGCTCCTCCATGGCGTGGAGGCTGCCGCCGGTGGAGATCACATCGTCCATCAGCACGATGCGCTTGCCACGGATCATGTCGGCGTCGTCCCGGCCCAGATACAGCTTCTGCACCCCGGCGGTGGTGATGGAGCGATCCTCCACATGGATGGGATCGGGCATATAGGCCTTGGGGCCCTTCCGGGCGATGAAGTACTTCTTGGCGCCGGACTGCCGGGCCATTTCGTGGATCAGGGGAATGCTCTTGGCCTCGGCGGTGAAGAGGTAGTCGTACTCCTCATTCTCCACCAGCTTCAGCAGGTCACGGGCGCAGGCCACCGTCAGCTCCGCATCACCGAAACAGATGAATGCACCGATATACAGATCATCCGCAACCTTGCAGATGGGAAGTTCCCGCTGCAGGCCCGCCACGGTCATGGAATAGGTCATCTTTGAAACTCCAATCCGCCGGGCGCAGCCACGCCCCGGCTGCCGCCTTTGGGCGGACGGCACGCCTTTGTTTTTAAGTACCGCTTGGATGCACTCGCCAAGCCATAGTATATTATATAAGCAATTTGGCAAATGTCAATATCCGTCTGCACTTCTGCTTATGAAAGTTTCTGCTTTTCGCTCCCATCTGTTTCTCTCCATTCTAATATTTTTTCTTGCGCTCTCATAAATTTTCAGCTAATTTTTACGTTTTAAACAAAAAACGTCGGCATTTTTCAGTAACCCCCGCCCGTTCTTTTCCCACGGATCCCCTTGCGAGAACCGGAAATTGGTGTTATCATGACCTTAACAGGGTTCATTCTTCCTGTGAAAGTAACGGAACAAGGATTTAGGAGGAACAAATTATGAACGCATATCTGGCCAGTGTTTTGGAAAACGTTCGGACAAAGCACGGCAACGAGCCGGAGTTCGTGCAGACCGTAGAGGAGGTTTTCTCCTCCATCGAGCCGGTTATCGAAAAGCACCCTGAGTATGAGAAGGTAGATCTGCTGGGCCGTATGGTGGAGCCCGAGCGTATGTTCACCTTCCGGGTGGTGTGGTGCGACGACAATGGCCAGTGGCATACCAACCGTGGCTGGCGCTGCCAGTTCAACGGGGCCATCGGCCCCTACAAGGGCGGCCTGCGGTTCCAGAAGAACGTCTACGAAGGCATCATCAAGTTCTTGGCCTTCGAGCAGACCTTCAAAAACAGCCTGACGGGCCTGCCCATCGGCGGCGCCAAGGGCGGCTCCGATTTCGATCCCGCCGGCAAGTCCGACGCCGAGGTCATGCGCTTCTGCCAGAGCTTCATGACGGCTCTGTACCGCTACATCGGTCCGGACGTGGACGTCCCCGCCGGCGACATGGGCGTGGGCGGCCGTGAGATCGGCTACCTGTTCGGCCAGTATCGCCGCCTGAAGGGCGCTTGGGAGAACGGCGTCCTCACCGGCAAGGGCCTCAGCTACGGCGGCTCCCTGATCCGCCCGGAGGCCACTGGCTACGGCGCTGTCTACTATCTGCAGGAGGTTCTCAAGCACGAGGGCGACACCATCGAGGGCAAGCGCATCGCCTTGTCCGGCTACGGCAACGTGGCTTGGGGCATCATGAAGAAGGCCACTGAGCTGGGTGCCAAGGTCACCTATATGTCCGGCCCAGACGGCTATGTCCACGATCCCGACGGCATCAACACCGAGGAGAAGCTGAACTTCATTCTGGAGATGCGTGCCAAGGATCCCATGCACTGCAAGCCCTACGCCGACCACTTCGGCTGCGAGTTCGTGGCCGGTGCCAAGCACTGGGGCGCCACGGACGTGGATGTGAATATGCCCTCCGCCATGCAGAACGATGTCCGCATGGATTCTGCCGAAAAGATCGCCGCCTCCGGCGTGAAGTACTACATCGAGGTGGCCAATATGCCCACCACCAACGACGCTCTGAACTTCCTGCGGGCCCAGAAGCATATGATCGTGGCCCCCTCCAAGGCCGTCAATGCCGGCGGCGTGGGCGTCTCCGCTCTGGAGATGGCACAGAACTCCGAGCGTCTGGTCTGGACCGCCGAGGAGGTGGATGCCCAGCTGCATAAGATGATGAAGACCATCCATCAGGTGTCTGCCGAGGCCGCTGAGGAATACGGTCTGGGCTACGATCTGGTGGCCGGTGCCAACATCGCAGGCTTCAAGAAGGTGGCGGAAGCCATGATGGCGCAGGGCTGCTTCTAAGCCGTCCCTTCCCCCTATTCACCCATAAAAAAACATCCCCGGTACAGCTGCGCCGGGGATGTTTTTTCTTTGGATGCGGAAACCACCAGCCCTGCCGGCGAAGGTGCTCCCTGAAAGCTTTCCCTTCCATCGACGAGCAGCCAAGTGAGCCGCAAGCAGAAGTCTTGATAGAGGAGTTTATGCAAGCAGATGCCTTAATAGGGGGAATCCGTGTAAACAGAACACAAGTTTCCCGTTTACGGGTCGAAAATCGCAAGGAAATAAAATTCAATGGTTTCTGATCCGTGTCCCTTGATTGGTTCCGCCAGCAAAATTGCCCATTTCAGGGCAATCGAACCTCCGGAGTAATCGAGAAATATATTTCTTCACAAGAAAAACAGGTGTAAGGTGACTCTGCCTTACAGCTGTTTTATTTTCTCACTTTTTCCCTTTTCCCCACTTACTCATAGGGCGGAATACCAGCGGCCAGACGGCTCCCGCCACCAGCACCAGCAGGAAGTACCGCACGCCGCCGGCCAACCCCTCATGGCCCAATAGCGCCAGCAGCGGAGCCTTCAGGCCGCTCTTGATGGCCAGCAGCAGCGCCATGCCCACAGCCACCTTGATCACCTGCACCCACCAGACGGCCTGCGTCTCGAAGTGAATATACCGCCGATCCAGCAGCCAAGCCAACGTCATACCCGCCACAGCGCCCAGCATCTTCCATGCGTTGCCGATGCCGCTGGCCAGATTCTCCGCATCCGTGTCCGCCGAAAATCCATAGGCCTCCACGAACACCACAAAGGCCCCGCTGACCACCAGCATGGCAGCCAGCACATAGCCCATGTATTGGGGCTTTTCCTGCGCCCGCCGCATCAGGGGATACAGTCCCAGCACCAGCGCCGCCGCCAGCACCAACGACACCCCCACGTCCGCCGGGGTATGTACCCCCAGATACATCCGGGAAAAGGCAATGACCAGCGCCAGTGCCGTCAGCCCCAGCCGCACCCACCGGCGTCCGCCCCACCGGGCCATGCCGCCGAAGAGTCCTATGGCGTTCTGGGTATGGCCGCTGGGGAAGGAGTACCCCGTGGCCTCCGCCCGTGCGCTCTCCACAATGGTAAAGTTGGGGTCCCGCACCCACGGCCTCGGCACCCGGCAGATCAGCTTCAGAAACTGGTTCAGCACCGTGCCGCAGAAAGCGATGGTCATCAGATAGTACCCCTCCCATTTGCTGACGCACCAGAACACCACCACCGCCGCCACAATGAAGATCACCTCGCCGCCCAGTTGGGTCACGGCACTCATGACGCCGTTCCAAAAGGGCGTTCGAATTTTTTCCAGCGCATATAAAATGTCCACTTTTCTGTCTCCTTTTGTCCTGATCTCTGACAGAAATTTCGTCCTATATCTGTCCTATATCTGTCCTATATCAGTTGGAATTTTGTCCAGATTATTTGTCCTGATCAGAAAACTGCATTTTCTTCTTCCAAACAATCCTCCTCCGATTCTTTCTTCCGACAAGGCTACCGAGAAGGGCAGCAGCTGCCCTTCCTCAGCTGTCTGACTTTTCCGCATTTCTTTCTCCGACAGCTGTTCCCCGATCGTCTGCTTTCCAACCGCCCTCTTTTAGCGATGGCCGCCGCAGCCGTGGGGCTCCTTCTCCGGGGCAGCGTAACTCTTTCCCGTCACCGTCTCCGGCACGATCCTCACCACACGGGTGGCCGACATATATTTTTCCATATACTCGCTGAACCGGCCCATGCCCTTGGGGTCATAGGCGGTACACAGCAGCAGCATGGCCTTCACCTGCTCCGCTTCATCGGTGACCACCTCCGCACGGCCATGAAGCACCGCCGAGGCATAGGCCATGGAGAACTCATCGGGGATGGCCGCCGCATAGGAGACTGCCGACAGACATACCGGCGGGTTTTTCGCCAGCAGCTCCCACTTCTCGCCGTGACCAGCGCAGTGGAAATACACCACATGGTACGCCTCATCCACCACCGGGGAGATGGGGATGGCGTAGGGCTTCCCCGCCTCATCCGTCAGAGACAGGGTGGCATAGGGAGCCTTCTGGAATACCTCCCAGGCAAAGGCGGCATCCCGCTCCCGATCCTTTCGCAGCATTGCTTTTTCCTCCTTATCAGGCGGCCGGGCCACCCTGTTTTACCCCGCTCTCCTGACCAGCAGCCAACCGGATATGCGGGGAAAATATCAGACATATTCAAGTGATATGGTCTATTCTATGGATGGTACCATGATTCCCATAGAAATGCAACAAACATTCTTGACTTTTCCCGGAGGTGAAATATAATATATGGGTGAAAATTTTTGCAACGTGATGAATCGATATTAGGAGGACAAGCCCATGACACTGGATCACAGCTATTTCGAGGAAATGGAGGCCAAGATCCCCCACGGAAAGATCCGCACTCGGTTCGCCCCCTCCCCCACCGGCTATATGCACGTGGGCAATCTGCGGACGGCGCTGTACACCTGGCTCATCGCCCGCAGCCACGACGGCACGTTTATCCTGCGGATCGAGGACACCGACCAGAGCCGTCAGGTGGAGGGCGCTGTGGATGTCATCTACCGCACCATGGCCGAGTGCGGCCTGACCCATGACGAGGGCCCGGACGTAGGCGGCCCCGTGGCCCCCTATATCCAGTCCCAGCGCCGGGACACCTACGGAAAGTACGCCCGGCTGCTGGTGGAAAAGGGCGGCGCCTACTACTGCTTCTGCGAAAAGACGGAGTCTGAGGAGGATTCCGGGGAATTTGACCGGGCCGCCGATCCCTGCCGGGAGTTGACGGCCCAGCAGGTGCAGGAAAAGCTGGAGGCAGGTCTGCCCTACGTCATCCGCCAGCGTATCCCCGCCGGAACCACCACCTTCCACGACGCCATTTTCGGGGACATCACCGTGGACAACAGCACGCTGGACGATCAGGTGCTGCTGAAGCGGGACGGTCTGCCCACCTATAACTTCGCCAACGTCATCGACGACCACCTGATGGGCATCACCCATGTGGTGCGGGGCAGCGAGTATCTGGCCTCCGCCCCAAAGTATAACCTGCTGTACGAGGCCTTCGGCTGGGAGGTCCCCACCTATGTTCACTGCTCCCCCGTCATGCGGGACGCTCAGAACAAGATGTCCAAGCGCCACGGCGATCCCTCCTATGAGGATCTGAAGGCGGAGGGCTATCTCACCGAGGCCATCCTCAACTATGTGGCCCTGCTGGGCTGGAGCCCCAAGGGGGAGTTGGCGGAGCGGGAGCTGTTCACCCTGCCGGAGCTGGTAAAGGCCTTCGACATGACGGGCATCTCCAAATCCCCCGCCATTTTCGACCGGCAGAAGCTGGATCACTTCAACGCCGTCTATCTGCGGAGCATGGCCCCGGAGGCCTTCGCCAAGGCCTCCGAGCCCTACATCCGCCAGACGGTGACAGATCCCCGATTCGACACCGCCGCCATCGCCGCTCTTTTGCAGGCCCGGTGCGAGAAGCTCACGGACATCCCGGAGAAGGTGGACTTCTTCGATGCCCTGCCGGAGTATCCCGTGGACTACTATACCAATAAGAAATCCAAGGCCAACCCCGACGTCTCCCGTGCCATGCTGGAGGCGGTCATCCCCGTGCTGGAGGGCCTGACGGAGTGGACGGACGAGGCCATTCACGACGCACTGGTTGATCTGGCGCAGCGGCTGGAGGTGAAGAACGCCACCCTCATGTGGCCTGTCCGCATCGCCGTCGCCGGTAAGCTGGTGACCCCCGGCGGAGCCGTGGAGATCTGCCGCATTCTGGGCAAAGATGAGACGCTGCGCCGCCTGAACGCCGGTCTCGCCATGCTGGGGGCATGATGGACTGGCTGGAACAGCAGCGCACCCGGCTGCACGGATTTTACCGCACAGAGTACCGCTACTCCCTCCGCATCACCGCCATCGCCTTCGGCGCACTGATTCTGCTGGGCTTTGCCGTCAGCCTGCTGCTGCCGGATCTGGCAGACCAGCTGTTCCTGCAGTTCGCCCAGCAGATGGCGGAGCTGGGCATCATGGACACCACCGCCCGGGTGGATGTGCTGGCGCTGTTCGGCAACAACGTCCGGGCGACGGTGTTCAGCATCGCCTACGGCTTTATCCCCTTTATCTATCTCCCGGCCCTGTCCATCGGCATCAACTCCCTGCTGCTGGGGCTGTTTGCCGGGGTGTACGTCAACAACGGCATCTCCCTGCTGGCGTATTTTGCGGGCATCGTCCCCCACGGCATTTTCGAGTTGCCGGCCCTGATCCTGGCCCTCGGCAGCGGCATCTATCTCTGCCGCAAGGTCACAGACTACGTCCGGCACAACGAAAAGGGCGTTATGGGGCCCCTGATGAAGGATCTGCTGCGCCTGTTCGTCATGCACATCATCCCCCTGCTGGTGGCAGCGGCGATGATGGAGGCCTATGTGACGCCGCAGCTTTTGAAGCTGTTTCTGTAAAAACTTTAGTGCCGCAGCGTGCGGCGAAAGGAGCATCACATGAACGAGAAGAATGTACGAAGCATCCCGGAGCTTTTTGGCAGCATGGTATTCAGCCAGGCTCAGATGCGACAGCGTCTGCCGGCACGGGTCTATGACGCATGGCAGCAGTGCCTGATCCAAGGAACTTCTCTGGATCGCTCCATCGCCGACGAGATCGCCGCCGCCATGAAGGACTGGGCAATCGAAAAGGGCGCTACCCACTACACCCACTGGTTCCAGCCCATGACGGGCTTTACCGCCGAGAAGCACGACAGCTTCATCGCCCCCAACGTCCCCGGCACCATTTTGATGGAACTGTCCGGCAAGGAGCTGTCGCAGGGTGAGGCGGACGCCTCCAGCTTCCCCTCCGGCGGTCTGCGGGCCACCTTCGAGGCCCGTGGTTATACGGCGTGGGATCCCACGTCCTATGCCTTCATCAAGGATCAGACCCTGTATATCCCCACCATCTTCTGCTCCTACGGCGGCGAGACGCTGGATAAAAAGACGCCTCTGCTGCGTTCTATGAAGCAGCTGGATACACAGGCCGTCCGCATCCTGCGGCTGTTCGGCAACACCACGGTGCAGCACGTTACCGCTCAGGTGGGGCCGGAGCAGGAGTATTTCCTCATCGACAAGGCCATGTATCGCCGCCGGGAGGATCTGATGCTCTGCGGCCGCACGCTGTTCGGTGCCAAGCCTCCCAAGGGGCAGGAGCTGGACGACCACTACTACGGTGCCATCAAGCCCCGTGTGGCGGCCTTCATGCACGAACTGGATCAGGAGCTGTGGCAGGTGGGCGTGCTGGCCAAGACGGAGCACAATGAGGTAGCTCCCGCCCAGCATGAGATCGCCCCGGTGTACTCCGACGCCAACAGCGCCTGCGACCACAATCAGCTGACCATGGAGTTTCTGAAGAAAGTGGCCGACCGCCACGATCTGGTGTGCCTGCTCCACGAAAAGCCCTTTGCCGGGGTCAACGGCAGCGGCAAGCACGACAACTGGTCGCTGGCCACGGATACCGGTGAGAACCTCCTCAAGCCCGGACGCACCCCCAGTCAGAACGCACAGTTCCTGCTGTTTCTGGCGGCCTTCATCAAGGGCGTGGACGAGTATCAGGAGATGCTGCGCTGCTGCGTGTCCTATCCCGGCAACGACCACCGGCTGGGCGGCAACGAGGCGCCTCCCGCCATTGTGTCTATCTTCCTTGGCGACGAGCTGACGGCCATCCTCCGCTCCATCATCGACGGCACGGCCTATGTGGACATCACCAAGAAGAAGCTGGAGATCGGCGTGGACACCCTGCCGGAGCTGCCGCAGGATACCACCGACCGCAACCGCACCTCCCCGCTGGCCTTTACCGGCAACAAGTTCGAGTTCCGGATGTTGGGCTCCTCCCAGTCCATCGCCAGCCCCAATGTGGTGCTCAACACCATCATGGCCGACGAGCTGAAGCAGTTTGCCGACCGGCTGGAGAAGGCGGAGAACTTCCATCAGGCCCTGCAGGAGCTGCTGCGGGATACCTTCCGGGATCACCAGCGCATTATCTTCGACGGTAACGGCTACGACGACGACTGGGTACAGGAGGCCAAGCGCCGGGGGCTGAGCAATCTGCGGGACACCGTGGACTGTATGCCCGCCTACATCGACGAGAAGAATGTGGCGCTGTTTTCCCGCTTCGGCATCCTGACGCCGGAGGAGATGCACGCCCGGTATGAGATCCATCTGGAGAATTACTGCAAGGTCACGGCCATTGAGGCCGCTACCCTGCGGGATATGACCCTGCGGGGCATCCTGCCCGCCGTCACCCGCTACACCGGCGATCTGGCCAAGGGCGTTGTGAGGAAGCGGCAGGCGGAGATGACCACCTCCTGCCGGGTGGAGAGCTATCTGGTGGCGCAGCTGGACGCCCTCAGCGGCGACCTGCTGGATGCCTGCCAGGCTATGAGCCGGGCGCTGGAGGCCGCTCCCGCCGCCGATGCCGGCATCGACGCCGCCCGGTACTACCGGGATCAGGTGGCCTCCCGGCTGGAGGAGATGCGGAGCATCATCGACCGCATGGAGCCGCTGGTGGGGGCCGACTACTGGCCCTATCCCACCTATGCAGACATCCTGTTCTCCGTGTAATGATACCCGATACGAAGAGAGAGTGTGTTCCGGATGGAACACACTCTCTTTTTCGTCAACCGGCGGGGTGAGCCAGACGGCTGAGTAAACTAAACGGAGGAATCAATAGTCGGAGTTCAGCCACGGCTTCTGGCCGTAGTGAAGAAGCTGCGCCAGCTGCTGCCAAGGGCCGGTGACGGCGACGGCTCCCAGCCGCACCATGCCCTCCAATCCGCAGGAGGCCATCAGCAGGGATGCCAGATCCCCCTGCCGGCACGTCACCGTTACCTCGGCGGGTGCTTCCTCCGGGAGGGCGGACCAGCGGCCGCCGTCGAAGCGCAGCACCGTGCGGCAGTCCCGGTGGGCCAGCTCATCACGGTAGCAGAAGGCCGCTGTCAGCGTCCCCTGCGGGAGGGTGCGGTAGGCGGTGGCGGTCACGAAGGCCGCCGGGTCCAGAATCTTGAACATGGTGCCTATGGCGGAGACGTTGGTTTGCAGGAAGCCGTAGTCGATGTAGTTGCCGGAGACGTCCTGCGGATCCTCCAGCAGGTGGTGGAAGTCCTCTTCTCCGGTGCGGAGGAGCACCGTCTGGGCCAGATCCTCCTGCAGCTTCAGCGCTCCCAGCAGCGCCCGGAGGACAACGCCGTCGTCGTACACCAGCTCCTCCACCGACAGGCAGTTGCGGGTGTAGTTGGTGTCGCTGGCGCTCTCAAAGCGATAGGCCACATAGCCCCGCAGTGTCCCGTCGTCGGCGCAATAGCCGATGCGGCGCACCTGAACATCCGTGCGGGCGGCCCGAACCTCCTCCTCGAACTTCTCCACCATGCCGTGGTTCTGGGTGGCGAAGCGACTGTGACAGGCCAGCACCCGGTCAAAGTCCTCCGGCTGCAGCAGGCGCAGATGGCGGCGGGCCTCCCCCTCGGGCTTGGGCAGCACGGCGGTGGGCAGATGGTACTCGTAGAGCTTCCCCGCAAAGCCATAGCCCATGCGGCGGTAAAAGGAGATCTGGAAGGGCAGCAGCAGCGTCAGCAGAGCGCCGTGGCGGCGGGCGTAGTCCTCGAAGTAGCGGATCATCTCCAGCGCCGCCCCCTGCTTTTTATGGAGGGGGTGTACCTCCAGCGCCATCAGGCCGCAGGCCGTCTGCATCCGGCCGAAGCAGTTCATGGAAAAGAGGATCAGCTTCATGGTGGCAATGAGTACGTCCCCTTCAAACAGGCCCACCGTCTGCACCTGACGGTCCTCCCGCAGCTCCAGACGGTGCTTCTCCCGGTAGTGCTCCCGGCACGCTTCGTCCAGCGTTTTATAGGCCGGGTAGGCGTTGAGGTAGATGTCCAGATAGGCCTCCAGATCCTGCTGGGTCAAGGGGCGGATGGTGCGGTTGGTGTGTTCCATGGCGGCGGGCTCCTTTCACATGATTAGATAAAGCTATTGTACCGTGTTTTGCCGGTTCCGTCAACGACGGGTAAGAAAAAAGCCCATCCGCTCAGGCGGATAGGCTTTCAAGGGAAACTACTTTACAGGGACAGGCTCTTCGTCCACGCAGAGACCTCCTGCGCGGAGGCATGACTGGACAGGCGCTTGCCCTCGTTCCAGCGGGTATCGGGGGCGCAGGAGGATCGCAGGAGCTCCACGGTCTTGCCCATGCCGCTGCCGCCGGAGGTAGCGAAGGGGATCACGGTCTTGCCGGAGAAATCGGCGCTCTCCAGAAAGGTCTGGATGATGCGGGGCGCTTGATACCACCAGATGGGAAAGCCCACGAACACCGTGTCATAACCCGCCAACCGAGGGGTCTCCGCCATGGCCGGGCGGCTCTTGGGGTCGTTCATCTCCACGCTGCTGCGGCTTTTGGCGTTGTTCCAGTCCAGATCGGCTGCAGTGTAGGTCGTCTGGGGACGAATTTCGAAGAGATCGCCGCCGATGACACCCGCCAGCGTCTTGGCCAGACGGGCCGTTTCGCCGCTGGCAGAAAAATAGGCAACCAGAATTTTGCTCATGTGTATGCTCCTTTCAACATTTCTCCGGGATCGCTCCGGGCGGCGGGACATCCCGCTCTCCCCCATTGTATCAGCCGAGGGCGGCGGATGCAAGGCACTTTTCCCGGAAATGGGTGCTTATCGGACAGTGAAGCCCAGCCCCGTCAGCCAGTCCGCCACGTCGCTCCGGGCGGCGCTGCTGCCGAAACGCTGGCCCTCCTGCCAGTCGCCGGTGCCGGCCAGCTGAGCCAGCGTCTCCCCGCTCTGGCCGAGGGCGGAGGAGGCGGAGGTACAGAAGGGGATCACCGTCTTTCCTGTGAAGTCATTTGCCTTCACAAATCCGTTGACAGGCCATGCGCTGCCGCCCCACCAGATGGGATAGCCCACAAACACCGTGTCGTATCGTTCCCAGCTCTCCACAGCTGTAGAGGTGAGGGCCACATCCTGCAGGGCGGGGTCATCGTGCTCCCGGCAGACACGGCTCTCGCTGTTGTTGTAGTCCAGATCCGCCGCCAGATAGGGCTCCTGCGGTGTCAGCTCAAAGGTATCGGCTCCCAGTGTCTCGGCGATGTATCCCGCCACAGCCTTGGTGCTGCCGGTGGCGGAGAAATACACCACCAGCACCTTGGTCTGCTCCTCGGTGGGGGTGCTATCCTGTGGGGTATCGGTGTCCTGCACCTCGTTCTGCGAGGCATCGCTGTCGGGCTGCTGCTTCTTTCCGCAGGCGGCCAGCGCCGGCAGCATCAGCAGAGCCAGCAGCAGGCAGCTCCATTTTTTCAGTTTACGCATCATTCTTCTCCTTTCACGCCAACGGCTTGCCGCTGAACACCGGAAATCCATTGTAATCGCCGTAATCCGTCAGGTGCTCCATGCTCCGCAGCGTCTCCATGTCCTTCGGGGAGATGGCAAAGTCCACGGCGGCGTTGGAGCGCATATGGCCGGGGTCGCCGTCTTGGGCAGGGCCACCGCTCCCAGCTGCAGGACATAGCGGATGCACAGCTGCGGCACGGAAACGCCGTATTTCTCCGCCATGGCAGTGATGGCCGGATTTTTCAGGGCCTCGCCGTGGGCGATGGGGGAATAGGCCTCCACCCGGATGTCCTGCTGGGTGCAGTAGTCCAGCAAGGGCAGGTCCGTACCGGCGATGTGCAGCAGCAGCTGGTTCACTGCCGGACGCACCCGGCAGCCGGTCAGCAGGTTCTCCAGATCGTCCCGCAGAAAATTGGAGACGCCGATGACCCGCACCTTTCCCGCTGCCTGAGCATCCTCCAGCGCACGCCAGACGGCCCTGTTCTCCTGAAAATACCGCTTTTCGGCCCGGAACTTCCTCCACGGCTGGGGAGAGTGGATGAGCATCTGGTCCAGATACGTCAGGCCCATTTTCTCCAGCGTCTCGTCAATGGAGCGGGCGGCGTCCTCATAGGTCTTGTGCTCCGCCGCCACCTTACTGGCCACGAACAGCTCCTCCCGCTTCAGGCCGCAGGTGCGGATGCCCTCGCCCACGCCCTGCTCGTTGCCGTAGGCCTGAGCCGTATCGATGAGTCGGTAACCCAGCTCCGCCGCCGTACGGACGGCCTGCGCCGCCTTGTTGTTGTCAATGAACCATGTGCCAAGCCCCAGCTTGGGGATGGCTATACCGTTTACCAGCGTATAGGTCTCCTGCAAAATCATTTGGCATCCTCCTCCGTCCAGATTCCCTTGGCCATGCGGAACACCGCCCACGCCTTGGGCCAGCCGCAATAAAAGGCCGCATGGGTGACGATCTCTGCGATCTCCTCACGGGTGATACCGTTTTTCTTAGCGCTGAGCAGGTGGTAGCGGAAGGATTCATCCGTCAAGCCCTGCGCCATCAGGGCCACCACCGTCACCAGCGAGCGGTCCCGCAGGGATAGCTTGTCCTCTCGACTCCATACCTGACCGAACAGGACATCGTCATTGAGCTCTGCGAATTTCGGGGCGAACTCCCCCAGGGCGTCCCGCCCCGCCGTCTGTTTGACTGCCATATGGCTCTCCTCCTTACAGTTTGCTGTATGCTTCGTCGCTGACCGGCTCCGAAAAACCGAGTCTTGACAGCAGTGCTTCTGCGCTGTATGATGCTCTTAAAGCTTATCTATACTCTAAAACTGAAAGTACACTTTAAGTCAAGGGGTTTTGCAAAATTTTTTCGGAGGAATTGGAAAATGGTCTATACCGTGGGTGAAATGGCGAAGCTGCTGGATATCCCGGCATCCACGCTGCGCTACTATGACAAGGAGGGGCTGCTGCCCTTTGTGGAGCGCTCCTCCGGTGGCATTCGGATGTTCCGGGAATCGGACTTTGAGTGGCTGCAGGTCATCGGGTGCATGAAAAAGGCCGGAATGTCCATCCGTGACATCCGGCAATACATTCAGCTGGCCATGCAGGGAGACGATACCATCGACACCCGGCTGCAGATGTTCCACCACCAGCGGCAGGTTCTGCTGGATCAGATCCGGGAGATGCAGCACACGCTGGAGACGGTGGAATACAAGTGCTGGTTTTACGAGACGGCGCAGGCCGCCGGTACCACGGACGTCCCCATCCGCATGGCGGAGGAGGAGGTTCCCCAGCGCTTCCGGGCCATCCGGCGGGAGCTTCACGGCGAGGAGCCGGTGAAGGACGATGCGTCGGCGTGAGATTTTCCCTCTTGACAAGTTCTTTACGGGATGGTATGATGCCCGTGACAAGTGAACATCAAAAGCGATGACGAAGACGGAGCTGGCAGCACGTCGCATAGAGAGCCGGGGACGGTGGAAGCCCGGCGGACAGCGCCAGAACTCTTATCCCTTCCGAGCCGAGTCCCCCAACACATCTGTCAGTAGGAGACTCCGTGCAGGCTACGTAAGTGCATAGGGCTTGATAGAGCCTGAAGTGGCAGGACGTTTTCCGTCGTGCAATTTGAGTGGTACCGCGGGTATTGTATAGCAAGACTCGTCTCAAAGGAATTTGGGACGGGTCTTTTTTTGCGGAAATTTTTGGAAAATGAGGAGTATCGACATGAAACTGAGTAGAAACAAAATGCTGCTGGTGAGCTTTATGCTGTTTTCCCTGTTCTTCGGGGCGGGGAACCTGATCTTCCCGCCCTTTCTGGGGCAGAACGCCGGGAGCCACACCCTGCCGGCCATGCTGGGCTTTCTGGCCACGGCGGTGGTGCTGCCGGTGCTGGGAGTGGTAGTGGTAGCCCGCTTTGACGGGCTGGACCGGCTGGGGCAGCAGGTGGGCAAGCGCTTCGCCATCGTCTTTACCCTGCTGATCTATCTCTCCATCGGGCCCGGTCTTGGCATCCCCCGTGCCGCCTCTGTTCCCTTCGAGATGGCGGTGGCCCCCTATCTGCCGGAGGGCGCCAATACCACCGTGTGGATGCTGGTGTACTCGCTGGCGTTCTTTTTGGTGGCCCTATGGCTGTGCATGACGCCGGGAAAGCTGGTGAACCGCATCGGCCACTTCCTGACCCCCAGTCTGCTGGTGCTGCTGGTGTTCCTGTTCGTTTGCTTTCTGTTCCGGGGAGAGGTGAACGTGGCCCCGTCCCAGACGGCCTATGATGTTGCCCCCTTCCTGAAGGGCTTTTCCGAGGGCTACCAGACCATGGACACCATCGCCGCCCTGAACTTCGGATTGGTCATTGCTACCACGCTGGGTTCCTTCGGCATGACGGAAAAGTGCGCTCGGATGCGGCACACCGTTCTGGCAGGTATCTTCGCCGGAACCATTCTGGCGCTGGTGTATGCCATGCTGTCCTACATGGGGATGTGCAGCTCCGGAGTCTATGCCATTCAGGAAAACGGCGCATGGACCCTGCGGTGCATCGTCTACCAGCTGTTCGGTGCGCCGGGAGCCGTGCTGCTGGCGGCCATCTTCACGCTGGCCTGTCTCACCACCTGCGTGGGGCTTATCAACTCCATCTCCCAGTATTTCTCCACCCTTTTCGGAAAACTCTCCTACCGCCAGTGGGTGCTGGTGATGACGGGCTTTTCCTTCTTAGTGTGCAATCTGGGACTGAACGCCATCCTCAGCATCTCCATCCCCATTCTCAACGCCATCTACCCCGTGGCCATTGTGCTGATCCTGCTGGGGCTGACCCACAGCCTGTGGGTCAAGAATCGTTGGGTCTACTCTCTGGTGGTGGCGGGCACCGGAACCGTCAGCGTCATCTATGCGTTGGATGCCGCACAGCTGTCGCTGGGCGCTGTGACGGAGCTTTGCCGGAAGCTGCCCCTGTACGATATGGGCTTCTGCTGGGTCAGTGTGGCAGCGGTGATGCTGGCAGTGAGCCTGCTGCTGGGTCTTGTGCGGCGGGAACGGGCGTAAGGGGCAGAAAAAGCTTGCCCTTCTCCTCCAAGGCTGGTAGAATGAGACATATTCTCCACCGAAAGGAGTTTTTCTCATGAAACTGATGATCGCCTCCGACCTCCACGGCTCCGCCGCCTACACCCGGCGGCTGCTGGAGCTCTATCGGGATACCGGCTGCCAGCGGCTGGTGCTGCTGGGAGACCTGCTGTACCACGGCCCACGGAACCCGCTGCCGGAGGGCTATGAGCCGCCCGCCGTGGCCAAGCTGCTCAACGACATGGCGGATGAGCTGCTGTGCGTCCGGGGCAACTGCGACGCCGAGGTGGACCAGATGGTTCTCCACTTCCCCATTCTCTCCGACTCCGCCCTGCTGGTGCTGGACGGCCTCACCATCCACGCCACCCATGGCCACATCCACGGGCCGGACACGCCACCGCCCCTGCGGCAGGGAGATATCCTGCTGTGCGGACACTTCCATGTGCCGGTGCGCCGGGACTGCGGCCGTTACACCTATCTGAATCCCGGCTCCGCAGCCCTGCCCAAGGAGAACAGCCCCCACAGCTGCATGGTGCTGGAGGACGGACAGTTCACATGGCTGGACGTGGTGACGGGTCAGCCCTTCCAGCCCCGTGGATGACGGTGCTGCTTGACGCTGCATAAAAAGAGGACTCTGAGCCATCGGCTCAGAGTCCTCTTTTTTATGTCTTACTTCTGGTTAGGCATTTTCCAGCCCTCGTGATCCGTATGGAGCAGGTGGTGCGCCCGACCGCTGAGGGGGGTACGCAGATACTCCCGGTACAGGGTCTGGATCTCCGGATTCTCGTGGGAGAACCGCACCGGGGACTTCTTGTCGATGCTCCACAGAACGTTTCCACGGGCCTCGGCCATCTCCGTGCCGTCGTGGATGGGCTGCCCGCCGCCGCCGGCACAGCCGCCGGGACAGGCCATGACCTCCACGAAATCGTAGTGGACCCTTCCCTCCTCCAGATCGGTCATCAGCTGGCGGGCGTTGGAGAGGCCGCTGACCACCGCCACGGAGAGGTCGCCCACCTTCGGAATGGTGAAGGTGGCCTCCTTCCAACCCTTCACGCCACGGATGGCGCTGAAGGCATCAGGGTCGGGATTGGAGCCGGTGACCAGATAATAGGCGCTGCGGAGGGCGGCGTCCATCACACCGCCGGAGGCACCGAAGATTACCGCCGCACCGGTACCGGTACCCAGCGGACTGTCGAAGGGAGTCTCCTCCATCGTGGCGGGGTTGATCTGCTCGCCCCGGAACATCCGCACGATCTCACGGGTGGTCAGCACAACATCCACGTCGGGATCGTCGCTGATAGTCCGCATGGTGGGCAGGGCCGCCTCGCTTTTTTTTGCGGTGCAGGGCATGATGGACACCACAAAGATGCGCTTGGGGTCCACACCGATCTTCTCGGCAAAGTAGCTCTTGGCCAGAGCGCCGAACATCTGCTGGGGACTCTTGGCAGTGGAGAGATTGTCGGTATAATCCGGGAACTGGCCCTTCAGGAACCGCACCCAGCCGGGACAGCAGGAGGTGAACATGGGCCACGTGTACCGCTCCCGATGGGTAAAGCGGTCCACGAACTCACTGCCCTCCTCCATAATGGTGAGGTCGGCGGTAAAGTTGGTATCGAACACGTAGTCAAAGCCCATCTGCTTCAGGGCGGTGACCATGCGCTCCGCCGAGGCGAACTCCGGCGTCAGATGGTAGTACTCTGCCCAGGCCACCCGGACGGCGGGGGCCATCTGCACCACGGTGATCTTATTGGGGTCGGCCAGAGCATCGAACACCTTGCCGGTGTCATCGTGCTCCTGCAGACCACCCACGGGACAGTGGGCCACGCACTGGCCGCAGAAGGTGCAGTCGGACTCCCCCAGGGTGCGGTACTTCCCCACGCCGATGGTGGTGTGGGAGCCGGTACCCATCAGGTCCCATACGTGCATCCCCTGCACCTTATCGCAGATCTGGACGCAGCGCATACAGCGGACGCAGCGGTTCTCGATCCGCACCACGGGGTTGCTGAAATCCGTGGGGATATTCCGCAAGTCCTTGATGTAGTGCTCCCCCAGCAGGTTATAATCGTTGGCCAGCTGCTGAAGACGGCAGTTGCCGCTGCGGGTACACTTGGTGCAGCGGATCTCATGCTGGCTCAGAAGCAGCCGCAGGTTCACCCGGCGAGCCTCCCGCACACGGGGAGAGTGGGTATGGATCACCATGCCCTCGGCCACCACGTTGTTGCAGGAGGGGATCAGACGCTCCTGACCCTCCACCTCCACGATGCACAGGCGGCAGGCACCGATTTCGTTGATTTCCTTGAGATAGCACATGGTGGGGATCTCGATGCGTGCGGTGCGGGCGGCCTCCAGAATGGTGGTACCCTCCGGCACGGTAACGGTCCGATTGTCGATGGTCAATGTTACCATTTTTCGTTTCGACCTCCTCTGAAAATTCCGTAGCCGAAGTGGTCGCACCGCAGGCAGCGGCCTGCCTCGGCGCAGGCCCCCTCTTGGGTCAAGCCGCACTCGATATCCTCGAAGTCGTGCTTGCGCTCACAGGCCTCCCGCTCGGTGGTATCGATGCGCCCGTGGGGGGGCGAGTTGTTCAGCTTGGGGCTGGGAATCTCCACGTCCACGGTGATCTCGTGGCGGAAGCCCAGATGCTCGTCGATGTTGGCGGCTGCCACCTTGCCGGCGGCAATGGCCCGGATGGCAGTAGCAGGGCCGGTAACGCAGTCGCCGCCGGCAAACACGCTGTCCATATCCCGCACCTGCCCCGACAGGCCCGCCACAAAGGCACCCTGCTGGATGGGGACGCCGGCCTGATCGAAGCCCTGGATCTCGACGCCCTGTCCGATGGCCACCACGATGACATCCGCCGGGATGCGGACCTCCTCCAGCGCCGCCTTGCCGGGACGGGGACGCCCTGCCTTGTCCACCTCCCCGATGATCTGGGGCTGGACCCACAGGGCCTTGGCGGCGCCGTCCTCATCGGCCTCGATGCGGACGGGAGCGGCCAGCGTCATCAGCTCGGCTCCCTCCGCCAGCGCACCGGTGATCTCGTCCGGCAGCGCCGTCATGTCCGCCTGACGGCGGCGATAGACGCAGGTGACCTTGTCGGCCCCCAGTCGGATGGAGCTGCGGGTGACGTCCATGGCCACGTTGCCGCCGCCGATGACCACCACTTGCTTGCCGGTGAAATCCGGCATCTCGTTGTCGCCGATGGCACGCAGCATCTCCACGGCGGAGATGACGTTCTTACTGTTCTCGCCGGGGATGCCGGTCTTTTTATCCTGATGAGCGCCGATGGCGATGTAGATGCAGTCATACTCCTGCTCCAGCTTCTCCAGCCAGATATCCCGGCCCACGGTGACGCCGGTATGTACCTCAATGCCAAGAGACAGAATGGATTCGATCTCGGCGTCCAGCTTCTCACGGGGGAAGCGGTAGCTGGGGATGCCGTAGCGCAGCATACCGCCCAGCTGCTCCCGCTCCTCGTACACCGTGACCCCGTGACCCATAAGGGCCAGGTAGTAGGCGCAACTGAGACCGCTGGGGCCTCCGCCGATGATGGCCACCTTCTTGCCGGTGGCGGGAGCGCACTCCGGCTGGGGTACCACCCCGGCGTGGTCCACGGCATAGCGCTTCAGGCCACGGATATTGATGGCATCGTCCACCATATTCCGGCGGCAGCGGGCCTCGCAGGGATGCTCGCAGATATAGGCGCAGGCCGTGGGGAAGGGATTGTCCTTGCGGATCAGGCGCACTGCATCAGCGCAGCGACCCTCCCCTACCAGCGCCATGTAGCCGGGGATATCCACGCCGGCGGGACACAGTGCCACACAGGGAACGGGATTTTGCAGGCCCGCCAGACAGCGGTTGTGCTTCACGTGCTCCTCGTAGTCATCCCGGAAGCCCTCCAGCCCCTCAACCACCAAACGGGCGGCGTCACGGCCGATGGCACAGTCGGCGGTGTTGACGATGCTGCGGGCGGTCTTTTCGATGATGGCGATGGTCTCCATGGTAGCCTCGCCGTCCAGCACCTGATTGATCAGCAGCGTCAGCTGCCCCAGCCCGATCCGGCAGGGGACACATTTGCCGCAGGTCTGTGCATGGCACAGCTGCAGAAACGACAGGGACATATCCACCGGACACAGGCCCGGAGGGCTGGCGGCAATGCGCCGCTCCATATCCCGGTAAAGCCCTTCCACCACGGTCTGGGCCCGGCTGGGTGTCTTGATATCCAGTCTGCTCAAAGCAGGACACTCCTTTCGTCGGCACGGAGAATAGCGTCCCATTCTCCGGTGCATATGATTGAATTATGTTAAGAATGACATAATTCACAGCCAAAGTCAATGGGATAAAATCTTTTGTTGCAGTGAAAAATTATCATTAGTTTTCTTAAAAAGTCACAAAAGCGTATATAATCCCGCAAGAATTGTGAGATTTTTCCACGGAACATGGTTTTTCACCTCGTGGGGGCCGGGCGTCCTGCCCTCCTGCGGCGATGTTTTTTGTGCAAAAATTTTCGTCCCACGCAGTCCCCTCCCCTCTCCGGAGGGGGCATCGGGCCGGACTTGACAGGGACAGTCCGGGGGAATATAATTTGAATACTTATAGTCATTTGCGATACGGCTATTTCTTATTATAATATTTACGGAATGTGCAAAGGACAAGTGACATGAACTTTCGTTTGATACTGAACATCATGGGCTATACCCTCTGGGTGGAAGCCGGGTGTCTGCTGCTGCCGCTGCTGGTGTCCGTAGGCTATGGTGAGGCCTGCTGGGAGCCGTTTTTGTGGACGCTGGGGCTGTGCAGCCTGTGCGGGCTGATCCTCACCCACATCCCGGCCCGGAAGAACCGTTTGCAGGGTCGGGACGGCTATACGGTGGTGGCCATGGCGTGGATCGTGCTGTGCCTGTTCGGGGCGGTGCCTTACGTCCTCAGCGGGGCTGTCCCCCACTATGCTGATGCCCTGTTCGAGACGGCCTCTGGCCTCACCACCACCGGAGCCACCATCCTGACGGATGTGGAGGCCATGCCAAGGGGTATCCTCTTCTGGCGGGCGCTGACCCAGTGGATGGGCGGCATGGGTGTGCTGGTGCTGTTTCTGGCCCTGATGCCCTGGACGGGGGCGGGGGCCGTACACCTGATGCGGGCCGAAAGCCCCGGCCCTATCAAGAGCAAGCTGCTGCCCCATGTCAACGACACCGCCAAGGTGCTCTATGGCATCTACATTGGTCTGACGACGGCGGAGATCGTGGCCCTGTGTCTGGCGGGCATGGACCTTTACGACGCCGTGGTCCACTCCTTTGCCACCATCTCCACCGGTGGTTTCTCCACCCGCAACGCCAGCATCGCCGCCTTCGGCTCCCCGGCCATCACATGGATTGTGGCCATCTTCATGTTCCTGTCGGGCATCAACTTCTCTTTGATCTTCATCTCCCTGCGGGGACACATCCGGGCGGCGCTGCACAGCGAGGAGCTGCGGCTGTATACCCTGCTGACGTTGGGGTCCATCGGCCTTATCGCCGCCAGTCTCATGGTGCAGCAGAGCGTTCCGCTGGGTCGGGCGCTGAAGGATTCCGTCTTCAACGCCGTGTCCACCGTGACCACCACCGGCTTCGCCACGGCGGACTTTGCCCAGTGGCCGGTCTTTGGTCAGATGCTGCTGGTGATCCTCATGTTCACCGGCGCCTGCGCCGGGTCTACCTCCGGCGGCATCAAGGTCTCCCGCATCCTGCTGCTGGGAAAGCTGCTGCACCGGGAGATCAAAAAGATCCTGCACCCCAAGCATATCTCCGTCATCACCGTGGACGGACAGCTGGTGGAGGACCGGGTGGTCTCCTCGGCGGCGGCCTACATGGTGGCGTATATGATCCTGCTGCTGGGTGGGGCCACCCTTCTGGCTTGGGACAATCTGGGCTTTACGGAGTCCTTTACCGCCGTGCTGACGTGTCTCGGCAACGTGGGACCGGGGCTGGGCCGTCTGGGCCCGTCGGGGAATTTCAGCCCCTTCTCCGGGTTCAGCAAGGTGGTCATGTCGCTGCTGATGCTGCTGGGGCGGCTGGAGCTGATGCCCATTCTGGTGATGCTCTCCCCACGGATGTGGCGGGAGCGGTAATAGCGCTGCCCGAAAATCCAAGGATTTTTCAAGCACCGACCTTGGCAAGCAAAAAACAGCCTGCCGGTAACACCGGCAGGCTGTTTTCCGTTAAAAGACGGTTGATACGTTCTTACTTGGAGCGCAGGGCCTTGCGGATCAGGGGGGCAATGGTCACGGCCAGCACGCCGCCGATGGCGGCAGTCACCAGCTGGGGCCAAGAGAAGCTGGCAGAGATTGCCGCCACCTGCTTTTCCGCCAGTCCCAGTGTAGGCAGCACCAGCTTCACGATCAGCAGCCACAGGGCCAGAAACTTGGTCACGGCTCCTACAGCCACGGCCAGATAGCTGCGTGTGGCAATCTTGTCACGGCTTGCCAGAAGGTGCAGGATAACCACCAGCACCATGTTGCCGACGGCCACCATGGGGACAATGGGCAGAAACGCCGGGCCGATGCCCAGCAGAAAAGCGAAGAAGGGACTCACCAGCGCCACCGTCAGGCCACACCACAGGCCACCCACCAGCACCGATACCCCCAGCACCAGATTCACGCAGGAGCCGGTGACGAACTGTCCCAAGGGCTTGGTGGCCCACTGCAGCGCCACCAGCAGGGCGATCATCACGGCGGTCTCCGTGATCCAGAGTGTTTTCTTGTTCATGGGTTTATACCTCCAGAAGTTTTTCCCTATTTTACCACACTATCGCTGGGCTTACGTTGCCCGTGCAACGAAAGGAGCCGTCTATGCAGCCGGACATCCCTCTGTTACAACAAACCATTCTCTTCTCCGGCATCGAGGCGGACGAGCTGCAGCATCTGCTGACGTGCCTTGGCGGCTCCGTGCGCCGCTATGGCCGGGGGGAGTTCCTCTGGCACGCCGGGGACACGGTCCTGCAGGCGGGCATCGTCCTGCAGGGGGCCGTGGACGCCGTACAGTACCGGGAGGACGGGGCCATGCAGCTGGTGGCCCGCCACACCGCCGGGGGCGTGTTCGGGGAAATGCTCATGGCAGCAGGCGAGGCAAGCCCGGTATCGGTGCTCTCCCCGGAGGGAGCGGAGGTGCTGTTTTTGCCGCTGGAGCGGATCATGGAGGGCTGTGAGCGCCACTGTGAGGGCCATGCCCGGCTGCGGATGAATCTGCTGCGGGAATCGGCCCAGAAGTTCTGGCAGATGCGGCAGCGGGTCACCTATCTCTCCGAGCCAAGCCTGCGGCGGCGGGTGCTGCTGTATTTGCAAGACTGCCGCAGCCGTCAGGGATCCGACTGCTTCCGGCTCTCCCTGTCCCGTGAGGAGATGGCGGCGTATCTGGCGGTGAACCGCAGCGCCCTGTCCCGTGAGCTGAGCAGGCTCCAGCAGGAGGGGCTCATCGAGTTCTACCGCAATTCCTTCCGGCTACACTTTTCCCCGGAGCAGCTGTCGGTGACGGAAATGTAATGGATTTTTCGCCAGACGTCTGGTATACTTCTCCCCAACAAGGAGGGATGACGGATGGAAAAGCGATACTCCGGCCGCAGACGGCGGCACCTTCGGTGGCTGTGGCTGCTGATGATCCCGGTGCTGGCGGCGGGCTATACCCTGTGGCGCTTCGGACCGCAGCGGTCCTATACCGCCCGACAGCTGGGACTGACGGACCTGCAAAGCCCCAACGACGCCGACGGCGACGGCGTGGACGATTGGACGGATGTGGTGCTGGGCGCACGGGCCTACATCGCCACGGATCCCCACTATCAGAGCAAGTACTATGCCGGGGGCTATCCCGACGACGGACTGGGCGTCTGCACCGACGTCATCTGGCAGGCTCTTCAGGCGGCAGGCTATGACCTGAAGGCGCTGGTGGATGCGGACATCGCCGCCTGTCCGGAGGCGTATCCCCACATCACCACCCCCGACCCCAATATCGACTTCCGCCGGGTCAACACCTTGGATACCTTTTTCCGCCGCCATGCGCAGGTGCTGACCTGCGACCTGTCGGATGGGCAGCAGTGGCAGCCGGGGGACGTCGTGGTGTTCGGTGATCGGGTTCATATCGGGCTGTGCTCAGATCGGCGGAACCGGCAGGGTATCCCCTTTCTGATCCACCACGGAAACCCCATCGACGAGGCGGTGGAGCGCAACGACATCCCCCGCATGACGGTGACAGGACATTTCCGCTGGCTGGGCTGATGGGAAAGGAACAAAACGGTAACAAAAAAGACATTGCGGAGCGAAATTTTCCGTCAGATTTTTTCGCTCTGTAATGTCTTTATCATTGCTTTTAGAAAAAATTGTGGTATACTATGTTATGTATCCCTCGTGAAAAGCCGAGGGTATCCTTATGTTAAAACGCTTCCGGCCGCGGCCGTATGAAGCTTACCGTCCCCGGGCAAGCTACCCTTGTCCCGGCTATATGTAAAAAGAGAGGATGCCTGTTTTGAACAAGTATATCATTCACGGTGGCCGTCCCCTGTTTGGTGAGGTCACGATCAGCGGTGCCAAGAACGCCGCCGTTGCCATCATCCCTGCCGCCCTGCTGGTGGACGGCGTGTGCCGCATCGAGAACATCCCCCAAATCAGCGACGTGACCCTGTTTTTCTCCATTCTGGATGAGCTGGGCGCACGGGTGCGGGTGCTGAATCAGCACGCCGTGGAGATCGACTGCCGCACCGTCCGCAGCACCCATCCCTCCTATGATATGGCACGGCGCATCCGGGCGTCCTACTATCTGCTGGGAGCGCTGCTGGGCCGCTTCGGCGAGGCCACCGTGGCCATGCCCGGCGGCTGCAACTTCGGCGTGCGGCCCATTGACCAGCACGTCAAGGGCTTCCGGGCCATGGGCGCCGAGGTGACGGAGGGCAACTTCGTCCATGCCGCAGCCAGGGGCGGCCGGCTTTCCGGTGCCAACGTCTACATGGATGTGGTATCCGTGGGCGCCACTATGAACATCATGATGGCCGCCGTGCTGGCCGACGGCACCACCACCATCGAAAACGCCGCCAAGGAGCCACACATCGTGGATCTGGCCAACTTCCTCAACTCCATGGGTGCCGACATCAAGGGCGCCGGTACGGACTCCATCCGCATCAAGGGCGTGGAGCGCCTCAGCGGCGGCACCTACTGCATCATCCCCGACCAGATCGAGGCGGGTACCTATATGGCCGCTGTGGCCGCCACAGGCGGACAGCTGCTGATCCGCAACATCATTCCCAAGCACATGGACTGCATCTCCGCCAAGCTCATGGAAATGGGCGTCACGGTGGAGGAGCGGGACGACACCATGCTCATCCGCCGCAGCGGGCCACTGCAGCGGGCCAACGTCAAGACCCTCCCCTACCCCGGCTTCCCCACGGATATGCAGCCCCAGATCACGGTGGCGCTGTGTCTGGCCCAAGGCACCAGTCTGGTGACGGAGGGCGTATGGAACAACCGCTTCAAGTATGTGGAGGAACTGCGGCGCATGGGCGCTCAGATCCAAGTGGACGGCCGGGTAGCTGTGGTGGAGGGCGTCACGCAACTCACCGGTGCGCCGGTGCAGGCCTGTGATCTACGGGCCGGTGCGGCTCTGGTCATCGCCGGTCTGGCCGCTCAGGGCGAAACGGAGCTGACGCAGGTACAGTATATCGAGCGTGGCTACGAGGATTTGGTGGGCAAGCTCCGCCAGTTGGGCGCCGATATCCGGGTGGAGGAGATTCCGGAGCCGGAGGAGACCGAGGCTCACATCTGCTGATAGGACATAAGCTTTCCGCCGCAGGCTGTTGGCAGTCTGCGGCGGCAGTCGGTTTATTGCGAGGAAAGACACATTGATGACCATACATACACTGGCCAGCGGCTCCGAGGGGAACTGCCTGCTGCTGTCGGACGGGGGCGTGCATCTGCTGCTGGACGCCGGAATTTCCACACGCCGCATCAAGGCGGGGCTTTTGCAGCTGGGGCTGACCATGGCGGACGTGGACGGCGTACTCATCACCCATGAGCATTCGGATCACGTCAGCGGCCTGCAAACCATGGTGAAGCACCACCGCATCCCCATTTACACAAGTCCCGGCACCGCCCGGCAGCTGGTCTACCGCATTGCCGGCATCGAGTCCCTGCTGCGTCCGGTGGAGCCGGGGACGGTGTTTTCCGTGGGAGACTGCCGGGTGACGGTGTTTCGCACCTCCCATGACGCCGCCCAGAGCGTGGACTACCGGGTGGACGGCAGCGCCGCCGTGGGCTTTCTCACGGATACGGGCTTTGTGACCCCGGAGGCGGAAGCCGCTCTGGCGGGGGTGGATACGCTGGTGCTGGAGAGCAACCACGACGTGGAGTGGCTCCGCAGCGGGCCGTATCCCTATTCCCTGAAGGCCCGCATCCTGGGGGACGAGGGGCATCTGTCCAACGATGCAGCGGCGGAGTTCGCCGCCCGAATGGCCCGGTGCGGCACACGGTGCATCATTCTGGCCCACCTGAGCCGGGAGAACAACACCCCCCAGCGGGCTTGGGACACGGTGCAGCGACGCCTGAATACGGTGGAGGCGGAGGTACTGCTGGAGGTGGCCCCCCGCAGCGAGGTCAGTCCCCCCTATGGGACAGAGGTGCCGGTATGCAGCGAGTGACGGTGCTGTGCGTAGGCAAGCTGAAGGAGAAATTCTATCTGGAGGCGGCGGCAGAGTACGTCAAGCGGCTCCAGCGTTTCTGCAAGCTGGAGTTGGTGGAGCTGCCGGAGAGCCGTCTGCCGGAGTCTCCCTCCCCGGCGGAGGTACAGCGGGCGCTGGCGGCGGAGGCGGTGGCCATCCGGGAAAGGCTCCCCAAGGGCGGGGCAGTCATCGCCCTGTGCATCGAGGGAAAGCCCTGTTCCAGCGTGGAGCTGAGCCGTCGGATGGAGGAACTGGCCGTGGCCGGTAAGACGCAGCTGACCTTCCTCATCGGCGGCAGCGTGGGGCTGGACGAGAGCCTGAAACGGCAGGCGGACTGGCGGCTGTCCATGTCCCCCATGACCTTCCCCCACCATCTGGCCCGGATCATGCTGCTGGAGCAGATCTATCGGGCGTATCAAATCTCCGCCGGAACAAAATATCACAAATGAAACACTTCCCTTTTAAGAAAATTCGTGATATAATACAAGGACATATATAAAGGAGGCCTATCCATGGAACTGAGTTACTGGGGTATCTCCCCCAATATCCCCGCTTGGCCCACTGACGAAAACGGTGAGCGGGAGCAGGCAGTCCTGCTTGCCCACACCTTCGATTCCCCTGCCGACGCAGACGTGACCATCTCTCTGCTGACGGCTTACGGGATCCCATGTTTCAAATACTACGACAAGGAGGGCGGCGCCGGAAAGGTCATCAACGGCTTCTCCGGCTTCGGCGTGGGATTGTACGTCCCGGCCTCCATGGCGGAGGACGCCCAGAATCTGCTGGCCTCCATGCCCATGCCCAACGAGGCAGACGAGTAAACCGAAAGGAGCATCCATCATGTCTTATATGCAGGAATATGAAAAGTGGCTGGCATCCCCTGCCCTGAGCGAGCAGGAGCACGCCGAGCTGGAGAGCATCCGGGACGATGAGAAGGAGATCCGGGAGCGGTTCTATGGGCCGCTGGAATTCGGTACCGCCGGTCTGCGTGGCACCATGAAGGTGGGCCTGCACCAGATGAACATCCACGTCATCCGCTGGGCCACTCAGGGCTTTGCCAACGTCATCTGCGCTGAGGGCGAGGAGGCCAAGCGCCGGGGCGTGGCCCTGTGCATGGACTGCCGCAACCACTCTATGGAGTTTGCCAGAGCCGCCGCAGAGGTCTGCGCCGCCAACGGCATCCATGTGCGTATCTTCGAGTCGCTGCGGCCCACGCCGGAGCTGAGCTTCGCCGTGCGGGAATACGACTGTCAGGCGGGCATCAATGTCACCGCCAGCCACAATCCCAAGGAGTATAACGGCTATAAGGTCTACTGGTCCGACGGCGCCCAGCTGCCGCCCCAGCACGCTGCCGCCATTGCCCGTGAGCTGGAGCAGATCGACATTTTCACCGGCATCCGCCGGATGGAGTTTGACGATGCCAAGGCCCAAGGCCTCATCGAGATCATGGGCGCCGAGACGGACGAACGGTTCATGTCCCACGTCATGGCCATGGTCAACGACCGGGAGTCCATGGCCAAGGTGGCCGATACCTTCCATATGGTCTATACCCCCTTCCACGGCTGCGGCTGGAAGCTGGTGCCGGAGGCTCTGCGGGGTTTGGGCGTGAAGCATCTGCACTGTGTTCCGGAGCAGATGGTGCTGGACGGCAGCTTCCCCACGGTGGTCTCCCCCAATCCGGAGAATCCGGAGGGCTTCTATCTGGCCATCCAGCTGGCGGACAAGGTGGGCGCCGACTTCATTCTGGGCACCGACCCGGACAGCGACCGGGTGGGCATCATGGTCCGCAGCCGGGACGGCTCCTTCATCCCCGTCACCGGCAACCAGACGGGCGTTCTGATGCTGGATTACCTCATCGGGGCCATGCGCCGGGCAGGCAAGCTGCCGGAGCATCCCTACTTCCTCAAGACCATCGTCACCACGGAGATGGCCCGGAAGGTGGCCGAGGCCAATGGTGTCACCTGCTGCGATACCTTCACCGGCTTCAAGTTCATGGCGGAGAAGAAAAACCAGCTGGAGTCTCAGGGGCTGGGCCATGTGATCATGAGCTATGAAGAGAGCTATGGCTATATGCTGGGCGACTATGTCCGGGATAAGGACGCCGTTACCGCCTCCCTGATCCTGACGGAGATGGCGGCATGGTATGCCGTGCAGGGCATGACCCTGTTCGATGCGCTGGAGGCCCTGTACCGGAAGTACGGCTTCTACGGCGAAAAGACCCACAATCTGGTGATGCCGGGTCTGGACGGATTGGAGAAGATGGCGGCACTGATGAAGTCCCTGCGGGCCGCTCCCCCCACCCACATCGCCGGGGTGGAGGTGCTGCGCCGCAAGGACTACACCGACGGCAGCGTCATCGACTGCCGCACCGGTGAAAAGACTGCTATGGAACTCTCCGGCAGCAATGTGCTGCGGTATGAGCTGGCGGACGGCACCGCCATTCTGGTGCGGCCCTCCGGCACGGAGCCTAAGGTCAAGGTCTACATTCTCGCCATCGGCAAGGATGAGGCGGAGCGGGACGAGAATCTGGCCAAGTACAGCCAGTGGGTCGCCACGCTGACAAAGTAACAGGAACGATAAAAAGAGGCGGTGCGGCTATGTCCCCCCCTCACAGGGGGAACAAGTGATCCCCAGGATACCCCGGCAGGTCATCGTGTTTACGATGCCTGCCGGGGTTTCTCTGCGTCCTGGGGTTCTGGTGCTTCCAGTGCTTCTTCCACATCCTGCTGACCACTGCCGACATAGCCAATACCGTTGTAGTAAATCTCCACGGTCTGGGGCGCGTGTTTAGACCACGTTACCTCTTTCTTGTGGACCACGATCCTCTCAATGAACAGCCACAGCAACTCTGGCGGCAGCTCCGTGATATCCGTGTATCGCTTTGCTTTATCAAGGAAGCTGTCCGTCCCGTTCACGGTTTCCCGCAGGCGCTGGATCTCTCTCTTTCTGTGGAATACCGGTGGCGTTTCCCGCCCCACACGGGTGTTCTCCTACTCCGGCGGGCAAGGGATGCCAGCAGGTGTGAAAGAGGGCTGCACGGGGCAGCACAGTGCCAACATGGGTAGTTATCGCCCAACCGCTTTCGGCAATGTTACCCAAAGCGGTTCTCGACTTCTGCGTAACCCCCTCACTATCCCTCCCGAAAAAACATCGTGGTGAGTAACCAGAAATTAAAAATTTCTACAAAAAATTGATGGTGCAGGGTGTTTCATTGACTCCCTGCCGCCGAAATTGAGGGTGTCTGACAGACCCCCTCATCATAGAAAATTCGCACAAAAAATCAGCGGACAGACCCTTGCAAAGTCTGTCCGCTGATGGTAACATGCAACAAATTGCGGAAGGAAGCATGGAACATGATGTATGCTTTTTTGATGCTGGGAATGACGCTGCTTGGCTGGCTCGTCCGTCTGATGCAGGCGCTGTGGCTGTCTGTGCCGCTGCCTGTATGGAGCACTGGCAGTTACCGTGTTTCGTCCATGGTATCTGGCTCACACCACGCCGTCGGATGGTATTTTCTTCGTACTGGCGGGACTTGCAGCATTGTCCTGGGTGGTGTCCCTGCTCCGTGTCGCTTGGGAAATGGTAGTGTGATGATAAGGTTTGGCAAGATTGCCAAACCTTACTTTTAGACGACTTTGCCAAAAAGTAATATCGGGTTCGGTGAATTCAGCGAACCCGATATTTTATGCTTTGCATGTGAAGAAATACTTTAGAATGCGAGGCATCGTTTTTTGAGAACGGGTTTTGCAGCATTGTCAAACCCGTTTTTCGGCGGCTGCCGCTTGTGACAAGATCGTCTGCAGTGCTTTCGTGCAGTCCGCTGTGATCAGGTTTGGCAATATGGCCGAACCCGATTCTGCCCCCTCACCTTCTGGCAACGTTACCGAGAAGTTTCCGCCCGCAGGCGGCATGGGTGACTGGGGATTTCCCCAGCAAGCGCATCTGTCATACAAACGCTATGCTTGCGCCAGCGAAAGCAAACCCGGTATGGGAGTTTTTCATTTTATACCGACAGATAATTCATCAGAAATTGTAATAAGCCTGGATGGGATCAAGGCAGACAATCAATTACTGAGCTTTTAACTTGCTCACACCCAAAATCCTGTAGCGGCTGCGGCCAACGTGCTCCAAGATACCTCCATCGCAGAAAGAACGAAGCGTCCGCAGCAGATGCCGTTGACTGGTTTCCAGCACATCAGCGCAAAGTCTGGTGTTGTAGCCGAAGTAACCATCTTTTTGCTCCCGCAGAATAAACTGAGCTAATCTGGTTGGCAGCTGTTCATAGTGAATGAAATTTTTCCTGATATGCTCTGCCAGATACAAGCAGGCGTAGTTGAGAAACTTTGTATCGTGGTGAAGCGCCGCCCCGTATAGATCCACGGAAAGACTCAGACACAGGCAGGGAGTCAGCGCTTCAATGGTGTTAATGGCGGGCTTATTCCAAAGAGCGGAAGTAAGTCCTAAAATGTTAGGACTCTGATACTGCAGCTCGCAGTGCAGTTTTCCTCTTTTAGAAACGCTGGAGGCTATGAGTGCCCCATCCGCCAACAGCTGGATCTCCGGATAGACCTCACCGCTGTGGCACAGGGTTTCTCCTGCCTCACAACGCAGCAGGACAGAACATTTCTCCAGATCAAGCGAGAAATGCTCTTGAAAATGGTGTTTTTCTATCAGTGCGCGTTTCAGCGCAGGATCGTTCAACGGATCATAGCAAACATTCCTTTAGAAGGTGCGAAAGTAATCGTTTTCTTCTTGTGCAGCCATATTTCTTAGTAATAGTAAAGATAACATAGGTTTATAAAAAAGTAAAGTACAGTTTACAAGGGACTACACAGGGTAGGTATCTGACGGGAGGGGTTCCGCCCGTCAGATTTTCCATGTGATATTCAAACTATCGCTTGTGGCGGCTATGGTGGTAATCATCAAATCCACCACACGCCGCTTGTCGTCAAAGGATACATCCTCCCAAGTGTCGAGGTAGCCGGAAATCTGGCTGACCTGTTCCGGGCTGATGGCTTCCACTGTCAACTCCGCTATCCTCGCCAGAAGTTCCTGCTTGCGCCCGTCCAGTTCCGCTATCTTCACATTCACATAGGAGAGCAGCACATTGTTTGCGCCCGTCAGACTGTCCACCAGCTTTTCAATCTCGCTGTCCACATGGAGAAGTTCCACTTGCAGGGCGGCGATTTTCGGGTTTGCCTTTGCCGCTTTCTTCCTGCCCGTCAGCGTCTTGTGCTTTTCCAGCTTTTTCACCATCTGCTGGTAAACCACCGCTTCCAGCTCCGAAGTGATGATTTTCCCACACCCGGCACAGCTTTTATTGTCCAGCCGCTTTGTGCAGCGGAGATATTGCTTTCCCACAGGATTGTTAATGCTCATAAGGGCATACCCGCAGTTTCCGCACTTGATTTTTCCCGCCAGCCATGTATGGGTGGCTTTCCGGGCAGACTGGATTTTCATGTTGTTCATCAGCTTCTTGCGGCAGGTCAGCCAGATGTCGGAGGGGACAATGCCCTCATGGGGAGCCAACACCAGCATTTGGTCTTTCAAGTCGTTCTTTTTGCTGGGCTTCACATCCCGCCCTTGATACAGATAGCAGCCATTCATGCCGGTAAAATCGGCAGCGTCATTGACAATGATTGTCCCTTGACTTTTGAAAAATTCGTACACATCAAGGTCTGCCCGCACATAGACAGGATTGCGTAACATCTGCGCCAGCGTGGGGCGTATTAGTTCCTTGCCGTTGAATAAAATTCCCTGTTCGGCAAAGTACCGGGTAATGTCCCCGTAGGAGGTTGTGGGCTGGGCGTACATCTCGAACATCAGCCGGATATTTGCCGCTTCGTCTGGGTTTACCACCAGCTTCTTTGTGTTGATACCGTCCATCTTGATTGGCTCTGTATGGAAGCCATAAGGGGCTTTTCCACCCATCTTAAACCCTCGCTGGCTGCGGGAATAATAAGCGTCCGTCACCCGCTTCTGTATCGTTTCCCGTTCAAGCTGGGCGAACACGATACAGATATTCAGCATGGCCCGTCCCATCGGCGTGGAGGTATCAAACTTTTCCGTAGAGGACACAAACTCCACATTGTACTGCTGGAACAGCTCCATCATGTTGGCAAAGTCCAGAATGGAACGGCTGATACGGTCGAGCTTGTAAACCACGACCTTTGCAATCAAGCCCCGCTTGATGTCCCGCACCAGTTCTTGAAACTTCGGACGGTCTGTGTTCTTGCCGCTGTACCCTTTGTCTGTGTATTCCTTGCAGTTACCGCCTTTCAACTCGTATTTGCAAAATTCAATCTGGCTTTCAATGGAAATGCTGTCCTTTTTGTCTACCGATTGTCTTGCATAGATTGCGTCTATCCGATTGTTCATATTGTCGCTCCTTTTCTTAAAAAAGAAACGGAGCTGCTGACAGTTCTATTATACCGCCAGCAGCCCCGTAAATCAACGATGGCTTCGGAAAACCTTACGCCCCGGCTTCCTCTTTCTGCCGCTTATCGGCATATTTGCGGAACACCTCATAAAGCTGCTGCTCCAGTTCCCGGCGTTTGGCCACTTCCTGTTCCGGCGTGAACACCGGGGAGAGGTTTTCCAGCGTGATTTCTTTTCCCTGAAAAGTCACGACCTCTGTTTCTTTTTTGTATCTGATATGCTCCATAGAACCTCCTGTATTCAATTTTCAAGGTACAATGCCGCACAGGGACGGCGTAAAAATCTGCTTATAAAATCACCTTTCCTTTGTGTGCCGCTGTTGCCGCTTCAACTCCGCCAGCACTTCCGGCGGGATACGGTCAACCAGCCGCTGTAAATTGTCCAGTTCGCTTTTCAGCTTTGCCCGTTCCATCGTATCTTTCATCTTGCCTTTTTCACTGGCTTTTGCCCTTGCTTCCAGCTTTTCATTTTCCGCTAACAGGTCATTGATTGTGACCTTGTATTTTTTCAGTTGCCCGGAGAAATTCTCCATCTGCGGGAACCACTTTTTCAGCATGGAGAGGGCTTCCTCTTTTTTCTTTCCGGCGTTGAACGGGGTAATATCGCCCAGCGTGGCTTCAATGGCTCTTGCCTGTTTGGAGAGATTGACCGCCTGCTTGAACAGACGGGTGGGGATATGCTTCCTGCCTGTCTTGCTGGCGCTTTCCCCACGCTCCAAGTCGGGATATTTCTCCACCATATAAGCGTGAAAATCGTCCTGCCATTTTGTGAGGTTGGCTCTGTTCCCGATAATCTCCTTTGCACACAAGCGGTTGTCCTCTGTCAGAGGGACAAAGACCAAATGCAGGTGGGGTGTTTTCTCGTCCATGTGTACCACGGCCGACACGATATTTTCCCTGCCTACCCGCCCGATGAGGAAGTCTGCCGCCCTCTGGAAAAACGCTTGTATCTCCTTTGGCGACTTCTTCTTGAAAAACTCTGGGCTGGCGGTAATGAGCGTATCCACAAACCGGGTGCTGTCTTTCCTTGTACGGCAACCGGCCTGTTCGATACGGTTTTGAATAAAATGATAGTACCTGCCCTCCGGCTTGACGATATGGAAGTTGTATTTGCTCCGGCTGGTGTCAATGTCGGGGTTGCTGGCGTATTGCTCTTTCTGCCGTTCGTGATGGGCTTCCAGCGGCCTTGCCGGGTTGCCCTTGTGTTTCTCAAACCGCAAAATTGCGTGTTGTGCCATTCTGCTCCTTTCCTCGTTCCATTCTTTTCCAGCGGGTTTCCACAGGGAAAATCCCGCCGAAACTATCTCTGATAGGATAGGAATGGATAGAATATAAATCAATCTTTTTATCTTTATATTTCTATATACCGTCCGGTTTCCGTACTTCCGGGGAGTGATTTCCATACTTCATGGGTATGGTTTTCAGTCCTCCGGCGTTCCATAACCGGATTTCTTGAAGTCGGTGTTTGGAACCGCTTCATAGGATTTTGGGTAAATGCGGTTGGGTTTTCCACAGCCCTGCTTCTGGATCTCCACCAGCCTCGCATACTGCAATTCCCGTAGGGTATTGACGGCTTTCTGCCGCCCACAGTGGAGCAGGGCGACTACCTCGCAGATTGGATAGTACAGGTAAATGCGCCCGTACTCGTCCGCCCAGCCGTTCTTACGGGACAACTCCGTCCGGCGCAGGATAAAGGCGTACAGTATCTTCGCTTCATTGGACAGGGGTGTGAATGTGGGGGCTTCAAAAAGGAAATTGGGCAGCCGGGTAAAGCTGACCGATTTTTCCGGCTGATGGATATAAATGGTGTTTGTCATATCGTGTTTGTGGACGGTTAGAAGCCTGTTTCCGGGGGCAGACGGTAGTTTCTATTGCCTGCCCCTGTTCTGTGCTTGCAAAGCCTTGAAAATCAAGGACTTTTCAGCCCCTAACTGTCCACACAAGACCTCCTTTTCCGTTCACTTTCTGTTTTCTGCCGCCTGTGAACTCTGGCGGCACAGCCGGGGCAGTATTTTGCCCGGTTGGATTTAGGGACGAACACACCGCCGCAGACCGCACAGCGTTTCAAGTCCTTATCCCGGAAAATCTCCGCTTCCAGCGTCCCGTCCAGCGGCAAGACCGCCCAGCGGAACCACTTACAGCAGACCGAGAAAGAAACCGTCTGCGGACAGGTGCAGGTGTCCCCATCGTCAAGGGGCATACAGTTCCCGTCCTCATAACAGCAGCACTCCCGGCGGATCAGGGCGTTTGCCTGTTTCCGCTGCGCTGGGGTCATGCGGTAAAGGGAACCGTCTTGCTTGCGCTCTATGGGCGGCAGTCGTTTATATGGGTTCTCTCTCATGTGTTTCCTCCATTTTGCTTTCCGTTGCCGTTCTCCCCGAAAAGGCTTCCTGCCCCATTCCTGCGGCGTGTTCCGGCGTTGGCACGCTCCCC